>Ga0210405_10001693_pt1 | contig 24433 bp, 27 predicted proteins | sample IncBWH11MmetaG_FD_155492 | JGI IMG/M metagenome (GOLD analysis project Ga0210405, IMG submission 155492) | Forest soil microbial communities from Barre Woods Harvard Forest LTER site, Petersham, Massachusetts, United States - Inc-BW-H-11-M | ecosystem: Environmental > Terrestrial > Soil >... | reverse complement strand
ACGTCTCTATCTCGATCTCGGTGTTGCACTCGGACTGGCGCTAGCATTTTCCACGCCAGCGTGGAGTCAGAACAACCGCGCGTCAGCAGGGCCAGCAATAATCGTGGGTACAGCCACCGACATCAATGGCGATGCGATCCCCAAAGCGACGGTCGTTCTCAAGGAAGTTGATAGCAATGATCCTCGTACGATCGTAACAAACGAAAACGGATTGTTCGAGTTTCATGATGTGAAACCGGGCATTCCGTATCAGCTCAGCATCAGCGCCAAAGGTTTTGCAGACTGGACGTCTCCCCCGATCACACTCAGTCCCGAGCAGTTCAAAATTGTCACCGGTATCCAACTGCGAATTGCATTCGAACGTACTACGGTTGATGTTCGATACGATCCCATTGAGGTCGCAACCGAGCAACTGAAGGCTGAAGAGAAGCAACGCGTGTTCGGAATCATTCCGAACTATTACGTTTCTTATGAGAGCGACCCAGCGCCGTTGACCGCGAGAATGAAGTTCAAGCTGGCCCTGAAAGTCTCCACCGATCCAGTCACCGCGGCCGGAGTTTTCCTGGTGGCCGCTGGGCGGCAGGCTGGGAATAGCTTGAACTACGGCCAGGGCTGGGGGGCGTATGGAGAGCGTGTTGGGGCAACCGCCGCCGATGGTTTTACCGACATCATAATCGGTGGCGCCATCCTGCCCTCGCTGTTGCACCAGGATCCGCGCTACTTCTATCAGGGAACGGGCACGACCGGCTCCCGAATCCGCCACGCGATGTTCAGTCCATTTGTCTCCAGAGGGGATAACGGAAGATGGCAGCCGAACTATTCCAGTTTGGGTGGAGATTTGGCGTCATCGGCTCTATCGAACGTTTACTATCCGCAATCCAATCGTGGCGTCGGGCTGGTCTTCGGCAATTTTGCGATCGGCACGGCTGAGCGGATTGGCGCAAGCCTGGCCCAAGAGTTTCTGGTTGGCAAGTTCACCCGAAGAGGCGGTCACATGAAGTAGCGCAGCAAGTAACAGAAAGTAAAAGTAGTCGTTCAGTAATCGGCAATGGGTTCGAGGAATTCTTAATCGAGGACTGGAAGAGAGACTCTTATGGCAACCGCTCCGAAGTTTCGTATTGACGTGGACATTCACAATCTGCTGATGGATTCATCGCGGCAGGTTGTCAAGCCTGCGGCCGAAAAGGGGCTGACGCTGCCCGAACCTGTATTTCCGCAGTATCCGGAAAAGCTGGCCGATCCTGGACCGGAAACATCTCCCGAAAAACGAGACTGGAGCATGTCGCACGTCTATCGTGCCATGCGGGGATGGCTTTTCCCTTACATACGGTCGCGCGTGATGCCCGGCGAATTCCATCCCATCACCGCCTACCTGTTCGTCGAGTACAAATGCAATCTCGACTGCTGGTATTGCTGGGCCTACAACAACAAGGTAAAAGGAATGACTGAGGATGTGGCGCGGCGGTCGATTGACTGGCTTCACGATCACGGCTGCCGCGTGCTCGCACTGATGGGCGGAGAGCCGTTATTGCGCCCTCAATTCGCTCACAAGGTAGTCAATTACGCCGCCAAGAAAGGATTCTGGATCTACATCGGAACCAACGGCCGGCTGTTGCGTCCCGATGTAGCTGATCGTTTGGGTGACGCTGGCGCTTCTGTCTTTAACTTTGCTGTGGATTCCTGGGATGAGAAGCCGAGTCTGCCGAAGGCGGTCGTACCCGTGCGCAAGCACCTTGAGCACCTGCTGAAGAAGCAGCACGTGTACGGCTATATGGTCTTCTTCAACATGAACATCTGCCGGAACAATACGGAGGATATTCGACAACTCACCGAATATGCCCGTGACCACCGCATTGCGACCGATTATCACATCAATGAAACGCCTATGCTCGAGCAAGACGAGCATTTCAAACATTTGAGCGACAATCCGACTTATATCCGGCCCCAGGACTGGCCGGAGATCGATTCGCTCGTCGATTGGCTGATCGAGAAAAACAAAGCTGGCTACCAGATGGTCAATTCGGTGCAGCGGCTGCAGGAAATCAAGGCTTTCATCCGAATGGCGAGCGGCGCCGATTTGAAGCGGTTGGGCTGGAATGGCAACGGCAGCGGCGGCAATGGAAACATTGCCAAGCGGCTGGTCGATACTCCCGGAATCGTCCAAGATGCCAATGGCGAGCTGCACTTCGCCGAGTGGAACTGTCGCGCCGGTCAAAACAACGTCATCATTCGAACCGACGGGACCGTCGCTCCTTGTTTTCCGATGTACGCGTCAACCTACGACTGGGGAAACATCGACAAGCACAAGTTCGATGACGGCCAACTCGCCACCATGAAGAAAACCTGCCAACAGCATTGTTTTTCGACGCTCAATCACAATCTCGCCTACTGTTACAACGACGCACGTGTGATCAAGTTCGTCTGGACGAATCTGGTCAAGAACAAGATGAAGGGCGGCGCCAGAAGCTTCGAGGACTAATTCTTGGAATTGGCGCGTGTTCATTCGCAGAAGAGTTGTCGCTAGCAGTTTCGCTGCGCCAAAAGCAGGTCCCAAGAAGACGGCAGGGGAAGTGGACCGCGGTTGGGACATAATCCACAACCGCTTCGCGATCTAACGCCCCGACGGCGTGAGCCGCTCTGTCTACACTCGATGCTTTTTGAGCAATCTTGCGGAACGAGGTCCCGCACTCTTCGATCCAGCGCAGGTCGCCCGCTCCCAATCCTGACGCCAATCGCTGCGACAGTATCCCAGACAACGAAATCCAATCATGCTGGCTCCGCAGAGCGGGCAGATCAGGTTACGTATGGCGGAGATCAAGTTCGAGTTGGTGTTTATGGCTACAGCAAGCGAAGCCATAATGTCTCTCCCTGTTGTGGCGGTACTTCACCGCCGAATGCACAACACCGTAAGCGGGGCCGCAAGCGCGTTTGGGGAGGGGGCCCGCTTGACAGGGTTGCGGCCTCTCGCTTCGGATTCCAATGTGAAAGCAAGTGAGTCACCAAATGCCTGGCAGGTGCTGCAAAGATCGAATGGAGATTCGAGTGCAGAGAGATGGGTGTTGATGGGTGAACTTGGCTTACGCCAAGGTCTCACTTCGGGGAGATCACTAAAGTGACTGTCTGGCACGGTGTCACAGCATTGACGCTTCGAAGACCGAATTTGCAAGCACTGCTTTCAAAGACAAGATAGGACTTCATGAAAATCGTCTGGCGCAATCTAAAACCCATCAATCGTACGTCAATTTCGATCGTGAAGACGTTGTCTGTAGAGCACCCTGGCGAATTACAGGTGTTCTATCGCAGTTCCAGAGGCCCGGAGGCACTTGGCACCATGTTTGAGTTGCTGGTCAATCGAGACGCGGAGTCTCGCGCAGCATAATCCAAGTGTCGGAACTGGTAACGGCCTTGGAAACGGCCTAGGCAGTCAGGGCGAAGGAAATTGGGGTAGTGGTCCGACGCGTTGACATTGGCGTGTACTTGCCCGGATGAAAGTGCAATTAGTCCCGCGACGGCCGACGCGACGCTCTCTGCCGCACAAACCTAGACCACACCAGGCTGCTGTCACGTATCAGGCAGCCTTCGCTGCCGCCCCTTTGATGAATGCGAGGATGTCGGCATTGATCACGTCGGCATTCGTGGTCATCATGCCGTGTGGCCAGCCTGAGTAAATTTTGAGCGTGCTGTGCTTGAGCAGCTTGGCCTGCAGCACGGAAGCGTCTTTGTACGGTACGATTTGGTCATCGTCACCCTGAATCACAAGAGTCGGCACCGTGATCGCTTTCAGATCGCCCGTTTGGTCTGTTTCGGAGAAAGCCTTGATGCCTTCGTAATGAGCGAGTGCGCTGCCCATCATCCCCTGACGCCACCAATTCTGGATGACTCCCTGAGACGCCTTCGCGCCGGGTCTATTGAAACCATAAAACGGGCCCGAAGGCACATCAACAAAAAACTGAGCCCTGTTCTCAGCCAGCGCCTTGCGGAAGCCGTCGAATACTTCGACCGGAGTGCCGTCCGGATTCTTCTCAGACTTGACCATGAGCGGGGGAACAGCCGCGATAAGCACGGCCTTGGCTACGCGGTGCTGGGGCTCGCCGTACTTCGCGACATATCGCGCTACCTCGCCACCACCTGTCGAATGACCGATGTGGACTGCATTCCTCAGGTCGAGATGCTCGACCACCGCCGAGGCGTTGGACGCGTAATGGTCCATGTCGTGGCCAGTATCCACCTGTGAGGAGCGGCCGTGACCGCGCCGGTCGTGCGCAACGACGCGAAAGCCGTTGGCAAGGAAGAACAACATCTGCGCGTCCCAGTCGTCCGATGACAGAGGCCAGCCGTGGTGAAACACAATGGGCTGGGCATCCTTCGGGCCCCAGTCCTTGTAGAAAATCGTTGCGCCATCTTTTGTCGTGATTGTTGCCATAGAATCATCTCCTTTTGTGTTATTGAGCGATGGTGAAATCCGTTATCGATTTCGCAATTGCTACGGCCGGCAATGTGGCGGCTAACGCCGCAGCTCCACCGATCAGGATGTCGCGTCGAGTAAACTTGCCCATACATCCGCTCCTCCATGATGGTTGACAACGGTTTCGGTTTTCACACGTTCGTTGGAATCAAATTCGGCTTCGGCGTGCGCTAACGCCTCCGGTGTGTCCAGGTCCTGCCATCGTCCCTCGCCAATCTCAAGGGCACGCAAGCGCCCTTCCGCAATCAGTTGCCGCATGCCGTCGGAAAGAGAGCAGTTCCCTTCTTTGGTTGCGGATTCGAGCCGGTCAAACAAAGCGGGACTACAAAGGAACATTCCAGTATCCAACGCGTCGTAGTGAGCGACCTCCTTGCCAATATCTACAATCCGATCGCCGTTCCTGAGGACTTTGGTAGCATCGTCCAAGTCAAATACGCGATCGATGTTGGGATCTACGGCGAGAATTACTTCGTCTGACCCGAGTGGCTGCTGTATGAGTGTCTCTGCTGTTTCCGGCTCAAAAAGATGATCCGCCATGAGCAGCAAGAAATTCTCGTGGATTGCGTTTCTAGCCTTCAGAGCGGAGACACCATTAGCTTTGTGGTAGTCCGGATTCTCGACAAAGGTCACGGACACACCGAGAGACCGGCCTTCAAACCAGTTGCGGATCAGGTCCGAGCGATATCCCACGACAATTACGAAGCTCTCGATGCCGGCCCTGTGGGCGCATTGAACGATGTGCTCGATGATGGGTTTGCCGCGGAAGTCAACCAATGGTTTGGGAAGACCGCCGGAGATCGTCCTGATTCGCGTCCCGTTACCGGCCGCGAGAATGAGACACTGCGTTACTTTTTTCATGCGACACCTTCACATCGAACCCGGAAAAACTGCGCGGGTCACTAAAATCCGAAAACTAACTTCCCCCGAAAAGTGCGAACGGCACTGTTAAGAAACTGCCCAAAGCGGTAGCTGTCCAAATCGTTCTGCACATCGCGATAGTTGGCGTGATTGAACAGGTTGAACACTCCAAAGCCCAACTTCAGAGTGTGCTCCTTGTTGTGAAAGGGCAGCCCGAAGCTCCTAAGCGCTTGAAGATCGAACGAATCAAACCGCGGGAACCGCTCATCGTTTCGCGGACCGACGAAATCACGTTGTTCGTTCACCACGGAATACGGAAATCCGGTGTGAATATCCAGGACTGGCATGAGCATCACCTTCCCGGGCGCGTTGAGCTCCCCCATGTCAGAAAGCGGTTGGGCGCATCGAAGGCCAGCGGACCGCGAGAGTCCGGCTGGATCACGGCCTCGGGATCGCTTCCGAAAAATTGATTGAAGTCGTTGAGGTCGCCAGTGGCCTTCGAACGCACATAAGAGGCGTTTAGCGTTTGCTGGTGTATCTTGTATTGGCCAGTGAGTTGAAACTCGCGATAAAAATCGCGCCCAGAACTGGCCAACGACAGCAAGCCATCGCCGGCAGTCGTTTCGGGATTTACCACCAGGTCATCGACGGTGTTTCGCTGTTGATAGGCCACCCGCAGCAGCAGGTTCTCCAGCACTTTGCGGTCTACTTCAACATTCCACGTCTCGCTTCGCGAATTTTTTAATCCGCCGGTGATGACGTTGGAGTACGGGGCCGAAGAAGTCACATCGCCCGCCGCATCAAAGTGAGAATTGTGCGATCCGGAAAGTTGGGAAAGGCTGGGGTATTCAACGGCACCCGGTCGTAAAACAATCCTGCGCCAGCCTTTAGCAGAGTTCGGCGATCGCTTGTCAATGCGAGCGTCAAACTGGCACGCGGGGCAGCGTGCGTCGAACTGGTAATGGAGTCGTTGTCGAAGCGCAAGCCGAAATCCAGGGTTAGACGCTGGCCAATCGTCCATTGATCTCCGCTGAACCAGGCGACCTCGTTTTGGTGGATAAAGAAAGCTGAGGGCGCGCCAAAGTTGATTTCTTCGAGCGTCGAACCTGCTGTACCGACGATTGAAACGGGGAGGAACTGCTGACGCCCGTCGTAGGAACTATGAGAAAGATCGAAGCCAACCTTCAGTTCGTGGTCGCCGAGAAAATGCTTTGGGCTGAAATGATAGATCTCCTGCCATTCGACTCGACGCGTATCTCGATTCTGCCGATTGAAGAAGCCGCCTTCCGTGGTTTCGACCAGCATCTGATATGGAGCTTGACTGTTGGGAAATGTGTCTGCGTCAAACTCTTCATAGGCGAACCGCGAGGAAAGCAGTGCGCCCGACTCCGCAACGTAAGTGTGTTGCGCCGAAATCTGATCTCCGCGCTGGTGCAGGTTTGTAGTCGATGGCTGCGGGTTGAACGTATTCAGCCCGAGGTAGTCAAACTGCTGCGGGAAAACGGTAACCGACAGAGTCGCGGTTTGTCTGTCGCTAATCTTCAAATCGAATTGGCTGAAAGAATCAACGCTTTCAAGCGTCGTGTCGCGTTGCAGCGGCGGCAGACTTTCGACCGGCGTTCGGACGAAACGGTATTCCAGGGACTGGGTGAATGCGAGCCGGTCTTTTATCAGCGGCCCAGTGATGGTGGCGCGTGGCGTGAAGGATCCGATGCCAACAATGCTCCCGTCACGGTCTCTGGCGCGCGGAACGAGGTTCTGGATAGAGAAATGAAATTTGTCGAAGTTGCTCGTACGGGTTTCGACGCTGGAGATTGCTCCCGTGAATTTTCCATATTCAGGGTCGTAAGGGTTGGAAATCACCTGAACGGACGAGACCACATCGATCGGCAAGCTGATGGCTTGGCCGCCAGTTGCCGGATCTGTGACGTTTGCGGAATTCACCAGCCAGCCGGCCTGCGTCGCTTGCGCGCCTTTCATGTTGATACGTCCGTCCGGTCCCCGGACCACGCCGGGGACCAGCGGAAGCAGACTGTCGATCTTCTCGTCTTGATTCGGAGCCTTTTCTACGACGGATTGACCGATCGTGTTGTGCTGAGCAGACTCGTCAGATAGGAAAGCCTCGGTTGCGGTCGCGGTCACGGTATTGCTGACCATAATCACGTTCATTTCGAGAGGAACGGTCGCGGACATGCCTGGGTTACCTCTACCGCGAGTCCACCACTCAAGCCAGGAGCTCGCTTCGATCTGGTAAGTGCCGGGCGGAAGGCCGTCGATAGCGAATGCTCCCAGTGCGTCCGACACGGTCTCCTTAGTTATGGGGCCGTGAAGGACGATGCGAACGCCGGGCAAAACAACGGGTTCTCCATTTGTGCCCATCGTGAATACATCACCTCGTATTGATCCAACTGCGGAGGAGCCGCCTTGGGCGAAACAAAGTCCCAAGAACAGCAGGATCGTCACAGCAATCCCAAACGACCCCGCATGGTTGCTCCTCCTGATCAATTGAATTGCAATGTGCTGTCCAAACCAAGGGGATCTGACGCGAATTGCTTCAAAGTGTTGAGGAAACGAGAGATGCAATGACTTCGAACACAACTCAGAGTGAGTAGCGAGATGTCACTTGAGTCCGCTCGATTTGACACGTCGAAATCTTGTGACAGTCACGCAATTGTCAGGAGAAACAGAATGGCATCAAGCCGCGCTGCCGGAACAGACATAGCGTGCCTTGGGCACAAAGCGAAGGCTTTGCGGCGAGTGCGATGTTAGCGGACGTCGCGGGTTGTTTCGCGTTGGTGAGACGAAGTTAAAGCGGTTTCGGTTTCTGGAACGATCACGCGCTCTTGTTTGGTCTGGCGCGCATTCACAGCGTAGTCCCAGTGATCGATGGTCAGAACCTTTTTCCCATACAGCCGTACCTGAACCAGTGTTTGGTCCTTCTGCGGAAGCCAGAACTCATCAACTTTCTGGTACTGCCGTACGAAGTCCGCGCGTTGGATCCAGAAAGATGCACTCGCCGCGCTCAATCTCCCCGACATGCGCCCGATGCAGTCCGGCATGCTCCGCGAATATGTCCTGCGTCAGCTTCCGTTTCAGCCGCCACATACGCACATTCGCTCCGACGCGCTTTTGAATATCTTGCACAACAAGCAGTGTCGGAGTACGCTGCCTAAAACCATACTGGTTATACCCAGAGCTTATGCGAAAGGAATGGGTTCATGCGCCGCGTCTGTTCTTTTCTGTTGTGCCTCATCGCCTCTAGTTTCGTTTTCGGCCAAGAGTAGAAGGCCGATCTTTTCGCCGGATATTCCTATCTGAATATCGACACAAACGGCCTAACGTCGCGCCAGAATGCGAACGGCTGGGAAGCGTCCGTCTCTGGCAATTTCAACAAGTGGTTCGCTGTGGAAGGCGACGTGAGCGGCTATTACAAAAGCTACAGCGTCAACCTGGCGGTGCTCGACTTGGGTACGCTCACGGTCAAAGTGACCGATTACGCATACGCGGCTGGCCCTCGAATCAATTTCAAACCGATCTTCGTCCACGCCCTATTCGGTGGCGACCATCTGACGGGCGGTGCGTTAGGTTTCTCCGCATCGCAAGACGGTTTAGCCGGACTTGCGGGCGGCGGCGTGCAATGGAAAGTCTCGGGACCGTGGTCCGTTCGCGCATCCGCAGATTACGTTTTCACCCGACACAACATCTTCGGCGGTCCCTCCGTTACGCAAGATAACTATCGCGCCTCTGTCGGCATTGTCTACAGCTTTGGACGCACAGCACCCGCGAATACGGAGGCACATCAAGTTGCGCCCCGTCCGTCTGGAGTGCAGATTCCGTCTCTCGGAGTCACGGTCGCTATCGGTAACAGCCAAGGCGCAATAATTACCGATGTGGCCCCGAATGGAGTAGCAGCCCTAGCGGGGATGCAATCCCGGCGATGTGATTAACGCAGTGGACGGCAACCCCGTCAAGACCCCGGCGGAACTGGCAGCGGAACTCTCCAGTCATCCATCCGGGAACAAGGTGCGGATCGGCTACTTGCTTCATGGACAGTGGCAGACAGAAACGGTCGTGTCACTCGGTCCGAACCGCTAAAAGCAAACACTTTTCAATTTCCATAGGGCCGCGTTCGTGCTCAAACACGAGCACGGCTCGTTTACCCTTATAGGCTGAGTACAACTAGATACAAAATGAAAAAATTAGCAACACGCCATTAGCTCACTACCGAAGTCTATTGTCGCGCACAAAGACTGGCTGCAGGTAAGTACAGAGGTAACAATGCGATAGCATTACGGTTCTTGCGGTCCCAGTCTGTTTGACCTTGCTTGAAAAAAGGTTTACAGAAATTCCACGAACGAGTCGGAAAGGTCCGCCCCATGATTATTTGCGATGCGGGTTGCCGCGCGCTCGACATTCTTCATCAATCCATCCAGATAGTCGCGAGAATCCGAGACGCTGACTACGCCGACCGTGGCGCGATTCCACACCGGGCTGGGATCGAGTTCGGCGACAGAAACGTTGAAACTGCTGCGTAGCCGGTCTTTCAGACTGCGGACCACCTGCCTTTTATCTTTGAGTGATTGCGCCGCTTCGATGTGGAGTTCGAGGGTGAGGAAGGCGATCATTCGCTCTTAGCCTTTGGCAATTAGCCATTAGCTAAATCAAAAGCTAGATGCTAAAGGCTAATTGCTAAGAGCTGGCTTTATGCGATTACTTCCGCGGCAATTCTCTCCGTCGCGAACGCCTCGATTACGTCGCCAACTTTGATGTCGCCGTAGTTGGAGATCGAGATGCCGCACTCCATGCCGTTAGTAACTTGGCTGGCATCGTCCTTGAAGCGGCGCAACGATCCCACTTTTCCCTTGAAGACCTGCATGTTGTCGCGCAACAAGCGAACCTCGGAGTCTCGCTTGATCAAGCCGTCGCTCACGCGGCAACCGGCCACGGTGCCGACTTTTGGAATGCGGAAAACATTCAGCACTTCGGCGCGGCCCTGATAAGTTTCCTTGATAGTAGGCTCGAGCAATCCACTCATCGCACGCTTGATCTCGTCCTGCAGTTCGTAAATGATCGAGTGCAGGCGAATATCGACTTTTTCCTGCTCCGCGATTTCCTGCGCCTTGCGCTCAGGCCGCACATTGAAACCGATGATGATCGCGTTCGATGCGGAAGCCAGCAACACATCGGTTTCCGTAATCGCGCCTACGCCCGAGCGCAAAAGCTTCAACCGCACCTTGTCGTTCGAGAGCTTGGTGAGCAGGTCGGTGATTACTTCCACCGAGCCCTGCACATCGCCCTTGAGAATAACGTTAAGTTCCTTGGTACCGGCGGCCTTGATCTGCTCGGCCAATCCTTCGAGGGATACGCGGGAACTTTTGGCGAGTGCGGCTTCGCGCGCTTTCTGCTCGCGATACTCCGAAATGCCGCGGGCCTTGTCGCGGTCGGCAACCACCACAAACTGATCTCCAGCCTGAGGCAGCGCTTCCATGCCGATGATTTCAACCGGCGTCGATGGCGGAGCCGTCTGCAACTGCGCGCCGCGGTCGTCGAACATGGCGCGCACTTTTCCGTACACGTTGCCCACCACAAAATTGTCGCCCGCGTTCAGTGTTCCGTTCTGCACCAGAACCGTAGCCACCGGACCGCGTCCGCGATCCAGCTTCGCTTCCAGCACCACGCCGGTCGCTGCGCGCTCCGGAGTCGCTTTCAGTTCGCCTAAATCGGCGACCAGACAAATCATTTCCATCAGCAGGTTCAGATTTGTTTTCTTCTTAGCCGAAACATCAACGAACACCGTCTTGCCGCCCCACTCTTCAGGCACCAATCCTCGGTCGGCAAGCTGCTTCTTCACGCGGTCAGGCAAAGCATCGGGCTTATCGATTTTATTTACCGCGACGATGATTGGGACTTCCGCCGCGTGCGCGTGATCGATCGCCTCGACCGTCTGCGGCATCACGCCATCGTCGGCGGCCACAACCAGCACCACAATATCCGTGGCCTTTGCGCCGCGCGACCGCATGCGGGTGAAAGCTTCGTGGCCGGGCGTGTCGAGAAAAACAATTTCCCGCCCATAGGCCGGCGATTCCTTATCCGTGATTCGCACCTTGTAGGCGCCGATGTGCTGGGTGATACCTCCCGCCTCGCCTTCCGCAACGCTCGTCAAACGAATGGAATCGAGCAACGTAGTCTTGCCGTGGTCCACGTGTCCCATGATCGTGACCACGGGCGGACGTACTCCGGTTTCAGGGACGGCTTCTTCGCTGGCAGCTGCGGCATCAATGTCCTTCGCTGTCTGTTCCTCGAAGGTGATGACATTTGTCTCGGCCCCGAAGAAACGCGCCATTTCGCTGGCGAGTTCCGAGTCGAGCGTTTGATTAATTGTGGCGAAGACACCCTTCGAGAGCAACCGTGAAATTAAATCCTTGGCGCGGATCTCCAGCTTCTCTGCCAGATCTTTTACGCTGATGCCTTCCGCGATCGTGATGCTGCGCGTAATCGGCATGGGCTCATTCGACACCACCATGCGCGGTGGCGGCGTGTAGCCCTTCATCGGGCCTTCCTTCACGCCACGCGGAACGTAACGCTGCCCCGGACGGCGCGCTGGTCCACCCGGACGGCTTCCGGGACGCGTGGTTCCAGGAGGAGGAAGAGCCGGTCCCACCCCCAGCGGACGCGCTCCTGCCGGAGCTTGTCGCGTGGGATGCATGGGGCGACGCTCGCCGGGACGAAGCGGCGGACGCGCCGCACCCGGGGCTCCCCCTGCCATGGGCGGGCGGCGCTGAAAAATCGGTTGGCCGGGAACTGGACGCCCAGGCACGGGGCGCGGAGCGCTGGCAATGGGGACTCCGGGCTGCACCGGCGGCGGAGCTGGCCGCAGAGGAGCCTTGTACACCGGACGTGGTCCGGTTTGTGGAACGATCATGCGCGGCGCTGGAGGTGGCGGAGCAGCCGGACGAGATGCGGTCGAAGGCGCTGCAGGGGGCGCACTCGCCGAAACAACTGGCGGCGCAGCCGCGAACGGAGTCTGGGCCGGAGCTGGCGGCATCACCAGACGTGCCGGCGCACCGGCTGGGGTGGGCGAAGACGGAACTGGCGCAGAGGCCGCAGGCGGAGAGACCACACTAGTTCTCTCCAGTGGGGGCCCAACGACAGGCCGTGGCTGCAGAACGGGAGCTATCGGCGGCGCGGCGGCTGGCGCAACAGGAGACGCGGTCAGCGGACGACTAACAGTAGTCTGAGGTGCGGCAGGTTTTTCTACTGTAGGTGCAACATGCGCACTGGGAGCCGGCGGGGAAATCGGACGCGGCGCCACAGGTGGCGCTGCAGCTTCCTTCTTCTGTGTGATCGCCTTCAGCACATCTCCAGGGCGCGAAATGTGCGACAGATCAATTTTTGTTTTGATTTCTTCTTCGCCGCGACCCGTGCGTGAACTGCTCTTGCCTTGGGACGAACTTTCCCCCGCGGAGCGGATGTAAACCCGCACTTTCTCCGCTTCGTGCTCTTCCAGAGAACTGGAGTGCGTCTTCTTCTCCGTCACTCCCACCAGCGCAAGTGTATCGAGGATAGCTTTGCTCTTGACTTCCAGCTCTCGGGCTAGATCATTGATTCGAACCTTACTCATCCGGCCTTTCATTCTCCGCGTTTTAGTTAGGTCTTCATTGCGACCTCACGGAGTAAGTTTCTTCGGTCCCACGCCTTCGAACTCATCCCAGCGTGCCATCATTTATTCTCGAGTTTCGGAGGCAGATTTCTCTTCCGACTGCTCGTCGGAAGAGTCCGCCTTCCCTTCGTTCGCATCTGTGCCGATAGCTTGCGGGTCCTCGGCAGCAGCTTCTGAAGCGTGAGCGGTTTCCTCGCTGCTAGCTTCTTCGCCAACCACCGCGATCTCCGCAGTAATATCTTCCGCGTCCGCCGCAGCTGGCCCCGTCGCGGCAACCTCACCCTCTGCAACATCGCCTGCAGCCACAGCTTCGACCGCCTCGCCCTCAGCCGAGCCCTGCTCCAAGCTGGCAAAGTAATTATTCACCGCCAGGCTGATTTTTTCCACCGTCTTCGGTCCGATACCCTCAATTGCCTCAAGTTGCTCCGGCGTCATATCGGCGAGGGCTTCTACGGTCGTTATGCCGGCAGCACCAAGCTTCTCCACGAGTCCCTCGCCCAGGCCCGGCACACTTTCGAGCGGTGTGGCAGTCTGTGGAACCATCGCAGACATCTGCTGCTCCACTTCCTGCCGCTTTTCCTCCTCGCTCTTGATGTCGATCTTCCAGCCCAGCAGCTTCGCAGCGAGACGGACGTTCTGTCCCTTCTTGCCGATCGCGAGCGAAAGCTGGCTGTCATCGACTACGACTTCGAGGTGCTTGCCACCGGAATCGACCACCGTAACTTTGCTTACTTTCGCCGGCTGCAACGCTTTCTCGGCAAAGGTTACGGCGTCTTCGTGATACTCGATGATGTCGATTTTTTCTCCGTGCAGTTCGCGGATGATCGATTGCACCCGCATGCCCTTCATGCCCACGCAGGCACCCACAGCATCCACGTCCTTGTCCTTGGACATGACTGCAATTTTGGTGCGCTCGCCAGCTTCGCGCGCAATCGCGCGAATCACCACCGTGCCATCATAGATTTCAGGCACTTCGGTCTGGAACAAATGCTGCACCAGGTCCGGCACGGCGCGAGATACAACCACGCCCGGGCCCTTCGACGCTTTTTCCACTCGCGCAATCACCACGCGCACGCGCTCTCCGATGGCGAACGACTCTAGCCGCGACTGCTCCTTGCGCGGCATGCGCGCTTCCGCTTTGCCGATGTCGAAGATCACATCTGGACCTTCCACGCGCTTCACGGTTGCATTCACCACTTCGCCCACACGTCCGATGTACTCGTTGTAAACCGTGTCGCGTTCCGCCTCGCGCACCTTCTGGAAGATCACTTGCTTCGCCAGTTGCGCGGCAATGCGCCCCAGGATTCCTTCCGTAACTTTCGGAATCCGCAGCTCTCCGCCGACTTCCAAATTCGGATCCGCCTTGCGCGCATCTTCGAGCGTGATCTGCAGCACCGGATCTTCCACCTGCTCCGGCGTCTCCACCACAGTCTTCACCGCATAGGCATTGATCTTGCCGGTTTCTTTGTCCAGCACGGCGCGCAGATTCTCCTGCGTCTTGTAGTATTTGCGCGTCGCCATGACAATGGCATCTTCCACTGCGCTCACCACAATCTGCGGATCAATGCCCTTCTCGCGACTCAACGCATCGATCGTGTTGTAGAGCTCACTTGCCATATGAAGTAACCCGTTATGAAAGCCGACCGCGCCTTGCAGCCCTTAGGTCTCAGGTCTTAGGCAAATCCTAAGACCGGACACCTATGACCTAAGACCCGCCTCTAGATTTCCGGAACCAAATTCGCCTTCTCCACATTTGCGAATTCAATCCCGATCTTCTGTCCTTCTTCCACTCCTGCCGCGCCCATCTTCTTGCGCGATTTCTTGCTCGCCACGCTCACGTCCAGCGTCAGACATCCATCACAAAAACTCTCCAGCCGGCCCTCGAAATGCCGGTTGTTGTTCACCGGATTCCGCGTTGTCACCTTCATCCTGCTGCCGACGAAGCGCTCAAACTCTGCCGGTCGCGTCAGCTTCCGGTCCAAACCCGGTGACGAAACCTCCAGCGTATAGCTGCCCGGCATCGCATCCTCTACGTCGAGGATGGTGCCAAACTCGCGGCTGAAGTTGGCGCAGTCTCCGTGCGTTACCCCGGCCAACGGATCTCCACCCGCCGCCCCGGGTTTATCGAGAAACACGCGCAACATGCGTGCCGGGCCACTCCCGCGAAACTCTACGTCAACCACCTCAAGCCCGCTGGAGGCGGCTACCCGCTCCGCAATTTCACGTACTCGATCAAGATCAAGTGCCATGCATCCAATAACTTGCAGCTCAACCGGCCCTCGCGGATTTCCCCACAAGTAAAAAGTGGGCTTGCGCCCACTGGTGTGCTTCGCCAAACGCCGGTACTACACAACAGTTCTCAGTTCTCTAATATACGCCGGGAGAGGGTAAAAGACAAACCGCCGCACAAGACGAGGCTGCCTCTCAGTTTGAAAACCGAGGCAGAACCGAAAACGCTATTCCGCTGAGGCACCGATGTCTGAATCGACAAGAAAAACGCACTGGACCCGATACGGGAACCTACATGGTCCGGTTGTAATACGGGACAATGTGACCGGCAATATCGGCAACATTACCACGCCTCTTACCGTTAGCGAGACATGGAAAGCGACCGAGGCAAGATTTTATCGCTCGCTGTTTCTCTCGCCGATGCAAGCGTCGTTGTGCGGTTGAATCTCAGAGCGACGCGGCTATCGCTCGATTTGCCTGAATCCAGACCTGTCTCTAGAATAAAGACTCATCGTAGCTGGGAGAATTTCCGAGAAAACTATGATTCATTTTCCCGTACCCGAAGCTCTTACCTTCGACGACGTTCTCCTTTTACCCGCGCGTTCCGACGTGATTCCGGCAACTGCAAGCACCCAAACTCATCTCACCCGCGACATCGTCCTGAATATTCCCATCGTCAGCGCCGCCATGGACACCGTTACCGAATCGCACATGGCCATTGCCCTCGCCCAACAGGGCGGCTTGGGGATCATCCATCGCAATCTGACGATCGAGCAGCAGGCCAACGAAGTCGATAAGGTGAAGCGGTCAGAGAGCGGCATGATTGTCGATCCTGTGACGATGTCGCCGACTGACAAGGTCAGCGACGCGCTCGAAGTCATGCGCAAGTACAAAATTTCCGGTGTACCAATCACTGAGCACGGCAAGCTGGTCGGCATTCTCACCAACCGCGATCTCCGCTTCGAATCCCGCTTCGATATTCCCATCGATCGCGTGATGACCAAGAAAAACCTCATCACCGTTCCCGTGGGCACCACGCTCAAAGATGCCGAAGAGATTCTCCACGAGCATCGCGTCGAAAAATTACTCGTCGTAGACGACAAGTACAACCTTAAGGGACTGATCACCGTAAAAGATATTCAGAAAAAACTGAAGTATCCCAACGCTGCCAAGGATCCTCAGGGCAGGCTGCGAGTCGGCGCCGCGATCGGCGCTACCGGAGATTTTCTCGAGCGTGCACAGGCGCTCGCGGAAATGAAAGTCGACGTCCTCGCCATCGACAGCGCCCACGGACATTCCACCAAAGTGCTCGATGCCGTGAAGCTGGTGAAATCGAAACTGCCTGAGATGCAGCTACTGGCGGGCAATGTCGCCACCTTCGACGGCGCATGCGAGTTGGCTCGTGCTGGGGCTGATGGCATCAAAGTCGGCATCGGTCCCGGCTCCATCTGCACTACGCGCGTCGTAACTGGCGCCGGCGTGCCGCAGATCACCGCGATTGCCGAAGCGTTCCGTGCCACCAAGGATGCCGGCATCCCGATCATCGCTGACGGTGGTATCAAATATTCCGGCGACATCACGAAGGCGCTAGCAGCCGGCGCCAGTGCGGTTATGATTGGTTCACTCTTCGCCGGCACCGACGAGAGCCCCGGCGAGCTGATCCTTTATCAAGGTCGCTCTTTCAAGTCCTATCGCGGCATGGGCTCGCTCGGCGCAATGGCACAAGGCTCCAGCGAACGCTATTTCCAGAACACCGAAGCCGATTCATCGGCCGCCGTTTCTTCCAATGACAACGATTCCAACCGCCTCGGCAAACTTGTTCCCGAGGGTATTGAAGGCCGCGTCCCTTATCGTGGTTCGGTCGCGATGATCGTGCATCAGATGGTCGGCGGATTGAAATCAGGCATGGGCTACTGCGGCTGCGCCACCATCGCCGAACTCTTGCAAAAAACGCGCTTTGTGCGCATCAGCGGCGCCGGACTTCGCGAGAGCCACGTCCACGATGTCATGATCACCCGCGAGGCCCCAAACTATGCCATCGAATAATTCGGAGCGTTGCAGCTCCGATGGGGACAGCAGTTGGCGGTCCAGTCGGACGAATCCCGGCTCTCGCTTTTGAATTCCAATCGCCACGAAGTTCTGAAAGCTTGGATCGCCGCGATTCTGTGGCTGATTGTTATTGCCATCGAATCCACTACGTATCTCTCTGCCCACAACACCAGCCGGATTCTCTATCCGATCTTGCACTTCCTCTTCGGAATGGATTGGATCCGCTTCGAGTACTGGCACTTCTACATTCGCAAGACGGGTCACGTCATTGGTTACGCCACACTCAGCTTCCTTCTTTTCCGCGCCTGGCGTGCCACGCTGCCCGTCATGTCCAACGCGCGGTGGACGCTGCGCTGGACAACCATCGCAATTCTTGGCACAGCTCTCGTCGCCAGCCTCGACGAGTGGCACCAGAGCTTCATCCCGTCGCGAACGGGCGCGGTGAGCGATGTCGTCCTCGATACCTGCGCCGGCATCGCCGCTCAGATTTTGGTTTTTCTGTGGTTGAAGAAGCTTGGGAGGAGGTCGGCTTCATTCGTGCGGTATTGAACCTCTAAGAAACACCGGCTCGGAGACTGCGTGAGAACTAGATTTGTGTTTCGCAGTGGAACGAAGTTCCCTGTTTCAGCCGCGAAGCAGCGCAAGAATTCAGCCCACAGCGTAAGCTGTGGTAAAAGCGGGAAACGAGCAAGCCCCGGGAGAGCGTGCGTGAGAACTGAATTGGGCGAAGATGTGGATACGCAAGGTCCGCACTCTAGCCCGGAAGGGCGGCAGACAGTAGCCCAGGACTTTAGTCCTGGGTAGCTCGCACAAGGAAGGAACCAAGTCCCGGAGGGGCGGAAGACTAGTTCTCCCGCACACTCTTCAGCCGCGGAGGTATTTGCGCGCGCTGCAAACCGAGGGCTAGACGTCGTTGGCTGCAACGCGCTCCCGTCGTGCACCCTGCAAAAGTCCGGCGGCAACCAGCGCCATCCCCGCCGAAAAATAAAACGGAATCGCGGCTCCATAATGCTTCCACAGTTGACCGGTAATCAAACTCGCCGCTAGAGTTGCCAGGCTGGTCGCAAAAAAATATATTCCCAGAGCTCGACCGCGCACGTTTTCCCCAACCGCCTCAACCACCAGCGCCTTCAGTACCGGCTGCGTAAGAGCGTAATAAAAACCGTACACAGCCATCGCGATCCAGATCGCCAGCGTCGATGGCGCGTGACCGAATATGAAATAGACGACGGCAAAAATCACATAGCCCACAGAACCTACGAGCCGCCGCGACACGCGGTCGCTGAACCATCCCGCAGGCCAGGATGCGAGTGTGTACGTGACGTTGAAGACCAAACCGAGAAGTGGCGCGAGTGCCATACGAATCCCAACATTCTGCGCTCGCAGAACCAGAAACATATCGCTCGAATTGCCGAGAGAAAAGAGCGTCACTGCAACAAGTACAAGATAGAAGCTGGCGGGGAGCGCTATTTTTTCTATGCTTCTATTCTCGCGATAATCGGATATGTCCGCCGAGGCCTTGGCAGTCGTCAGGTCCGCAGCAATCTTCTTAGGCTGGCGCTTAGTCTCCCGAATGCCAAGCAACGCAATTAATACGCACAACACTCCCGGCACCGCCGCTGCCCAAAACACACTGCGGATTCCAAAGCGCGAGAGCAAAACCAATGCGGCCAAAGGCCCGGCGATAGCTCCCGCGGAGTCCATTGACTGAATCAGTCCGTAAGCCGAGCCTAGCCGGTTCTTCGGTACCGATTCGGCGACCATTACGTCCCGCGGTGCTCCCCGCACGCCCTTGGCCAGACGATCGGTGAAGCGTATGAGCAGAATTTGCGGCCATGCGGTGACAATCGCGAGCAATGGTTTCACCGCGTTCGCCACGAAATATCCCGCAACTACAACCGGTTTGCGGCGGTCAATGCGGTCGGTAAGATATCCGGAAAAAAGCTTGGCGAACGACGCCACACTTTCGGCCACGCCTTCGATCAATCCCAACTGCGCTGGCCCCGCTCCCAACGACGCCAGAAACGCCGGCAACACCCAGTACGCCATTTCTGTTGCAGTGTCGTTCAGGAAGGACGTGATGCCGAAAGCGTAGATGTTGCGTGCAGCGGAAGGCTCATGCTCAGCGGGCAGGTCGGGCATGAATAGGTTTTACCACGACGGGAAAGCCGGAAACCACTACTGAGAACGGCTTCAGTACATCGCGTCGTACTTCGTCACCACCCACTGCCCATCTTTATTTTCGGTCGTAACTGTGAAGAGTTCCCGATAGGTACCAGGCTGGCCGGTTTGGCTCAGACGCTTGCCGCGGTAGTGAAGAATGGTCAGCGGGGGTGCACTTTCCCACTCCGCCAACTCCCAGGAAAGCAACGGATGCTTCGTTTCCGAGTCGCAGATGAAGTGCGCATACTTCTTGCGATAATCGCGCTCCCACCCGGAGAGTAGTTCGTCGCAGTGTCCGTCGCGCAACTGGCGAAGAAACAGGTTGGCGCTATGCTCAATCGTGCGGTCGCGCAGCGGATTCATGCGGATGCTGACCGGCAGCCCCGTCAGTGGATCGTGGTCTTCCGATCGCGCCAGCACCGGTCCCTGATTACTCAGCCACCAGATGTAGCCGAGAAACACCAATACCAACAGCGCACCGGCGCCAACCGCAATCCCGATCTGTGTGCGAGTGAACCCCATCCTCGGATAAGTTTATAAGGATGGCAACATACGGCAAGATTACCAGCGGGGAGCCGCGGAAGGACATGTACGAGCGGCGTTATGGCGCTGCCGGGAAGCAGATTCCTCCTCGGGCTTACGCCCTCGTCGGAATGACAAAACTTTGAATTCGCACCAACCAAAAGGAGCACGGCTTTCGCCGTGCTCCTTTTGAACCTTCTCAATGCAGGCTATTTCTTGTCTTCGGACTCTTCCTTGACCGGTTCCACCCCTCCATCGTGCTGCGCCTGCGCTTCGGCATCTTCCATGGCTTTGCGTGCTTCGGCAGCCTTCTTGGCGCGGGACTCGGCGCGCTTCTCGCGCTTTTCGTCCAGCACCTTCTCGCTGCCCAGCAACTCCAGAAAAGCCTTGTCGGCGCCGTCGCCCTTATTCCAGCCAGTCTGAATGATACGCGTGTATCCGCCGTTGCGATCGCCGAAGCGTGGACCCACGGTGTCGAACAACTTCACGACCGCTTCATCGGTCATCAGATAAGAAGACGCCAGACGGCGCGCCGCCAGGTCTCCGCGCTTGCCGAGCGTAATCATCTTCTCGACGATGGGCTTCGCGGCCTTGGCCTTGGGAACGGTCGTCTCAATCCGCTCCTCGACGATCACCGACGTGACCAGGTTGCGCAGCAGCGAGCGCCGGTGCGCGGTGTTCCGTCCGAGTTTGTAGCCTGCTACCTTGTGACGCATGGTGAACCCTCAGGGGCTAAAGCCCTCTTCAAACTTAGCCTTGGGAGGCACGGCTAAAGCCATGCCCGTCCCGCGCCCATCTTCTCACAGCCTTGTCTGAGATATCCTTCGGCGGGCAAAAAGCGACCCCCTCAGGATGACAACACAATTCTTATAGTCCGTCGTCAGGACCGTACGCTGACGCCGGCAGAACCAGGTTCGATGTCGGCCCCGGCACCGCATTGCCATGCTCATCGATCTTCATGCCTAAGCTGAGACCCATTGAGGAAAGAATCTCCTTGATCTCGTTCAGCGACTTGCGGCCGAAGTTCTTGGTCTTAAGCATCTCCGACTCCGTCTTCTGCACCAGTTCGCCGATGGTCTGAATGTTCGCGTTCTTCAGGCAGTTATAGCTGCGCACGGAAAGCTCGAGCTCCTCGACGGAGCGGTTCAGATTTTCGTTGTGAATCTCCGGCTTGCGATCGTCCGACGACGATATGCCAGTTTCGATTTCCTCTTCGAAGTTGATGAAGATGTTCATGTGGTCCTTGATCAGCTTCGCCGAAAGACCAATCGCATCGGCGGGCGTAATCGAACCATTGGTCCACACTTCGAGAGTAAGTTTGTCGTAGTCGGTGATCTGGCCGAGACGGGCGGCTTCTACGGTGTAGTTGCACTTGCGCACCGGCGAGTGCACGGAATCGATTGGAATGAATCCGATGCCGAGATCTTCGTCGAAATTTTTGTCGGCGGAGGTGTACCCGCGCCCGCGCTTCAGGCGCATTTCCATGTCGAGCTTGCCGCCTTCACTGACGGTGGCGATGTAAACATCTTTGTCGAGGACCTCGACATCTCCGTCGGCTTCGATCATGCCGCTCGTAACCACCCCGGGCTGATCGGCGCGCAGATAAATCGCCTTCGGCGCGTCGCCCGCCAGCTTGAACGGAATCTGCTTCAAGTTGAGGATGATGTCCGTCGCATCTTCGACTACGCCAGGAATCGACTGAAATTCGTGAAGGACTCCTTCCATCTTTACCGCGGTAACCGCCGCGCCTTCGATGGAACTCAGCAGCACGCGCCGCAGAGCGTTGCCCACAGTGGTGCCGAAGCCGCGCTCAAAGGGCTGCGCCCAGAAAATTCCGTACTTGTCGGTAAGGGTGGAAGTATCAACTGCGAGACGTTTTGGTTTCTGAAAACCTTTCCAAAGCATTTGTTTCTCCTTCGGCCGTTTGGCTCGGTGCTGACTCCCTGAATCGGTCCCGGATTCAGGTCGGGCGTCAGCAGAGGCTGATCTGGCTCGAAATGTATGGACCTATTTGGTAATCGGGGAATTTAACCGACTCCGCCTCACCATTTTCAATTACCAAATTACTCAATTACAAAATCTCTTGCCACGCGATCCTTCGCTTCGCCTGAAGAACGGCTCCGCTTAGGATGACGCCGTTTACTTACTATAAAGTTCAACAATCAGCTGCTCATTTACCGGCAACTGAATATCTTCGCGCTTTGGTAACGAGAGCACGCGCGCCGTATAGTTATCGCGGTTTACTTCCAGCCAGTTGGGCAACGTGCCGTGGCTGGCAAATTCCTTCGCCAATTCAAGCACAACCAGCTTTTTGCTGTTCTCGCGGATCGAAATTTCGTGGCCAGCGCTCACTTCAAACGAAGGAATATTGACCTTCCTGCCGTTGACCGCGACGTGCCCGTGGCGCACCAATTGCCGCGCCTGGCGCCGAGATTGCGCAAAACCGAGACGGAAAACTACGTTGTCGAGACGGCGCTCGAGCTGCTGCAGCAACAACTCGCCGGTAACACCCCGGGTGCGCGCGGCTTTCTCAAAGTAATTGCGGAACTGCCCTTCCAACGTGAAGTAGATGCGCTTGGCTTTCTGCTTCTCGCGCAACTGCAAACCGTAGCCAACAATTTTGGCCTTGCGGTCTTTTCCATGTTGTCCGGGAGCGAAGTTGCGCTTCTCGATAGGGCACTTATCGCTGAAACACTTTGCGCCTTTGAGGAACAGCTTCATGCCCTCGCGGCGGCATAGACGGCAAACTGCATCGGTGTAACGGGCCAAGTTGTTCTCCTTATTTAGATGACCGGTTTACAGGTTTGGCTTCACCCTTCGTCCCGGACGGGTTAAACAATGTCTCAAGGTTTTTACAGGTTTCGAAGGTTTCAAGGTTGAATTTGAACCTTGAAACTTTGCAACCTTGAAACCTCAGACTCTTCTTCTCTTCGGCGGACGGCATCCATTGTGCGGGATCGGCGTCACGTCACGAATCGACCGAACTTCAATACCCGACGATGCCAGCGCGCGCACTGCGGATTCGCGGCCAGAACCAGGGCCGGAGACTCGAACGTCCACGCTGCGCACGCCGTGATCGCGCGCCATGTTGGCCGCGTTCGACGCCGCTTGCTGCGCGGCAAATGGAGTGCCTTTGCGCGATCCGCGGAAACCCAACGACCCGGAACTCTTCCACGACAAAACGTTGCCGTTCATGTCGGTGATGGTCACGATCGTGTTGTTGAAGGACGCCTGCACGTAGCACAGCCCATGGGGAACGTGCTTGCGCTCCTTCTTCTTGAAGGTTTTTTTCTTGCCTTTTTTCTCCGGTGCGGCTGCGCCGCCCGCTGCTGCTGGTTTTGCCATAAATTCGGTCTCGGGTGTTAGGTCTTAGGTCTCAGGCTTTTTGGGTTGAGCATTAGGAATGAGATCCTAACACCTAAGACCCAAGACCTGACACCACGTTTCTACGTCTTTGCTGTCGCCTTCTTCTTCTGCGCGATCGTGCCTTTGCGCGGTCCTTTGCGGGTGCGAGCATTCGTGTGCGTACGCTGGCCGCGAACCGGCAGATTTCGACGGTGACGGAATCCGCGATAGGAACCGATTTCGATGAGACGTTTGATGTTCATCGAAACTTCCTTGCGCAAATCGCCTTCCACCAATCCCTGCGCCTCGATCACGGTACGGATGCGGTTTACTTCCTCTTCGCTGAGGTCTTGAACCTTTTTCATCGGATCCACCTGGGCTTCGTCGAGAATGCTTCCGGCGCGCGGATTTCCGATGCCGTAAATGTAGGTCAGCGCGATATTGATGTGCTTCTGGCGCGGTAAGTCAACGCCTGCGATACGTGCCATGTGTTCTTAACCTCTCCCAGCTTTTGGCTCTCAGCTTTTGGCTCTTAGCTAAAAGCCAAGAGCTAAGAGCGTTTTACCCCTGCCGCTGTTTATGTTTCGTGTTAACGCAAATCACCCGCACCACACCCTTGCGATGGATGACCTTGCACTTGTCGCAAATCTTCTTTACCGATGCTCTTACTTTCATAAACTTCAAACCCTCTTCCCTTGCCTGAGTTCCTTCGCTTCGCTCAGGATGACGCCGACGGGCTCGCGCTTCGCACACGCCCGTTTAACGGCGTCATTTGTACCGATAAACGATCCTGCCGCGATTCAAGTCGTAGGGAGAAAGCTCCACCGCGACTTTGTCGCCGGGCAGAATGCGAATGAAATTCTTGCGCATCTTGCCAGAAACGTGCGCCAGCACCTGGTGCTTATTCTCCAGTTCCACCTTGAACATGGCGTTCGGCAATGGTTCCAGCACCACCGCCATCACTTCTATCGCGTCTTCTTTACTCATTCGCTCCTAGCTTGTAGCTTCTAGCCAACCTGCGGCGCCCTAGCTAGAAGCTAGGAGCCAGCAGCTTTATTTCGTCAAAATTACCGGACCGTCTTTCGTCACCGCCACGCAGTGCTCGAAGTGCGCGCTGAAGCTGCCATCCAGCGTTACGGCCG
>Ga0210405_10001692_pt1 | contig 24445 bp, 24 predicted proteins | sample IncBWH11MmetaG_FD_155492 | JGI IMG/M metagenome (GOLD analysis project Ga0210405, IMG submission 155492) | Forest soil microbial communities from Barre Woods Harvard Forest LTER site, Petersham, Massachusetts, United States - Inc-BW-H-11-M | ecosystem: Environmental > Terrestrial > Soil >... | reverse complement strand
GTTAGCCATTGTGCGCCGCCTGATTCATGGCATGGGCGGAAAAATCTGGGTGGAAAGCGAACCCGGCTCGGGCTGCAAATTCTCGTTCCTCATCCCCTTCAAACCTTCCCCGAATCCCGCAGGCAAAGGAAAGAATCGATGAGCGACACCGCCAAGATTCTACTGGTGGACGACGAACCCGCGATGCTGCGCTACATTCGAACGCTGCTCGAGGTGGAGGATTACAACGTCGAAACCGCCTCGACCGGCGAAGAAGCATTGCAAAAAGTAGATAAGGGCATGGAGCCGGATCTCGTATTGCTCGATGTGCTGATGCCGGGAATCGATGGACTCGAAACGCTCGAGCAACTTCGCCAGAAACGGCCCGGAGTGAAAGTTGTAATGCTCTCCTGTGTGAACGACACGCGCAAGGTCGTGCAGGCGATGCGCCTCGGAGCTCAGGACTATCTCACCAAGCCTTTTCAGAAGGCGGAGCTGGATGCAGTCATCAATCAGTGCCTCGGCCAGGGAAAAGAACCGGTCGGAGGCGAAGTGGAAGAAGTCGCGGATGATGTGTTCTTCATCGCCGCCAGCCCGCAGATGCGTAAGATTCGCTCGCAAGCCGCGCTGGTTGCGAGTGTGGACATTCCAGTATTGCTGCTGGGCGAAAGCGGCACAGGCAAGGAAGTGCTGGCGCGGCTGATTCATAAGCTCTCACCCCGCGCGCACCGCACGTTCCTGAAAGTAAATTGCGCGGCTGTACCGGCCGATCTGCTGGAGAGCGAACTCTTTGGTTATGAACCGGGAGCTTTCACCGGAGCCACGCACGCCAAACCGGGCAAGTTCGAACTGTGTAACAAAGGCACGATCCTGCTCGATGAAATCGGCGAGATGCCGCCGGCCTTGCAGGCCAAGCTGCTGCACGTTTTGCAGGACCAAAGTTTTTCGCGGCTCGGAAGCCGCTCTGTCATCAAGGTGGACGTTCGCATCCTCGCAGCCACGAATATCGATATTCCTCAAGCGTTGGCCACAAAGCGGCTGCGCGAAGATCTGTATTACCGTCTCAACGCATTTACTTTGCAACTGCCGCCACTGCGAGAGCGCAAGGAAGAGATTCCGGTTCTGTTGAAGCATTTCATGACGCGCATGGCCGAACGATATGCGCGACCACAACTTCCGCTTTCCCCGGCAATGCTTGCAGCATGCCAGGCGCATCCTTGGCCGGGAAATTTGCGCGAGCTCAATAATTTTCTAAAGCGATACTTAATCCTGGGAGACGAGAACCTCGCGGTGGCGGAGTTACAGCCTCGCAACGACGGAAACGGCGGCATGCGCGGCGATTCCGGCACGAAGACTGGCGAAACTGGCGGGTTGAAATCGCTGGCTCGCAACGCCAAAGACGAAGCCGAAGGCGAAGCCATTCGGCAAGCGCTCGAGCAGACCAATTGGAATCGCAAACAGGCAGCGGCACTGCTTCAAATCAGTTATAAAGCCCTGCTCTACAAAATCCGGCAATATGGAATCGCCGAAGCGAAGAGCCATCACAAGCTTTCAGCAGGAGCTTAGAACCGAGCCACGGATAATCAACTTAGAGTCTCTCCAACTTCGTTGTCCCGAAGCCAAATCCGGATATTGACAACGGCCTCACTGCACGGTCAGATTAAACGGTGCACTCTGGGTGAACGAGCCTGAGGTTGCCGTGAGCGTCATGCTGTAGTTGCCAGCGGGAGTTCCGCTGACTGTAGTCGGAGTCTTACCACTGCTACAGGCCGGCAGTAGCAGCAGGAGCGCAAAAAGTAGGAACACCGCAGAACCTCCCAGCAGCCACCTTCTCCGTCGTTTGCCGACGGCACCCGCACCAATGAAAGCCATCCCTGGAACCATCAGCCAGAATGTGTAGAACCAACCGCGGTTTATCTTTAGGGCAGCGCCGTTCACAGGGCGGGCCGTCGTTGTCACATTCAGGGAGGTCGAAGCGCTGTTGGTGCTGGTCAGATTAATGGAGTTTGAACCAAAGTTGCAGGTTGCGCCCACCGGGGCAGAACTACAACCGAGCGAGATGCTCGATGCAAACACCGGATTCGCCGTCACTTGGACGGTGTAAGACGCCGTGTTACCGGCGGAAACTGTCTGCCCGTTGGGAAGAACCGATACCGAAAAAATAGTCGCCGTGAAGGGGAAGGTTTCCGTATTGTTCGTCGGATTCGGATCGTTGTTAGTGACCGACGACACGCTGACGATCGGAGCGTAAAGGCCCGCCTGGGTCGGCGTCACGGTGAAGGTCACCAGCGCAGGCGAACCCGCCTGTAGGGCCGGAATCGTACACGCGATTGAGTTGTTGCTGGGAGTGCTGCATGTGCCGGAACCGACTGTGGCGCTCGTGAAAGGGGCCCCAGTGCCGGAGACGATGATGTTCGACGCCAAGTCAGGCCCCTGATTCGTAACCGTAAACGTGATCGTCACAGGATTCCCCGCCGCCACAAGATTCGCCGGCAGCACCGGTGCGACGCAGGTGATGCACAGATCAGCCGCAGTTCCCAGCTTTACAACAAAAGCATCGGGCGGCCCTCCGGCGGTTCCATTGCCGTTGAGCAGGCTCTGCACCGGCTTGTCCAACTGCAGCGAGGAACTCGACGTAGTGTCGCCGACAATATAAGTGTTGAGGCTGGAATCAACGGCAATGCCGGTGCCGCGATCCGTACCGTTGCCACCGAAATAGGTAGCAAACGAAGCCTGAGTATTCTGGCCCCCAATCGTTGTCGTCTGAATGTGGGCAAAAAAGGCGTTCTGGGGGCCGTTGAGCGCGCTCTGGATGGGGTTGTTCGGAAGGGTCGCGGGGAAGTCTGTCGATTGCGTCCAACCCGTGACCAGCGCCCCACTGGCTGTATCAACCGCAGTGGCCAAGCCGCTGTCGTACCCAGTTCCACCCAGGTAGGAGAAATAGCCGAGGCCGACGCTGCCCGCAGTTCCCGTTGTGCTCGAGGCCGGCAACGAGAAACGTGCGACATAGGCGTCGGTGGGAACAGCGGGACCGCCAGTAGAAGTACACGGAACCGGCGGAGTGACAGGAGGGGTGTTCAGGCATGGCTGGAAAGCGCCGCTGCCGGTCGGTAGGATGAAGTCGCTCGAGTTTGTCGTTCCCGTCAGGTAGACATTCGCGGAATCAATCGTAATCCCGGCGCTAGCCGTCAAGCCATTGCTTGGTCCGCCGCCCAGATAAGTTGAGAATAGCAGCTGCGCCGACCCGGTCTGCGCATTGTTGGGATTAATCTTGGCAACAAAAGCATCGAACGGGTACGGGGTGGTCGTCGGCGCGGTGCACTGCAGGGGAAAAGTAATAATCGTCGGCGGAGGCGTATCGAGACATGGCTGATAGGCATTCACGATTGGGAAATCGGTGACTTGTCCGCCGCCGCTACCCGCCTGGCTCTCGCCGCTGTTGAAGAAATTCGTGGTGCCGCTGAAATAAATGTTTCCAATTGTATCGACAGCAACGCCGCCGCCAACTACAACCGGCGAAGCCGGGGTCGCACCACCGAAATAGGTGGAATAGGCGATGCTCGCCGTACCCACGTTGTTGGTATTCACTTTGGTTACGAAGAACTGCGTGGCTGCACGGGGCGCCGCCTGATAGGGCACGGGCAGATAGGTTGCGGGAAAATCGTCCGGCGTGGGCGCGATGGCGCCTGCATCGTTAGAAGTCGTGGTGCCGGTGATGAAGACGTCCGCATTGGTATCAATCGCCATCCCGCTGGCTTGGTCGTTTCCGTTGCCCGAGAGATAGGACGAATAGCCAAGCTGGGATCCCTGCGTGTTGAGAACGCTGACAAAGATTGAGGTGCAAGTGATCCCGGAGCATTGCGATCCCTTGGCTTTGGGCGCAGTCTGGTAAGGCACTCCGTTGATGGGAAAGTCTGTAGAAGTGGTGTTGCCCGCAACGTAAACCTTGCCGCTGATATCTACGCCGAGACCACTGCACGGAAACGGAAAGGTGTATCCCGGATATGCAGGACACAAGGTGTCGGTTCCGGTGCCGCCCAGGAAAGTCTCATACACTACCGACGGCCCGGTGGGATCGATTTTGGCGACGAAGATATGGCTCGGACTTGACGAGGAGAGGGACAACCCTACCGGTATCAACGTCTGAGCAGTCGCGGCTGGAAACGAGGTCTCGGGCGAGCCCTGTGTCGTGCCTGCGATATAAATGAAACCGTCGCCATTCACGGCAACTGCTGGTGCAGTTTCCGAACCGCTGCCGCCGAAGTAGGTGGAGAACTCGAGCAGCGGATCGATCACCAGCTCACGGCTGCGATCATAAGGTCCTACTTCGAAGCCGACACGGTTTGCGGCGCGCAAAACAAATCGACCATCGACCGGTTGTTGATGATCTCCAACATTCTGATAGATGCGAGGCTTACGCAAGCGGACTCGGCCCTGGCCTTCATCGCCGACAAGAATCAAATCGCCGTCTGCGAGTTCGAGTTTAGCCGCGCCATCGAACTGCAACTCGGCTTGCGCTGGATCGGCACCGGGAGCAACTTGAAAGTCATACTCAAGCCGGCCCTGGTTTCCGTAGAAAGCGAGATCGATTCCCGGGTAAACGCTCTTGTAGTGAACCCCGGCAAACTGCGCCACACCAGTATGCCACTTCTGGTGATCGCTGCCGAAGAGGTAGTTGGTTTTGCCGGGAAGAGGACCAGTCGCATCGAGGGTCGAATCAGCGTTGGCGCCCACCAACGTCATATGTACGGACTTCTCGGTTCGCGCCGCACTAGCTGCCTGGAGCACGAGCTTCGCCCCGGTTTGATCGAACAGAAGCACGTAGCCCGCGCCTCGTGCGAGAAATTTCGCGCTTGGATCAGCCTGGCCCTGGTTGGCCTCGAATATCAAAGGCAGCTTTGCAAGGATGGAGTGCGCGTCCGGCTTCGTGTCCGAAGACCGGTAGGAAGAACGTGACTGCGAAGACGGAGAGAACAAGGATTCGGGGGCCGTTTGATTCGAAAAGGCCGAAACCTGTGGGGCGGTCTGAGAGTAGCGGCGGGAATTCGACCCGAGCAATAAACACGCGGCCACAAACAGAACACACGCTGCCGCGAGGGCGCGAACCAAAACCAACCTGCTACCCGAGCTTCCGCCCGACATCGCACGGCCATTTCCCATTACGCTTTTCCTCCGAATGCTTTTCCTGTGAACTTCATCAGACATTTTTGGAGAGTAGAGACGCCACTCGGGTCAGTTCTTACCCGGCGCCGGCGAAACCGCCCGCTGCTGACATGTCATTAAAACTGGCGGAAAATAAACACCTACTTAAACATCTGAGCGATGGCCAAGTCAAGCGAGGCTCCGCTCTTAGGAGCCCTACAACATTTGTCAGATGCGTCGGATCCGGTAGAAAGATGCCGCAAGCTTGCTTTTGCCTAAGAATACGGTTCCAAAATGACGGGCCGAGGGATCGATCACGATGTTCCTGGGAGCAGGAGCTGAGGCGCGAGAGAATCCCCCAGTAGTTAAGCTAGCGTTGTTTTGAGGGCTGAGTGTCACCACCCGATTATTAGAAAAGATCACCACTGCAAGGCGGATATGTCGATACAACCACTGGCACAAAAGTGGAATGAAGTGAATTGCAGATCGCAGCACGTATGGCGATTTCTGCAAACAGTTGCATTTCGCGAATCCGGCGATCACGGATCTCCAGAGAGAACCTTCAGATTCGCCGCTGTTTCCGCGGTTCAAGCAACTATCGTATTAAGCACCATCTGGCACCACGATTGCTATACACTCTCATAGAATCTGCACGGCGGTGTGCCTCCCCTGCGCTGTTAACGGTCTTCATGAGCATTTACCGAATAAGTTCCATAGTCTTTTTGCTCTTGCAAACTGGCGGCAAAGCTATACATTTAAGCGTAATCAGGCCTGCCGAGCGGCCGGTCTTGCGACCTTGGCCCAATTTGTTTTTCTGAGGAAGAATGCTTTCGGAAAATAGGCAACGGATGCAACCTGAATCTCAGGAACGGCGCATGATGCGGCGCTTCGATATGCGCCTGCCGGCAGTCGTTCGCCTCAACGAAAGCTCCGAATTCCAGACCGAGACCCAGAACGTGAGCGCGCGTGGTGTTTTCTTTTACCTCGATCGTCCTGTGCCCGAGGGAACCCGCTGCGAAGTCACGCTGACCTTTCCACCGCACATCACGCTAACCGACGCAGTGCGCGTGCGCTTCACCGCTCGTGTGATCCGCGTGGAATCCCCGCTGCCTTCGTCGCGCGTTGGGACCGCAGCCACCATCGAAGATTACGAATTTCTCCGCTCGGCCGGCAGCGCGGATTTATTCAGCGCGCTGCAGCAGGAATGGAAAGCGGCGAACTAGAAGCCTTTCGGGCACTCGCCTTGTCCGCCTCGATCTAGGACTCAGATTCAGGCCCACGCCGATTCTCACTTCCCGCTCTTATTCAGATCCTTCAACTGCTGCCGCAGATGGCTATAACGGCGCGCGAGCATTCCGATATACAAGCCGTGAATCAGCCAGGTGGCGATATAAGCCGCGTAGAGAAATCCGGTGGAATTCATTGTCGCACTCCGCGTAACGATTCCAAGCTTTCGACTTCTTCTACTTCGCGCTGCAGCAACTCCAGCCGATAGCGAGCCCAGCAAACCACCAGAGCCAGGCAGGAAAAAGCAAGCCAGTTGATCAGCAGAACGTGCAACATGCGTGGATCAATGGAACCGCCGCCACCGATGACTGGCTGCGGATGCTGCGTGCGAAAAAACCAGATGGAAAAATAAACCAGAGGCACGTCGAGCGCGCCAAAGATGGCGAGTACCGCCGCAAGTTTTGGAGTTTGCGAACTATCGGAGAATCGCCGCAACACAAGGTAACTCACGTAAATCAGCCACAAAACCAGCGTAGTGGTGAGTCGAATGTCCCACGTCCACCAGATACCCCAGACCGGACGCGCCCAGATGGGGCCGGTCACCAGCACAATGGTGCAGAACACAACTCCGACTTCAGCGGAGACGAGAGCCACTGCGTCGGCGCGAGGATTTCGCCGCACAAGATAGATCACCGAAGCAACGAGGTTCACAAAGAAGAGCAGGAATGCGGTCCAGGCTGACGGCACGTGGTAATAGAAGATGCGCTGGACATCGCCCATCGTCCGCTCCATGGGCGCGACCCAGATCGCTTCATAAAAGGCATACGCCAGCAGGATTGCCGTAACCACCGCGAAGATGGGGAAAATTCGTTTCATTCCGCTTGCAGTACGGTTTCGAACAAAGCCAGACAGGCAGTAGTAAACACCACATCGTAGGTGAGAAGCAATACGATCCAGAAGCGCGCCGATCCGTCACCCGCTAAAATGATGCGGGTCGCTTCTACCATCGATTGCACAGCAGGGATGGAAATCGGAAACAGCAGCAGCGGCAGCATGATCTCGCGGCTGCGCGTGCGCAACGACATCGCCGCAAAGAACGTCCCATTCACCACCAGCGCCCAAGTTCCAAGAATTGCCACGGGAATCAATTGCCAGGCCGGGCCGAGCGCGCGCAAGTTGTAAAAGATCATGAACAGCGGCGCCATTAGAGCTTCCAGCACGCTGACCAAAATAAAGTTTCCGAGCGCCTTCGCCACAAACAAAGCCGTGGCCGGGGCGGGAGAAACACGATAGGCGTCGAGCACCTGATTACGCAGCTCGCGAGCCCACGTCTGATTCAGTGCAACCACTGCGGCGAACAGGAAAGCGACCCAGATCAGTCCCCCGGCAATTTCACGCGACTCTTCCGCGTTCGGATCAAAAGAGAAGCTAAAAATCACCACGACCAACAGAGAAAAGAACAGCATGGAGTTGAGGGCATCCTTCGAGCGCCACTCCAGGCGGATGTCTTTGGTCAGCGTCGCCCAGGTGATGGAGCGCATCGAACTCATCGCTCCCCCGCTCGCGTAAGACTCGACGTGCGCTCTACGATCTGTCCGGCCTGCATCCAGATGAATTCGTCGGCTACACCTTCGAGCAGCGCAGCCTGGTGCGTGACGACAAAGATGGTCTTGCCCGCGTCGCGCATCGCTTTCAGCAGGCCTACCATCTCTCCTGCCGAATGCACATCGACGTTAGAAAAAGGCTCGTCGAGCAACAGAATTTTTGGATCGTGAAGAATCGCCCGCGCCAACGACATGCGCTGCCGCATACCCTGCGAATACTGTCCCACGGGCCGTGGCAATTCTGGATCGAGCCGCACCGAGCGAATCGCCTGCTTGCATCGTTCGTCACCTGAAATGTCGTAGAGGCGAGCGAAGTAGCGCAGGTTCTCCAGTCCGCTCATCTCGTCGTAGAGCAACGACGGATGCGCCATATAGCCGAGTTCGCGGCAGGCCGCTTGCGGGCTTTCGCCCAACACGGAAATTGCGCCGAGTGTTGGATAAGCCAGGCCTGCCAGCGCTCGCAACAGAGTCGTCTTCCCTGCTCCGTTGTCCCCGAGGATGACGTAAAACTTGCCGGCAGTAAATTCCGCCGTAACGCCGCGCAGCGCCGCGAAACGGCCGAATTGTTTCACCAGGCCATTGACGGCAACATGCGGCCCGCTCTGCGAGTTTTTGAGGTCGGTCACGAGCAAGAGACGTTCACAGCATAGCCCATCGATCTGCACACAATTTGTGCGATAGCGAATTTATGCATTTTCAAGTGGATTTGCAAAGCGAGCCGGGCGGGTATGGACAGAATAACGGCGAGGATGTTGCGGGCAAATCGAACGAGGATGCGAAAGTCAACGCGCCGTTGAAGGTGCAGAACTCGTCGCTCTGCACCTCAACACGCGTTGATCAAAATAATCGGTTCATCTTCTGCCCGGCCGGTAGGGCGACGGCCGGAGCGCCCGCTGTTTCCCGGATGCGTCTCCCGTTTTTGCGCTCCCAGAAACGGGGGCAGGACATACATCGCCCGACAACGTTGTGTTGGTTACGTCAAAGAAGTTGTTCGGAGTGGACGTATTGCTCGTACCCGTTCCCAGCAGAATCCCGGCACACGCCTCGTTGATCGTGTTGCCGGTTGCGGTGTTGTTATTCCCGGAGCCGCAGGCGTCGTCGAAGTGTACGCCAGATTCTGTGCTGCCGTAGATCGTGTTGGTCTGCACCGTGTTCGAGTTGCTACAGACGTCGATGGCATCGAAGAGTTGGGTCCCGGAAATTCTGTTGGTTGTGATCGAGGTACTGTCGGCTGGACCGTAAGTGGGATCGGTCACGGCGACGATGCCGAATTGCGAGCTGTTTACGCCGTTGCCCGAAACCGTAATGCCGGTCGAAGCGTAGACTAGGATGCCGCTTGCCGCATCTCCCGTATCGGTGCTCGTGTCCTGCCCCCAGATGTTGTCACTGACAGTGTTTCCCGTGACTTTGCCGCTGGCGCCAAAACCCACCTGCACGCCGTTTTCGGCTGCGGTTCCCTGGCTCAAGTACACTCCCTGCCAGTTCATGGCGGTCGCGCCAAGACCCACGATGTAGTTACCGCTGATGTTCATGACAGGCCCCTGAGACCCGGCGCCAGTTGCCGCCCCGGTCGCTGTGATCCCGTTCTTCTGATAGCTGCGCACGGAGTTGCTGGCGATGCTAATGGAGTTGGCACTGGTTACACTTTCGACATTGATGGCCAAACCGTTCTGGCATCCGCCGAAGTCCGCATAATCCGTCTGATAGTGATTTCGCACCGTGTTGCCGCTGATCGTTCCGGCAGTATTCTGGAAATAAATGCCCTCGAGAGTTGGTGCTCCACAACCAGAAAGATTGTTGCCAGTGCCATCCACCGTCAAGTGCGAGACCGTAACCGCGCCGGTGGTGCTGGCAACGAAGATCTGGGCCGCTACTGGATTACCGAAAACGTCGGAACCGTTTTGCACCAGGCCGCCCGATGGCGGCACTACTACGGCCGCATCGGCGGTGCCAGCCTGCACGCCGGTTAAGGTTAGCTTCTTCGTGATCGTCACCTGCTCCGCGTAAGTGCCGGGGCAAACGTTCACAGTGGACCCGGATGGCACGGCATTGACCGCTGCCTGGATGGTGCTGAAGGTGACTAGGTTTTTGCAATTGCCTACGACAACGGCACTTGCGGAAGCGGTTTGGACGGAAAGACAAGCTACAATTACCAGCGCGAGGGCTGGCAGGGCGGGAATATTCTTGCGCGCAAGAACAATCATTGAAATCCTCCGAAGAACAAATTGGAAGTACTAGGGAACCCCTGGGAAGGTAACTCGCGCGCGACTGTAAACCTGCACCAAGCGGCGAGTCAATTCGATTTACACTGGTGGAACAAAATTAACACGAAGATAGTTCCGGAACGGGACTTCGTGGAGCACCTCCAGGGCTCCGGCAGCGCGGCTAATTTGCAATCATTGTGGAATGCTCCGGACCCTTGGTCATGCTCTTGGCGGGAGCGGCTTGCATCTGGTTTCCAGGCTGCTGCGGAGCATATTTCGATGCGCACTTGGCCTGCAGCGCTTTGGCGTGGAAAACGCCGTCATGCCCAAAGCTGCCGTCGGCCAGCGCTTGCGAGTCGTCCTTAAAAGTATCGGGAGGCGCTTCGGTCCCTGTGTAATCCACCGGGAGCAACTGATCCTGCTCCATCAGCACAAACTGAACGTGAGTCCCGTTGCGCCTGATCGACCCCGGCTGCACATTCCCCGCGACCCGCAGGCGCTTGGTGTAAGCGCCATTGCCCAGCTTGTGCAGCTCGGTGATGGTGACGTAGTAGCTCTTACTATCCTGGACGCCGGTGTAGGCGAGGTAGCCGAGCAGAAACAGAATTAAGACAGTCGCGCCGCCGAATTTGAGATAGGTTTTGCCTTGGCTGGACATTAGGGATCACCCAGGAATCGTACTCTGAAGACTCTATTCTTCTCGAAGAGCGGAATCAAGATTCGAGAGAAACGGGACGAGGATTTTGACCGCGTGGGACAGACACTAAGGTCCGGCCCCTTTAATGCCCTGTCATCCTAAAGAAGCGGAATCGCGAGCAACGCGAGCGACTCCCAACGATTATCCCGAGTCCTCATCCTCGTCGATCCGGTCGATCTCGCGGAGCTCAATATCGCTCTCATCCTGCGGCTGCTCGGCAAACTCATCACCATCCGAGATAAGTTCGGCCTCGATAAATTCCTCTAGTGAAACGCCTTCAACTATGCTCGCCTCAAGCGCCTTCTTACCCTCATCAGAATGCTCCAGATCGAGAATCAGCCTCACATGGAGAAACTCGTCCACAAGTCCGTAGTGCGCAGAGCTTGCAAGCGAAAGAATGTCTCTGTCTACAAGCCACCTCAGAGCCTGCGGCCCCACCGTCTCGACAGCTTTAGCGCGAGGTATGCGAGTCGGAAAATGGCCCGCTGTCAAAGCCAATAACTTTTGAAGGTCCTCCAGCTTGTTCTCTAGAGCAAGCATGTGTAATGTGGCATCGTATGCCTGCGCCCTATCCTGATAGCAAATCCGCGACAACGAGCTCACGAGGTCCTTCGAATCAATTTTTCCGTCCGGGTCCTGATCTTCATGCTCCACGAGATAGGAGCCAAGAAGTTGCAGAATGTGAGGATGCCCGCCTGATAGCGCTGCAACCCGTGGGATCACGTCGGGATCAACTTCAATCGTTATGCCCGAACTCTGTGCGTCTTCAACGACCAAATCGAGCTTTGTTTGAAGGAGTCCCTCAGCGTCCTCGGGAGTCATCGGATCAAGTGAAATTGTCCGATACACGAATCGTCCGATTCCGCGGTCCTCTTCAAGCATTCGCTCATAGAAAGGGCTAACGCCGGCCAACAGAAATCGTATGCTTTTTACACCAGCGTGCTGCGCGTCAGAGGTAACTGCTCTAACTAATTGCGCGAGTGGAACGGGACATTTGTCGGCCTCATCAATCGCGATGATGAGCATTTCATCGTTCAGCGCCAACTTCAGCGACTCTCGTCCCAGGAGCCTCTGCAAGGCGGCGAGGTGACGGCCTTCAGTAAAATTCCGAGTAACTTCTCCGGACTCATGTTCAAAAAATGAGCCGATCTTGAACGTTACCTTCCTGTGGGCCTCGTCTATATCAACTAATGCCTCCAGTATGTGCCGCGCCGCCTGGTCCACGCTCTTGATGTCCTTGTATGCCGTGACCGTAACGGACTGTGCGAAGCGCTCGCCGCCAAATCCCCCCATCTCCAGCACAGCACGGTTGAGGAGCGATGACTTTCCAATTCCGATCGGCCCGTGGATGGCAACGCAACCCATTCGCAACCCACCTTTTACGATTTGTAATTCCTCAGAACGTCCAAAGAAATCGTCGGACGCGCTCGCGATGAATGACGGAGTAAAGGGATTTTTCAACATCTTGACGAAAGTTAGAAATCGAAGGGTTTCTGTTGGCGACTGACCATGCTAAGAAACTCGTCGACCTGCGAGTAGACTTGTTGGTCCGGAGGCTCAAAAAAGTCGAAGAGGACGAAGAGCGGGTCCAGCGCAGCCTTCACGGTTTCCCGCAGCTCCGCGCGCAACGATCCCAGCTTTATGGATCTCTTCCATTCGACTTCCTCCTCGCGTGAAATCCTATTAAACGGCCAAAGACCCGGCTTCGCCGATCCCAACGCGCGATCACGTAGTCCGCCATGTCGGATACTAATTTTAATCACACCTTCCTCCGGCACGCCTAGGGCCCTATACAACCGATAGCAGAATAGAAGAGTTTCAGTTACTCGGCTTATCCTAGTGTCGAACCACATTGCGTTTCGTGTGCGTTCATCCTCAAAAAGACTCCCCAAAAAATAAAAGTCTCCGTTAGTTCGGAGAGCCCAGTAGTCATAAGACGAATCCACCCCGCTGATTTCAGCCACGATACCTTCGGACAGCGGCTTCGGTCGACCCTCCTCCGTATGTAAAACAACGCCGATTGGCCATCCAAAAGCATGAATCGCTGCAATCTCGGCGGCCCGGACGAGTTCCGGCTGCGTTTTGCGCACGAGGTCACCGACCATGCGAAAGGAAGCTTCCATGAAGCCAACCCAGCCAGCCTGGCTAAGGCCGACGCGGGCCTTCTCGCGGTGGGCGCTGACCCAAGTGCCTCCTCCGTTTTCATCTGTCATATCCCCCAGGCTCTTTAGGAGGGAACTCGCGAGCGCCGTCCGGGCCTCTGGAGGAAGCGCCATGACCTTCTTAAGTATTTCCGCAACCTCTTCTGTCATGGGCAAGATTTTACTCCCGTTCCGATCAGGGCTTAGCGCAAGGAAAGCGCTGGCTGAATTCATCTCGGGGACCCGGCCTAAATCCGACTGAGTGTCCCATCCAAGCTTCGATTGCCCGTCGACTTTGACTCTAACGCCCCAGCACCATCCACGGTCAACCGTTCCCCCTCGGAGGGCAGCACCCGTCTCGGCATTCGCCATCATCACGGCCCAGGCGAGATCTTCCGCGGTTCCGGCTCTTCACCGTTCGTGATCGACCGCCGTATGCACGCGGAAGCGAGCCGCCGGGACGCAAGTCGTGGATCCATCGCGATGCGTGCTGTCTGAGTCAGGACTGTCTCTCACCACAAGATAGCTGCGGATCGCATAGCACGTCGCGTCCGCAGGAAATTCCAGCCCGGTTGGAAATCGAAGCACTCCGGAATCGGATTGCTTCTTTCCGCCCCAATACACATGCGGATCGACGTGGACAAGGATCGTCGGATCGTTCACAGAGTTATTTCGCAAACTGAACTCTGTCTGCGGATACAGGCTGAGGCGAAACTGATCAGCTTCGGAATTTTTGTTCTGTGGCGCTTGCGCCAGAGCCAGCCCGGCACCTAACAGAACCATCATTGCGACGAGGAGAAGGCGTTTACAGGACATAAACCCTCCTAACAACACGAATCATAGCACCGATGTCCAACCCGCTCTCAGCTTTCGCGGCCAGAAGTCAGAAATCAGAAATCATGGTCCGATACAAATGGTCCGATACAATTAGGAATCATCGATGATTCATCCTTGGCACGACGTAACCCCCGGCGACAAGCTCCCGCAGGAATTCGATTGCGTGATTGAGATCCCGTTTGGATCGAGCGTGAAGTACGAACTGGACAAGGCGAGCGGCCTGATCAAACTCGATCGAATCTTGTACTCCGCCGTCTACTATCCTGCGAACTACGGCTTCATCCCTCAAACTCTCGCCGAAGACGATGACCCCCTCGACGTACTCGTGCTTTGCCAGGAAACCGTGGTGCCGCTGACCATCATCCACGCCCGCGCCATCGGCCTGATGACGATGATCGACGGCGGCAAGCCAGACCATAAAATCATCGCCATCGCTACCGAAGATCCTGAGTTCAACTCCTACCGCGAAGCGGCGGAGATGCCGTCGCATCGCATGTTGATGCTGCGGCGCTTTTTTCAGGATTACAAGCAACTCGAAGGCAAGGCCGTCGAGGTCGACGAGATACGCCCCGCAGGCGAAGCGTATCCCATCATCCTCGACGCGCTGCACTGCTACAGCGAACAACGCCGCAAAGGCTTCAAGACTCCAGCGAAACACTGAGACGAATTACATTCCCTTGAAAACGAAACTAATCTCCTTGGTCTCGTTCGGGCCAATGGTGATGGTTTGCGTGGACGTGCCCAGCTTCTCGTGCCACGCCTTGATGGTGTAGGTTCCCGGAGGAAGACTGCTCAGATCAAAACTGCCGTCCTTGCCGGTAACCGCAAAATACGGATGTTTAAACACGGCCACATAGCCGTGCATCCACGGGTGCAGGTTGCACTTCACCGGGATCGCAATCTCTTCCCGGGCAAAGGATTCATCAACGCTTGAGCCAGGCGGCTCCGCCTTGTTCCACTCGCGATTGTTGGCCGGCGTGGGATGGATGTTGTGCGATGTGGGGTCGTCGTTCACCACATGCAGCGGCTGATTCGCCCTCATCGCCAGCACATGGGGTGAATACAGGCAGCCCTTTTGTTCTACGACAACCGGCTGCGCCGGAACGTCGAAGGTGCGATCTCCCAAGCCGTCAGCTATGAATACGATCACGTCCTGCAGGTCGCCCTTTGAATCCGTCAAAACTTCTTGCGCAAGTACGGGCGACGAATGCTGTTTCGCGCAGCTCGGGTCGGCCGACATGCTGATCAACTTTGGCTTCGGAACCGTTCCTTCGAATCTCACCGTGCCTTTCAGATTGGCGGCACCGGAGATGCTTAGACTCGAAGCGGGACTCCCAGCGGCGCCCACACTGGAAATACCAAGGAGCAGACAGAGCCAGATTGTCAGACAAAGAGTGGATATAAAAATTAAGTTCTTGCCCGTCATAGAAAATTTACCTCCATTTTCAAAATTCTGTGTTGCAAACCTTGTTTCATGGACCGATGGAGCTTTACTCGGCCGACTGGCGCTCTGCGTGAGCTTGCGCATTAGCCACTACTTCTCGATATCCACGGCGATACCCTGCGGTGAACATGGCGCGGTCTTGCTGCGAGGACCAGCGGCCAATCCCGGGACGAAACGGCTGTCCACGATCGGCTGTGAGCTTGCCCAGGTACAATCCATCGCGAAACGCACCATCGGCGGCAAAGCTCGCCTCCACGCTTCGGGTTGGTTGCGTGACGGACTTGCTGCCGTTCAGCACCGCTGTCGTTCCCAAGCAGATGGCAATTGCCGTGGCGAAGGTAGAGAGTCTGTACACGTTCTTTCTCCTTTTCGATTCAAGTAGCTGCATCGAGTAACCAGCCAACGTCCGGACGGAGGTCTCACTCGGCCTGGACGATGTAAGAACCGAGGGTTGATTTACTTATTCAGTTCGCAGGGGGTTTTTACTCGAGATGGGTCGAGCTTACGAGTTGCACAGATAGTGGTTGTCACAGTCTCGTCAGCAGCCGGTCAATTCGTCGTCATCTTCTTGTCAACGTTTTGTCACAACGCCAGAAATACATGAAATGAAAGCGTACATCGACATTAGGAACCGTGCCGTAACTCCCTTGTACCACCGTAACTTCGCCTCGATTGCACTGCGGGATAGAATTTCCACGAATCAAAATCCGTAATCCCGAGTTACTACAGCAAGCTTGCACTAACGGAGTTCATTCTGCCGAAAGGCGTCAAGGAAACTTGAACGAGGGGACTATGAAAGTTCTACGACATTGTGCCGTGATTCTGTTATTTGTGGCCGCCTGCACCGCGCTAACTTTCGCCGACGAACCGGGAAGGCATCCGGCTTACCTGCACGCTCTCACTGACCTGCGGCACGCCCGCGCGCACCTGGAAAACCCGGCTCCTAGTTATCACATGGACAAAGAAGAACGCCACGCCATTGAAGAAATCGACAAAGCGATCGATGAAATCAAGCGAGCTGCGATTTGGGATGGCAAGAACTTGAACGAGCATCCTCCGGTTGACGCTGGAATGGATCGCGCCGGTCGATTCCATCGCGCCCTCGAATTGTTGGATAAAGCGCACAACGACATCGCCCACGAAGAAGACAATCCCTCCGTGCGTGGCCTGCGGAATCGCGCCATCATGCACATCGACGAAGCGCACCACATCGTCGATCATCTTGTTGTGCAGGCGGCTAGGTACTAGCGATACCCGCTGTGTATCTTCAGGCCTAACCCACGTCGAAAGCTAAGGCCCGGGCAGTAAGCCGGGCCTTTTCCTTTGTGATATGAATGTGTGTGTGAATCCGTCTTGATCGCTCGAACCGGCCTTTTTCTTACTCGAATGAACTTCAAGTGAGGTGTGTAATGGCGGATCGACAGTCGCACGCTGCGAGTACCGGAGACAGCTATCGCTGGCTAACCGCTGCCGCTTCGCTGGCCGTCGGCACGGCGTTCTTCTCATTGTGGTTCTGGCTGCTGCCGCAGTGGCTCGGCTTCACGGTTGAGATGGCTGGCGCGGCGCGTTGGCGATGGCTGGCCGCGGTTCCTTCCGTGCTCGGATTCGCAGTTGCCCTGCGCTGTGTCTGGGATTTTGGATGGACGGGACACGGCACTCCTGCTCCCATCGTTCCGCCGCAACGGCTGGTTGTGGTTGGCTTCTACCGCTATGTGCGGAACCCAATGTACGTGGGCTTCGCGGCAGGCTGGATTGGGTTGTGGGTCATCTTCGGACACGCAAACGTAGCTGCGATCGCTGCGGTCGCGGCTGCTGCCCTTGGCGTAGATCTCTTCGTCATCTTCTACGAGGAGCCAACGTTGCATGGAAAGTTCGGGGCGCAGTACGAAGAATATCGCCGTAACGTGCGTCGCTGGTGGCCGCGTCTGCGAGGCTGGAACCAGCCCGGTTAAGACGATAAAGAGCTGACTAAAGTCGAAGCCGGTTTTTGCCGATCCAGACAACTATGGACCTCTCCGCAATCGCTCTTCAGGGGATCAGTCAAGCCGAAATGCAACTGGACGCGACGACAACCAGCCTAGCCAGCGCCGGAGCGTCTGCGAACGGCGGAGGCGTCGACGTTGTCGATGTCGCCTCGCAGATGGTGGCGATGAACTCGGCCGAGATCCTTCTTCAACTCAGTCTCAGCACCCTCAAAACCTCGGACCAGCTGCAGAAAAATGTAATCGACCTGCTGGCCTGATCTAACGCGCACGCCTCACCAGACGTGGCAGGCATTCTCCGCAACCATCGGCTGCCCAGCTTTGCATCCCCACGCCTTCTGAAACTCCGGCATGTTCTGCACCACGCCGTTCACGCGATATTTTCCCGGCGAGTGGGGATCAGTCAGCACTCTTACGCGGCTTATCTCAGGACGATTCTTCTCGCACCATACCCGCCCGAATCCCAGGAAGAAGCGTTGCTCCGGCGTATAGCCATCGATCTTCTGGCCTTCTTTTCCAGTCTTGTCGTCGGCAATCATGTGCTCAAGCGCCGCCAGCGCGATGCGCGCTCCACCGTTGTCCGCAGTGTTCTCCCCCAGGGTTAGGCGCCCATTTAGTTTCTGGTCATCAACCGCCACAAAGTTTGAGTATTCGTTGGCCACGCAACTTACGCGCTGCTCAAATTCTTTTCCATCCTGCTCGATCCACCAATCGTGCAGGTTGCCTTGTGGATCAAATTTGCGCCCCTGGTCATCGAAACCGTGCGTCAACTCATGACCAATGACCAAGCCGATCCCGCCGAAGTTGACGGCGTCGTCCATCGACTTGTCGAAAAACGGTGGCTGTAGAATGCCCGCGGGAAATACGATTTCATTAAACGAACCGCTGTAATAAGCATTCACCGTCGGCGGAGACATTCTCCACTCCTTGCGGTCGATCGGCTTGTCGATCTTGGCAATGAGGCGTTTCGATTCGAATTCGTTGGCCCGCCCTATGTTGCCGAGCAGGTCGCCGGATTTAATCTGCACGGAACTGTAATCGCGATACACATCGGGATAACCGATCTTATTGCGAATCGCATCGAGCTTCACCTTGGCCTGCTTCTTGGTCTCGTCGCTCATCCAGGAAAGTTGATGGATATCTTCGGCGAGCGACTTTTCAAGTGCATCCACCATCTTGAGCATGCGTTGCTTGCCGTCTGCGCCGAAGGTGATGTCGACGTATCTCTGCCCCAGCGCCTCGCCCAGTTCGTGGTCCGTGAGGTTGACGCAGCGCTTCCAGCGTGCCTGAATTTCCTTCTGCCCGGTGAGCTTCTGTTGCAGCTTGAAGTGAGCATCGACGAATGACTGCGAAAGCCAGGGAGCCGCGGCATTCAGCACGTGCCAGCTCACATATGTCTTCAGCGATTCGAGCGACTCGGATTCCAGAACGCCATTCACCTGCTTGAAGTAATCCGGATTAGTAACATTGAGCTGTGTAAAATTTGGTGCGCCCGCCGCCGTGAAGTAGCGGCTCAAATAGAAATTCGGCGCCAGAGCAACCGCATCCTCACGGCTCATCTTGTGGTCGCGATTTTTCGGATCGCGGCGCTTGGTACGGTCCATCGAGTAGACCGCAAGCAGAGTTTCGATCGATAGCACGGTCTGCGCCGAGTGGGCCGCCTGCTGCGGCGTTTGGCCGGCGAGGGTAAACATCTGCGTAGCGTAATCAACCAGAAGTTGCCGCTTCTCAACTTTATCGGCATCGTCCTTCAGGTAGTAGTCGCGGTCGGGCAGAGTCAGTCCGCCCTGGTCAATGTAGGCGATGACCTGCTCGGCGTTGTGCAGATCCGGCTGCGAATAAAAATTGAACAGCGGGTTGGGGCCGACCAGGTGCACGTGCGCGATCTCGTCGATCAAAGCTGTTTTATCCTTCACTGCCGCGACGCGGTCGAGCTCAGGCTGAAGAGCGCTGATTCCCTTCGCGTTGATCGTTTTCTCGTCCATGCAGGAACCGTAGAGATCGCCAATCTTCTGATCGACGGCATTGCGGCCTGAGCCTCCCGCCGCGGCCTTCTCCAGAATGCCGTGCTCGACGTCGAGGTTACGTTGATCGACCTCCGCAAAGCTTACCCACTGTGACTCATCCGCAGGAATTTCGGAATTCTTGATCCAGTTACCGCACGCGTACTGGTAGAAATCCACGCAAGGGTCGACCGTCTTGTCGATGTTATCGACACTGAAGCCAGGGCCCGCTTTAGTAGTGGGCGCGGAGAAAGCCGCTTGGGCAAAACTGGAGATGGCAATCTCAATCACAAAAATTCCAAGAATAAACAGCAGGCGGAAGCAGCGCATTGTGCAATCTCCTGAGCGCGGTCTCGTAAATACGAAAACGCGATTCTAAGCCTTCCACGCTCTCGTGAACAAGTTTGTTAAACCTGTGGAAGCGGCAGAGCTTGGCTTCTGATTTTGCCATGTAAGCCGACTTCATCACTCTGCACAAACTAAGAAAACGCCCGGGAAAAATAAGAGTCAAACGCGTCAAACCGTTTGCTCATCAAGCGCCGCAAGCCTTCCCAATTTGGGAAAACCACCCCTATCCCGCTGAAAAATCGTTTCACTCAATTTGGCGCGGCCCTTGCACCGAATCAGCTCGTACATCTCGATATCGCCCCGCCAGTTCGGCAAGATTCGCCCCCCTTGGCAACCGGGCTTCGTGATGAAAAAGCCAGACGGAAAGCCAAGGAGAAACACTTTGCCGACTTCACGCTTGCTGATTCTTACACTTCTAATTGCCGCCCGCGCCGTGGCTCAAGATCACCTACCGAACGAAATGCCGAGCGCGGTGCGCGTAGAAAGCAGTTCAGTTGCCGGATACACTCCCGCGCCTGCTCCAGTAGCATCGCTTCCCAACGCACCGATGCCGCAGAAGGTCAAAGTCATTGATAAAAAGTTCATCTTTGTGATGGCAGGGCTGGGAGGTGCCGAAAGCTTTCGTTTCACCTCCCGCAAGCTGGTGCTGGATAACGAATTCGCCGCCGGCGCTCCCTGGGTTACCAGCGTTCCCGCAAACCAGCACCTCGTCGCCAAGTACGCGGGAATCTATGCTTCCGAACTATTCGTGGCTTACGAGATGAAGAAGCCCCATTCCTGGCTCCCCGGCGACCGGATCATCCGAAAATTCTGGTGGGCTTATCCGGCAGCTATGGCTGCGATCCATCTGAAAAATGCAATCGGCAACGTCCACACGCAAGGCCCCGGCGGATGCACCTCGATTGAGTGCACCGAACAGATGCAGATGCAGTAGTTGGGAACCGATGCAGCCGACCACAACGCCGGAAATCTGAGGTCGGTTGGGAGCGCTCGACGTACATTGTACTCGCGCATCCGGTTATAATCGGGACCAGTAGAATCCCTCAGGAAAGCTGGCTCCCCGACATGACCCCGACGAATGGCAATTCCGGCAATGGCAATGGTGGCGGCTACGGCGTGCCCAAGCCACGTGCTGAGTGGCTGACTCAGCGCATGCGCGCGAACTCCACCGGTAATTTCTCTCAGATGCATTATGCCCGCCAGGGTGTGATCACTGAAGAGATGGGATATGTTGCCCACCGCGAAAAGCTCACGCCGGAACTCGTGCGCGACGAAGTGGCGCGCGGACGCATGATTATTCCCGCCAACATCAATCATCCGGAACTCGAGCCGATGGCGATCGGCGTGGCCTCGCTGTGCAAGATCAACGCCAACATCGGCAACTCCGCAGTCACCTCGGAAGTTAACGAAGAATTGAAGAAGCTGCACACCGCCGTGCACTACGGCGCTGACACGGTGATGGATCTGTCAACCGGCGGCGACATTCATAACATTCGCGAGGCCATTCTGCGGCACTCGCCCGTTCCGATCGGCACTGTGCCGATCTACGAAGCGATCGCGCGCGTAAAACGCGTTGAAGACTTGAACGCTGCGGTGATGTTGGAGGTGATTGAAGAGCAGGCAGCCCAAGGCGTCGACTATATGACGATTCACGCTGGCGTGCTGATCCAGTATCTGCCGATGATTTCCAAACGCATCACCGGAATCGTCAGCCGCGGCGGCGCAATCCTGGCGCAGTGGATGGCCTATAACCACAAGCAGAATTTTCTCTACGAATGCTTCGACGACATCTGCAAGATTTTCAAGAAATACGATGTCAGCTTTTCGCTCGGTGACGGCCTGCGCCCCGGTTGCGTGGCCGACGCTAGCGATGAAGCTCAATTCGCTGAACTGAAAACTCTAGGCGAGCTGACGAAGATCGCGTGGCAGCACGACGTGCAGGTGATGATCGAAGGTCCCGGTCACGTTTCGATGGACAAGATTAAGGAGCAGGTCGAGAAGGAAGTCGAACTTTGCTACGAAGCTCCGTTCTATACGCTCGGACCGCTGGTCACCGATATCGCTCCCGGCTATGACCACATTACCAGCGCCATTGGCGCGGCCATGATCGGATGGTACGGCGCGGCCATGCTGTGCTACGTCACGCCTAAGGAGCACTTAGGGTTACCGAATGAGAAAGACGTGAAAGACGGCATCATCGCCTACAAGATTTCCGCGCACGCCGCCGACATCGCCCGCGGACGCCCCGGCGCCCGCGACCGCGACGACGCCCTCAGCTACGCCCGCTACAAATTCGATTGGGAGAAGCAGTTCGCACTCTCCCTCGACCCCGAAACTGCCCGCTCCATGCACGACGAAACCCTGCCCGACGACTACTACAAAGAGGCAGCCTTCTGCTCCATGTGCGGCCCCAAATTCTGCTCGATGAATTATTCGTCGAAGGTGGACGAATACAACAAGCAGGTGCACGGAATCGAGAAGAAGGATTATTCGGAGCTGGTGGAGCGGCTGGTAACGCTGAAGTAAAACACGCACTCCAATCTACCCTAAAGCGAGATCTATGGATCACCACGAGGCAGTCCGGAAATTTGAACATTTGATGTTGAAAGAGTCCGATCACGCGCGCGAAGTAGCGACAGAACTGGAAGCTTTGGTGCCGATCCTGACGACCGAGAACTCCCGGCAGCTCGCACAGTTGCAAATAAAGGCGAGCCACAAGCTATCCAAAGAATTTCGCCGGTTGTCGGAGAAGGTCAAAGAGAAATAGCGCCGACTGAGCCGCAAATTCTGCCCACAAATCACGTAGCCCCGGACGCATTCGTCCGGGTTCCTGCTCCAGCCTAGGCTTTTCCAATCATCACGAGTTTCGCCCGCTGGCGGACGAATGCGTCCGCCGCTACGCGTTCCTGTTTGGGAAGAGCCCGCATATTTCGCCTCGCTTTTCCGATAGCGTCTCCATCTTTGATGGCAGAATAATTCCCGCCGTGACCTTCTATCGTCGCAACCTGCCTCATCTTCAGCGTGACTACAAACCGCACTTCATCACATTCGTTACCAAATTCCGTCAGGAGTTGCCAGACTGGGCACGGGACATCACCTTCGGCTGCTGCCTGCACGACCACGGAATCAGATACTCGTTGCATGTCGCTGTCGTTATGCCCGACCATGTGCACCTGATTCTTACCCCTCTGATCGACCAGGACCGCCGCCTCGTCGTTTCACTCATCGAGATTATGAGAGCCATTAAGGGTGCTTCCGCGCGATCCATCAACCAACGCCTCCGACTACATGGCGCCATCTGGCAGGAGGAATCGTTCGATCATGTGCTGCGCTCGTCAGAAAATCTCGACGCCAAGATCGACTACATTCTCCAAAATCCTGTTCGAGCCGGACTGGTACAGGACTGGCAAATGTATCCCTGGGTATGGCGGAGACCGGCGGCAAATCCATTCGCGCCGCCGCAGAGCCGTCCAGCATAACAAATCACGTAGCCCCGGACGCATTCGTCCGGGGCAACTTGCGAATCGAACCCAAGCGGACGAATGCGTTTGCCACCACGCATTCGGATCAGGTGCCGACAAAAGACGGGTGCATGGGATCGAGAAGAAGGATTATTCGGAACTGGTGGAGAGGCTGGTGCCGATTAAGTAGGTTTCGCTTACTCACTTCTGAATTTGTTTCGCAGGTGCGTTAATTGGGACGGACACAAGTAACTCCACGAATATTTCTCCCTTCTTGTGGCCCTCCATTTTGCTCATCGTTGGAGGACCGGGTTGAATCCTGCCGTCCGACAATACTTTGCAGGGCTGCTGGGTATAGAAGTCCTTACCCTGATAAGAGCCTTTACCAAATAAGACGTAGACCAATGCGCCATCTATGTTCTTCTGCTCGTAGGCCAACGGAGTGGTGTCGAGACTTTGACTTACCTCTTCCATTCGATCGGTGACCTGAACTTCCCAAACAGAATACGTTTCACTACCTTCTTTGAATAAAAGAGGCTGGCCTGCGGCGCAAAACTCTAAGCGGTACTTGAGATCGTAGAACTTGTCGTCCACGCGATGACGCTGCACATCCCTCGCCAACCCCCTCTTCAAAGCAAAGGATGCTAGGTCTTCCAAGGAGACCTTATTGCCGCCTTCGGGAAACTCAAACATTTTCTCTTCAACGGTCCCTGCCCTTGGTGGCATTTTTTCATGGTAGGCGACCTTCGCATCCCGATAATGCAGAATTTGCATATGCGAAATAACTCCAGTAGTTGCGAGGAAAGGCGGTCGTTGATCCTGTTCACAGAGCGTCATCAGGCTTACTACGTCCCCCTTACTCTTCGCAGAGATTTCCACATCTTTCGTATAGCCTTCGCAGGACACGCAGATTAGACGCTGTGCGCCGAGACTCTCGCGTTTAGCACACCAAGCCTCAAAGTCTTGGAGCCCTACTTTGTCGTTGCGATCCTGGACCTCCACAATAGCCGCGAGCGTTCGTCTCAGATGCACCCCGTACCAAACCACTGCATCGCACTGCCGAGGAAGGCCACTCACCAGCTCATGCAAAATCTGGTCGTGCACTACGGTTGAACCCGGGGCCAACATTCGTTCGAGCACGGCCACACTTCGTTCTATGAATTTCCACCTTGATTCGCCTTTGGACGGGATTCCTGGCGCATCGCTCATAGTTGGATGTTACTGCGACTATAAAATAGTGTTCAAGTCGCGGGAATCCCATCTTTTTTTGGAGCGGACGGGCACCCCGCATCTCGCTTCCTTTGTGATAAGTGGAATCGCCTCTTTGTCAAAAACACCGACAACCGAGACCCTGATAGGCGTATCCTCAGGTATGG
>Ga0210405_10001691_pt1 | contig 24447 bp, 11 predicted proteins | sample IncBWH11MmetaG_FD_155492 | JGI IMG/M metagenome (GOLD analysis project Ga0210405, IMG submission 155492) | Forest soil microbial communities from Barre Woods Harvard Forest LTER site, Petersham, Massachusetts, United States - Inc-BW-H-11-M | ecosystem: Environmental > Terrestrial > Soil >... | reverse complement strand
GGAGGGCAGAGCGGAAGCCTGACGAATGGATTCACGTACATTGGCGTGCCAACGGTGAGCAGCGTAAGCCCGAATAGCGGATCAACCGCGGGCGGGACGGCAGTGACGATCACCGGGACGAACTTTGCGGCAGGCGCGACGGCGACGTTCGGAGGGACGGCGGCGACGGGTGTGGCGGTGGTGAACAGTACGACGATCACGGCGACGACGCCAGCGGGAAGCGCGGGTGCGGTGACCGTGACGGTGACCAACTCTGGAGGGCAGAGTGGGAGCCTGGCCAACGGATTTACGTACGTAGTGGCTCCGACGGTGAGCAGCGTGAGCCCGAATAGCGGATCAACCGCGGGCGGGACGGCGGTGACCATCACCGGGACGAACTTTGCGGCGGGAGCGACGGTGACGTTTGGAGGGACGGCGGCGACGGGTGTGACGGTGGTGAACAGTACGACGATCACGGCGACGACGCCAGCGGGAAGTGCGGGTGCGGTGACCGTGACAGTGACGGTGGGTGGGCAGAGCGGAAGTCTGGCGAACGGGTTCACCTACACGGGTGCGGTTGCGATTGGCTTCGGGCAGGTGGCTGCGGCGACGCCGCAGACAGCGACGGCGAGCGTACCGGTAGCTTATCCGTCGGCGCAGACGGCTGGGGACATGAACATCGTTGTGGTGGGGTGGAACGACGCGACGACGACGGTGCAGTCGGTGAAGGACAGTGCGGGGAACACGTACAAGTTGGCGGTAGGGCCGACGGTGGGGACGGGGATACAGCAGTCGATCTATTACGCGGCGAACATCGTGGGCGGGAGCAACACGGTGACGGTGACATTCAGTGCGGCGGCGGCATTTCCGGACGTGCGGATATTGGAGTATCGGGGAGTGACGACGCTGGATGTGACGGCGGGAGCGAGCGGGAACAGCGCATCGGCGAGCAGTGGAACGGCAACGACGACGGGCGCGAACGAGTTGATCTTTGGAGCGAACACGGTAGGGACGGGGAACGCGGCAGCGGGGAGCGGGTTCACGGCGCGAATTATCACGACGCCGGACAGTGACCTGGCGGAAGACAAGGTGGTGACGACGGCGGGGAGTAACAGTGCGACGGCGACGCTGACGGGGTCGGGGCCATGGGTGATGCAGATGGCGACGTTCTCGGCGATCACTGGCCCGATACCGACTGTAAGCGGAGTGAGTCCGAACAGCGGCTCAACGGGGGGCGGGACGTCGGTGACGATTACCGGGACGAACTTTGCCACGGGAGCGACGGTGACGTTCGGGAGCGCGGCGGCGACGGGTGTGACGGTAGTGAACAGCACGACGATCACGGCGACGACGCCAGCGGGAAGCGCGGGTGCGGTGACGGTGACGGTGACGAATACGGGAGGGGGTAGCGGGAGCCTGGCGAGCGGATTTACGTACATTGCGCCGCCGACGGTAAGCAGTGTGAGTCCGAATAACGGGCCGGTGGCGGGCGGGACGGCGGTGACGATCACCGGGACGAACTTTGCGGCGGGCGCGACGGTGACGTTCGGAGGGACGGCGGCGACGGGTGTGACGATAGTGAACAGTACGACGATCACGGCGACGACACCAGCGGGAAGCGCGGGTGTGGTGACAGTGACGGTGACCAACAGCAACGGGCAGAGCGGCAGCCTGGCCAGCGGATTTACCTACGTTGCGCCACCGACGGTCAGCAGTTTAAGTCCGAACACTGGGCCGACGGCGGGTGGTACGGCAGTGACGATCACCGGGACGAACTTTTTCTCAGGAGCGACGGTGACGTTCGGCAGCGCAGCAGCGACGGGTGTGACGGTGGTGAACAGTACGACGATCACGGCGACGACACCAGCGGGAAGTGCGGGTGCGGTGACGGTGACGGTGACCAACTCTGGAGGGCAGAGTGGGAGCCTGGCCAATGGATTTACGTACGTAGTGGCTCCGACGGTGAGCAGCGTAAGCCCGAATAGCGGATCAACCGCGGGCGGGACGTCCGTGACGATCACCGGGACGAACTTTGCAGCGGGAGCGACGGTGAAGTTCGGAAGCGGAGCGGCGACAGGTGTGACGGTGGTGAACAGCACGACGATCACGGCGACGACACCAGCGGGAAGCGCGGGTGCGGTGACGGTGACGGTGACCAACTCTGGAGGGCAGAGCGGAAGCCTGACGAATGGATTCACGTACATTGGCGTGCCAACGGTGAGCAGCGTAAGCCCGAATAGCGGATCAACCGCGGGCGGGACGGCAGTGACGATCACCGGGACGAACTTTGCGGCAGGCGCGACGGCGACGTTCGGAGGGACGGCGGCGACGGGTGTGGCGGTGGTGAACAGTACGACGATCACGGCGACGACGCCAGCGGGAAGCGCGGGTGCGGTGACCGTGACGGTGACCAACTCTGGAGGGCAGAGTGGGAGCCTGGCCAACGGATTTACGTACGTAGTGGCTCCGACGGTGAGCAGCGTGAGCCCGAATAGCGGATCAACCGCGGGCGGGACGGCGGTGACCATCACCGGGACGAACTTTGCGGCGGGAGCGACGGTGACGTTTGGAGGGACGGCGGCGACGGGTGTGACGGTGGTGAACAGTACGACGATCACGGCGACGACGCCAGCGGGAAGTGCGGGTGCGGTGACCGTGACAGTGACGGTGGGTGGGCAGAGCGGAAGTCTGGCGAACGGGTTCACCTACACGGGTGCGGTTGCGATTGGCTTCGGGCAGGTGGCTGCGGCGACGCCGCAGACAGCGACGGCGAGCGTACCGGTAGCTTATCCGTCGGCGCAGACGGCTGGGGACATGAACATCGTTGTGGTGGGGTGGAACGACGCGACGACGACGGTGCAGTCGGTGAAGGACAGTGCGGGGAACACGTACAAGTTGGCGGTAGGGCCGACGGTGGGGACGGGGATACAGCAGTCGATCTATTACGCGGCGAACATCGTGGGCGGGAGCAACACGGTGACGGTGACATTCAGTGCGGCGGCGGCATTTCCGGACGTGCGGATATTGGAGTATCGGGGAGTGACGACGCTGGATGTGACGGCGGGAGCGAGCGGGAACAGCGCATCGGCGAGCAGTGGAACGGCAACGACGACGGGCGCGAACGAGTTGATCTTTGGAGCGAACACGGTAGGGACGGGGAACGCGGCAGCGGGGAGCGGGTTCACGGCGCGAATTATCACGACGCCGGACAGTGACCTGGCGGAAGACAAGGTGGTGACGACGGCGGGGAGTAACAGTGCGACGGCGACGCTGACGGGGTCGGGGCCATGGGTGATGCAGATGGCGACGTTCTCGGCGATCACTGGCCCGATACCGACTGTAAGCGGAGTGAGTCCGAACAGCGGCTCAACGGGGGGCGGGACGTCGGTGACGATTACCGGGACGAACTTTGCCACGGGAGCGACGGTGACGTTCGGGAGCGCGGCGGCGACGGGTGTGACGGTAGTGAACAGCACGACGATCACGGCGACGACGCCAGCGGGAAGCGCGGGTGCGGTGACGGTGACGGTGACGAATACGGGAGGGGGTAGCGGGAGCCTGGCGAGCGGATTTACGTACATTGCGCCGCCGACGGTAAGCAGTGTGAGTCCGAATAACGGGCCGGTGGCGGGCGGGACGGCGGTGACGATCACCGGGACGAACTTTGCGGCGGGCGCGACGGTGACGTTCGGAGGGACGGCGGCGACGGGTGTGACGATAGTGAACAGTACGACGATCACGGCGACGACACCAGCGGGAAGCGCGGGTGTGGTGACAGTGACGGTGACCAACAGCAACGGGCAGAGCGGCAGCCTGGCCAGCGGATTTACCTACGTTGCGCCACCGACGGTCAGCAGTTTAAGTCCGAACACTGGGCCGACGGCGGGTGGTACGGCAGTGACGATCACCGGGACGAACTTTTTCTCAGGAGCGACGGTGACGTTCGGCAGCGCAGCAGCGACGGGTGTGACGGTGGTGAACAGTACGACGATCACGGCGACGACACCAGCGGGAAGTGCGGGTGCGGTGACGGTGACGGTGACGGTGAACGGGCAGAGCGGCAGTCTGGTCAGCGGATTCACCTATACCACGGGGACTGTTGTTGTCACGACGCCCAGCAACTTTGCCGGCACCCTGATGGGAGCCTCAACCCCGACTTATGTCACCGGGCAGCAGTACTACAACGCAACTGCGGGCACCTCTTTTACAACTTTGCCTTTCAACAGCACCGGTGCAGATCTTCTCGTTATGTTCCTAGGGTGCCACAATGCCACGGTCTTCACGATTACGGACAGCTACGGCAATAGTTGGCTTCCCTTAGCTGGGCCAGCTTATAAGGTTGGAAATCCTTCTTTCCCCATGGAAGGGGAACTCTTCTATGCCCCGAATGCAACAACTGGAGCAGTCCATACCATAACGGTCCATCTCAGCCAGTCCGAGCCTTTGGTAATGTCGATTGCTGCGTTCGCGGGAGACAACATTTATTCCCCGATTGACACCTACAGTTCGATCACCGGCGACAACGGAACACTCGCCAAATACATTAGCAGCGGTCCGCTAACAACGTCTCAGCCGAACGATTTGATCCTGGGGATTGTGAAGGGATACAGCAATAATACTTATACTGCTGGGACGGGATACACGTCCCAAGCGGCGTCTACGGGGAACAACTTTAGCGCGGAAACCCAAGCGGCCCCAAGTGTTGGTAATTATAGTTCTAATTTTATCGCTTCGAATAGTGACTACTGGCAGTCGGTAACGGCAGCGATCTCCCCCAAGCCCACAGAAGCGTCGCTTTCCTGGACAGCTTCTACGGGAGGCATCATTGCCAACTACTATGTCGAAAGATGCGCTGGTGTGGGTTGCGGCACTTTCAGCCAGATCGCTACTCTCTCCGGTTCGACTCTGACTTACACGGATACGACCATCTCCTCGGGAACCGTCTATAGCTACAGAGTCCGTGCCCAAAACACCGTAGGAACTTTCAGCGCTTACTCTGGCATTTTGACGTTCAGCCCGATAATCCCGCAGGTCGTTTCCAGTTTCACAGCGACTCCGACCGGGAAATTGGCTTGGAACGCCTCGTCAGAGAGTGGAGGTTCCATAAGCTTATATTCTATCGAGAGATGCACTGGCCTTGGTTGTTCCAATTTTTCGCAAATCGCAACTACTTCGGCCACCACTTATGCGGACACTTCTGTTGCCACTGGTACGACTTATAATTATCGTGTAAGAGCGCAAGACGCCAGCGGTTTCTATGGCCCGTACTCCGTAGTTGCCATGGCAAACGTTCCGGCCTACTTCGATAACGCAGCGGACGGCGGAAACAATGGTGGGAGCACAAACACGCATACGTACTCTTTCAGTGTTGGGATAAATCCCAACCGGCTATTGCTGGTTAGCATTGTCGGCGACACATCCGTAGATGATATCTCCTCCGTGAAATACGCTGGGGCATCAATGACTCTCGTTGCCAAGGTCCAGACACCCGGTGACAGGTGGCACTATTTATACTACCTCTTGGCGCCGGCTTCGGGAGCAAACAACGTTGTCATCACCGCGGCCAGCTCGCACTACCTGATATCGGAGGCATCGTCTTGGTACAATATCGCCCAATCCGGACAACCTGGACCATTCTCGACTAACACATCGCCCACCAACGCGTCTGTCTTGGCCTCATCCTTGGCAGCAAGTTCTAATACCGCGATCGTTGCTGAATCAATGTGGGCTCCAATGCAGATTCTTCCCAGTTATGGTTCATCTGAAGTCACTGTAGATTCGGCATTCCAGAGTCTTGGAATGTTTTCAAGCGTTCCGAGCCCAGTGACGCAGGCGTTCCCAGTGTCTATGACGAACACCTGGGGCGGGCAGTCTTCCGCTTCGAGCATTATGGCCTCATTCACGCTCGCGTCAAACGGAACTGCCGGGATAACTTACGACAACTCGAAAGATGGGGGAAATAACGGAGGGACGACCTCCTCGTTGACCTATTCTTTCACCGTGGGGACCGGCGCCAATAGACTGCTGCTTGTCAATCTCGTTGGCGATACGGCCGATGACATTTCATCCGTCACCTATGGTGGGACTCCCATGACTCTTATCGGGAAGGTCCAAGCGCCATCCAATAACTGGCAATACCTGTACTACCTCCTGAATCCGTCCAGCGGTGCTCACAACATTGTCGTTACAGCAGGCAGCTCTCACTATCTCATCTCTGAAGCCGCGTCTTGGTACAACGTAAGACAATCCGCTCAGCCGGATGCCTTTATAACCAACACGGCACAGGTGGGCATTACATCGATTACCACATCTCTGACAACTGTCGCCTCTGGAGCATTGGTGGTGCAAGGGATCTGGTCGGTTGGCCATCTTGCGCCTGGTGTCGGCGCGACTCCGATACTCACGGATGCAACGTTTGGCGGGGCAGGAATTTTCGTAAGCGGCCAATCTCCGGTTTCTCCGGCTGGAAACGTCAGCATGACGACAATCTCCGACGGTGCGAATAGTACTGGAGTCATCATGGTGTCGTTCGCTCCCGCGCCATAGTGATTGAAATCGGGCCGACGAAGGCTGGCAGCCTTTCTAGATTTCCGCTACGACAAGCCTGCCCGGCAACACAAACCGGCTGGGTGTGCCGTATTCCAAAATGCTTGGAATCTGCTCAAGCTAATTCCCAACCCGTTAGACATTCATACCGACAAGCGCTGAGCCGATTAGCAAGTACAACTGTTTCGGCCCGCAAGAGCGTGTCCGATTGGAACAGGTATTAGCAAAGCGTGCCAATTTATGGCCGGAAATGTTTTCATCTGTAAGTGCGGTGGACATAATAAAGTCCTGCCCGGAGGACGCCGAAAATGACCAGTGAAAGAATTTCATCCCATTTGGCGCGGTGCGGTCTGTTGTGTTTGTTTGTTCAAGCTTTGTATTCGGGCTCTGCAGGCCGGCTAATCGTAGCTGCTCAAGAGCCCGCCCCTGCGGCCACAGCGAGTCAACAAGGCGCTGTCCCTCCGAGGAGTCAATCGACCGAACCTGTGGTCATCCCCATGGATGCGGCGGTGCTCACAATCACGGGTCTCTGCGACAATTCCAATGCGGATAAAACAGCCCCTTCGAAGTGCGCCACGGTGATCACCCGGGCTGACTTTGAAAAGCTGGTTGCTGCTATCCAGCCCAATATGACGGCGCACGCTCGCCGCGAGTTTGCCTTGAACTATGCCAATGCTCTGGTGATGGCCAGGAAGGCGGAGCAGATGGGTTTGGACAAAGGATCGCTCTTCGACGAGCAAATGAGAGTTGCGCGCATCGATATTTTGTCCAAAGAATTGAAGAAGATGATGCAGAAAGAAGCCTCGCAGATTTCTGATTCGGAGATCAACCGCTACTACGACGACAACACTGCGTCCTTCGAGGAAGCGGAAATGGAACGAATTTACGTGCCGAGAACGCAAGATGTGCAAGCGGCGCCGGAAAAAACCGCCGCTGAGGCTGGCAAGCCAAAAGAATTGAAGCCTTTCGACACTTCCATGAAAGAGTTTGCCGGCAAATTGCGCGAGCGCGCCGTTGCCGGAGAGGATTTCAGTAAGCTTCAGGCCGAAGCGTATCAAGCCGCGGGAATCAAAGCCGCCCCCAATCCCAGCTTGGGCAAAATCCGGCGGATTTCGTTGCCGCGGGTCCAGGTTTCCGTCATGGACCTGAAACCCGGCGAGGTCTCGCCGGTAATTGAGGCCCTGAATGGATATCTCATTTACAAAATCAATGAAAAAGAGACGCTGACGCTGGAGCAAAGCCGCGAAGAGATTAAGGGAATCCTGCGTTCCCAACGCCTTCAGGAGGAAACAAAGTCGATCGAAGAGTCCGCGACTTCGACCCTGAATGAAAATTATTTTCGCCGCCAGGGCCCACCGCCGACGGGGAACAAGCCCCCGGCCAAGCCGGACGCGCAATAAGGTGCTCGTAATTCTCTCGCCAAAATCCCCGCGCCGTGAAAATCAGGCGTGGCACAATACTTGCCTCACTGCCCGAGACACTCGTGGAGGCACCATCCATGGTACCTGAACCGCAAGAGTTGAACGCCGTTCTGGAACGCTTAAGCCGGTTGGAGAAGCAGAATCGCCGGCTCAAATGGATGGGTGTTACAGCGCTGGCTGCGGTCTCCACGATTTTCTTGACCGGCCAGGCTACCCCCACGCCCCGGACCGTGGAAGCGCAGAAATTTGTCCTGAAAGATGCGCAAGGGAATGTCCGGGGTTGGATGAGCACCATCGGCAAAGGCTCGGAGCTGACCTTGGGGAACGTCAACGCCCAGCCGATGATCCGGCTCATCGTGAGCACCGATTCAAGCGACCTGCACCTCTTTGGCGGCCCGAAGAGCGGCCTCAATCTGAGCATGGATTCCGGGAATCCAGACATTTCGATGATCGCTGCCGAGGGAAACGGAGAAGCGAGAATTGCCTTCAGCGAGCATGGGCCGAGTTTCACTCTTCAGGATGCAGAGGGATTCTCGACGATTGTGGGCGCGGCGCCCGCCGAAAAAACGGCGAGTCGCAAGTCCGGAGTTTCCGGCGCATCCATCCTTTTGTTGGACAAAGACAAAAAGGTGATCTGGCAAACTCCCTGATCACGGGCGGCCGCTATGGTTGCTGCCTCGCGCTACTTCGGAGCAAACCAAACACGGTGAACGCGTATTGTCCACCGACATAGACCTTGCCGTTGGCCACGGTGGGAACCGTAAACTTGGCGGCTGGTGCAGCCCCACCCGTGCCGCTGGCCGGGCTGCTGTAAAGCGGGTTGGTCACGTTGGTCGCGTCGTAGGCATCCAGAATCACGGCCCCGCCGCTCTGGTAGGCAGTGACGTCCGCTACCCAGATAATTCCGTTGGTTGAGCCGCTGGCGGATACGGAAGGAGTCCCGCCGCGGAACGTGAAAATGTTGTTCGAATTTGAACTCGAGGTGCTTGCGATGGCTGCGTTCGAAACTGGGAATTGCCGCAGCGAATCGCCCACCATCACGGTGTAAATGTTTCCGTTCCAGTAAGCCGGCTCCCCGAAGAACCCGCCGGTGATATTTGTCGTATTGAATCCTACCGCTACTTCCCCCAGATCCTGATTGACCCCCGAGTTGTACTTCTCCAGGTTTGTCTGATCCAGAAGACAAACCACTCCCACCTTGCCGGTCGCAATCATGACATGCGGATCAGCCGTGGAGCCCACGGAATCCGGAAGGATGACCGGACCCGAGGAGCCTAGGTCGATGTCGTTGCTCTGCATGACCGCTTGATCATAAGGCGTAAAGTAATCCAGCACGGTTCCCGTGGGACTCAGCTTGATCACGGAATTGGAGAAATTCGTGACCCCGTCGAAAACCCCATTGGCTGCTTCCACGTAGATGTTTCCGCTGGCATCCAGGGCAGGCCCCTTCCCTGAACCCCACAGCGAGCCTTCGTTGCCTGGATCCGTGGCATGCCAGGCCCATTGCTGTTGCAGCGTCGAAGTGTTGTAGGTAAGCGTCGGCAGGAGGCCGTGTTGACAGATTACGTTAACGGGGCAAGTTGTGAGGTGGTGTTCCAGGGCAAGAGTTCGTCGATGCGGTTGATGGGGTGATCGGCGATGCGCGCGAGCACTTCGCGCAAGTAGGCTTCGGGATCGATGCCGTTGAGTTTGGCGGAGCCGATCAGGCTGTAGATTGCGGCGGCACGTTCGCCACCGGCATCGGAGCCCGCGAACAAGTAGTTCTTGCGACCCAGGGCGACCACGCGAAGCGCTCGTTCCGCAGCGTTGTTGTCGATCTCGATGCGGCCATCGTCCAGGTAGCGCAGCAGCGCTTCTCACAGGCCCAGCGCGTAACGAACCGCCAACGCGGTGTCCGATTTTCTGGATAGTTTACATAGGCTGGCCTCCAGCCATTGTTTCAACGATTCCAGCAGCGGTCGCGCCTGCTGGTTGCGGACCTCGTGTCGCTGTTCGGGCGAGCGTCCGCGGATTTCTTTTTCGATGGCATACAGTGCGTCGATGCGCTCCAGGGCTTCGGCGGCGGTCAGGGATTTGTGCGCCACCACCAGGTCGTAAAACTTTCTGCGCACGTGCACCCAGCAGGCCGCTTCCTGAATGCGTCCGGCTTCGTAGATCCGATCGAACCCCGCGTAGCCATCGGCCTGCAGCATGCCGGTGAAGTTGCTCAGGTGCGCTTTTGGATGCTCGCCTTTGCGATCCGGCGTATAGGCGAACCACACCGCCGCGGGCGTGGTGTCTCCGGCAGGACGATCATCGCGAACGTAGGTCCACAGCCGTCCGGTTTTTTGTTTGCCATTGCCCGGAGCCAGCACAGGGACCGGCGTGTCGTCGGCGTGCAGCTTGTTTGCGCTCATCACGTGGCGACGCAGCGCTTCCACCAGCGGCGCAGGCAACGCGCTGGTTCCAGTCCGCCAGCGTCGAGCGTTCCAACTCCACACCTTCCCGCGCGTAAATTTCTGATTGTCGATACAACGGCAAGTGATCACAGTATTTCGAGACCAGCACATGCGCCAACAGCCCCGGCCCGGCAACGCCGCGGTCAATTGGACGGCTTGGCGCTTCCTTAGGCTTCTATATCCTACACACCCTTAGGGTGTTATACGACCAGGCAGGCCTCAGGGGATGGGAACGGTGACTTGGCTTGAGTAGATGCTTTCCACGCCTGCGGAGTCCACCGAAGTGCTGACATAGTAGTAGGTATTGCCGCTGGTCACCGCAGTGTCGGTGTAGCTGAGCGTCGAGATTAGGGAGGAGTTGACTTTTATGTAGGGGCCGCCGTCGGAGGTGCCGCGATAAACATTGTATCCCGAAACGACGGAAACGCTGGCGGCCCAGGAAAGGGCCACGGAATTGGAAGTCTGATGCGAAACCGTGAAGTTGACACCTGTGGCGTTGGCCCCGCTGATCGCAACAGTCTGGGAAGAGGGATTGAATGTGTAGCCGGAATGACTGGGAGTAACAACGTAGGTGCCGTTCGATAGACCAGTGAACGAATAATTTCCCGAGCCGTCCGCAGTGGTGGAACCAGTGGCCGGTCCGCTCAAAGCAAGCATGGCGCCACTGCCAGCGGAAGAGGGCGAAATCATGCCGGAAATCGTGTAAGTGCTTGGTTTTGTCGAATACGATGTGGCACGGAAGGCGACCATGTGCATGATCCAGGCGCCGGAAGAAACCGCCGCGGTGGCATTGTGACTCCCCGCCGTGGTGACAATCTGATCTTCCAGAATGTCGCTGTCCGGTGCGGTGATCACCCGGTTCGTGTATCCCGACCCCGGACCTGTGGTGAGTTGTTGTACCAGGTTGGCGCCCAGCAGCAGGTCGTTGGCGTTGCCGGTGCTTACCGAACCGCTGTTGCTGGAAGTGCCGCTGCCTTGCGCCGCGGCAACCGTATCGATCGGGTTAACCGGGTCGATGCCGCTGTATTCGGCAACGCGCACATCGGGAGAGTACGCCGGGGAGTTGAACGTCACGCTTACGGTGTTGCCGTTGGCGGCCGCGGCGGCGATGTTCTTGGCGTAGTAGATGGCTTGAGTGGCGGTGCCGCTCTGCACCGTGGGGCCCACGGCCAAAGCGTAGGCATTGCCCCTGGAATCTGTAACGGAAGTGATCTGCGCGGTGGAATCGCTCCAACCAATCACCACGGCATTCAGGTTTCCGGCGGTTTGCGCTTGCGAATAGGTCGCCGTCACATTGCTCGCCGTGCCTTGAGGCGTGGCGTAGTTAACCTGCACGAATCCTAAGGAAGGGGCGGAGCTCACCGTTAGTGTGAAGGCTTGTGTTGTAGTGCCGTTGGCGTTGTGAGCGGTGATGGTGAAGGAGTAGCTGCCGGCGGTAGCGGTTGTGCCGGAAAGTGTAGCGGTGCCGTTGCCGTTGTCGGTGAAAGTGACGCCGCTTGGCAGGGTGCCGGTTTCGCTCAAGGAAGGCGTCGGCGTCCCCGTCGCGGTTACAGTAAATGTTCCTGCTGCGCCCGCGGTGAACGTTGTGCTGCTTGCGCTGGTAATGGCCAGGGCCTGGTTCACCGTTAGCGTAAAGCTTTGCGTGGCGTCCGCGGTAACTCCGTTGTGCGCAGTAATGGTGATCGGATAGCTGCCCGCGGCGAGGGGCGAACCACTCAGCGTCGCCGTACCATTGCCATTGTCGGTAAATATCACACCGCTTGGCAGGGTGCCGGTTTCGCTCAAGGATGGCGTCGGTGCTCCCGTGGTCGTCACAGTGAAAGTCCCCGCTGCGCCCGCAGTAAACGTTGTGCTGCTTGCGCTGGTGATGGCCAGCCCCTGGTTCACGGTAAGTGAAAATGTCTGCGAGGCATCCGCGCCTACGCCGTTGTGCGCTTTCATCACCAGCGTGTACGTCCCTGCGGTTCCGCTTCCAGGCGTCCCGCTTAAGGTCGCGGTGCCGTTTCCGTTGTCCTTAAATGTCACACCGCTCGGCAGCGCCCCGGTTTCGGTCAGCGAAGGTGCCGGCATTCCTGTCGCCGTCACCGAGAAAGTTCCGGGCGCACTCACGGTAAAAGTGACGTTATTCGCGCTCGTGACGGCCGGCGCTTGATTCACCGCAAGTGTGAAGCCTTGCGAGGCGTTTGGGCCTACCCCGTTTTGCGCGGTGATACTGAAGGAATAGCTCCCAGCCGTGCCGGCCGCCGGCGTGCCGCTAAGCGTTGCCGTGCCGTTGCCGTTGTCCTTTAACGTCACACCACCCGGCAGTGCGCCGGTTTCGCTTAAGGACGGCGTCGGCATGCCGGTTGCGGTCACCGTAAATGTTCCCGCCACGCTCACCGTAAAGTTCGTGTTGCTTGCGCTTGTGATGGCCGGCGGAGTTCCGGCTCCGCCGGAAGCGGCGCGGAAGGCGACCATTTGCATAATCCAACCCCCGCCTGTAAGTGAGGCCGTTGCGTTATAGCTTCCCGTCGTAGTGACGATCCGGTCTTCCAGAATGTCACCGTCCGGCGATGTGATCACCCGGCTCGTATATCCGGACCCCGGCCCCGTGGTGAGCTGTTGCACGAAGTTCGCGCCCAGGAGTATATCGTTCGCATTCCCAGTGTTTACCGAACCGCTGCTACCGGATGTGCCGCTTCCTTGTGCAGCTGCCACTGCATCCAGTGGATTTAGGGGATCAAGTCCACTATATTCGGCGATGCGTACATCCGGAGAATTCGCTCCCATGTTAAACATCACCGTCACAGTGTTGCTGTTGGCCGCAGCCGCGGCAATGTTCCTGGCATAGTAAATAGCTTGCGTGGCGGTGCCGCTTTGCACCGTCGGCCCTACTGCCAGGAGGTAGGCATTGCCTTTCGAGTCGGCGACTGAAGTAAGCTGTGCAGTGGCGTCATTCCAACCAACCACCACGACGTTTAGATTCCCCGCCGTTTGGGCTTGTGTATAGGTGACTGCCACTTGCGTCTGTGGCGTCTGAGGAACCGCATTGTTGACCTGCACGAATCCAAGGGAGGAAGTCGAAGCGGATCCAACCGTCAGGGTCAAGGCCTGCGTGGCGGTGCCGTTGGTGTTGTGGGCGGTGATGGTGAAGGCGTAGCTGCCGGCGGTGGCGGTTGTGCCGGAAAGTGTAGCGGTGCCGTTGCCGTTATCGGTGAAAGTGATACCGCCTGGCAGTGTGCCGGTTTCTGTCAAGGAAGGCGTCGGGGTCCCCGTGGTGGTCACCGTGAAACTCCCTGCTGTGCCCGCAGTGAACGTTGTGCTGCTTGCACTCGTGAAGCTTGGCGACGTTCCTGTATTGCCCACGGGCTTGAACGCCGTTAGCCCTGCAGCCCAATAATCCGTCGACCCCAGCGTCGCGCTTGCCGATGCTACACCGGCCGCCGCCTGTATCTGGCTTTCCACAAACAATTTGGTTCCAGGCTCCGCGGGCACACTCTCCACGACGGTGTAGCCGCTACCCGCGGTGAATCTGGCCGAGTTGGCAGTCATGATCGTCCCCAACAAAAGGTCGCCGCTCGCTGTCGTGCTGCCAGTTACCCCGCTGTTGGGCGCAGCGTTATGCCCTTGCGCCGCCGCAAACGCGTCCAGCGATCCCGACGTGGCCACTCCCGAGTACTCGAGTATCGCGACGCGCAGCGTGGCTGTCGCCGTATCAGATACTCGAATGGCATTCGCCCCGCCCGCGATGTTTTCCGCATAATAAATTGCGAACGAATTGCCATCATTGGTCTCGCTGTACTGAATCGCTTTGCGATATACATTCCCCTTCGAATCGACTACCGTGAAGGATTCGTTTGTTGCCCCCGCCCGAATACAGACACCAATCCAGTTGCCTGCCGTGTTGTTGGAGGGAAACGCCAGCACTGTCGTGCTGGTTGTCCCGGCATCACTGCTCGCATGCTGTACCAGCGTGATGGTTGAACTTGCTGAAACGGCTAAAGACGGAGTCGCAACCAAGATTGCAATCAGGAGAATGAACCGGATTGCACTGTCGAAGTGCGGACAGAACTTGGCGCGTAGGAGTGCCAGCGCTTCGAAGACCATTTTGTCGATGGACCCTTTCCCCAAGAATGAATGAGATGTTGCTGACGTACGGGCTGGGAAGGGTAGGGAAAGAATAACACGAGAATTTGTTTCGGAGTTACGGTAATTGCTTGAATTGGAATTATTTGTAAGTGTCCAATTTAGGATATCAATCCCAGTAAATATTAACGTCTGACCAGCATATTTTCTAAGTTTGCTTAGCTGGATAAGAATCGCGGATTTGTGTCCCTAATTGGGAAGCAGTCCGAACACGGTGAAAGCAAGTTGTCCGCCGACGTAGACTTTCCCGTTGGCCACCGTGGGGACGGTGAACTTGGTCGCAGGCGCGGCCGCACTGGACCCGCTGGCCGGACTGCTGTAAAGCGGGGTGGACACATTTGTGGCGTCGTAAGCATCCAGGATTACGGCGCCGCCACTCTGATAGGCAGTAATGTCCGCCACCCAGACGATGCCGTTGGTTGTGCCGCTGGCGGACACGGCCGGTGTCGCTCCGCGGAACGAGAATGTGCTGTTGGAGTTGGAACTCGAGACCGTCGAGATGGTTCCGTTGCCAATGGAAAATTGCCTCAACGAGTCACCCACAATGATGGTGTAGATGTTCCCGTTCCAGTAGGCGGGCTGCCCGTAAAACCCAGCTGTCAGATTCGTTTCGTTGAACCCAACGCTCACTTCCCCCAGATCCTGATTGCCGGCAGGGTTGTACTTGCCCATGTTGGTCTGATCCAGAAGATAGACCACCCCGACCTTGCCGGTGGCGATCATTGGGGGATGGGCGGTTGTCCCCATCGAATCGGGGAGAATGATGGGGCCGGAGGAACCCAGGTCGATATCGTTTTGTTGCATGACGCCCTGGTCGTAGGGCGTGAAGTAGTCGAGCAGCGCTCCCGCCGGACTCAGTTTGACGACCGAATCGGAGAAGTTAGTGGTTCCGTCAAAGACGCCGTTGCCCGTTTCCACGTAGATGTTTCCGTTGGCATCCAACGCAGGACCATTCCCGGAACCCCATATGGCGCCTTCATTGTTCCCGCTGGTGGGATCAGTGGAATGCCAGACCCAAGTTTGTGTAATCGTCGAGGAGTTGTAGCTGTAGGCCATCAACCAACCCTGCCAGGTGTTGTTGTCCCCGTGCGAACCAAAGCCGATGTAGAGCGTGCCGTTGTTGAGCAGCAGTGCGGGCCGCTGGAGATGGAACAAAGGCACAAAGTTGGGGGCGGAAAGCACCACGGGGCCACCGAACTTTTCCGCTCCGGTGGTTAAATCCAAAGCGTGCAGCCGGTGGACGTAGCAGGGAGTGCTCGAGGAGCAGCTCGACCCTACAGTTTCCTTGGTTTTAGCAACGACGAAAATGGTGTTGGTCGAAGAGTCGATGACGGGCGTAGAAGTGATTCCGATTTCCGGAATCAGGTCGGAAAGTTCCCCGGTATCAGCGGCGGGAACGGTGGTCACGCCGGAGGAGAGGAAACTGGTATGCCAGAGTTGCACGCAGGAGGAAGAATCGGCGTCGAAGGCATAGATGCTGTCGTGCTCCGTGGCGACAAAGACCACGTTGCGCGTCTGTCCGCCGATACTGAAATTCGCGATGTAAAGAGGCTGCGCATAGACGTAGCCATCCACAGGGCAGGAAAACAGCGCACCGAACGTCGAGGAGTTGACCGTTCCCGTGGTCAACGCATACTCCTGCAAGTTCTGGCCGGTGCGCGCAGGATCGTTGTGATAAGTGAACACACCTTTGAGGTCGGTCACAGCGATGGAAGCCCAAGCGCTCACAGAAAGATTGGTGTTGCTCGTAGCGATGACGGTGTGTGCTCCGATTTGTGAGCCAGGAGTGAATAATCCTGTAGCGGAGACCGTGCCAACTGTGGAATTCCCGCCGTTGATTCGGTCCACCGACCAACTCACCCCTCCATTCTGTGGATCCGTGACCGTCGCCGTGTACTGCTGCTTCTGAGAAGTAGTCACGCCGGCACGTTTAGGGCTAAGCGAAACGCTGACTGTCGAACTGCTGGGCGTCGTCGCACTTGCCGTGTTCGAATAACCACTGAGGTTGCCGGCAGCATCGGTAGCTCGTACGCGATAGCTATAAGCGGTCGAAGCCAGCAGGCCGCTGTCGTTGAACGAAGTGCCGGCCGGTGTGGCAATCTGTGCGAAGTTTGAGCAGCCGCTTCCCTGACAGTTCTCGACCCGATAACCAGTCACTCCCACATTGTCAGTCGAAGCCGTCCAAGACAAATTAATTTGTGAACTGGAACCAGCCGTCGCGGTCAGATTTGTCGGGGTGGATGGAGGAGTGATGTCGCCCTGGGTGGTGGCAGACGCTGTGTTCGAGTAACCGCTAAGGTTGCCGGCGGAATCGGTGGCTCGGACTCGATAACTATAAGCGGTTGAAGCCAGCAGGCTGCTGTCGTTGAATGAGGTGCCTGTGGGTGTGGCAATCTGCGCGAAGTTCGAGCAGCCGCCTCCTTGGCAGCGTTCAACCCTGTACCCAGTCACTCCGACGTTGTCCGTCGAGGCGCTCCAGGACAGATTAATTTGCGTAGTAGAAGCAGCGGTGGCCGCCAAGTTGGTCGGTGCGGTTGGCGGAGCCGTATCAGTCGAGTTGTTCCCTGATCCGCTGGCACACCCGGCAAGAAAACCCACAGCTATCAAGATGGTCTTCGCGACCGCTGCCGCACGCACATTTTTTCTTGTGTACCCGTGAAATGTCGACATGGCCAATATCATTATCATTGCAAATCTACCCTGAGCGTCATCGGAGTCGGTTGAGTTCGGAGTTTTCGGCCAGGCGGGACAGCGGCCTTCGCAAGCTTAGAATAGACGAACAAGGCCCAGTTCAGGGCAAATTCTTGTGGCGAAGCCCCCACACAATTGAAACGTCAGCGGGATGAATGTGGCCGGAAAGACAATCCTCGAACTTGGGAAGGACAGGTGGTGCAAACACAGTCTTAGTCTTATCTCATGCTGAATACACCTTTCCGCGCTGAGTAGACTGGGAGTTAAGGCGCGATTTCGAGCCTTGCCAAAGTAACTCACCTAGAATATGTGACATAGACGAACATCTGCCACGGGGTGGCCTTCTGGGGGGTACCACGTAGGGATAACAAATTGCCACATTGTGGAAGAATCGGCGGACGTTCACTTCACCACCCGGTCGATTTCACCCCTCTTCCATTCGTAGATTAATGAAAATAAGTGCTTTAGTAGAGAACTTTTCATACTGCTCCAGTCCCAAGCTGGCAGTCAAGTTGCACTTCATCGGAGCTGGACCTCTGAATTCAGATCATAAATGTCCCTGAAACCCGTAGGGCAAGTGACAGACAGCGTGCATCGCCAAAGCACCGCAATTCTCCAAGCACCCAATTCCCCGGGCGACCCCTTTGCCTTTGGACTCGGCCCGGTCGTGCAAGCATTGAATGAAATGGCTACCGAAATCGCTCGGACGGATATTCCCGTTCTTCTCGTCGGAGAAAGCGGCACCGGCAAAGACGCGTACGCAAAGCTCATTCACCGGTTGTCAGCAGGCAATGAACTGCGGTTTCATAAATTCAATTGTGCCTCCTTCGATCCAGACCTGCTTCCCCGCCTCATTCCTCGCTTGAGTGAGAGCAACGATTCAACGAGCCCGGGCGGCACCATCTACCTTGACAACGTCCAGGAATTGGATTCAGCTGCCCAGCGCGCTTTGCTTTCCTTGCTCCCCGACGCTGAAGACAGTGACTCGAGCCCTGAGCGCCGCGGACGCCTAGTTTCCTCCGCCACGTCCAGCCTGGAATCGGAAGTCGAGCTCAGCCGTTTTCGCCGTGAGCTGTATTTCCGTCTCAATGGGGTGTGCCTGCGAATTCCCCCTCTGCGAGAACGCATTGAAGACATTCAAATTTTGACTGAGCATTTTCTCAACAAATACTCAAAGGCATTGAAAAAAGTCCCGCCGCTTTTGGACGAGACGGTGGTCCATGCCTTGTCCGCATATCATTGGCCGGGCAACATTCGCGAGCTTGAGAATTTCACCCGCCGTTCTGTGCTGTTTGGCGATTTTCAGATTGCGCTTGCTGAATTGCGATCTTCCGGTCCGGAGCCGTCCAAACTCAGTTCGGCAGGGGCGGGCTCTTCGTTGAAAGCGGCGGCGCGGGCTGCCTCGAAAAAAGCCGAGCGCGAGTTGATCCTGAAGGCCTTGGAACGCACTCATTGGAACCGCAAGCACGCCGCTCGCGACTTGCAGATTAGCTACAAATCTCTGTTATACAAGATTAAGCAGATTGGTGTTTCCAACGATAAGCATGAAGGCTGAGGGAGGTTTCATGAGCTCGAGCACTCGATTGTTTCTATTGCCCGCTGCGTTACTCTTCGCGCAGTGCGCGGTGGCACAGGAGCCCTCTGCACAGAAACCGGACGCTGCTGCAAAGCCGGCACCCGCGGCGGTCGACTCGGAGTACAAGATTGGTCCGCAAGACGTTCTTCGAATCGACGTCTGGAAGGAGCCGGACATTACGCGAACAATCCCCGTGCGGCCGGACGGCAAAATCTCCTTGCCCCTGCTGAATGATGTGCAAGCCACTGGTCTGTCCGCCCACGAACTGGCCATGAACATCAGCAAAGGCTTTGAAAAATACATCAACAATCCGCAAGTTACGGTCACGGTGATGGAAATCAATAGCCGCCGGGTTTACCTGACCGGTGAAGTGGCGCGCACCGGAGCAATTCCACTCTTACCGAACATGACGGTGTTGCAAGCACTCTCGAGCGGGGGCGGATTCACACAGTTTGCGAAAATCAAAAGCATTTATGTGCTTCGCCAGGAAGCCGGGAAACAGGTCAAGCTACCTTTCAATTACAAGGAAGTCGTCGCTGGGAAAAAACCAGAAGACAATATTCTTTTGCAGCCCGGCGACGTGATTGTGGTGCCTTAAAGTCATGCTGACTACGAATCCAAAAATGCGAGCCTGGAAAATCGCGCTGTTCGGGCTGGCCTTTGTTATCACGGCAAAGGCGTTGACGGCGCAGGAACCGGAGGCGCCCGCTCCGCCAAAGCCAGCCGGTCGCGGCATCCCCGGACTCGATGAAGATCAGGATGCTGCGCGCGACCAACTTGATAAGTGGAATCCGGACACGATGCCGGTCACGGGTCTGCAGTCACCAACAGTCGGCACTCCCGAATTCCGGCATAGTTACTGGGTTCCCGGATTCCAATACTCGAGTTCCATTCAGGATCAGCCGAATGGTGCCCACAATTCTGGAGACTGGTATGCCTACAATTTCTTCGGTGCAAATCTGAGTTTATTGCAGCAGGGGAGCAGTTCTCGATTGGCGCTTAACTACTCCGCCGGCGGTTTTGTTACGAATGAGCCGGGGCAAAGCAATGGCTGGTATCAGCAGATGGCTCTCAGCCAGACCTTTACCTGGCGACGCTGGCAGATGCAGATCCTCGATCAGTTTGCCTATTTGCCCCAGTCTCAGTTCGGTTTTGGCGGGGGCACGGGATTAGGAGTGCCCGGCATTAGCGGACCGCTCGGGCCGACTGTGCCTGGCATCGGCGGCTCGGTGCTGCCAAATCAGAGCATCTATGCTGCGGTCGGACCACAGTACAACAATGCGATCGTAACCCAGTTAACCTACCAAACCAGCCGCCGCAGTTCCGTCACCGTTGGAGGGTCATTTGGACTCCTGCGCTTTACCGAAGCGGGCAGTGTGGACTCGAACTCTTACATGGGTAATATCGGCTACAACTATCAGCTGACGAAAGAAAATTCCATCGGGGTCTACTATCGGTTTAGTGCGTTCCACTATCAAACCCAACCGCAAGCCATCGGAGACCAAACGGTCAGCGCGGTCTTTTCCCGCAAAATAACCAAGCGCTTGGCCTTGCAGCTTTTTGGGGGCCCGGAGATCACGAATTACCGTATCCCTGTTGGGAACTCATCTCAAACAGTGGCGGGTACCGGTGGTGTATCTCTGACAAGTATGTTTCGGAACGGGAGCGCCTCCGTTGGTTACTTTCATGCGCTCAGCGGAGGAAGCGGTGTCTTGATTGGTGCAACCACTGATGATATCAATGCCTCAGCGAGCACTCGCCTCACACGGCTATGGAGTGTCCATGCAAATTTTGGATTTGCGAAGAACCGTCCCTTGGCAAGCCAGGCTGGCACTCAAGGGAGCGACTACAACAGCTTCTATGTCGGCGGTGGACTTGACCGCCCCATTGGGAGAAATGTGAATTTCTCAGTCGCCTATACCGCGGAAATCCAACAGGTCAATCCAACAGTTTGCGCAGGTCCCGGGTGTGACACGAGTTACACTCAGAATATAGTGACTGTGAATTTACAATGGCATACTAGGCCGTTTGTTTTGCGTTAATTTTTGTAAGCGAGTTTATGAGAAGTGCCTGATCAAGATCTGGGACTAGAGACATCGCCAAATGTACAAAAGCTTCTACGGTCTGAAAGAAAATCCGTTCAATGTTAATCCCGATCCTCGCTTTCTCTATCTTACGAAGGAGATCGAGGAAGCACTGACCGGTTTGATGTACGGCATCCAGACCCGCAAAGGCTTTATTACGCTGACCGGTGAAGTAGGCACCGGCAAGACTACGCTCGTCAATCGCCTCTTGGACTGGCTGCGCCACCGCAATGCGCGTACCGCTTTCCTTTTCAACTCCAGGATGAACTCCAGTCAGCTCTTCGATTTCATCCTCGCCGAATTCGATATCCCGTGCGAGTCCAAATCCAAGAGCCAGCAGCTCCTCAAGCTCAATCACTGGCTCCTCGAACGCTACCGCGACGGGGAAACCGTTGTTTTGATCATTGACGAAGCCCAGAACCTGACTTATCCCGTGCTGGAGGAGATCCGCCTCCTGACCAATTTGGAAACTTCCACCGAAAAACTCCTGCAGATCGTCCTTTCCGGCCAACCGGAACTGGAAGAAAAGCTTAAACTCCCGCAGCTTCGACAGTTGCGCCAGCGCATCATGCTTCGGTGCCGCACTACGCCGCTGTCTGAACAACAGACAGGGGAATACATCGCGGAACGCCTCAGGATTGCCGGTGCCTCAGGCCAACCAATCTTCAGCGCCAAGACCATAGAGACCATTCACGTCTATTCTCTGGGGATACCTCGCGTCATCAATCTTCTTTGCGAACATTCCTTGGTCAATGCATTCGTCGATCAAGAGCGGCCGATTCAACCCAAGACCGTGGAAGCTGTGGCCCACGAATTCCAGTTGGACGAAGTCGAACCCATTGCCCCTTCGGGAGGGACCCGAGTCGACACAGACGTTTACAACTCGGAAGCCTTTCTCCAGAACCTCGGCGAAGCACTCTCCCGCTTTCGCGTGAGTCCCTCCAGCACGCGCGAGCGAAAGTAGCCCCACATACTCCTGGAAGCACCCGCAGTTTGACCAGTGACAGAATGTGGAACGGATGGCCTAGGAGAACAGAGACTCGTTTAAGCGGAATTTCAGCGAGTAATAATTCCAAGTAACGTATCCCAGAACCGATGTGTGTGCTCGATCGAAGGAGACAGTCCAGACTGAAAGCCAGTCGAATGTGGGAAACTTCTAGGATAGTCTGCGCAAGTTTCTTCCTACGCGGTTAGAGTTCGCGACAACGCTCTCAGCTTAAGTGGTTAAAAGTGAGCAGCTTATAGCCCGAGACAGCATTCACAAGCCAAGGAGACTGTGGCATCTACGATGCATGGCTAGGTGCAGCTGCAGTGCTGCGCGGGAAGGCTAAGTGTAGGCGATTCTGGACACCTCGATAAAACATACAGCAATTGAAGTCCTCGCGGCATGTCTCCTACAGTCTGGAACCCCGCTCGCTCTGGAACGTTCTCAAGACAAAACACAGCGTGTAAGAGCCTTGTTCTTGACGGTGTTCATCTTGTGCGTTGTTGCGATGACGATGCCTACCGTATTCGCTCAGAGCGGACGCGTTTTGATGAGCATAGGCACTCCCACGGTCGACGCGAATGGCGTGAAGTATTACCCTGTGACGTCTGTCTATCAAGGCTCTCAGCAGCAAATCATTCGCGTACTCGAGCCAACCAACCCGCTGGGGGGAAAGCCGCGACGGCTGTTGTACGTATTACCCGTTGATGCTGGTGTTGACACGCTTTCGTCCGCCTACAGTGACGGGTTGGAAGAGTTGCGTCTGCTCGATGTTCCTAACCAATTCAACATGACGTTGATCGCGCCGTCCTTTGGCTATGAGCCATGGTATGGCGACAACATCTCCGATGCAAAGCAAATGGAGAGCTTTATTATTGACGATCTCGTTCCTTTTGGCGATACCTTTGCGCAAGGTGTCATCCCGCGGCGCTATCTCATCGGTTTCAGTAAGTCGGGAAACGGCGCCCTTTTCTTACTCCTCAGACATCCAGGGGTTTTCAATGCAGCGGCAGTTTGGGATTCCCCGACACAATTGAATGATATTTCATCGTACGCGGCGGGTATGCCGATGAATTTCGGCACTCAGGCAAATTTCAGCTCCTACATTATCCCCGCTCTTGTTTCAAGCAATGCCAGCGTATTTCAGCAGCAGAATCGTCTATGGATCAGCGGTGACCAAGCGCTGTTCTATGGCCATATGCAAAGCTTGCATAACGAACTGACAGCGGCTTCGATTCCGCACACATGGGTGCAAGGGGGCACGCGCGCCCACAGTTGGAAGAGCGGTTGGCTAGAGGGTGCGGTAACCGGCCTCGATGCCCTTGCAACGCTAACCCCGCCAGCAGCCGGTACTCTGCCACCACCTCGGAGTGGCGGGCAACCGGCAGGGGTGCTGCCAGCAGCGACAAGCCAAGCGACACCGAGCCTGACCACGGATGAGAATGCGACATGCCGGTATGCGACCACTCCTGGAGTGGCTTACGGTTCGATGGTCAACACGTTCAGCACCACAGGAGGCACGACGCACTCGACGCTGGTGACCGGGTTGGCAAGCGGAAACAATTACGGCTATTACGTTCGCTGTCAGGACGCTGCGGGGAACGCCAATACGGATGATTACGTGATCGCTTTTGAGGTGAGCAGTACGAGTACGACGGTCAGCAGCACGTTCTCCGGGGTCGAGTCTGTACTATCGGAGAACGGGATGTGGGACTCGCCGGGATCGTGGCAGCCATCCATGAGCAAGAATAACGGGGCATACTCCACGGGTGTCAGTGCGGCGCGAGTGACGAACCCGTTGTTGAGCCCGGACCAGTTTGCGGAAATCACTTACGACCACGATCCCGGATCGAGCGGTTGGCCGGGAGTGATGACCCGCATGCAGGGGTCGACGAACGGCAGCGGTTATCTGGCGATTGCGTATGGGGGGACAGTACGGCTTTATCGAGTCGATGACAATGGGGGGCTGAGCTTCACGCAACTGGCGTCGGCGAACGTGGATGTAAGCGTTGCGCCGCGGGACTTGCGGCTGGAATCGCAGGGCAGCACCCATCGCGTCGTCTTCAATGGAGTGCCGCAGATCACTTACACCGACAGCAACAATGTGTACAAGGCAGGGCAGCCAGGCATTGCTGCCGCCACGTTCAGCACCATCCTGTCCTTCTCCGGAGGCGCGCTAGCACGTATGCCAGTGCGGAGTGGTGGGCAACCGGCAGGGGTGCTGCCGGCGGCGACGAGTCAGACGACGCTGAGCCTGACCACGGACGAGAATGCGACATGCCGGTATGGGACCACCCTTGGAGTGGCGTATGGCTCGATGACGAACACGTTCAGCAGCACGGGAGGTACGACGCACTCGACGCTGGTGACCGGGTTGGCAAGCGGAAACAATTACAGCTATTACGTTCGCTGTCAGGACGCTGCGGGGAACGCCAATACGGATGATTATGTGATCGCCTTCGCGGCGAGCAGTACGAGTACGACGGCCGGTAGCACGTTCTCCGGGGTCGAGTCTGTACTATCGGAGAACGGGACGTGGGGCACGGCGGGATCTTGGCAGGCCATGAGCAAGAATAACGGGGCATACTCCACGGGTAACAGT
>Ga0210405_10001689_pt1 | contig 24509 bp, 22 predicted proteins | sample IncBWH11MmetaG_FD_155492 | JGI IMG/M metagenome (GOLD analysis project Ga0210405, IMG submission 155492) | Forest soil microbial communities from Barre Woods Harvard Forest LTER site, Petersham, Massachusetts, United States - Inc-BW-H-11-M | ecosystem: Environmental > Terrestrial > Soil >... | reverse complement strand
CTCCAGGTCGTGATCAGTCAGGTCCGGGAGGACCGCTAAATCAATGCGGTTTTCGGCAAAACAGTCTGCGTACTCGGACATGCCGAGCTTTTCGAGCCATTCTGCAACTTGCTGCATCGCGGCCCCTACGGATTTCGTAGTTCTGGACCGGCCGGACAGAAAGGCCACCATACGCGCCAACCCAGTGTAGCGTCCAGATCACGACCAGCTCACGAACGCGCACGAGAAAGGTAGGCAGGTATGACTCAAGAATACGATCAGTGAACGATCGCCATTTTTTCGTCACACTTAAAAAAAGCGGTGTGGCATTTGCGGTACGCGTATTCAGCGCTCAATCGCTTACACTGAATCAAGATCATTCGCCGAATCGGAATCCAACGCGCACGCTTAAAAGGAGCGTCCAAAACGGAGGAAGTGCATGAAGAAATTTCTCCTGGGTACCCTTGGTCTTGTTGCTATGGCGGCTCCTGCGTTCGCAGCTGACCTTCCAGTTAAGGCACCACCGCCTTACATCCCCCCGATGTACAATTGGTCGGGCTTCTACATCGGCGGTAACGGGGGCTGGGCAAGAAGCGACAATTGCTTGGACATCTTTCCGGCACGTGGCGGGGTCCTCATTGACGGTTGCCGCGATCAGAACGGCGGCATCGTCGGTGGCCAGGTCGGCTACCGCTGGCAACTACCCAACAATCACTTTGTAATCGGTGTGGAAGCTCAGGGCGATTGGGCCGATCTCAACAGGTCGCAGGTCAGCATTTTGGATCCTACCTTAACATTTGGTACCAAGGTTGATGGCTTGGGCCTTTTCACCGCCCAGTTAGGTTTCGCAGCGGATACGTGGCTGTGGTACGTGAAGGGCGGAGCGGCGGTGACGAGCAATACCTTCTCTGTAAGTTCCACCTTTGGAGGAATTGGTCTCGCCTCGGTAAGCTCGACCCGCTGGGGTGGCGCCGTGGGTACCGGTTTCGAGTACGGCTTCACGCCGAACTGGTCCGTCGGTATTGAATACGACCACCTTTTCATGGATGCCGACGACCATACATTCTTCGTACCGAATCGCCTGCTTGCCGGTTCGCTCAATCGGATCGACCAGAGCGTAGATATGGTCACCGTGCGCGTGAACTACCGTTTTGGCGGTCTTGGCATTTTTGGCGGCCCGGTCGTCGCGAAATACTGATCGGCGTTTCTCTTGAGTCAATTCAAAAGCCCCGGCACCGTCCGGGGCTTTTTTTATTGCTGAAACAGATCGCCCGGACCGAATGTCCGCTGCGGGGTCCACAAGCCGACATGACGGCGTGGCCGCGGAATGTCCGCTTTACGCCTCGCCTTTGAGCAGACATCGCCGAACGTGGATCGCGCGGTTCCAATGACCCGCCCGCAATCTTGGTTGGGCCACACGACAAGCGGCATAAAATTAACAAGTCCTTAAACCGCCAATTCTAGATTCGGGGCGCAAGGTGCCTCCATGGCGCCCATCGGCGACTAGGATCGTTGAACTGAAAGACCGGGTTGGAATGGCGCGAACGGCTGCCGATGGATATTGGTCGCGAGTGCGCACCTGTGCGCGGACGTTCCGGCGCGCCGCCGGCCTTGCGGCCGGATCGTCATGGCTCGTCGCCGGCCTTGCCCTGATCGTTCTGATGTTTCCCGGCGCGGGCCGGGCGCAGCCGGTCAAGGGCGATGCGACATTTTCGGCAGGGGGCGGCTACGCCCGGCTGGTACTCAAATTTGCCGACGATGTCGGGGCCGAAGTAACAACGGCCGGCACGATCATCGTGATCCGCTTCAAGCGTCCGGTCGACATTTCCGTCGACAGGCTGGCCGAAGCGGTACCCGATTACGTCGGATCGGCGCGGCGCGATCCGGACGGCGCAGCGATCCGGCTGTCATTGACGCGCAGGGTGAGAGTCAACACCATGACCGCGGGCGAAAGGGTGTTCGTGGATCTGCTGCCGGATTCCTGGAGCGGCCCGCCCCCCGGCCTTCCCAACGAGATCGTTCGCGAACTGGCCGAACGCGCCCGGGTCGCCGAACGCGAATTGCGCCAGCAGCGGGCGCTGTCGGAAGCGAGGAAGCATCCCCCGGTCCGGGTCCGCGCTTCCGTCCAGCCGACTTTCGTGCGTTTTGTCTTCGAGATGCCCGACGGCGTCGGTATCTCTTCGGTGCTCAACGAGCAGAAGCTCAGGCTGTCGTTCAACGCCGTGATTGAATTCGACCTGGCGGACGCCAAGCTGGCGGCGCCCTCGAACGTCGCATCGATCAATCAAAAGGTCGAAGGCGAAACTTCCGTGGTGGAATTCATCATGGTCGGCGATGTCGACGTCCACTCCTTCCGCGAGGACAAGAACTACGTCATCGATGTCGCGTTCCAGCAGGGCGAAAAGCCTTCGCTGCTGCCATCGATGTCGGACGCGTCGCACGCGCCGGCGCCGGCTCCCCCGGCGGTAACCGCGCCGGCCATGTCCGATAAGGCCGCCGCCGAAAAGGTCCCCGCCATGGCCGCGCCGCCGCGGCAGGCCGTTGAGGTGGTGCCCCCGACGCCGGAGGCGCCCGCCCAAAAAACCAGCAGCGAGATCACTCCCGAACCGGCGCCGCAGATGCCACGTGTGGCCGAGGCACAAATGCCTGCGCAGCCGTCGAACGAGCTGCCGGCTTCCGCAGCCGAGGCCGCGCCGAAAATACCGCCTGCTGCGCCCGCGCCGCCGCCGGACATCAAGGCCGGCATCAGCCCGGCCAGCGCGAGCGCCAGGCGAGAGAGTGATGGCTTGCGCGTGACATTTTCATTTCCGGCCGCCACGCCCGCAGCCTTGTTCCGTCGCGCCGATACGGTGTGGCTGCTGTTCGATTCCACAAAGCCGATCGATGTCGAGCCCATTCGCAGGCAGGCAGGCGCCGTCATCGCCGACGTCAGCGTCATGCCTCTGGAGACCGGGCAGGCGGTCCGCATGCGTCTCAGCCGTCCTCAAATGGCGTCGCTCGTGGGCGAGGATCAGCCAGGTGGCGCGAGCTGGACCGTCATTTTCGCCGATGCGATGCAAACCCCGACGCAACCGCTCGCGGTGATACGCAACATCGCCGATCCGACGCTTGCCAATGTCAGCGTGCCGTTGCCGAAAGCCGGCCTTCTGCATCGGCTGGTGGATCCGGACGTCGGCGACGCGCTGATGGTGGTCACGGCAATGCCGCCGGCTCGCGGCTTCATCAAGCGGCAGGATTTTGTCGAGATGTCGCTGCTGGAGTCGGTTCACGGCGTCGCGATTCATCCGAACTCCGACGACGTCACGGCCGAAATTGCGTCCGACAAGATCATCCTGGGCAAGCCTGGAGGCTTGACGCTGTCGCCGGCCGAGAGTGGGGCGGAGCGGGCCTCGACGGCGGTGCGACCGATCTTCGACCTCGGCGAGTGGCGCAAGAATCAAAAGGGTAGCTTTATCGCGCGCGAGGATGCGCTTATCGAGGCATCGGCCGCCGCCGCGCCCGATCAGCGCACGCCGACCCGGATCGATCTTGCCCGCTTCTACCTGTCGCGCGGGTTGTATCCGGAAGCCAAGGGCGTTCTCGATTTCGCGCTCGCCGACGCCAAGCCGGGCGGTGAGGACCCCGTTGCCCTGATCGTGCACTCGGTCGCGAGCATCCTGATGGGACGCCCGGACCGGGGGCTGAAGGACCTCGCCAACGCGGCCATCGGAACCAACTACGATTCGCAGCTTTGGAAGGCGGTGGCCAATGCGCGGCTGGGAAAGTGGGCGGAAGCGCGCGAGAAATTCAAGAGCGTCGAATTCGCCATCACCTCGCTGCCAATCGAGTTGCAGCGCATTGTGATCGTCGATGCGATGCGGGCGACGCTCGAGGTAAGGGACTACCCGGGCGCCGCAAAACGCGCCACCGAGCTCGAAGTCATCGGGCCGCCGCCCGAACTGAAGCCCGCGATTTCGGTGCTGCGCGGCAGGCTCGCCGAAGCGCTCGGGCACGACAGGGATGCGCTGGATGAATACCATCGCGCGATGGAATCCCCGGATCGCCCTGCGGCGACCGAGGCCAGGCTGCTCGAAATTGCGCTGAGGCAGAAGCGCGACGAAATCAGCCAGGCCGACTGCTTGCGCGAACTTGAGACGCTCGCAGTGACGTGGCGCGGCGATGCGCTCGAGGTGCAGACGCTGGAGATGCTGGCGCGCATCTATGCCGATAGCGGACGCTATGGCGAATCGTTCGCGGCGGTGCGGATCGCGAACAGGCTGGAGCCCAATTCGGAAATCGCGCGGCAGGGCCAGGACGCCGCCTCGGCGCTGTTCGCGCAACTCTTTCTCGGGCAAAAGGGCGACGACCTTCCGCCCATCGACGCGCTCGGGATGTTCTACGAATATCGCGAGTTGACGCCAATCGGGCGGCGCGGCGACGAAATGATCCGCCGCCTCGCCGATCGGCTGGTTGCGATCGACCTGCTCGACCAGGCCAGCGAGCTGCTGCAATACCAGATCGACAAGCGGCTGGAAGGCGCAGCGCGCGCGCAGGTGGCCACACGCCTGGCGATGGTCTACCTGACCAATCGCAAGCCGGATCGCGCCATCGCGACGCTTCGCTCTACCCGCATCGCCGATCTCTCCGGCGAATTGCGCCAGCAACGGCTGCTGCTGGAGGCGCGCGCGCAAAGCGACATCGGGCGTCACGATCTTGCGCTTGAGGTGATCGCGAACATCGCCGGCCGCGAAGCGATCCGGTTGCGCTCCGATATCTATTGGGCGTCGCGGCAGTGGCGGCAGTCGTCCGAACAGATCGAACTGTATTATGCCGATCGCTGGCGCGATTTCAAACCGCTCAATCCGATTGAGAAGGGTGACGTGATCCGCGCCGTGGTGGGATATGCTCTGGCCGACGATGCCATCGGTCTGGCGCGCTTCCGCGAGAAATATGCGCCGCTGATGAGCGGTGCGGCCGACCGGGCCGCCTTCGAGACCGCAAGCAAGCTGACCGGCACGAGCAGCGCCGATTTCGCCCAGATCGCCAAGATGGCGGCGAGTGTCGACACGCTGGACGGGTTCCTGCGCGACATGAGAGCGCGATTCCCTGACGCGACCGCGCGCGCGACGATGCCGCCGGAAATGCCCAAGGCCGATCCGTTCCCGACCGGCTCGCTGCCCGCGATCGTCGGACTAAGGCCGGCCCGCGCAGTGAAATAGCCCCTGTCAGGTTGGCGTCACCCCCCTCGACAGATGCCTGCCGGGGCGTCAATTTGAGCCGGCAGACTGCGCAGAGGATGCCCCCGCACCATGAGCAAGCCCACCCGGACCGAAGCCGAACTCGTTGCCATGGCGAGGGCTGGGCTCAAGGTTCACGCCGACTGCCCGGACGGAATCATGATCGCCGTTCTTCCCACCGGTGATTCCTGGGAATTCCGAACCGAGGCCGCCCCGGAAACCAGGGCCAGGCCCGGCTATCCCGAATGCGTGGCCATGATCGTCCAGATCGGCGACCACCTTGCCAGGCAGTTCGATGTAGAGGGCTGAGATCGACGCAATGTGTGCGTGGCCGGTAATGGCCTCTTAAACAAAGCAACCTAGTGTTGCGGCATTGCACGCTTGAACCACCGTGAACACCCGGCACGACCGATTTCGTGGGCTTCGCGGCTGGCCGATGCGTGAGCGCGTCGTTTCACCAACGCTCCGGCCCAGCCATGATGACGTCTGCCCACAATCCCAACCGCAGCCTTGTTCGTATCTACGGCATGGCGCTGAGCGGCTTGTTGTCCGTCTATTCGATGATCGCCGTCTACGGCGTTTTGGCGCCGGAAAGCGCGACCGCGGCGGATTTGGCCATTGGCATGGTCCGGATCGCGCTGGGTCCGTTGGCGTTGTTCGTCATGTTCCGCTGGGGCTGGCGCGCTGATGCGCTCGAACGCCAGGTCGGACTGATGGGCGCGGCGTTCGAGGCCGATTATGCGAATTTGAGCCCGAGGACCAGGATCCGGTCGATCGTCCTGGTCACGATGCTGAGCCTGATGCTGGAGCTCGTGCTGATCCGCTGGCTCGCATCGGTGTTTCCGGTTTTTTCATTCTACAAGAATTTTACCATGCTGGCCTGTTTCCTGGGCCTCGGCGCGGGTTACGCCGTCGCACAACGCCAGCCCTGCACCCCCGCACTGGTGTTGCCGATGCTCGCGCTGTTCGTCGGGGTCATCACACTGCTGCGGTACGACACCGGTGTCGTGTATCTGATCTTCTCCGTGGGCTGGCTGAGCAAATTCGACTTGCCGGTCTACTTTCTGCTCGGGGCAAGTTTCATCATCTGCGCCTGCATTTGCTATCCGGTCGGCCAGCTCTGCGGAAAGTTGCTGCACAGTTCGAATTCGTTGAGAGCGTACGGCCTCAATCTGATGGGCAGCGCGCTTGGCGTCGTGGCCCTGTTTGTGATGAGCCTCTACTGGCTGCCGCCGGTGACATGGTTTGCGGTGACCGGCGGGATCATGCTCCTCTTTGTTCTCGCGCGCGACGACTTCCTGCCGGTCGGGATCACAAGCTTCTGCGTTCTCCTGGCCATCCTGGCGTGGCCGGTGCAGCCCGAGACGCAGCGCATCTATTCGCCGTACCAGTTGCTGGAGCGGGCGGCCAAACCCGACGGGCTGATGCAGATCCTGTCGGGCGGCAGTTACTATCAGAAGGTCTACAACTTCGCGGAAGACCGGCGCGGCCACGAAACCGACGCCGATCGCTATGTACGCACTTACTACGAGTTTCCCTACAATTTCAAAAAGGCTCCCCAACGCGTGGCGATCGTCGGCGCGGGCAGCGGTAACGATGTGGCGACCGCGTTGCGGATGGGCGCCGCCCATGTCGATGCCATCGAAATCGATCCGGCGATCGCATTTCTCGGCACCAAATATCATCCCGAGCGCCCGTACGACGACCCTCGCGTCACCTTGTCGATCAACGATGCCCGGAATTTCTTCCGCAACGCGCAACAGCAATATGACCTGATCGTCTACGGTGTGCTGGATTCGCACACCGCGCTGAGCCACGCGTCCAACCTGCGCGTCGATTCCTATGTCTATACCCGCGAAGGGATTACCGAGGCCTTCCGGCTGCTCAAGCCCGATGGTGTCCTCGCCGTCTCCTTTACGCTCGTCAACGACGCCTTGGGATTCAAACTGTCGAAAATCCTTCGCGAGCAGCCGGGGGCCGGAAAGCCCCTGGCCGTGCGGGTTCTCTACGATTCGTTGAGAACCACAGCCTTCATAGTCAAGAAGGGCCAGGACGCGGCGATGCCCAATGCGAGCGACTTCGCTTCGATCGGCTTCACCAATGTCTCGGACTATTTCAACAAAGCCTACCCGGAGTCGTCGATTCCAACCGACGATTGGCCGTTCTTCTACATGGTCGAGCGCGCTTATCCGTTCACCTACATGATCGCGCTCGGCATGATTCTTCTGCTCAGCTATGTCTTCGTGCGCAAGACCATCGGCTTTTCCGATCCGATTGATCGCAGCTATCTGCCTTTCTTCTTCCTTGGCTCCGGCTTCATGCTGGTGGAAACCAAGGCGATCACCGAACTCGGCCTGCATCTTGGCGGAACCTGGCTCGTCATCGCGGCCGCCATCATGCTGGTGCTGGTGATGGCGTACCTCGCCAACCTGATCGTGACGCGGACCGCGCTGAAACTGGCGGGGCCTGCCTACCTCGGATTGTTCGTCAGCCTGCTGGTCGGATACGGTGTTGCGACCAGTCACGGCCAGTGGCAATTCGGTTCGCCGCTTGCTCAACTGGCGGTGAGTTGCTTCGTGCTGACGATCCCGCTGTTCTTTGCCGGGATCATCTTCTCCAGCCTGATTGCCGACTCGGAAATCAATATCTCCACGGGGTTTGCCTACAACCTGATGGGGGCGCTGTTCGGAGGCGTGATGGAATACAATTCGATGTATTTCGGGTTTGCCTTCCTGTACCTGCTCGCGATGGGATTTTACTTCCTCGCCTGGGCCTTCTCCTGGAAACCCAGGTCGCTCCTTCAGCCTGCGCAGTGAGACTGGCGGCTAGATCCGGTTCAACCTGATCGGATCATGATCTAGCCGCCATAGCTTTGCACCAGGCTGCCGGCCACTAGCGACCATCCGTCGACCAGGACGAAGAAGATCAGCTTGAACGGCAGCGACACCACCACCGGCGGCAGCATCATCATGCCCATCGACATCAGCACCGAGGCGACCACGAGGTCGATGATCAGGAACGGCAGGAACAACAGGAAGCCGATCTCGAAGGCGCGTTTCAGCTCGGAGATCATGAAGGCCGGCACCAGGATCCGCAGCGACATCTCGTCCGGTGTCGCCGGTGGCGGTTCGCCCGACATGTCCATGAACAGCTTCACGTCCTTTTCGCGCACGTTCTTCAGCATGAAGGCGCGCAACGGCACCGAGGCACGCTGCAGCGCGTCCTCGACGCCGATCTGGTTGGCGACCAGCGGCTTGATGCCGTCGTCGTAGGATTTCTGCAACACCGGACCCATCACGAACGCGGTCAGAAACATCGCCAGCGCGATGATGACCGAGTTCGGCGGCGCGGTCGCGGTGCCAAGCGCGGTGCGCAAGAGCGACAGCACCACCACGATCCGGGTGAACGACGTCATCATGATCAGGATCGACGGCGCGACCGACAATACCGTCAACAGCGCGATCAGCTGGATCGCGCGCTCGGTGACGCCGCCATTGCCCTGGCCGAGATTGATACTGATATCCTGCGCGAGCGCAGGCGCTGCCAGCGATCCGGCGGCTATCAGGGTGGCAAAAAATAAAACTCTACGCGGGAAAGCCGCCGGCCTCACGAAGGGTGCTTCGGACGGCCCAGCAGTGACGCCATCTCGTCTTCAAGATTCTCGAACCCGCTCTTCGGCGGCGCCGCAGCCGGCGGGGCCATCGGCGGCTCGCCGCGCGGCGCTGCGCGGCCGGGCGGCGATTCGGGGGCAACAGGCGGCGCAACGGTATCGCCGGCCGGCCGGCGCAGGGCTGCCTCCAGCCGCTGCGCCATCTCGGCGAGATTTTGATCCGCTGACGCCGCCGCCGGGGGCGGTGGTGGGGGCGGGGGCGGTGCAACGATGCGCTCCGGGACGCGAACCGGCGGCGGCTTGGGCGCTTCGCTCGGGCGCGGGGCGCGCGGCATCAGCGGCTCGCTGCGGGACGTCACCCGCGACGGCATCGGCTCGCCACGAAGTTCGGGGCGGGGCTCCGGACGGCCACCCAGCGGTTCGGGCGCAAATCCCGCCAGTGGGTCGCCACGATCGATGCGCCGTTCCGGCGCAGGGCGACGCACTTCATCGGCAAAGGACGGCCGCGCCGGGCGCGGGGGCGGCTCGGGCATTTGCGGTTCAGCATGATCATGGGCATCGGAACGCGAGCTATCGGCGTCGCCCCAGCTACCGGCGTCGGGCAGCGGCGCGATGCGGGCCTGCGGCTCGGGGCTGCCGACGGCCGGCCGCGGTGGAAGCTGATCCCGTCCGGGCATGGCGCGCACGATATTGGGCTCCACGACGATGTCGGTCGGACCGCCGATCATCAAGAGATGCTCGATATTGTCACGGCGCACCAGCACGAGCCGCCTGCGCCCGTCCACGGCGGCGGCATCGATCACCGCCAGACGGGGCATCCGGCTGCGATTGGGATTGGCGCCCAGCCGATTGCTGGCGAATCGGCGAACCAGCCAGGCCGCGACGCCGATCAGCGCCAGTACCACCACAAACGCGAAGAAAAATGTAAGTGCCTGCATGCTCTGTCCCCGGCAAATAGCGTCGTCTTCAAGCCCCTATTCGTCGAACGTGGGTCGGAAACGACACACCGAACGGCAAACCAAGGCTTGAGTCTGGCCCGAACTGTTAATTCCCCGCGGCAGAAACTGCCGCCCCGGCATTCCCTAATAACCTATGAATCGGCTGGACCAAAACGACTTCTCGAGGCCCCGAGGGTCGCGACTTCGCTGGTTAACGCAGCTTTCGTGGCGAAAATGCGCTCGGACTGATTCTTTGAAGGCGAATCCGTTGCGGAGGACAAGATGCCGCGTGCGGCCAGCCTCTTAACCAGCCGTTAACCATACACGCGGCAAATTCTGCCCACCTGAAGCGGCGTCGTGCTGCGGGAGGCGAGGGAGAGCGGCGCGATGTCCATCAACGATCTTCCGGCCCTGTCGGTGTTGCGCACCAAGATGCAGTGGCACCAGGAGCGCCAGCGGGTCCTTGCCGAAAACGTCTCCAACTCCGATACCCCCAATTTCAAGCCGCGCGATCTGGTCGAGCCGAAATTCGACAATGCCGGCGCCACGGCCGCGGGATCGACGGGAGCGCTGGCGATGGCGCGCACCAGCCAGGGCCATCTTTCCACGTCCGCTGCCGAACCGACCTTCGACCAGAACCGCCGGGCGGGCTTTCAAACCAGGCCTGCCGGCAATGCCGTCAACCTGGAAGACGAGATGCTGAAGGTCTCCGCCAACCAGATGGACTATGCGGCTGCGACCTCGCTCTACAGCAAGAGCCTGCATCTCCTGAAAGTGGCGATTGGCAAGGCATGATCGGGCTCAGTCCAAAGGTCGGATAGCGATAAGGAAACGGCATCATGGCAAGTGACGCGAATGATTTCGTCCGCTCGATGGGCATCGCGACCTCGGGCCTGCGGGCGCAGGCGGGGCGGATGCGGGTGATCTCGGAAAATATCGCCAACGCCGATTCCACGGCGCCGACCGCCGGCGGCGACCCCTATCGCCGCAAGGTGCCGACCTTTTCCTCCGCGCTCGATCGCACGCTCGATGCCAAGGTGGTAGCGCTGGGCAAGATCCGGCCCGATCAAGCCGCGTTCCGAATCAAGCACGAACCGAGCAATCCGGCGGCGGATGCGGCCGGCAACGTCAAATACCCCAACGTCAATTCGCTGGTCGAAATGACCGACATGCGCGACGCGCAGCGATCCTACGAGGCCAACCTCAACATCATCAGCGCCACGCGCCGGATGATCCAACGCACGCTCGACATCCTCAAGGCCTGAAAGGAAACCTTAAGCCATGGCTTCACCCACAGCCGCCGCCAATGCCTATGCCGCGCTCGCCCGTATCGTGGATACCGGCGGCGCCGGCAAGGGCTCCGATGCCGGCGGGCAATCCTTCAGCGCGGTGCTCAAGGAGGCGATCAGCGGTGTGCTGGATGTCGGGCGTAAATCCGACGCCCAGACGGTTGCGATGGCGTCGGGCAAGGCCAATGTCATGGACGTGGTGACGGCGGTCGCGGAAACCGACGTCGCGGTCTCGACGCTGGTGTCGGTGCGCGACAAGGTCATCCAGTCCTACGAAGACATCATGAAGATGGCGATCTGAATTCTTGACGTCATTCCGGGGCGCGCGAAGCGCGAACCCGGAATCTCGAGATTCCGGGTCTGGTCCTTCGGACCATCCCGGAATGACGGTTTACCCGAACGGAAAGCATGTCATGACCGGTGCTGAAACCCTCGATGTGGCGCGCGATGCGATCTGGACGATCGTCGTGGTGTCGTCGCCGCTGATGCTCGTTGGGCTGGTGGTCGGTGTCGTGGTGTCGCTGTTTCAGGCGCTCACGCAGATCCAGGAGCAAACGCTGATCTTCGTGCCGAAAATCCTGGCGATTTTCGTCACGCTGCTGCTGGCGCTGCCGTTCATGGCGGACTCGCTGCACAGCCACATGATGCGGATATCGTCGCGAATCATAGGCGGTTGATGGCATTGTGCACGGCAAATGCGCATCGATATTTCACTGCTGCCCGCGCTTGCCGCCGCCTTCATGCTGGTGTTCGCCCGCATCGGCGCCATGGTGATGCTGCTGCCGGGATTGGGCGAGTCCAACATTCCGGTCCGGATCAAGCTCGCGATCGCGTTGTTGCTGACGCTGATCATACTGCCGCTGCATCGCTCCGCCTACCAGATCGACATGGGCTCGCTCACGCCGCTCCTGGTGCTGATGCTCTACGAGATCATCGTCGGTATCGTGCTCGGCGCCACGGCGCGGGTGACGCTGGCGGCGCTGCAGGTCGCGGGCTCGGTGATCGCCCAGCAGCTCGGCCTTGGATTTGTCACCTCGGTCGACCCAACCCAGGGTCAACAAGGCCTCCTGATCGGCAATTTCCTCACCTTGCTCGGCGTGACGATGCTGTTTGCGACCGACAGCCATCATCTCGTCATTGCTGCGCTGAACGACAGCTATTCGATTTTTTCGCCGGGCGAGCCGATGCCGAGCGGGGATGTCGCCGCGCTCGCCACCCGTGCCTTCGCCGCTGCCTTCAGGATCGGCATGCAGCTGGCGGCGCCGTTTCTGGTGTTCGGGCTTGTCTTCAACATCGGTCTCGGCGTGCTGGCGCGGCTGATGCCGCAGATGCAGGTCTATTTCGTCGGCGTGCCGCTGTCGATTCTTTCCGGCTTCCTGATCTTCGCCGTCGTGATCGCGGCGATGATGGGAACTTTCCTCGATTACTTCATTGCCGTCATGCACGACATGATCCCGCTCAGGTGAAGGCCTAGACGATGGCGGATCAAGACGACGCAACAGAACGCTCGGAAGACCCCACGCAAAAACGTCTCGACGACGCCCACGACCGCGGCGACGTCGCCAAAAGCCAGGAGGTCAATACCTGGTTCATGATCGCGGGCGCCACGCTGGTGTTCTCGACATTTTCCGAATCGATCGGCGGCATTCAAATGCCGTTGCGCAATCTGATCGCCAATTCATGGATGATTCGCACCGACGGCCCGAGCTTGCTGGCGTTGGCGCAACATCTCGAATACGCGCTGATCGTGGCGCTCGGCGTGCCGTTGCTGATGCTGGCGCTGGCGGCGATCGCGGGCAATATGCTGCAGCACCGGCTGGTCTGGTCCGGCGAATCCCTGAAACCCAAGCTCAGCAAGATTTCGCCGGCGGCCGGATTCAAACGGATATTCGGCAAGCAGGCGGCGGCCAACTTCGCCAAGGGCGTCTTCAAGCTTGTGGCGCTCGGCGCCGTGATGGCGGCGATCCTGTGGCCGGAGCGGCACCGCCTTGAGGCGATGATGCACTTCGATCCGGCCGCGATCTTTGGCGTGGTCATGAGCCTGACGATGCACTTGATGGGCGCCGTCGTTGCGCTGCTCGCGGTTGTCGCGATCGCGGACTATTTCTTCCAGTACCGGCAATGGTACGAGCGGCAGAAGATGTCGCTGCGGGAAATGAAGGAAGAATTCAAGCAGTCCGAAGGCGACCCGCACATCAAGGGCCGGATCCGGCAATTGCGGAATGCGCGCATGAAGAAGCGCATGATGGCCGCGGTTCCCAAGGCCTCCGTCATCATCACCAACCCGACCCACTACTCCGTCGCCCTTTCCTACGAACGCGGCATGTCGGCGCCGGTGTGCGTAGCCAAGGGCGCCGACAATATCGCGCTCAAGATCAGGGAGGTCGCCCGCGAACACGATGTCCCCATCGTCGAGAATGTGCCGCTGGCAAGGGCCCTGTATGCTACCGTGGAAATTGACCACGAAATCCCGGTGGAACACTACCATGCGGTCGCCGAAATCATCGGCTACGTGATGGGCCTGAAGCGCGGGCTGTCCGGCCGGCGGGTATAATGTGCCGGAAGGGCGCTAGGTGCGAAATAACTGCGCGTCGGACTTGCGCTTGCGGGTCCGATTCAGGCACTCAGGAGCGGGCGCGCGGTGAGCGCGTCGAATCAGGCGCGCGAAAAGCGCGCCACACCCATGTCGACAGGCCGCGTCTTCCGGTATGACCGCCGAACTTGACAATGATTCGTCGCGAGAGCCGATGACCGCTCACGAACCGGTGCGGCGGAGCGGCAGCATTGTCCTGGTGCTGCTGGTGGCGGGCGCCATCGTCGCTGCGGCCGTCGCGCTCACCACCATCGGCCGCGCGCAGGCGCAGCCCTATATTCTGGCGCTGCTGGCGCTGCTGGCGATGGTCGGGCTGTTCAACCTGTTCGCCTTTGCGGCCGGAATCATTCGCTTCACCGATCGTTCCACCGACGATCCGGTAGTCCGCCGGATCGGCGATCTCGACTATGACGGCATCGCGGTCACCGACCCGCGCGGCCATGTGGCCTACTTCAACGCGGCCTATCTCGCGCTCACGGGGGCGGCGAGCGCCCACGACGTCCGCCCGGTGGAGCGGGTCTTCATCGGCAATCCCGATGTATCGGAAGCGGTGTTCCGGCTCCTCAAGGCGGCGCGCGAGGGGAAGCGGCAGCAGGAAGAAGTCCGAATCGCTGGCCAGGATGGAACCCACGGGCGCTGGCTGCGGATGCGGGTTCGGCCACTCGGGCAGGGCAAGCGCGAGGCGAAATACGCGGTGTGGTCGATTGCCGACATCACCCGCGACCGCGAACGGCAGGAGGACGTGTTCCAGGAACTGCAGCACGCGATCGAATACCTCGATCACGCGCCTTGCGGCTTCTTCTCGGTCAATGCCGCCGGAGACATCGCCTATGTCAACGCGACCTTGGCCAACTGGCTCGACTACGACCTGGCGGAAATAGGGTCGGGCGGCCTGAAGCTGACCGACATCGTGTCGGGCGACGGCGCGTCGCTATTGACGTCGATCATGCCGGCGCCCGGCGAGGTCAAGACCGAGGTGTTCGACATCGACCTGCGCATGCGCGGCGGCAAGACCATGCCGGTTCGGCTCTACCACAAGCTGGCGTTCGGAGCCGACGGAGCGCCCGGCGCCTCACGCACGCTGGTGATCAGCCGCGCGCGGGACGAGCGCGCCGATCCGCAGCGGGCGGCCGAGGTCCGCTTCATGCGCTTCTTCGACCATACCCCGATGGCGATTGCGACCGTTGACCGGTCGGGCGCGGTGGTCCGCGCCAACGCCCGTTTTGCCAAGCTGGCGCAAAGCCTGAGCCCTGACGGCGCGGCCAACAAGTCGATTTTCAGGACCGTCAACGCGCGCGATCGCCAACTTCTGATCGCGGCCATCCATCAGGCGGCGGAGGGGCAGGGCGATATTCCGCCGGTCGAGGCCATGCTCGATAGCGTCAGGGAGCGCTGGGGCCAGTTCTTCGTGACCGCGGTTGATGATGACGAACGCGAGACCGAAACCGCGATCGTCTACATGCTCGAGACAACCGAACGGCGTGTGCTGGAGAACCAGATCAACCAGTCGCAGAAGATGGACATGGTCGGCCAGCTCGCCGGCGGCATCGCGCACGATTTCAACAACGTGCTCTCCGCCATCATGATGGCGAACGACTTCCTCTTGAACGCGCACAAGCCGACCGATCCCTCGTTCCAGGACATCATGCAGATCAAGCAGAACGCGACGCGCGCGGCGACGCTGGTGCGCCAGTTGCTCGCCTTCTCGCGCCGCCAGACCCTGCGGCCGCAGGTGCTCGACCTCGGTGATGCGCTCTCCGACCTCACCATGCTCTTGCGCCGCCTGATCGGCGAAAAGGTAAAACTCGACCTGGTGCATGGCCGCGATCTCTGGCCGGTGAAGGTCGACGTGTCGCAGTTCGAGCAGGTGGTGGTCAATCTGGCCGTCAACGCCCGAGATGCGATGCCCGACGGCGGAAAGCTCACGGTGCGAACCACCAACGTCCCCGCCGAGGAGTCGGCGCATCTCGCCTACAAGGGCATGCCTGCGGCGGATTATGTCCGGATCGACATAACGGATACCGGTACCGGCATCCCCCTCGAAATCGTCGACAAGATCTTCGAGCCGTTTTTTTCGACCAAGGAAGTCGGCAAGGGCACCGGGCTCGGCCTCTCGACGGTGTACGGCATCGTCAAGCAGACCGGCGGCTTCATCTATGTGGACTCCGAACCCGGCAACGGCACCTCGTTCCGCATTTTCCTGCCGCGGCATCATCCGGAGCAGGATGTTCAGCCCGACAGCGTCGCCGCGAATGGCGCGGCCCGGGAAGCGCCGGCGGAGGCGAAGCCGCGCACCGATCTGACCGGGCAGGGCACCATTCTCTTGGTCGAGGACGAGGAGGGCCTGCGCTCGCTCAACGCCCGCGGCCTGCGCTCGCGCGGCTACAGCGTGATCGAGGCGTCGAACGGGATCGAGGCGCTGGAAGCGCTGGAGGAAAAGAACGGCGCCGTCGATCTGGTGGTTTCCGACGTGGTGATGCCGGAAATGGATGGCCCGACCCTGTTAAAGACGATGCGCGGCCGCAATCCCGACCTCAAGATCATCTTCGTTTCGGGCTATGCGGAGGATGCCTTCGAGAAGAGCCTGCCGGAAAACCAGCAATTCGCCTTCCTGCCGAAACCGTTCACGCTGAGCCAGCTGGTAGCCGCGGTGAAGGAAACCATGACGCCGTCGTGAGAACGGTCCGTTCCTCGTCACGGCCGGGCTTCGACCCGGCCATCCATCATCTTCCAAGAGTCCTGCCGAAAGGGCGATGGACCCCCGGGTCACCTGGCGCGAAGACGCGCTTCGCGCTTTTGCCCGGGGGCAACGAGCATCGCAAGCCCTATCGCCGGCTCCCCCGCGACCGAGGGCCGCAGCCGGTTTCCCTCGTACTGGCTTCACTTTTAGGCAACCCTGCCCATGTTAGAGGCGGTTCCCCCTACCGGGGATTTGAGGAAAATGACATGAAATTCACGCAACGCGCCCGCGGCATCGTCCAGGCGATCGCCGTCGTTTTGTCGCTCGCGTTACCCCTGTTGGCGGTCTCGCTAGCGGTCTCGCCGGCCGACGCCCGGATCGGCGGCGGCGTCAGTTCGGGGTCCCGGGGAGCGCGAACGTTTTCCGCGCCGCCGAGCACTTCGACCGCGCCCAACGCGGCACAACCGTTCAACCGTACCATTACCCAGCCGGGCAGCCCGGGTCTGGGGGCGCCAGCCGGTGGCGGGTTCTTCAACCGGCCCGGTATGGGCATGCTGGGCGGCCTCGCCGCGGGCTTCCTCGGCGCTGGCCTCCTGGGCATGCTGTTTGGCGGCGGAATGTTCGGTGGTCTCGGCGGATTGTCGTCGATCATCGGGCTGATTCTCCAGATCGGCTTGATCATCATCGTGGTCAGGCTCGCGATGTCATGGTGGCAGCGCCGTCATGAAACAGCCTCCGCCTATGCCGGCGCGCCTGCCGGGCCCGGCGCTTCGCCAAGCTTCCGTACCGGGTCGGGTTTCGGACTGGGATCGGGCAACGCGCCGCTGGAAATTGTTCCGAGCGATTATGAGGCCTTCGAGCGGCTGCTCGGCGAGATCCAGGACGCGTGGTCGAACGAGGACATTGCCAGGTTGCACACGCTGGCCACGCCGGAAATGGTGTCGTATTTTACGCGCGACCTTGAGCAGAACAGGGCCCGCAACGTCGTCAACAAGGTTTTCGGCACCAAGCTGCTGCAGGGCGACCTGGCGGAAGCCTGGCGCGAAGGCGATATCGACTACGCCAGCGTGGCGATGCGGTACTCGCTGGTCGACAAGACCCTCAATCGCACCACCGGCCAACTGGTCGAAGGCGGCGAGCAGCCGATGGACGTCACCGAAGTGTGGACTTTCATGCGCCCACGCGGCGGCAACTGGGAACTCTCGGCGATCCAGCAAACCTGATTGCCGGCAACATGACGACCAAGCAAGGCGCTGCGGTTCATTCCGCGGCGCCTTTTCATTTGGGCGTCGCGGAAATGGAATAATTTCAGCTAGGATGGGTTGATTTCCAAGGCCGGCTCAGCCCTGAGCCGTTGAAACAAAAAGCAATCGGAGGAACAGATGCCCACTCTCGCTCAGATCATCTCGCGTGCCAGCCTCGTCGCGGCCGCGGCGTTCGCGGTTGTTGCGGCTCAACCGGCGCAGGCGCAATCCGCCAATACCACCTTCTTCGTCACTTCCGTCGGCATCGGCAATGGCGCCAACCTCGGCGGTCTCGCCGGCGCCGACAATTACTGCCAGACGCTGGCGCAGGCCGCAGGCGCCGGCGCCAAGACCTGGCGCGCCTATCTCTCGACCCAGGCCGCCGATGGCAAGCCGCCGGTGAACGCGCGCGACCGCATCGGCAAGGGACCGTGGCAGAATTCGAAGGGCGTTGTGATCGCCAAGGACGTCGCCGAGCTGCACGGCGCCAACGGCCTGACAAAGCAGTCCGCTTTGAGCGAGAAGGGGGAAGTCATCAACGGCCGCGGCGATACGCCGAACCGCCACGACGTGCTGACGGGAACGCAGGCGGACGGAACGGCTTTCCCCGCGGGTGAGGACCGCACCTGCAAGAACTGGACGAGCAGCACGCAAGGAGCTGCGATGGTCGGACATTCCGACCGCATCGGGTTGCGCGACGACGACGCCTCGAAATCCTGGAACAGTTCGCACCCCTCGCGCGGACCGGATGGCGGCTGCTCGCAGGCCGACCTCAGGAGCACCGGCGGCGATGGCTTGATGTACTGCTTCGCGGCGAACTAGAGCATGATCCGGAAAAGTGGGTACCGGTTTTCCGAAAAGATCATGCTCAAACAAAGAGATGAGATCATGATCTGATTCAACCTAATCAGATCATGATCTAGCCCGTCATTGCCTGCGACAAACGCGAAGCGTTTGCGCAAGGGGGCGCAAGCGACGAAGCAATCCATTCTGCGTTTGCGGCGTGGATTGCTTCGCGGGAGCCTTCGATGCGCTATGAACTCTATTACTGGCCGACCATTCAGGGCCGCGGCGAATATGTCCGTCTCGCGCTGGAAGAGGCCGGCGCCGATTACGTCGATGTCGCCCGCGGCCCACGCGGCGTAGCCGCGATGATGCGGATGATGGAAACCAAGCGCGGCACCCCGCCATTCGCGCCGCCCTTTCTGAAGGCCGGCAAGCTCGTGATCGGGCAAACCGCCGACATCCTGCTCTATCTCGGCTCGCGCCATGGTCTGGCGCCGAAGGCGGAGGCGGGAAAGCTGTGGGTGCACCAGCTGCAGTTGACGGTTGCGGATTTCGTGCTGGAAATTCACGACACCCATCATCCGCTCGGGCCGTCGCTCTATTACGAGGATCAACGTCAGCCAGCCAAGAAGCGCACGGGTGAATTCTGGACAGGGCGCGTGCCGAAATATCTCGGCTATTTCGAGCGCATCCTCGAGGCCAATGGCGGCGCCTATCTCACGGGGCGAAGGCTCACCTATGCCGACCTTTCGCTGTTCCAGATCGTGGAGGGGCTGCGCTACGCATTCCCGAAGCGCATGCAGGCGTTCGAGCGGCGGATTCCGGGCCTGGTCGATCTGCGCGACCGCGTGGCGAGCCGTCCGAACATCAAAGCCTATCTCTCAAGCGACCGCCGCATCGCTTTCAACGAGGATGACATCTTCAGGCGCTACAAGCCGCTGGATTTGTAGGACGTGAGACGACAACCTATCCGTCATGCCCGGGCTTGTCCCGGGCATCCACGTCTTTCTCTTTTTGGCGCGCAAAGGACCTGGATGGCCGGGAATAGGCGAGCGGAAGCGACGCCGTCCTTCGGACGGCTATGCCCGGCCATGACGAGGAAAGGTGGTCTCTATCTGTTCCGTCCATCGATCGGCGTCATCTTCAGCCTGGCAAGCTCGATCCCGTCGATGCAGCTGACATTGATCGCCACCATCTCCGTGCCGTCGGGCTTGCTGCCGCGCGCGAACACGTCGACCCCGCAGTCGATGCAGAGTTGATGCCGGATCGCGTGCTTGTTGAACAGATATTCCTTCAGATTGTCCTCGCCGGCGCGCAGTTGAAAATTCTTCGGCGGAACGAACGTGAAATGCAGGCCCTTCTTGGTGCAGATGGAGCAGTTGCACGCGGTTACCATGGCAAGATCGGTGGTGCATTCGAAGCGCACCAGGCCGCAATGGCAGCCGCCGGTAAGGGTCTTGCTAGGTGGCATCGGTCCCCTTGTCCTCACCAAAGTCCGGGCACGAGACGATAGCGCACTCGCGTCGTGTAGTCAGCATAACCCGGCAGGCTGGCGAGCAGAGTGCGCTCCTCGATGCGGGCGCGAATGGCGAACAGCACGGCAAACAGGGGCGCCATCGCCAGGCCCCACCACGAACCCAGCAGCAGCGGCGTGCCGATGAAGAACAGCATGACGCTGCTATACATGGGATGGCGCACCCAGGCGTAGGGGCCGCTTGAAATCACCCGATGGTGGCGCTCGGCCTGCACCTTGACCACCGGGGCCGCAAACGAATTTTCGTGAAACACCCACATGATGAAGCCCGTCGAGAGCAGGTACATCGCAAGTCCCAGCGCCTGCAGGGCCAATGGAACGCGGGAGAAGTGCACACGCTGATCGATCCCCATCGCGACAAGCCAGATCAAGGCGGCAGCGACATATACAAGCATGAATTTCTTGTCGGCGGCGGGCTGCTCGTCGCGGGCGGTCAGCCGCAGGCGTTCCGCAAGCAGTGCCGGGTCGGCTCTCGCGAGCCACAATCCGCAAGCCGGGCCGAGGACCGCCGAGGTCGCCAGGAATACCCAGGCCCCCGGCCAATGCAGCGTGCCAGCCGAAGCGAAAAGCAGCGTGCCCATCGCGATGACGAAGAATGAGTTCTGCAGCAGCAATTTCGCGATCATCGGTGTCCCCGTTTTGGCGGGGTCACGACGATCGCGCTATTTTCCGGCAAACTTGCGGCGGTCTTGAAGATCGAGTGGTGTGCAGGCACACAGATGGTCGTCATACCCGCGAAAGCGGGTATCCAGTAATCACCGGCGCCGATGAGAATCTCGAAATGTCGTGGAATACTGGATCGCCCGCTGGAGTCTGTCATCGGGCGGCGCGCGCAGCGTCGGCCCGTTGGCGGGCGATGACGACTGGATGTCCGGCAAGTCCTTTTTTGGTCTTGCTCAGACGAGCTGATTGACTCGCGTTCCCTGTCCGGGCGGCAGCGGGGCTTGAGCCGGCGGCTGGGCCGCGCCGGCATCGTTGGCATCGCCGTCGGCCTGCACGGCGGGCGCCTGGGGCGGGCTGGTGTAGGGAGGGGTCACGGGCGGCGACGGTGGAATGCTCGAAACGCTCATGGAAAGGATCCTCTTACGCTTGTCGCGCAACTCTGGCGAAGCGATGCGAATGCTTTATGAATCCGATCCGTAAATCAGCGCGCATCCCGGCTATGGTCGTCACAGGGTGAACGGCAGGCCCACGATCCCGCTAAAATTGTAGCGATTGCGTTAGTCGCCCCCTTACTCGTCCCTGCCGCGCGAGATCGCGATCGAGGATTCGTTTTTGGTCCGCGAGCAATTCATGTCGAGGCGGCGGTAGCGTGTCTTCACATCGTCGCCGCGGAAGATGCCCATTTGCGAGAGGCAGCGCGCGACACCCTTCTTCATGTCGTCCTTCGGCAGCGTGAAGACGATGGCGGTGGCGCCGGCGACGAGATCGATGAATTCCGGCTTCGGCTTGCGGCTATCGGCCTTGGCGTAAAGTTCGTTGGTGAAGTTGCGGCTGGCGCAGCCGAGCGAGAGCTCCCTGGCCTTCGGATGCGACAGGTAGATCACGTTGGCGGCCGTGATGCCGACCTTCAAGCCATCGATCTGGTTCCTGAGCTGGTTCGCGATATCGTCACAGCGGTCGGCGCGGGCCGGGGTGGCAGCAATTACCGTCAGCGCCATGGCCGCCAGCAGCGCAAGTGCCGCGGCGCGTTTTGTCGATCCGCGAAATTCCACTTTCGATCTCATTGTGATTGCCCCTTTGCGCCATTGAAGCGTCCGCAAGCGCTTCGCGCAAGGGTGGGTGTGAGGTTGTCGGCAGTCCTTCATCTCGTCATGGCCGGGCATAGCCGTCCGAAGGACGGCGTCGCTTCCGCTCGCCTATGCCCGGCCATCCACGCTCTTGGGTTGAGGTTCAAAAAGACGTGGATGCCCGCGACAAGCGCGGGCATGACGAGGAGATTGATCTGCGGCGGTGAGGATACTACATCCGGAACCTTCCTTTTGTCTCAAAAGTGCTTAGAACAGTGGCATCGCCGGGTGGCGTCTCGACGCAAACGCTTCCCCCTCCCAAGCATGCGAGCAAGCCATGAACGCCCCCACCGCATTCCCCGATCAGCAAAAGCCGGTTCCGCCCTACAAGCACACGCCGCTGTTTCCGTTGGGGGAGGACACCACGCCCTACAAGAAGATCACGACCGAGGGTGTGCGGGTCGAGAAGGTGCTGGGCAAGGACATGCTGGTGGTCTCGCGCGAGGCGCTGCGGTCGCTCAGCGAGGCCGCGTTCGGCGACATCAATCATTATTTGCGGCCGGGGCATCTCAAGCAGCTGCGAAATATCCTCGACGACAAGGAGGCCAGCGACAACGACAAATTCGTCGCCTTCGATTTCCTGAAAAACGCCAATATCGCCGCCGGCGGCGTGTTGCCGATGTGCCAGGACACCGGCACCGCGATCATCATGGGCAAGAAGGGCGCGCGCGTGCTCACCGACGGCGACGACGAGGCGGCGCTCTCGGAAGGCGCGCGCGACGCTTATTTGCGCCGCAACCTGCGCTATTCGCAGGTGGCGCCGCTGTCGATGTATGAGGAGAAAAACACCGCCAACAACATGCCGGCGCAGTGCGAGATCTATGCCGAGGGCGATGACGCCTACAAGTTCATGTTCATGGCCAAGGGCGGTGGAAGTGCCAACAAGAGTTTTCTGTTTCAGGCGACGCCTTCAGTGCTCACCAAAGATCGCCTGCGGGCGTTTTTGAAGGAGAAGGTGCTGACGCTCGGCACCGCGGCGTGCCCGCCTTATCACCTGGCGATCGTGATTGGCGGCACGTCCGCCGAGCTCTGCATGAAAACAGTAAAACTCGCATCAGCGCGCTATCTCGACGCGCTTCCGACCCATGGCTCGGCCGACGGCAATGCCTTCCGCGATCTCGAGATGGAGCAGGAAATCCTGAAGATGACGCAAAGCCTGGGCGTGGGCGCGCAGTTCGGCGGCAAATATTTCTGCCACGATGTCCGCGTCATCCGCTTGCCGCGCCATGGCGCCTCGCTGCCGATCGGGCTCGGTGTTTCCTGTTCGGCCGATCGCCAGGTGCTTGGCAAAATTACCAAGGACGGCGTCTACCTGGAGGAGCTCGAGCATAACCCGGCGCAATATCTGCCTGTCGTCGAGCAGACGCTCGGCGGCGAGGTGGTGAAAATCGATCTCAATCAGCCCATGAAGGAAATTCTCGCGACGCTTTCAAAGCATCCGATCAAGACCCGGCTGTCGCTGACCGGCACCATGATCGTGGCGCGGGATTCGGCGCATGCCAAATTGCGCGAGCGGCTGGAGAAGGGCGAGCCGCTGCCGGATTACTTTAAGAACCATCCGGTCTATTACGCCGGTCCCGCCAAGACGCCGGAAGGCTACGCCTCCGGCGCGTTCGGCCCGACCACCGCGGGACGGATGGACTCTTTCGTCGACCAGTTCCAGGCGGCGGGCGGATCGATGGTGATGGTGGCCAAGGGCAACCGCGCGGTCGCGGTGCGCGAGGCCTGCAAGAAACACGGCGGATTTTATCTGGGCTCGATCGGTGGTGCTGCGGCGAACCTCGCCGAGTACTGCATCAAGAAGGTCGAGGTGGTGGAATATCCCGAACTCGGCATGGAAGCGATCTGGCGCATCGAGGTCGAGGATTTCCCGGCCTTCATCATCATCGACGACAAGGGCAACGACTTCTTCAAGGAATTGAATCTGGGGTGAGGGCGAGGCCTGTCCCTGTCTTCTTTTGCAATCTTTTCCTGCAACAAGCCTTTGAGCCGAGACCGCGATGATCGAATGGTTCGATGACCTGAAGTTAGGGATGCGTTTCAAGACCAGTAAGGTGACCGTCAGCGCGGAAGACATCAAGCGGTTCGCGTCTGAATTTGATCCGCAGCCGTTTCACCTCGACGAAGCGGCGGCCCGGAATACGGTCTTCAAGGGGCTTGCCGCTTCGGGATGGCACACCGCTGCCCTGGCGATGAATCTTGCCGTTCAGGCTCGGCCGTTCGGGCCGCATCCCTTGTTGGGAGCCGGCGTCGATGATCTGCGCTGGATGATGCCGGTAAGGCCCGGCGATACCCTGCATCTGGAGGGCGAGGTGGTCGAACTGATCCCGTCGCGGAGCAAGCCGCAGGGCGTCGCCCGGGTCAAATGGACCGCCTACAATCAGCACGGCGAGGCCGTTTACACGTTCAACCCGATCGGCATCGTGCCCCGCCGTCCGGCCTGAGGGCAGCAGGCAGTGATTTCTTCAGGAATTGGATCTGGGGTGAGGAAGTAGTTGGGCCTCTAGGGTTCGAGACGGCGCAAGCCCGCCTCCTCACCATGAGGGTCAGGCCCGTGTCCCCGGCACGAAAAGCCGCCCATCCAGCCAATTTCTGATTTTCCGAAATTTCGCTTGACGACTTGGTAGAAACAGAAATATATCGATTCGGTCCCGTCCCACAGAGGGGCGGCTCGCGATCGTCACGAACGCGGGGCGGGATGCGATGGATGCAGGCGGCGTTGCTGACGAGAACGCCTGCCTGCGGACGGCGAAGTCGTGTGGTCCTGACGCCCCGACGCTGGCGTCAAGTTTCGTGGAGGCAACTCCGCGAGGCGACGGTGGCAAGAAAGCCCGGTCACCGGGGAGAGCG
>Ga0210405_10001688_pt1 | contig 24521 bp, 33 predicted proteins | sample IncBWH11MmetaG_FD_155492 | JGI IMG/M metagenome (GOLD analysis project Ga0210405, IMG submission 155492) | Forest soil microbial communities from Barre Woods Harvard Forest LTER site, Petersham, Massachusetts, United States - Inc-BW-H-11-M | ecosystem: Environmental > Terrestrial > Soil >... | reverse complement strand
AACGGTTTTCTGTCAGGAACTCGATCCTGAACCGCCGTAAACCAGCCGCCAGTAACGCTTGAGCATATTGAGCGCCTGTCTGCGCTCGGGCGTTGAAGACAGTGTTCCGGCAGCCCACATCGGCTTTGATTGGGTGTTCGGACCCGACCCGGTCGCGGATCTTCAACACGTGCCTATCGCAGGGGCGGCCGCAGTTCGTGTAATCGGTGCCATCCGAAAGGAAAGCAGCAAACACGCAATGCTCCATATGAAACATCGGCATGTGCTGGTGAATCGTGAGTTCAAAACGGCTCGCTGGTTCATATCGGAGTAATGAGAGCACCTCTTTAATGCTCAAATCATACGAAAGAGTGAGTTGCTGAAGGCCTCGTTGCACGAAAAAGTGTGCCGCCAAAGGATTGGCAACATTCAGCGAAAAGTCTCCGTGTAATCGAAAACCCTTGTCACGGAAGAATGAAATTGAGCCGAGGTTTCGAATTAGAATGCCATACGGTTGAGCATTTTCGATCAATCGAAAAAAGCCGTTTTCGCCGGATTTCTGAATGCGCGGCGTAGCGAGAAAGACCCGCGCCCGTTCACCTATTCGTTCAATAGCCTTCTGGTAGAGTCGGATATCCTCGAAGTCGACGTAGACAGTTTCGATCGCCTCCTCCATCGCTGCATCGATCTGTTCGAAGGTCCGGCAGAGCGTGATCAGTTCGGGAGACTCATTTCCGCAGGCCTGTGCCTCGACGAGAAGGCCGGATAAAGCTGATTCCGGAGAGCGACGATTTCGATCCAAGGCGCGCGGATCCTCCAGGTGCTGAACGTAGCACGATGCTTCGGTTGCTTTTTCCCGGACGGTTCGTTGTTTGCCGGTTGCAGCATCCAACCTGGAGATCGCATCGCGTCGGAGCTGGTTTATGAACCGGATCGGAATAAACAGGTCACTCTCCAGGTTGACTTTGAAATTCCGTAAGACGTACGCCGTTTCGCCCAAATGACCCAGTTGTTCGCGCAAAACCAGGTCGGTGAGAGCCGATGTTCTTGCAGAGCTCAGCACTAGTTTTGTATCGGCTTCGGCAGCATGATCTCCCGAAATTACACGCAGCTTTAACGGTATACCCTCCCGGCCTGACACTTCCATATCAACGGGAATTCGAGGCGGTTCGGGATCGCGTGCGAAAGTTTGCCGCAACTGCCGGTTCAGGGCCGGATCATCCGTCTTCCACAAACGGTGGCCAACTTTCAACCGCTGAAAGTCGATTTGTCCGTTTCGGAAATAGAGCCGGCGCGATCTGATCTCATAGATCCTGCCGCCTTGCTCGTGCTCTGTATCACCTCCGGTATCAAAAACGACGCCATCACCGGGTTTGAGCTGCATTTGGGCATCCAGTTCCACAAAGTCCTTTCCAACTGTCCGGACGAACCCAACAAAAGGTCCCCGCTTCTTGCCACATCGCCCGTTCACGAGTCGCTGATGGTTGACTCCATGAAGCCAACCAGAGAAAAGGCCGCGCGAAAAAGTCATCTCCAGACTGTAACGATCCTCCGCCGGGACTGTGGCGATCTCTTCTTCGGAGCCAAGTGCTTCAATCGCGCGATCAATCGCATTCCGATAGACTCGCGTTACGGCCGCTACATATTCGGGCGACTTTAGCCTCCCCTCGATCTTAAAACTTGCGACACCCAGACGTATCAACTCAGGGATCTCGTCAATTCCCGCGAGGTCTTGCGGAGAAAGAAGAAATCTCTTGTCACCGAGATCCTTCTGCCGGCCGTCGACGAGGAGTTGATACGGCAGCCGGCAGGCTTGTGCGCATTCGCCACGATTCGCGCTGCGCTGGCCTAGTGACTCGCTGGTCAAACACTGGCCGGAGTATGCAACGCAAAGCGCCCCGTGCACGAAAACCTCGACTGGAAAGTCAGCGGTTGGAAACCTCTTCAGCTCGCGCAAGGAAAGTTCCCGCGCGAGTACGGCACGAGTAATGCCTAGCTCCCTGGCTAACTCAAGTCCTTCCGGGGAAGTGATTGTCATCTGCGTTGATGCATGCAACTCCAGGTCCGGAGCAATCTCGCGTGCGAGTCGAGCTAAGCCAAGATCCTGCACGATGATCGCGTCGACGCCCGCTTGCTCTAATTGGACCAACGTGTGCCCGGCATCTTGAAGTTCATCTGTAAAAATCAGTGTGTTAAAAGTCACGAAGCCGCGCACACCGTACCGATGAAGGTATCCCATGATCTCCGGTAACTCTTCTGCGTGGAAGTTATCCGCGCGCAGGCGAGCGTTAAATCGTTCCAAGCCGAAATAAATTGCGTCGGCTCGATTCGCAACGGCCGCGCGCAGGCAATCCCAATTGCCCGCTGGACTAAGTAATTCCGGCCGTCGAATCATTCCGTTATCCTAGCTCGAAAATCTCACAAGCCAAAGCGCTCGTGAGATTTTCGCTGGAGGGGAGCTGCTTGCAGCTCCTGGGCGTTGCCAGCAACGCCCCTCCAGCGCAGCTCGGGAGGAAGACGGCTTCTTGAATTCTTGACTTCTTGAATTCTTGGCTTCTTGAATTCCTGGACTTGCTAGTTCTCTTCTGTTCTGTTTCAAAAGCGCCGTGAGATTGCGACCAACAGCAACAATCTGGTTTATCGTGTTGGCACCGTTCCTGACTCTCATGATGTTAGCAGCCGGATACATCTGGGGTTTATGGATCTTGTTTGTATCTCATTTGCTACTTGTAGCGATAACCGTGGTTCCGTCGACGCAAGGGTTCGGCCCGGTCGTAACGAAATATTGCACCAAAGCTAAGACGGCCTGGTTGACGATCGATGATGGACCCGATCCAGACACCACCCCGCACGTTATTGCGTTGTTAGAAAAATATGACGCTCGCGCCACATTCTTTTTGATCGGTGCAAAAGCAGCCAAGTATCCGGAATTAACCCGCATGATCTTGGATGCCGGTCACACCATTGGCAACCACACTCAAACCCACCCGCAGGGCAGTTTCTGGCGACTCGGCCCAAAGGCTCTCGCACGGGAAATTGACTCATTCGAAGGAACAATAACTTCCCTCGGGATTGCCCCGTCATTCTGGTTTCGCGCGCCGACCGGCATGAAGAACCCGTTCCTCCATCCGATTTTGGCAGCTCGCGGTCTTCGGTTGGTCGGATGGAGCGCCCGGGCCTATGATACACGGATCAGTGATTCCGCAAAAATCGTTGAGCGGATCAAACGTTCCGTTGTTTCCGGCACAATCATTTTGCTGCATGAAAGACCGCATCCGGAGGTCTGTCTGAAGACATTGGAACTGCTTTTAGAAGAACTCACCGCGGAGCGCTTCCAGCTGATTCTGCCCAGCCCGAAGGAACTGCTGACAGGGCGGCGTACAATCCGTTGGGAAACATCTTGAACGCGCCCCCGGCTGAGTGACACTTTGCAGGCATGAACGAGTATTACGCCACACTCGCGGAAGCGTTACGGGAGCGACTGGATGTCATCTCGGATCGCCAACTTCGGGAACAGAATCCCGAAGCTCACCTGGCACGACTGAGGCAGGCTTCTGAACAGATCGAGCAACTCAAGAAAAATTTACCGGTCAACGCCGATCCGATGCTCACACATTATTTAGACCGAATGAGTCTCAGCAAGGCGCTCGAGTTTGTCCAAAATCATTACCTCCGCTAACCCGCAAAAATGACGTGAAAGCCTGCATCGCTCACAAATCTCTAAGGATTTGCGAGCGATGCAGGCTAATGTTGTCGTCCGATGCAAATTGCTGTGCTCGCGGACATTCATGGAAATCTGCCGGCTCTGGAAGCGGTCGCAGCGGACATCGAGCGCCTTAATCCTGACCTCGTATTTGTGGCCGGGGACTTCCAGAACCGCGGGCCGAACCCTCGTGAAGTCACGAAGTTCGTCGCGGAGAGCGGATGGACGCTTTTACGCGGGAATCACGAAGATTACGTGATCCGGCAGAGCCAGAATTCTCGAACTCAGGACAGTACCGACTATTACAATTGGCTACCTGCGCGGTGGACGGCCAACTTGACACGCGATTTTGTGGATTTGATCGAACGGTTGCCGATCGCGACGACGCTGACTGGTCCGGATAAGCTTTTGATTACCATCGCCCACGGTTCGAAACGGTCGAACGACGAAGGGTTTTTTCCTAGTACTCCGGAGGCCAAGGCTAAGGAGATGATCGGCGACGACCCGCCTAGCCTTCTGTGCGTCGGGCATTCTCATTTCCCTCTCGTACGGCGGATCAATGCTACGCTCTTAGTCAATGTCGGCTCGGTTGGATTTCCTTTCGATGGCGATCGGCGCGCGTGCTACGGACTGATCACCTGGAATTGCAATCGTTGGGAGGTCGAAATTCGCCGGATCGAATACGCCGTCGACAAAGTGGTTGAGGAGTTCGAGAGAGTTAGATTTTATCAGGGTGCCGGCCCCCTCTCCTACCTGATTCGGCGAGAGCTGGAATCTGCCCGCCCTCACCTGACACCCTTTCAGTACCTGTTCGGGCCGCAGCTTCGTGCCGGCAAGTTATCGATCCTCGACGCGGTCGAAGCCTATATGGAGATGCCGCAGAAGGATATCGAGGAACAGTTTATGCGGCTGTTCAGGAAGTAGAAACCCAGCCCGGCCAGCCGCAGGCAAATCGTCCTCGATCCTTAAACCCAAATTCCGAAATTTGGCGTCGTCCTCGTCCTCGGTGCATTCGGATTCCGTGACCGAAAGAGACCGATGGAACTAATTTGTTCTGTTAGTCTGATTGCGAAACGATCCGGATTCTCGAGGACGATAACGAGTCCTCAATTTCGGAGTTTAGGTTAAAACAAGGATTCATCCGGAACAGAATTTGTAGGTGGCACAGACCGTCTGCCCTACTCCTCAAATCTGTGGAATCTGCGAAATCTGCGGTTTCTAATTCGGAATTTAGGTTGAAAGGCCCTTCCCGGTCTACCGGGAATAAAGCTCAACAACCAGCTGCTCATTGACAATCGGCGCAATCTCTTCACGGGTAGGAATCCGCATAACTTTACCTTGGAATTGATCCTTCTCCGCGACCAGCCAATCTGGCACCGGCTGAATCTGAGTAAGCTCAAGGTTGCGAGCGATCAGACGCCGAGAACCCGGTTTATCTTTAATTGCGACAGCATCTCCCGCTTTCAGATTGTAAGAGGCGACGTCCACCTTCCGGCTGTTCACGGTGACGTGTCCGTGATTTACCAGTTGGCGAGCTGCGTTGCGAGAATTCGCGAATCCGAGTCGATAAACTACATTATCGAGCCGGGTCTCCAGCATCTGCAGCAAGGTTTCACCGGTGACGCCGCGTTTTCGTAGAGCAGTCTCAAAATAACGGCGGAATTGACGTTCGAGCAAGCCATACTGATGGCGCAATTTCTGCTTCTCGGCGAGAGCGGTAGCGTAATCTGATTGCTTCCGGCGTGAACCCTTCGGGCCGTGCATTCCGGGTGGATAATTCTTCCTCTCCAGGGCTTTGCTCGGACCAAACAGAGCAACTCCGTACCGACGACTAATTTTGGATTTGGGACCTGTGTAGCGAGCCATGATAAAGTTCCTCCTCGAGTATCAGACGCGGCGCTGTTTCGGCGGGCGACAGCCATTATGCGGAACCGGTGTAACATCCCGGATAACCGAAATATCAAGACCGATCGCTTGAATCGCACGAACGGCGGACTCGCGTCCGGCGCCCGGGCCTTTGACCAGCACTTCAACTGCCTTCAGGCCATGTCCCATGGCTTGGCGGCATGCGTCCTGGGCGACCAACTGCGCAGCGTATGCCGTACTCTTCCGGGATCCCTTAAATCCGACTTTGCCCGCGCTCGACCAACCGATCACATTGCCGTTCAGGTCGGTGATTGAGACGATTGTGTTGTTAAACGTCGCCAGGATGTGAGCGACTCCAGCAGCGACGTTCTTGCTACCCTTGGCTTTGACGATCTTCGGCTTATCAGCTTCTCCGCCGTCGAGTGAGAGAGTCACTTTCGCGGCTTCCGGGCTGGTCGTCTCCTTCTTGGTTTTCGGCTTGGGAGTACGTACTGCCTTCGCCGGTTCAGCGGTCGGAGCCGGTGCCGGCGCTTCGGCAGCGGTCACTGGAGGTGCAACAGACGCCGATTCATTTTTCGGAGCGGGTGTGGGTGTCGTAGTTTCGTTAGCCATTCCTTAATTCCTTCGATTAGACTTTCCCTGCCTTCGCATCCTTATTGCGCTGCACGCCGACAGTCTTCCGCGGGCCCTTCCGAGTACGAGCGTTGGTCGAAGTTCTTTGACCGCGGACGGGAAGACCGCGAATGTGGCGAATTCCCCGATAGGACCGAATCGCCTGCAAACGCTTCAGGTTTCCTTGGATATCCCGCCTGAGATCACCTTCTATCAGTAATCCGCTTGCATTGATTGCGTGAACAATTTCACCCAACTGTTCGGGCGTCAGGCTTTTGGCGCGCAAGTTTGGGTCAATGTTCGCCTGCTCAAGGATCTTCTTCGCTGTCCGGAGTCCGATGCCGTAAATGTAGGGCAGTGAAGCTTCGATCCGCTTATCTCCAGGTATATCAACTCCAAGTATTCGAGGCATATCTAATCATCCGAGCCCACTGGGTGGTTCAATCAGCCGAGGCTGTTGAAACCAGACAGCTTAGCCCTGTCGCTGTTTGTGCCGTGGATTTTTGCAAACCACACGGACGACATTTCTTCTCTTTATAATTCTGCAACTCTCACAGAGCCGCTTAACCGAAGGTCGCACTTTCATCCAAATCCGTTCTCAGGAGACAAAAAAACGCAGCCCGAGGAGATCCTCTCTCAGGAGCGTTTCTCATTTACAACCTCTCTTTTGCCGGAAGGTTATTCGGCCTTTCGTCAAGTCGTAAGGCGACATCTCTACCATAACTTTGTCTCCTGGCAAGATCCGAATGAAATGTAAACGCATTTTTCCGGAGATATGCGCCAAAATCCGGTGTCCGTTCGGTAGCGCCACCCGAAACATCGTGTTCGGCAACAACTCGACTACCTTGCCTTCAACTTCGATGACGTCTTTTCGCGCCATGTCAAAATCTCTGGTTCACTTTTCGTCACTAAAACGGTGTGTTCAAAATGTGCAGACGGAGAGTGATCGGCCGTAACGACCGTCCAATCGTCATCCAATACCTTCACCGTGGCCCGGCCCATATTAACCATCGGTTCTATAGCCAGAGTCATTCCGGCTCTTAATTTGGCCGTGGCCCCTGATGTACGATAGTTCGGGATCTGCGGTTCTTCATGAAGGTTGCGGCCGACTCCGTGGCCCACAAATTCTCTGACTACGCTGAATCCGTTGGACTCGACTTCATCCTGGATAGCCGCGCAGACTTCGCCCAGACGGTTGCCTTCGCGAGCGTTTTCAATCCCCTTGAAAAGAGCCTCTTCGGTCACCCCAAGGAGACGCTGCACGTCATCATTCACAACCCCAACGGCAATCGTCGCTGCGGTATCTCCGACGAAACCGCTCAGCACAACACCAATATCCAGCTTCACGATATCCCCGTATTGAATCCGGCGGGAGCTGCCAATTCCGTGAACAACCTCGTCGTTCACCGAAATGCAGATATGACCGGGAAACTGCCTGTAACCGAGAAAGGCGCTCCTGCAACCGGCCATCTCCATCAGCTTCGCTGCGGATTGATCCACATCTCTCGTTGTGATCCCGGGACACAGCATCGAGGAAAGCTGCTCAAGAATTTTGCTCGCCAACTTGCAAGACGCTCGCATCCTGTCGATTTCGTGCGGTGTTTTGATCGGGATCATTCGATTATCAGTCGGCTCACGTCGTTAAAAACCGATTCAGCCCCACGGTCGGCGTCGACGCGTGCCAATATACCTCGTCTCTTGTAAAAGTCTGTCACCGGAAGAGTTTTCTCCCGGTACTCCAGCATACGCCGCTCCAAGGCAGTGTCGGTATCATCTGCCCTGGCTTCGAGCTTGCCGCCGCAGTTGGGGCACGGATCGCCCTCGTCTCCAACATGCCGGCCGATGCTGATCACTTTCCCGCAATTGGAACAGGTCAACCTTCGCAACATGCGAGCCCGGATTGTCCCGTCTGAAATTTCCAAAAAAATGACCAGTTCGAGCCCTGTTGAGCGGTTGTTGAGCAAAAGCTCGAATTGCTCGGCTTGCGCCACGGTTCTAGGGAAGCCGTCGAATAAAAAAGAATCGCCGATCTTCTCTAACCACTCACCGACCAACTCCAAAATCAGGCCGTCCGGCGCAAGTCCACCCCTACTGATGATCTTGTTCGCGGCAACCCCGACCGGCGTTCCGCATTTAGCCTCTCTTCGAAGGATCGCTCCCGTTGACGTCGCGGGTATGCCGAAGCGCTTCTGTATAAGCTCTGCCTGCGTCCCTTTGCCCGAGGCCGGCGGCCCTAAAAGAACCATTCGCTTCTTCACCCCAACGCACTATCTCTGGTTGACAAATATCGAGACGGCCACTCCCGCAACGGCCAACACAGCGAACGCCAACCACATCCACAGCAGAACGCTCTCCTTCACCACCCTCCCGGTGCCGCCTACCGCGCGTTCGAAACGACCTCTTATGCGACCCTTACGCAAAAAACCATCATAGTGCCGCTGAATCAGGTGAGTCTCGACCTGCCGCATCGTATCCAGGAGAACGCCAACAATGATGAGAAGGCTCGTTCCACCAAAAAAACGAGCCGTCATTCTCGGAACTCCAAGCCAGGTAATCATCGTTTCCGGAATTACCGCGATAATCGTCAAGAAAAGAGCTCCTGCGAAAGTCAATCGAGTCAACGTGTACTCCAGAAATTCAGCCGTCGGTTTCCCGGGCCGATATCCAGGGATGTATCCATTATACTTTTTGAGATCATCCGCGATCTGAGTCGGCTGAAACTGAATTGCAACCCAGAAATAGCTAAAGAAAAAGATCAGAGCTGCGGTCAATGCATAGTGCCAAACGCCGACCGCCATCGCGTTGGAGAGCGTTACTGCCCATTCCTGGTTCCGGAACGCCATACTCAAAATCGTCGATGGAAACAGAAGGATGGCTTGAGCAAAGATGAGCGGCATGACCCCGACAGCGTTGACCTTCAAGGGTAGATACTGTGTCTGGCCGCCATAGACTTTCCGGCCGACCACACGTTTGGCGTATTGGATGCTGATCTTCCGCTGTCCTTGGGTCAGGGCGATCACGGAAGCGACAACCAAAACCAGGAACGCGATCATCAAAACCAACACCATTGGACTGACCCGACTCGGAGCTCCACCCGCAGGGACGAAAGTGTTCCAAACCTGCACCAAAGCGCCAGGTAGCGACGCGACGATCCCTACCGTAATGATAAGAGATGTTCCGTTGCCGATCCCGCGATCCGTAATCTGATCGCCAATCCACATCAGAAACATCGTTCCCGCACTTAATGTCAGCGTAGCAATAAACTGGAAGCCAAAACCCGGATTCTCGACCAATGGACCCAGGCGCGCCGTTACTGCGTCGATTCCCTGTAAGAAAGGATTTGAAGAAGGATTCTGCATCGACACTGCCAGCAAATATCCCTGAAAGATGCAAAGACCGAGGGTTACGTACCGGGTATATTGAGTGATCTTTTGCCGGCCACCATCCTCCCGAGCCAGCTTGTTCAGGCGCGGAACCACCGCAGTGAGCAACTGCATCATGATGGATGCGCTGATGTACGGCATAATGCCCAGAGAAAAGACGGCGCAATGCTCCAGCGCGCCTCCGGCGAAAATATTAAAAAGAGCGGCTACGCCCCCGCTAGCCGACTTGGCCATGGAGCTTTGAAACCACTCGTTTAGGACGTGGGCATTGACTCCCGGTATCGTAATTGCCGCGCCTGCTCGGACGATCACCAGCATCGCAATCGTAAAGAGAATGCGCTGGCGCAATTCCGGGATCTTAAAGATATTAGTGAATGCGGAAATCATTTGGAGAACGACCGGAGATTAACCGCGAATAACCGCCGATCCCCCAGCCTTCTCGATTCCCTGACGCGCTGTTTCGCTGAATTTGTCGGCTTCGACTGTCAGCTTTTTCGTTAGCGCGCCGCGGCCCAGAACCTTCAGGCCATCAAAGCTTCCGTTGATAAAGCCTTCTTCACGCAGAAGCTGTTCGGTTACGTGCGTACCTTCTTCGAATTGCTCGAGATCACCGAGATTCACGATCGCAAAGGACGTTTTGAATTCAGCGTTGTTGAATCCTCGCTTTGGCAGCCGCCGGATTAGGGGCATTTGTCCACCTTCAAAGCCGAGTCGGATACTACCGCCTGAACGAGCCTTTTGTCCCTTATGACCTTTGCCACTGGTTTTTCCGTGGCCGGAACTTTCGCCGCACCCGAGCCGCTTAACCCGGTGCTTCGCTCCGGGACGCGGTTTCAATTCGTGTAACTGCATAAAATAGTGATTCTCAGTTGGTAGGGACGCGCTCCCGCGCGTCCGGGCTCTTTGATCGATCGTGGCCGGAAGCGCAGCACCAAGCCACTTACCTTGTTTCCTTCCCACGAAGCCTCAGTATATCCTGCCGGCGACGGAGACCGCGCAATGCTTCAATCGTAGCCTTAACAACATTGGCGTGATTGCTCGAGCCAAGCGACTTCGCCAGCACGTCTTTTATACCCGCAGCTTCCACTACAGCCCGCACACCGCCGCCCGCAATCACCCCAGTACCCGGAGAGGCGGGCCGCAACAGCACCCGTCCACCGCCGAATTCTCCGATCACCTCATGAGGAATCGTGTTGTCTTGGACAGCAACCGAAACCATCGATTTGCGAGCAGATTCAGATGCTTTGCGAATGGCTTCCGAAACTTCGTTCGCCTTTCCGAAGCCGTAGCCCACACGTCCCTTGTGGTCCCCCGCGACGATCAGGGCGCTGAAACTGAAACGGCGTCCGCCTTTCACGACCTTTGCACAACGATTGATGAACACCACTTTCTCGGTCGTGTCGCCCTTCTGGGCGTTCCGATCACCCGAACTATCGCCACGACGATTTCTTACATCCATTGCCATAATGTTTCTGCGATCGGGGACCGGTCCACAGACCGATGCCCACTAAATTAGAATTCCAATCCTCCAGCGCGAGCTGCGTCCGCCAACGCCTTCACTTTCCCGTGATAACTAAAACCTCCTCGGTCAAATACCACAGCCTTGATGTTTTTCTGCAAACTTCTTTCAGCGACAAGCGCACCGAGTTTTGCTGCCATCGTTACGTTAGCGTTTGTCCGGCGATTTCCCTTCACACCCGACTCTACGGTCGACGCCGCAGCCACGGTCTTGCCTAGAGAATCGTCGATCACTTGCGCATAAATATGCCGCCCGGAGAAGTGCACCGCGAGACGAGGACGCTTGGCCGTGCCAGTAACACGCCGGCGGATTCGCTGATGTCGAATTCTTATGCGATCAATCGTTTCCATTTTTTGTCAAAGAGACAGATCAGATCTGTCCCAGCTTTGAATGTTGTTACTGAACCGTCTTGCCTTCCTTACGCAGTATCTGTTCGCCAGTGTACCGGATCCCCTTACCCTTGTACGGCTCGGGCGGATAATACGACCGAATATCGGCGGCGACCTGACCAACCATTTGTTTGTCGATGCCCTCGATCAAAATCCTGGTGTTTTCAGCAACCGTGATTTTGATTCCATCTGGAATCGGGAACGCTACCGGATGCGAGAACCCAATATTCAAATTCAGATTCTTGCCCTGCACCTGCGCGCGAAATCCAACACCGTGAATCTCAAGTCCTTTCTGGAACCCCTGGCTCACACCGATCACCATGTTGTGAATCAGGCTGCGCGAAAGCCCGTGGAGCGCCTTTACAGTTCGAGTCTCGGTATTCCGATCCAAAACCGCCTGCTTCCCTTCGATACGGAGCTTGATTTGCTTTGGCAAAACCCACTCCAGCTTGCCCTTTGGACCTTCCACCTTGATCGAACCTGCATCGGTAATGTCCATCTTTACCTTTTCAGGAATTTCGATCGATTTTTTGCCAATACGCGACATACCCAAACCTCCTTACCAAATAAGAGCCAGCAATTCACCGCCAACACGCTCTTTGCGAGCCTCGCGGCCGGTAATAATCCCCCTTGACGTCGAAAGAATTGCCACACCCATTCCACCGAGTACCCGCGGAATATCATCTGAGCCTACGTATTTTCGCAGCCCGGGCTTGCTCATCCTTTTAAGACCGGTCAGTGCCGGAGTACGATTCACGAATTTCATCGTTACTTTGATTTGGGCAGGCTTGCTCTGCGTGTCGACCTCGAACTCAGAGATGTATCCCTCCTGCTTCAGGATGCGGGCAATCTCCTCTTTCATTCGAGAGTAGGGCACCGACACATCACCTCGGTGCGCCTGCGCCGCATTACGAAGCCGTGCCAGAAAATCTGCGATCGGATCTGAGAGGTTACTCATCAATTATTCTCCTGAGAGAGGGCTTTTACGGGCTGTTTCTTATCGCTGAACGGTATGCCCAGTTCGATCAGAAGAGCCTTGGCTTCTTCGTTCGTTTTTGCCGTGGTGACAATCGTGACGTCAAACCCGACATTGCGCTTGATTTTGTCGAGGTCCACTTCGGGAAAAATGGACTGATCCGGGACACCCAGCGTATAATTGCCCTGACCGTCAAATGCCTTGGGAGAGATTCCGCGGAAATCGCGAATTCGCGGCAACGCCATCTTAATGAGTCGCTCGAGGAATTCGTACATGCGGTCCCCGCGCAAAGTCACTTTCGCGCCTATCGCTTGACCCTTGCGAAGCTTGAAGTTGGAAATGCTCTTTTTCGACTTTGTTTCGGCCGGCTTCTGGCCGGTGATCAATGAAAGCTCCTTCTTCGCATCCTCAAGCGCTTGTTTGAGGTCGGCGCTCTGGGCCGGAATGCAGGTGTTAACTACGACCTTATCTACCTTGGGTACCTGAAGAGCATTTTTGTAGCCCAGCGTCTTTCTAAGCGCTGGCGCCACACGCTCCTGGTAATCTTTATACAGTTCGGCTTTCATCGTTTACTCCCCCCGACTTTTCTTCGGCTTTGCGCCACGCGTTTCAATCAGTTTCACATTCGAGATATGAATCGGACCCTCTCGCGTGATAATCGCGCCGTTTGGATTATCCTGCGACTTGCGCTGAGTCTTTTTGATCAGGCGGACTCCCTCTATCAATACCTGCTGTTTGCTCGGTAGAACCTGCAAAACTTTCCCGGACGCTCCTCGATGGTTGCCAGAGATCACCTGAACTTCGTCGCCCTTTTTTACGTGAAACTTCAGTCTGTTCATAATACTTCCGGAGCGAGCGAAATAATCTTCATGAAATTTTTCTCGCGCAACTCCCGAGCGACCGGCCCGAAAATGCGCGTGCCCCGCGGATTCAGATCCTTGTCGATAATCACAATGGCGTTGTTATCGAATCGCAGGTACGAACCATCGTCACGCTTCACCGGTTGTTTCGTCCGGACGATTACCGCACGAACGACCTCACCCTTCTTTACGGTGCCATTCGCGGCAGCCTCTTTCACGTTACAAGTGATAACATCACCGACTGAAGCAAAAGGGGTCTGTTTCCCGATGACACCGATCATGGTCGCCATACGGGCGCCCGTGTTGTCGGCCACATCTAGCCTGGAACGAATCTGAATCATGGTTTCACCCCTCCCATTCAGTGTTTCAATACTTCGACCAGTTGCCAGCGTTTCAGCCGGCTCAAAGGGCGAGTCTCTTCAACGCGCACCAAGTCCCCGATTGCACACTGATTCTGCTCGTCGTGCGCGTAAAACTTTTTGGTTCGCTTTATAATTTTCCCGAATTTCGCGTGCCGGACTCGTCGTACCACCTCGACCACAATGGTCTTGTCCATTTTATTGGACACCACCTCACCAACACGAGTTTTCCTAAGATGCCGCTTCGGAATTGCAGACTGCTCCGGTTGAGCCGCCGGAGCTCCATTCAAAGTGGCTTCCGACGTCGCAGGGTGCTCATCGGACGAACCGGCACCAACGACCTCAGCGGCAGTACCTTCAGCATTTACAGTCTCTTCGCTCATCTTCTCACTTTCTTCTTCCTACGCAATTAGGCAGCGGCCTTCTTGGTACGCTCAGTCAGTATGGTCTCAATACGAGCAACCTCTCTGCGATTGATCCGGATTACGCTCGGCTTCTCTGTCGCGCCAGTCTGCTGCTGCAAACGGAGGTTAAACGCATCCTTCCGCAACTCGTAACGACGGGCGACCAGCTCTTCGTTACTTAATTCGCGTAATTCTTTAATCTTCATTGTTTCGTCTTCCGGTCGTCTAAGCAACCGCAGCATGCTGCCGACTGATGAATCGAGTACGAATCGGAAGCTTCGTTGCAGCCAGTCGAAGGGATTCGCGCGCGACCGATTCTGTAACACCGTCCAATTCAAAAAGGATGTTGCCGGGCCGAACGACCGCTACCCAATGCTCTGGGTTACCCTTGCCTTTACCCATTCGGGTTTCCGGCGGCCGCTGCGTCACTGACTTGTCCGGGAAAATTTTGATCCAGAGCTTCCCTTTTCTTTTCATATTACGCGTCAACGCGACACGCGCCGCTTCGATCTGCGTATTGGTGATCCATGCCCGATCAAGCGTTTGTAATGCGTATTCACCGAACGCAATAGAAATATTCCGCGTAGCATTGCCGGAGCGACTGCCGCGCTGCGTCTTACGATATTTTACTCTCTTAGGTAACAATGGCATAGGTCAGCTCTTTCGTAAGAATTATCTGGAACCAGGTACGGCTTCACGCCCTCCCTCTTTTCTTTGTGGTTGCTGATCCGCAACGGGCTCCGGCTTACAGATCCAGCATTTCACACCGATTTTTCCGTACACGGTATTCGCTTCGGCAAAGCCGTAATCGATCGGAGTACGCAGAGTATGTAGCGGAATCTTTCCTTCGCGGTACCACTCAGCGCGCGAAATCTCCGCACCGCCAAGACGGCCCGAACAACGAATTTTGATACCCAATGCACCAAAATCCATGGTCGTTTGAACCGCTTTCTTCATCGCTCGACGGAACGAAATTCGGCGCTCAATCTGCAACGCCACATTTTCGGAGACCAACTGCGCATCCAACTCAGGTGTCTTAATTTCCTGGATATCAATCTTGACCTGTTTTCCACCCGACATCCGAGTGATCTCCTCGGTCATTTTCTCAATCTCAGCGCCCTTACGACCAATCACAATTCCAGGCCGAGCCGTAAAAATGGTAACACGGATGCTATTCCAAGCCCGTTCGATGACAATCTTCGCTACCGCAGCCATCGCGAGCTTCTGCTTCACAAACCGGCGGATCTTCAAATCGGCATGCAGGAATTCCGGAAATTCTTTCGACGACGCATACCAGCGTGACCTCCAGTCCTTGTTCAGCGCAAGTCGGAAACCGATCGGATTAACTTTCTGTCCCATAATTACTCTTTCTCTTCTGCCGGCTTGCTCTCGCTCAGCGGTTCGGCCGATGCGGTGGGTTCCTCAACTCCGCCCTGAAGGGGATCTGCTTGCAGCTCCTTGGGCGTTGCGGGCAACGCCCCTCCATCTTTCGGCGTCGCAGGCAACGCACCTCCACCTTTGACAGAATCACGATTCGCTTTGGGTCTCTGCCCGGCCGGGCTTTCCCGACCTGCCGCACGCCGTTTAGCGCGCTTTATTGGAGCCTTCGGAGTCAGTTCGTCGCTAAGTACGATGCGGATGTGGCTCGTCCGTTTGCGGAGCGGACTGGCGCTGCCCCGCGCCCGTGCGCGGAATCTCTTGAAGGTTGGGCCTTCACCAACAACAGCCTCCTTCACGAGCAAAGTGTCGACCTTGAGCTCTGCGTTGTTTTCAGCGTTGGCGATTGCGCTCTTCAATGTTTTCTTGACCAACACGGCAGCTTTCTTCGGGCTGAATGCCAAGACATCCAGGGCATCTGAAGCTGATCGGCCCTGAATTTCCCGCGTCACCTCGCGCGCCTTGAATGCAGAGATTCGCGCAAATCGATATGTTGATATTACCTGCATCAAACGCTCCTTACTTCGCCACCTTGGCGGTGTGGGCACCATGTTTCTTAAAGGTTCGGGTCGGCGAAAACTCCCCTAGCTTGTGCCCTACCATATTCTCCGTCACAAATACCGAGTTGAAGACCTTTCCGTTGTGCACCAGGAAAGTGTGACCAACGAAATCAGGCGTGATCATCGAGCGACGCGACCAAGTCTTGATCGGCTTCTTTGCGACACCGCCACTCATCTTCTCGATTTTTTCGACCAGCTTTACATCCACGAACGGACCTTTTTTTAGCGATCTAGCCATACGTCACTTACTCTTTTTCCTGCTCTTCCGATGCTCGACTATAACAGAGTCACTCGGCTTATGTTTGCGGCGAGTTTTGAATCCTTTAGCCAGCTGGCCCCATGGGCTGACTGGATGATGTCGACCGCCACCACCCTTGCTCTTGCCCTGACCGCCGCCCATCGGGTGATCGATCGGGTTCATTGCCATACCACGGACATGCGGACGCCGACCCAGCCAACGACTTCGTCCCGCCTTGCCGCTCGAAACGTTCATATGTTCAACGTTTCCGACCTGGCCGATCGTCGCGTACGCGTTTTGATGAATGCGCCGAATCTCCCCGGAAGGCATACGCACCAGCGCGTAACCCCCTTCCCGGTTGCTCAAAATTGCCTGTTGACCTGCGCTCCGGGCTACCTGGCCGCCCCTGCCCGGAATAATCTCAACGTTGTGAATGACTGTTCCCAACGGAATCGCTTTCAAAGGCAGAGCATTTCCAAGTTCCGGAGCAACGTTATCGCCCGCCACAATCTTCGAGCCCACTTTAAGTCCATTCGGTGCCAGAATGTATGCTTTTTCCCCGCCCGGATATTGAATAAGAGCGATGCGCGCCGAACGGTTGGGATCGTACTCAATCGCTTCGACGGTCGCTTCGACGTCCCGAAGTTTTCGCTTGAAATCGATGACGCGATACTTGCGTTTGTGGCCGCCCCCAATGTGGCGTGAAGTCAAGCGCCCGTTGTTGTTGCGCCCACCGGTTCGTTTGACCGGCTCGATCAGAGACTTTTCCGGCTTTTCCTTTGTTATCTCGTCGAACCCCGGTGTCTGCTTGAAACGCTGGGTCGGAGTAAGGGGCCTGAAATTCTTTAGTGCCATGTTCGCGTATCCTTCACTATACGAGGTCGATTTTCTCGCCCTTGGCGAGCGTCACGATCGCCTTCTTCCAATGGACCCGCCGTCCAAAATCAGCCCGACGTTCGCGCTTCTTCTTTCCAGCGTACTGACAAGTGTTCACTCGAACGACTTTCTTGCCGAAAATATTCTCGATCGCCTGCTTGATCTGCAGTTTGTTCGCACGAGGATCGACCCGGAAAACGTATTGATTATTCCTTTCGCCAAGCAGGCTAGCCTTTTCCGTCAGCCGAATGTTCTGAATGAAATTCGTCGGTTCGTTCATGCCAATCTCTCCGCCAGTTTGGCCAAAGCTTCGTTTGTCACAATAATTTTCTGGAAGGCGAGCAGCTGTTCGGTGTTCACCTCCGAAGCCGTATTCAAAAGGATCGGTTGAACATTCCTGGCTGCCTTGTAGGTGACCTCATCAAAGTGCGTGGAGATGAAGAGCACCTTATCCGCCTCGGTCTGCGACTTCAGGAAAGTCACAAATTCTTTCGTCTTAGGAGTTGCAATCTTGATCTCCTCGGTGACCAAAACGTCGCCCGCTATGATCCGGGAACTGAGCGCTTTCAACAAAGCGAGTCGCTTAACATTCTTCGATACCTTCTTCGAGTAGTCCCGCGGTTTCGGACCAAAAACCACACCACCCCCCGCCCATATCACGGATGAGGCATAGCCCGCACGCGCTCGGCCAGTACCTTTTTGGCGCCATGGTTTTTTACCGGAGTAAGCGACCTCGGCCTTAGTCTTCGTATTTGCAGAACCGCTTCTGCGATTTGCCCGCATCGCAACGACGACATCGTGTACCGCCTGGGTGCCGCGACCATTTTCGATCACGTCGATATTTGCCTCCTTGGCAGCTGCAATCGTTAAAACTGTTACGCTCATTCGGTCTTCCCTCTGTCGGCTTCTTGTTTCTTCTTCGCCGGGCGCACCACAACGTAGCTCCCATTCGAGCCTGGAACCGCGCCGCAAATAAGAATAATGTTTTCTTCCGGGCGCACTTGCGCGATCCGCAGGTTTTGGACTGTCACCCGATCGTCACCCATGTGACCGGGCATCCCCATATTTTTCCAAATACGGCCTGGAGTAGAGCGATTTCCGACGGCTCCGTTCCGGCGATGCGTCTTGGATCCGTGAGCGGCTGGCTGGCCGGCGAACCCGTGCTTTTTCACGACACCTTGAAAGCCCTTGCCCTTTGAGCGCCCGATCACGTCGACAAACTCACCTGCGACAAACTGGTTGACACTTAGATTCAAGTCCGCGTCAACCTGTGTACCGTCCGGCAAACGAAATTCTCTTACGAATTTTTTAGGATCTGCGTTTGCCTTCTTGAAATGTCCAAGTAGCGGCTTAGATACACGCGATTCTTTTTGCGAATCAAAGCCGATCTGCACGGCGTCGTACCCGTCCTGGTCCTGGGACTTAATCTGGAGGATCGTGTTGCCTCCGGCATCGATCACGGTCACCGGCGTAGCTTTTCCGTTCGCGTCATAGACGCGCGTCATCCCGATTTTTCGACCTAATAGTCCAATCTTCATTTTCTATGGGACAACGGTTAAATCTTAATAGTAATATCGACCCCGGCCGGCAGATTAAGCTTACGCAGCTCATCCACTGTTTTAGCAGTCGGCTCGATAATATCGAGCAACCGCTTGTGGGTGCGCATCTCGAACTGGTCCATCGACTTCTTGTCGACGTGCGGTGAACGGTTCACCGTGAACTTTTCAATCTTTGTTGGCAATGGAATCGGGCCGGCCACCTTGGCACCGGTGCGCTTGGCCGTCTCGACGATCTCCACCGCAGACTGGTCCAGCATACGGTAATCAAAGCCTTTAAGGCGGATACGGATGCGTTGACCATTCGTCATAAATTAGGTTCCTTTCTGATCCAATACCGCCGCAACGATCTGCGCAGGGACAGGTTCAAAATGAGACGGCTCCATCGAATAGGAAGCGCGCCCTTTTGAAAGCGACCGGATCGCAGTAGCATAACCGAACATCTCGGCAAGCGGCACCTCGGCATGAATGACAGTGGCGAAATTCTTTGCCTCTATACTCACGATTCGGCCGCGACGCCGATTTAAATCCCCCATAATATCGCCCTGGTACTCATCGGGCGTAACACACTCAACTTTCATGATCGGTTCGAGGAGGATCGAATTTGCCCTCTTAAAGGCATCCTTCATCGCGAAGATCGCAGCGAGCTTGAACGCCAACTCGTTAGAATCAACGTCATGGTAGGATCCATCGACTATCTCCACATAGAAATCGATGACCTGGTACCCTCCCACCACTCCATTCGTTACCGATTCTTCAATCCCTTTCTTCACCGCAGGGATGTACTCCTTGGGGATCGCGCCGCCCACGATCTTATTCTCAATCGTTACTCCCTCTCCGCGCTTCCGCGGTTCCACGTTCACCACGACGTGTCCATATTGGCCACGGCCACCGGATTGTTTGATCAATTTGCCCTCTCCGGTAGCGTTTTTGGTAATCGTTTCGCGATACGCAATTTGAGGCTTTCCCGCGTTCGCATCGACCTTAAACTCGCGCAGCATTCGATCGCGGATAATTTCGAGATGAAGCTCACCCATCCCGGCGATAATGGTCTGCCCAGTGTCCTCGTGCGTGTAAACGCGGAAAGTCGGATCTTCTTCTGACAACCTCTGAAGAGCGGTCGCCATTTTTTCTTGATCGAGCTTTGTCTTCGGCTCAATTGCCATCGAGATGACCGGCTCCGGAAAAGACGGAGGCTCGAGGAGGATCGGATCGGACTGATCACACAGCGTGTCGCCGGTCGTAATGTTCTTGACGCCAACGATGGCTGCAATATCACCCGAATAACAGGTCTGAACGTCTTCGCGCTTGTCCGCTTGAATCTGGATCAAACGGCTAATGCGCTCGCGCCTGCTGGTGCGCGGATTATAGACTGTGTCTCCCTTGGAGAGCTTCCCGGAATAGACACGGAAAAACACGAGCTTTCCGACAAACGGATCGCTCCAGAGCTTAAAGGCCAACGAACAGAAATCGCCATTGTCATCGGTTGGGGCAAACTTTTCCTCATGCGTATCGGGATCGATCCCTCTGGCGGGCGGAATATCGAGGGGGCTTGGAAGATAATCGACCACCGCATCCACCAGATACTGAACACCCTTGTTCTTAAATGCAGAACCGCCGGCGACCGGGATAAACTTATTAGCGATGGTCAGCCGACGGATTCCAGCTTTCAGATCCTGTGGTGTTACCGGCTTTTCTTCGAGGAAGAGAGTTCCGACTTCGTCATCAAGGTTGCCTACCTGTTCTACGAGATCGTCGTAGGCTCGATCGATCATATCTTTATACTCATCCGGTATGGGCGTCACTTCGTACGTCGATCCGAAAGCATCGCTGTCCGAGTAAATGATCGCCTTCTTGTTAACTACATCGAGCTGACCCTTCAGGTAATCTTCCTTGCCCAAAGGAATCAAAACCGGCCACGCATTCGCACCGAGCTTGGTGCGGATCTCCTTAATAACATTTTCAAAATTTGCGCCGACCTTGTCCATTTTGTTAACAAAACAGATCCGAGGAACATTATATTTGTTGGCCTGACGCCATACGGTTTCGGTCTGAGGTTGAACACCTGCCACACTGTCGAACACCAGGATAGCCCCATCCAAAACGCGCAACGAACGCTCGACCTCCGCTGTAAAGTCGACGTGGCCGGGAGTGTCGATGATGTTGACCCGCTGTCTCTGGTTTTCAAAAAGCTTGAAAACGCCTTCTTCCTTGCGTTGATTCCAAAAACAGGTTGTCGCTGCGGATGTAATTGTTATTCCGCGTTCTTTCTCCTGCTCCATCCAATCGGTCACCGTGTTGCCATCATCCACGTCGCCGATTTTGTGAATCATCCCGGTGTAAAACAGAATCCGTTCGGTGAGAGTCGTCTTACCAGCGTCGATATGCGCGCTGATACCGATATTCCGAGTACGTTCCAGGGGGTAAGCACGGTTTGGAGAATTAGGGTTGGTCGTCATAACACTGGCCTTCTCTATCTCTAAAACAGATGTAGACATGTCAGTTACCACCTGAAGTGCGCAAAGGCCCGGTTGGCCTGCGCCATTTTGTGCGTGTCGTCACGCTTTTTGATTGCGTTTCCCTGGCCCAACGCGGCGTCTTTTATCTCCGCTGCCAGATTAGCCACCATGGTCCCTCGGCGATTCTTTGCAAAAGTAACGATCCATCGCATCGCCAGTGAGACCTGACGCTCCTGCGGAACTTCGATCGGAACCTGGTAGGTTGCGCCACCGACTCGGCGGGACTTCACTTCCAAACGAGGTTTCGCATTTTCTAAAGCCTTGTGCAGCGTATCGAGGGGATCAACAGAATCCGAACCTTCACGACTCCTTTCGATTGCCTCATAAACGATTCGCTCGGCAACAGATTTCTTGCCGCTCCGCATGACGGTGCTGATCAGACGCGCCACCACCGGGCTGCCATACCTGCTATCCACTGATTCAATCTTATGAATGACTCTGCGACGACGTGACATAAATTCTTTCGCCGCGAAAATGGGTCTTAGGCCCATCCTCGCCAAATTTTACTTCTTCTTACCCTTACCTTTAGCACCTGCGGCTGCCTCGGCTCCTCCCTTCGGACGTTTCGCACCGTACTTCGAGCGGCTGCGGCGACGCCCATCGACCCCAAGGCTATCCAGTGTTCCCCGAACGATATGGTACCGGACGCCGGGCAAATCCTTCACTCGACCGCCACGAACCATCACGATCGAGTGCTCCTGAAGGTTGTGACCTTCACCCGGGATGTAGGCAATCACTTCGTACCCGTTGGTCAAGCGAACCTTTGCGACCTTTCGCAACGCCGAGTTAGGCTTTTTTGGCGTACGCGTCATCACCTGCACACAGACTCCGCGTCGCTGCGGGCAGTCGGCGAGGGCTGGTGATTTTGATTTCACCACCACCTTCCTGCGACCCTTTCTTACGAGCTGGTTAATCGTTGGCATTAGACAAAATCTGCTTTGGTCCCAAATGGTTCGGAGATTAAAAAAGCCGCTCTGGCAGCACAACCCTCTATTCAGCCAGACGCGGGGGAGCGTGGACTATATTAGTTTTCCTATTCCGCGCAAGAGATTTTTCCTGAAAGCCGTGACTGGAACCCCCTGGGAAATGGGAGCGAAAGATTACCACAGATTTCGCGAGTTTCATCATAAAATCGGTAGGGACGCGCTCCGCTTGATCCGCGTCAGCACGTCCCGATGGGCATGTCCGGTGCGCCGGCTCCGATCGTAGATAGGTTCCGGCGCGTCCGGCGACGCATGTCTGCACCGCGTCTCTTGGTGTTTCTGCCGAGCGCGCTCACCCGAGTGCCGACAGTTGCCCTCCCATCAGATTACGGGCCTCCAAGGCTTCTCCATGAACTGGCGCTTCACAGGTTGCATCTTCCGTGGACCTGCCGCGCCGGACGCGCCGGAACGCGTATACGATCAGAGGCGCTGCACCGGATCTTACCAGCGGACGCCCTGCCGCGGTTCGCGCGGGAGCGCGTCCCTACCAAATTAGAGGCTCATTAAAAGCTCGCCAGAACCCCTCGTCGCTGACTAGCACTCGACCTCGCTCCGTGCTATTTTCTCAATCGTGGCGGGTGATCGCTGGCTTGACACTTGTTTTTGCCAGAGGAAAGTCCGAACACCGAAAGGCAACATGCCCCGTGAAATCGGGGGCGCCCAGGACGTGAATCCCGGGCGACGGACAGTGTCACAGAAAATATACCGCCCAGCACCATCCAGCCCCACTTTCAGGTCTCGCGTAAGACCCCAGCAGGTCTTCCGGCCGTCTGAAAGTGGGGCTGGATGGTGCTGGGTAAGGGTGAAAAGGCGGGGTAAGAGCCCACCGGGCATTCGCGTAAGCGGAGCCGCACGAAAAACCCCATGTGGTGCAAGACGAAGCAGAGGGAGGGTTGCCTGCCCGCTTTTCCCGCGGATGCGGGAAGAAACCCTCGGGTAATAGTCGCACCCAGCACTATTATCGGGTTTCAGAAATGGACGGCAGAGGGCCACTAAAACTCGATAATAGTGCTGGGCGCTCGGGAAACCGAGTGAGATAAATGATCGCCATCTCGCGAAAGCGGGAACAGAATTCGGCTTATGCCACAAAACGAGGCCCGTACGGTGCACCCGATACGGGCCTCGACCACTTTAGGAGAGACGTATCGGCGTGACTATCTAGCTTAGCTATAGCTAGCTCGTGATGCCACAACAGGACGCCGACACGCCGACACGCCGTTACGTCTCCTCACTACTGCGCCAGCTTATCAATCTTCGCGGCCAGCATGAAATCCAGGTCGGTCAGTCCGCCCGCGGAATGCGTGGAAAGCACGAGCTTCACCGTATTCCATCGGATGTCGATATCCGGGTGATGATTGATTCCCTCCGCTTCTTTCGCCAGCTTGTTGACGAACTCAATCGCGGGTAGGAACCCGTCGAATTTGAACGTGCGTTCTATGTCGTTGTCGCCCAGCTTCCAGTCTGGGACTTCGCCTAATAATACCTGAACTGTCTCTGGCTTTAACAACTCCGCCATAGAAATTCCTTTCTCGTTTTCATTCGATTCAGGTTCCATCCCGAACTCATTCTCGTAAGGACGGGCCCATCGTCCAGAATTGTTCCCGACTTGAATGGTCCTCGGGTTAGTGTATGTAAGTAATTTCCGCCTGACCCTAAAACATAACCCAACCAGGCAATGCAAACGAACGGAAAGCTATTTAATAATATCGTCGAGACCGTAGGTCGTACCCCTCTGGTCAAATTGAACCGCATTACCCGAGGCGTTGAAGCCACAATTGCGATAAAATGCGAGTTCTTTAACCCTCTCGGCAGCGTGAAGGACAGGATTGGCATGTCCATGATAGACGCCGCTGAACAAGCAGGGATCATTAACCCCGATACGGTGATCGTCGAACCCACCAGCGGCAACACAGGTATCGCCCTGGCTTTTGTCTGTGCCGCGAAGGGGTACAAGCTGATTTTGACGATGCCCGAAACGATGAGTCTGGAACGACGCACGCTCCTGGCCATGCTGGGAGCCAAATTAATTCTCACACCAGGATCCGAAGGAATGAAAGGTGCCATTGGTCGGGCGGAGGAACTGCTGAAAACCACTCCGAACGCCTGGATGCCTCAGCAGTTCAACAATCCCGCTAACCCGGCGATTCATCAGGCCACGACTGCCGAAGAGATTTGGGCCGACACGGATGGGCAAATCGACATCTTTGTTTCCGCCGTCGGGACCGGAGGCACAATTACGGGTGTTGCCGAGATCATCAAAGAGCGGAAGCCGGCGTTTAAAGCTATCGCGGTTGAACCGAAA
>Ga0210405_10001687_pt1 | contig 24530 bp, 20 predicted proteins | sample IncBWH11MmetaG_FD_155492 | JGI IMG/M metagenome (GOLD analysis project Ga0210405, IMG submission 155492) | Forest soil microbial communities from Barre Woods Harvard Forest LTER site, Petersham, Massachusetts, United States - Inc-BW-H-11-M | ecosystem: Environmental > Terrestrial > Soil >... | reverse complement strand
AACAACAGAGATTTGGGTTCGCTGGCCGTTTACGATGAGTGTCTGTGGCTCCTGCGCCGCTCGACACAAAGCAAGCGCGGGAACGATCATAAGCACTCCCAGGAACAGTGCTGTTCTGGGCGATTTTCTATGCATGGCAGCGCTCCTAACTTAGCTGCGGCCTTTACCCTTCGGCAACTATAAACAGACAGGTCGCGGAAGACGCGAACCGACGGGAGCTGGCTTGGCCAACTCCCATCGACTTGTTCGTGATTTTGGTCCGAGTGGCTCAAGCAAGCGGGAACATCCTGCTTGCGCCTTGGTTCGTAGTGCTAGGCGATCCGCGCGAGAACGCTGCGAACGGCGGTTACAGACAGCGAAACACCGCAGAAGAGCAGGCCAAGCAATCCGATCAACGGCAAATCACTTGCCGTCTTGGGAAGCTGCTTGGGCGCTGGTTCGGCCGCTGCGACTTCGACCGGAGGCGGAGCTGGCCGCTCCACAGCCACCAGCATCGGGACATCGGGTGTCGGCGCCGGAGGAGGAGGCGGAGCAATTCCGGTTCGCTTGATTTGCTGGGTAATCACAGTTTCCGGCTGTTCCACTATCTTTTGCGCATCGATCTTCATGCCCTTCTTCAGACCGAACGCGTCTACTTGCTGGCCATCGACCGTGAATTTCTGGCCCTTCGGGATGGTGAACTTCTGGTTCTTGCCGTCTGCAAGAGTCAGGATAACCATACTGGGCGGACTAATCTGCCAGATGGTCCCCGTGACTGTCTGAACCGTGGTGATTGTCCTTGGGGTGTTTGTCGTAATGGTTTGTTTTTCGACCACCATCCCTGGCTGGATCTGGTGAATGTTGAGCTGTTTCCCATCCACAGTGACGGTGACGCTTTCCGGAACGTTGTCGAAATGGCGAAGTGTTCCATCCTCCGCTTTGATTACGCAGCTGTTACCAGAGACGTAGACCACCGTGCCGCGTTCGACCTTGATCGACTTTGTTGGGTCTCCTGCTGCCGCTGTGCTGGTGTTGGTCTGCACTTGTCCGAAGGCCGTAAGAGTAAATACGATACAAAGGGCTCCTGCAGCCAACAGCCCGCGCATGACCTTTCTTGAGAACAGAATCGAGATCATCTTGCATTCTCCTTTTTGTTGATTTTCTTGCCCGTGGAACTTGAGCTCGTGTTTACACTCTCATCCGGTTGGCTAGAAACTTGTTTGGACGCGGTCACGATATAGCGCTGGGGAGCACTGCCCACGAAATAAAACGGATAGCAGGTGACAAGAGTCAACGTGGGAGCCGGCGTCGCATCCAGAACGGAAACATTTTCAGGACCTACGATCTGAATATCGGTGATGATGTATTGATCGGTGCGTCCCGGCAGGATCAACTCGATGACGTCGTCACGGCCCACATCTTTCAGGCCACGGAAAAAGCCGTCCCTGTGGCCCGCGATCCCAATGTTGCCGGGTTGTCCGATCTGAGCCGTGCCAACAATCCGTCCAACGCCCCGATTTAGCGTGAGATCGTCCGTGTCGTTAAACACTGGAACTTCAAGATGAATTTTTGGAATGTGAAGAATGGCAAGCGGAAGATCCTTCTTCGCCGCGAGACTGCCCTTGTAAGCCTCGATCCTTTGCGGAGACCATTGTGTAAAGTCCACTCTCGCCGCGTAGGGCGCGCCGAGTCTCTGCGACGCTTCCGCATAAAATCGCTTGATGGCGGCATCCGACGCCGTCCTTCCATGGAATCGCGCGGCCGCCCAAGCCAGCAGGAGTGACAGACCGATGGCGAGCAGTACGCGTTCGGCGATCCGAACCTTTCCGGGGCCATTTGAACTCATCGTTTCCATTAGGTTCGCTGACCGCTTCGTTCGGCCCGAACTACACGCCCGTTCTTCCAAGGTGGGCAATGTGTTGAGGCGAACTCGGGCCAGCATAGGCTGAAGGTAGGCAATTCGTGGGAGCAAGGATATTGTCAGAAGTAACAGATGAGGAACTACCGGGCCGGCGCGCCGGTGCAACGAGTTGATCGTTTTATCCCATTGGGTGGCTCATTGAATTTTCGCGCTCTGGGCGAGGAGAGAGTCCGCAAGCATTGAACAGGCTGGAATCTGTCCGGGCTGAATGTCCTTGCCTCGACGACACAGTATTTTCACTGCTTCGCGATGATATTGTCCTTCTCGAGTTGTTTGGTCACAACTTTGACCAGGCTAGTGATCGTTTTCATCACCGAACCGATTTCAAACGTATTGGTAATTCCCGTCCAGACCAGCTCTCCATCGGGTTTTGCAGTGGAGTACATGTTGACTTCGACCTGGCCGACTCGTTCGGTTTGCATGTAGCCCGGCGTATAAACCACGGGATAGAGGGTGTTGTAGTAGCCGTAAAAAGTTCCGTAATAGGCGACGGGAGCGTAGACTTGGCCCGGCACGTAGGTTGTTGTGGTGTCGTGCTTGGTGACGCGAGCCACGACGATCGCATCGAAGTGCTGTTCCTTTACGAGTTCCCGCATATCCTTCATATCGATCGGGGTCGCATCGGGACGCATTATAAACTCGTAACTGGGGTAAGCCTTTCCCCCGGGCCGAGTAATTGCCGCGACCAGCCGATCCTCGAATTCCATGCGGTTGGCAGCTTTCCCGTTCAGGGCCAGCACCAGAATCTTATTGAACTGTCCGCCGGAGTAGCCGGGATTTTTCCAACTCATCTCAAGTTTCGGGCCGGCGACGGCCAACATGGCCAAGCCGGCTAGGGCGGCAACGAAGATTACGATTTTCTTTTTCAAAGCGGTTCCTCCCTGAGATTGACCTGATCCCGCCGCGGCACCCGGCTTATCGAATCGACGGGGCGTTGGCAAAACAACTTCCAAAGAGCATCACTGGATCTTTCAAGAAGACTCGCTGGGAAGATGGCCGGAGCTAAAAAAGAGTCCGGCTAATTTTTCTTTACCGAAGATGTTGCGCAACTCCGTGAATGCAAAGAAGGGAACTAATAGAACGGCGAGAATCCCCGTCATCGCGATTATGCCATTCAGTGTGCCGCTGGCTAACTCCGCAATGCTCTGGGCAGCTGTCTTTCCGTGGAACACGCCGACGCATATTTCTTCGACAATTTTGAAGCAGCCCAAAACCGCGGCGAAAGCGACTGACTTGAAAAGGGTTGAGTAAATAAGGGGTTTTCCTTTGAGGTTTTCCGCAAAATGCAGCTCCTGGGCGACCAACATGACTTTGCCGAGGGCCAGCGCGTTGATCAGAGCTTCTCCATGCGCGACGATAGAGATTCCCTCGGACAAAAGGACCGCTCGGTAGATGACAAACAAGCTGAAGACCAGCCAGAGATAACAAGAGATCACAAGATACTCTTTGAGTCCGTGGTAGGCCTTTTGTTTTAGAGTTCGTTTTGGCTCGTCCATTAGGTCATCTCCAAGTCCGCATGCCTTAAAAGCCGTGCCGCGGCATTGGATAAAGGGGCCCCGCGTGCAACTCCTGGATATCGTGCGGGGCTCTTCACCACCGCTTCCCGCCGATCGAACCTAGTGCTGGTCCTGCACCAGCGGAATCTGGGACGCCACTTGCAGATCGATCAGTGTGCTGATCCGCCGTTCCATTTGGAAGAAAGTAGCCGTCTTCGTGCCCGGCAGCACTTTATTTATGATTGGCACGTACTTGATCCGCAGTTGCGTGGCTGCTGCGTCCAGCGCCAGGGAGCGGTTGAGCAGGCTCTGCGCCTGTGCGTCGGTCAACGAACCAAAGTTTTGTGCATATTCCTTGATCAGGGCTAATTTTTGATCTCCGATTGTGGTCATCTCTGCGCTGAACTGATCGTACACTGGCCAGAACTTCGTTGATTCCGCATCCGTCAGTGTCAGATTCGCGGCAATCAACTGCTTTTTCTGTGACCGAACGTCCTGACGCAAGAGCTTTACGTCCTGCTCGCTCACGGTTTGAGTATCTTTGCTGGCTGCAGCTTGCGCATGCGATGCAGGCGCAGTTAAGAAACAAATGCATCCCAAAACCAGTGCCACCATCAATTTATTTTTCATTCCGGCTCTCCTTAATTTTCGGACTATCTGTTTCGGGCGACATCCCGGCCATTTGCTTTCTGAAAGTTGCTATCAGGTCCGGACTCAAGCAACAACGGCAGGCTCAGAGATGCTGGTAATTCGAGTTTTGCGTGGCAACGTTTAACTGCTTGCTGGCGCCGTCGATCACTACACCGGAGACGTGACTCGGGCCGTTCGGTTCGCGGGTGAAGGTCACCTTCAAAGTCATCGCATCCTTCGGATCGTCCATGTAGGAAGCGATTTGAACCTGCACCAATGCTTTTTGTGTCTTGTCGAACATCAACGTCATCGAATCTCCGGGTTTCAAGTAATTCTTAATGACCAGCTGAACTACCTCGGGATTTCCCGCGACCGGGCCTATCAGAATGTTTCCTTGTTGATAGGCCTGTTCCAGTAGATCTTTTTCGGGTGGCACATACTGCTGCGCCAGCGTCTTCATCTTGTCGGCGTACTCTTTATATTCTTCCTTCTTCTTCTCGACGATATGCTTTTTGAGCCTGCCTCCGGAAGGCTCTTCGGGTGGCGGATCAAGCGAGGTTTTCTGGGGCTTCCCGTCTGGTCCAAGGCGTACCTGGAAGCGCTCCTGCTTCTTCAGTTCCCCTTTGAGGCTGATGTTGACCTGCTCGACCCAGGTGTATTGCGCGAGGGCCTGTTTGTTTCTGGCCGCCGCCTCCTTGACCTCTGCGACACGCTCCTGGAGCTCCGGGTTCTGTGCCCTGGACCAGGGGAGGGATGCAGCACTAAACAAGAAAACGAGCAGGGCCGCGAAATTGCATTTGAGTACGCCTGATTCCGTTATTTTCATAAGTATCCTCTCTAGATGTCCGACGGCTTTCGCCGCTGCTACTTCTGTTTAGGCGGATAATTCTTCAACAGCTTTTGCATGGCCTTGTCGAGATTCTTCTGTTTCTTGCCCTCATTGGCGCTGGGATCGAGCGTCTTGGATACGCGCCCAGTCCAGACGAGCTGTTTGTTGGATGGGTCGTACATGTCGAGAACCAGTGTGCCGGTGCTGATGGTCGATTGCTGTGCAGATGCCATCCCACCGCCCCAACGCAAGCCGCCGCCCGTGCCGTAAGCGTTCCACTGTTTTTCCTGATCGATGGAGACCTGGTAACCGATTAACAGGTCGGCTTTCTCTCCATCGGTCTTGGTTAGCCCTTTGGTGGCCAACTGAGAATCGACGGACTGCTTGATCTGCGCATCGACAATCTGGTTGGGCTGAACCGCGCCCTCAATCGGGACCCACTTGTAAGTGTGGTATTTGCTGAAGTCTACTCCCGGCATGGAGTTGCTGGTTACATCCTGGGCGGGTGTCATCGTGCACACCAACATTGCCAATGCAACACACGTTCCGATCTTCGCTAACGAGCTCCGCATTCCTTGCAACATTGATTTTTCTCCTTTTCCAAATCTCTTCACGAATCCTGTATGCGTGCTAAATCTCAAAATCCCTTAATTGTTCCTAGCCTGCTCCATCAGCCAGCTCACTTCAGTCTGTGTTCCGTGCCCGTAATTTCGCGCTGTTGTTCGAAACACAACGAAAGCCCAGGTGATTTGTTCCCGTGCTCACCTCGCCCTTGCCTCGCGTTCCGACCATGTAGCGCGAGCAGTATTGATCCGTGCAAAGGAAGGAGCCGCCGCGATGCACCTTTTTCTTGTCGTTGGGTTCCGAGGGATCGAACGGCGTTTCCGGGCCTTTCGGATTGCGTGCCACACCGCCAATCTTGGCGAGTTGAGCGTAGTAGTCAGGGCGATACCAGTCTGAGGTCCACTGCCAGACGTTGCCGGCCATGTCGTAAAGCCCGTAACCATTGGGCCGAAATTTGCCGACAGGGGAGATGCCAATGAAACCATCTGCGCCGGAATCCTGATCGGGAAAATGCCCCTGGAAGGTGTTGGCCATCCACTTTCCGTCAAGCTTGAATTTTTCTCCCCAAACGTATGGCTTTCCCGCGAGCCCGCCACGTGCGGCGAATTCCCATTCCGCTTCGGTGGGCAGACGTTTGTGAGCCCATCTCGCGTACGCTTGCGCATCGGCGTAGGCTACCTGGACGACGGGATAGACTTCTTTTCCTTTGATGGAACTGGTCGGCCCGGAGGGGTTCCGCCAGTTCGCACCCTTCACGTAGCTCCACCACTGGAAGTGATCGTTCAACGGGACTTCATGATCCGGCGGGGAAAAGACGACTCCTCCGGCGACAAGATTTTCGGGCGGCGCGCCGGGGAATTCCGCTTGGGTGGGAGTTTTCTCCGCGATGGTGACGTAGCCGGTTGCTTTCACGAACTCCGCGAACTGCGCGTTGGTGACATCGGTTTTGTCCATGAAGAAACCGTCGACGTAGACCCTGTGAATGGGCCGGGAGTCGGTGGTGGCGCGCATCCCGACCATGTCCATGTCGGGAGGATCGGCCGCGCCCATCGAAAATTCACCGCCGGGAATCCACACCATGCCGCGTGGCGCAGGCGCAGGGGCCGGCCGAGTGTTCGGCACGGTCGGTGCAAACGCAGCACCGGGACTCGCGCGTGAGTTGGAACTGGCGCGCACGGAAGTGGTCAGCGGACGAAGAACGACCGCGCAAAGGATGGCGGAGGCTAGCGAGAAAAACCCCAGGAGGCAAAACTTCCCAAACGCCGCAGGATTGCCCCGCCGGACTGGATTCTCTGCGGCCGTTTCGTTGTGGTTTTTCTCTTTCAACTTGATCGCCCTGCCTCAGTGCGATTCTCTGCATTGAACGGCCCGACGGATGTTCATTTGGCTGTTGGCCGGCCAAAGCTGGGCGGTTGGGGAACTCATTGAGACTGGCCCGACTGGCTCCCGCGAGCAATTGTCAAAAGTGACAGATAAGGTGCGGTGCGAAAGCGACTCCGGCCAATCCATAATGGACATGCAACCTGCCGGGCGAGTTGCCGGTAGCAGGAGCGTTTCGTGGAACATCCCGAGTGCAAGGACCGTCCGGAACTTAGTCGGAAAGCGCTTTTTTCAACGCGGCTTCTTTGCGGGCTTTGTCAGTCTCAGCCGCAGCGGATTGAGTCGTCTCCTTCAGCTCGATTGTCACTTTGTCGATCTTGCCGGTGAACTTGAACGGCACTTGGTAGGCCTCGGTGACCGGCGTGCCCTCATCTGCTCCCACGTCGGCGCCCTCGTCCGCCGAGAACGCACAGCATTGGGTTTGGTCGATGCGGCCTGTAGCGACACTCGTTCCATTGACGTAGAGCGTGCCTGCACCGCCCTTGCCGACACCGCCACCGTCATAAACGAACTCGTAACGGATGGTTGTCTTTCCAGCGGGCAAAGCTTGCGTAGCGACCACCGTATAACTTTTTAGGCCTAGCCAGTTGTAGGTGTACGTCGGCTTGCCATCCTTCAAGTAGAAGCTCCAGCCACCGAAGCGGCCCGCCTGCGCGAGGATCACGCCATTGCCGCCGCCTTGCGGGACTTCCACCTCAGCAGTAATCGTGTGCGAACGGTTCTTCACGTTGATGAAGACATTCTCCGACATCCCGGTCATTCCTTGATAAACGGTCAGGGATGTGCGTCCCGCCATCAAGTCAGGCCGCCCGACCAGGCCAGGGTTGAGTCGCTCAATGGTCCGGTCGTCAAGCGGTAGCACAGAGTACTTGACCGCTTCAGTCATGAATAGGTCCTGCATCTCTTTAAGCTTCTGCGGGTTTTTGGCAGCGAGGTCATTCGCCAGACTGAAATCAGTGCGTGCGTCGTACAATTCCCACACGTCGTCTTCGAGCGCCCTCCGGGGTTTGAATTCCCAGGCAGCCCGGTGGACGGTACCGGCGAGCCAGCCATCCTGGTAGATAGCGCGGTTACCGAAAATTTCAAAGTACTGAGTCGTATGCCGGCTCGGAGCCTTGGCATCCGCGAAGGTGTAGGCCATACTCACGCCTTCAATGGGCGTCTGCGGCGTTCCGTTCACGCTCTTCGGTTCGGGCAGTCCAGCTGCTTCCAATATCGTCGGAGCAATATCGATCACGTGGTGCCACTGCGATCGCAGTTCGCCCTTCGCTGTGATGCCCTTGGGCCAGTGGATGACCATCCCGTTGCGCGTTCCTCCATAGCTCGAGGCCACCTGCTTCGTCCACTCAAAGGGCGAATCCCCCGCAACGGCCCACCCCGCAGCATAGTGCGGGTAGGTCGACGGACCGCCGAGTTCGTCGTAATGCTTCAAGATGTCTTGGACACTCTCATGTACGCCGTTGAAATAAGTCATCTCATTGAAGAGGCCAACCATGCCACCTTCTGCGCTCGCTCCGTTGTCGCCGACAATGTAAAAGACCAGCGTATTGTCAAGTTGGCCTGTCTGTTCGATCGCGTGGATCAGGCGGCCGATCTCCGTGTCGGCGTACTCGCCGAACCCGGCGAACACCTCCATCTCACGCGCGAAGAGCTTCTTTTCATCCGCGCTCAGCGTAGCCCAATCCTTGATGGCTTCGGGCTTGGGCGCGAGCTTTGTGCCCGCCGGCACGACACCCAATTTGATCTGGCGGGCGAGGGTCTCTTCTCGCACTTTGTCCCAACCCTGGTCGAACTTGCCCTTGTATTTGGCGATCCACTCTTTGGGCACGTGGAAGGGCGCATGAGTGGCGCCGGGCGCGAAGTAGATGAAGAACGGTTTGTCCGGGGTCAGCGATTTTTGGTAACCCATCCAAGTGATGGCCTGGTCGGTCATGTCGGTCATGAAATTGTAGTTCGGGTCGTGCGAAGGTGCGACTTGGATCATTCCGTCGTAGATCAGCGGTGCCCACTGGTTGGTCTCGCCACCGATGAATCCGTAAAACTTGTCGAAACCCGAGCGGGTCGGCCAGCGGTCGGTTGGGCCAGACGGGCTGACCTCCCACGCCGCAGTCTCGTGGGACTTACCGAAGGCAGCGGTGCTGTATCCGTTCAGCCGCAACATTTCCGCGAGCGGCGCCACGCTGTTCGGGCGCTGCCCGGTTTGGCCGGGGAAGGCAGTGGCAGTCTCCGCGATCGAACCGAAATTGTTCATGTGATGATTGCGGCCGCTCAGCAGCGCCGAGCGGGTCGGCGAGCAGAGTGCCGTGGTGTGGAACTCGTTATAGCGGAGGCCGTTATTTGCGAGGCGCTCCACCGTCGGCATGTGGATGGGACCGCCGAAGGCGCTCGATTGGCCAAAGCCCATGTCGTCGATCAGCACGATAAGGACGTTGGGCGCGTTGGCAGGTGCTTTGACTTCGAACCGTGGCGGAGGCGTGGCGTTCCGCGCATTGAATACAGTGCTGTGCGGATATTGGGGCTCCGGGATCGGCAGCACAGTTCGGTCGGTCGGCACCACCACCTTGGCCTGTGCGGCCTCCTGGCCGCATGCCGGAGACGAAAGAATTCCGTTTAGTGCTGAACAACCCCAAAAGGCAAGAAAGATGCCGATCCGACGTAAGTGTCTCGTAGGCAGGTTTTCCCTGCTGTTGCCCTTCCTAAATGTCACAAATCTTTCTTTCTGTCTCATGTCGTCTACTCCAGCCTTCCCGAGCTAGAGCCGGGTGTGCGGCCCTCGCTACGACTTGCAGTAATTTGTGGCCTTGTTTAACGGAGTGGCTTCCTGCAGTGCGGCGAGCAGCTCCTTGGCGCAATCTGGCGGGGCGACGGCGTGGTGGAAGACGATGGCCTTCGCGCTCACTTCTTTGCCATAGATGTTTTTGTTGGCTCCATTGTCTGGGCGGAGCGTGGAACCTGCGAGAGAGATCCCGGCGAAGAGCCCTCGGGCGCGGGAGTAGGAAAGTATTTCAGCGCTCAGGGTGACATCGGATTCAGCGGAGGACGTCCGGCCCACCGGGCCAGCGGCGGCAGTAGCGTTGCCACCGAGCTTGACCTTACTGCTGAGAATACTGGTAGCGGAACGCTGGCTCATGAGGAGAAGAACAAAGTCTGTGGAATTGCCCCCGAACTGCAAACCTGCGCTAACGCCCTCGAGCGCCATCATGGTTGGGGCGCTCCAGGAGCCATGAAATGATTTGCCGCTGCGACAGGTCATCACGCCGCGGCCGAAGCTGCTGCCCAAGCCGAAGGAGAACTTCAAGACCGAAGGCAGGATGACGACGCATTCGGCCTTGTCGAGAACGCCTTGGGGAATGCTATCGGGAGCATTGAGAATCTCTTGCATTACTTTTCCGGAATTTGCGACGCGATCCTGTTCTTTGTCTTGCGCCACGGCGGAAAGCACGAGTGCAAGCGCTAGGCAAATACCGAGCAGTATCTTCTTCATGATTCGATCTCAAATTGTTGTGTCATCCTGCTTTTTCCCGGCGCTGTTGTTCTGCCGGGGTGGCTATTCCTTTAAGACCAGCGGAGGCCCGCTGATGCGCTTTGCCTTCAGATTGACGGTAACTTCGACGCGGTCGGCGATTTTGATGAAGGGGATGCCGCTGTTCATTCCATACTCTTTCCGGTCGAAGGCCATTGTGCCTTTAATTTCACCCTCCCCCGTCGCTCTCGCCGTCGCCTTGTCCACGAGGGTAAAGGTCAGCGTCTCGGGCTTGGACACTCCCCGTATCGTGAATGTTCCCGGCAGGTCAAAGGTGGCGGGTCCGGTCTGCACGATCTTGTCGGAGTGAAAGGTGATGTAGGGATCATCCTTGACGTTGAAGAAGTCTTTGCTCTTCAGCTTGCCGTCCTTCATGCCGCTTCCGGTGCTTACGGAGTCCGCCTGAATCTTAATATCCATCACGCCAGTCGAAACATCCGTCGACGGGAATGTTAACGCTGCGTCCCATTTCTCGAATTTACCCTCCAGCGCCACCGACGCCTTCACGGAGAAGTCGATCTTGCTCTCTTCCGGCGTAACCTTGAATACGGGGGCCTGGCCCAGAGTGAGCGACGGAAGCATGGCGCAAGTTAAGAGCCCGAAGAAAGCGAATCTCATGGGATTCCTCCTGATGACGAACAGCACAGCAACATTACTTTGCCGATGATTTCACCTGCGGCCATCGGTTGCTATTGTTAGAAATGACAAGCTGGCGGGCGGCCCAGAACATTGGAGACTGTCCGGGTAATGAATATGCTTCGCGCTGAACTCAGATTCAACGCAACTAAGCACGCTCCGTTCCACTCCTTGGAATCGCAACAATTGCTCACAGTGCTCTTATCGCTTGGCCTTAATCGGAGTTGGACGGCACGTTGCGGCCGTCACAAAAAATTTATTGGACATGGCCATAAGTTTAATATATGCAACTAGGTAGGTAGGTGGGTGGAAACTCGGCCGAAGACATACGCACCGAAGTAACTGCCTGACCCTGAACTAATAGGGATTCTCCGCCGCCTACGGAGTATCTCTAAGGCCCTCTGAGTTAAGTTGATTTGGAGTGCGCTTCTCACCGCCCAAAGTCCGGCCGCTTGATCGCCTTAATTGTCGGTGTGTTTCTGGGTCTAACTTGTATGACCGCTCGATCGCGCAGAGTCGGTAAGCACGTGCTGAATCACCTCCACGTTTTCGCACGCCCTAGGCGCTTATCGTGGAACATAGCGCAACTAAACTCTTCGTTCCGCATGGTTATGCTGGCGTGGCTGGTGGCTACGCTGTGCTATTTGGCTGCGAAGCTGGGAGGAGTATTAGTCATAAGCACCCAGCAGACCCTCTCGCCCCTTTGGCTTGGGTGCGCGCTCTTAGTTGCCATCCTGTTGCTTGTACCACGAAAAACCTGGCCGGTTCTTATTCCAGCAGGCTTGGCAAGTTTCGTTCTGTATGACTTGCAAGTGGGCATGCCAATTCGTTCGATCGCCTGGCTCATTCTGGCCGATACCCTCGAAATCTTAATCGCTGCTTGGGGTGTTAGCTATTCGTTGAATGGCCTGCCTCGTTTGAACAGCCTGAAAGCCTTCGCTAAATATTCATTCTTTACGGTGATCCTTGCGTCGCTCGTCGTATCGTCGGTCGGCATCCATGGGTTAATCGGGGACCGTTGGATAGCTTGGAGGATTGGCTTTCTGTCAGAGGCATTGGCATTCCTTACTGTGACGCCCACCATTTTGGGCTGGGTTGGCCAACCCCGTGCGTGGCTGCGGGCATCTCGTGCTTATTACCTGGAAGCGAGCGCGTTGTTTGCTGCCCTCATTGCCTTGAGCTACTTCATGTTCTTGGCTCGCGGGACAAGCGCTCCGCCGGCGCTACTTTACTCTCTCGTGCCATTTCTACTCTGGTCCGCCTTGCGTTTCGGCTCCGTGGGGGCCGCCACCTCGGCAACCGTAGTCGCTTTTCTCTCCATTTGGGGTGCGGTCCACGGACGCGGTCCTTTTCTCGAAACGGATCCAATCAACAGGGTCTTGTCTCTACAGCTGTTCTTGCTGTCCACGTCCATGCCGTTTATGGTCCTCGCAGCCATCGTCGAGGAACGCAAGCATGCAGAAGACGATCTCCGGGAAAGCGAAGAACGCTTCCGATTGATGGCAGACACCGCTCCTACGTTGATCTGGATGTCAGGAACGGACAAGTTGTACACCTTTTTCAATCAGGGCTGGTTGGACTTCACGGGCCGCTCGATGGACGATGAATTAGGGGAAGGATGGGTGTCGCGCGTGCACCCGGAGGATGTGCAGCGTTGTATCGACATCTACAAAGCCTCGTTCGATGCTCGAGTCAATTTTGAGATGGAATACCGTTTGCGACGTTTCGATGGTGATTACCGCTGGATGGTTAACTATGGTGTGCCCAGGTTCGAATCCGATGGTAACTTTTGTGGCTTTATCGGTTCCTGCGTGGACATTACGGAGCGGAAATGGGCCGCGGAATCGCTCGGGGCTTTGACCGGTCGCCTAATTCATGCGCAGGAGGAGGAACGTACCCGCATCGCAAGGGACCTGCACGACGATTTCAGCCAGCGCTTGGCGATCCTTGGTATTGGCCTCGGACAGCTATGGAAAATGCTTCCTAACTCAAGCGTGGAAGAACGCTCTAGACTTCAAGAGATGCTGAATGGAATCAAGGAATTGTCAGCTGACCTCCATGCTCTCTCTCATCAGCTGCACTCCAGCAGGCTGGAGCACGTGGGTTTGGTGTCGGCTCTGGGTGGTCTTTGCAAAGAAATAAGCGAGAAGTACAAGATTGAAGTGCAATTCACGGAATGCGATCCTCGTCTCGAGATCCCGAAAAATGTGGCCTTGTCTCTATTTCGCGTCGCCCAGGAAGCGCTTGGTAACGTGGTCAAACATAGCGGCGCCAGGAAAGCGAAACTCGAACTCGGCGCGAACGCAACTGGCGTCAGTCTTCGCGTTTCCGATCAAGGTAAAGGATTTGACCCTGAAATCACAAACCCGCGGGCTGGTATTGGGCTCATCGGGATGAGCGAAAGACTTCGACTTGTAGAGGGCAGGCTTATGGTAAAGTCGCAACCCCTTTGCGGGACAGAAATTTTGGCCGAGGTGCCGCTTGCCGTCCCCGCCAATGAGGTAAAGGTAAAATCACATGCCGCAGGGAAATAGAACTTTGAGCCGCCCACGCGTACTCTTGGCGGATGACCATCAGATGCTGGTGGACGCGTTGAAGCCCATTCTGGAACCTCGTTACGAAGTCGTGGGCGCGGTAAGTGATGGACGAGAGCTTCTCAAAGCTGCCGCCAGGCTACAACCGGACGTCGTCGTGCTGGACATTGCTATGCCACTACTGAATGGTCTGGACGCCGCCCGGCATCTCAAAGCCACCATGCCGAAGGCAAAACTCATCTTCATGACGATGAATGAAGATCCTGACCTTGTGGGCGAAGCATTTCGAGCGGGGGCTTCGGCATTTTTGCTGAAGCAAGCGGCGGCATTTGAACTGACGGACGCAATTGAACGAGTGCTGAAGGGCGGTTCCTACGTGACGCCCAGGGCCTCGGAAGGTCAGGCCAAGATCTCTCTGCGTGATCCGAGAGCCCGTGAGCATGTCACCGAACCCACGCCTCGACAGCGGGAGGTCATTCAACTCCTGGCGGAAGGGTGTTCCATGAAAGAAGTCGCATCTATTCTGCGGATCACCAAACGGACGGTTGCCGCGCACAAGTACGCTGTAATGGATCTTTTACAACTGAAAACCAACGCCGATTTGGTACAGTACGCCATCAAGCATAGAATAATCTCTATCTAGCTTCTACATCTTTCTCCCCGCATTGTAATTTCTACCAATAGGCAACCGCGAAAATTGAGCGCAGCGTGGCTATGAAAGTCCTGCTGCAAGGTGAAGTTAAACGGCTCCAGGATGGAGATCACACTACACGCGGAACTTGTTCTTAATACTCGGTACATCACTTAGAACTGATATACAGCTCGGGGGTGAGCTCGCATGAGGCTCAGCCGCGTGGTATTGGCCGATGATGTTGCGCAAGTCTTGAGCGCCGTCTCTGACCTCTTGAAGGAAAAATTTGAAATCGTTGCCATGGTGGCCGATGGGCAGGCAGCCCTTGACGCAACGGTTGCCCTGGCGCCCGATCTCGTCGTCCTGGATATCTCGATGCCCGGTATGAGCGGAATCGAAGTCGCCAGAGAACTCAAGAGGCGTGGAAATAAAGCAAAGATCGTTTTTCTCACCGTGCATCAGGACTCGGACATTCTGACCACTTGTTTTGCCGCGGGGGGACTGGGTTACGTCGTGAAAGTGCTCATGGAGACTGACTTGATCCCGGCGATGTACGAAGCGCTGGCGGATTGTCCGTTTGTCTCGCGTTTTTCGTCTGCGCCGGACACTCCCAACGGCATCTAGCGGATCATTGCAGTATCTCTTTTGGTGTGTGGGGGTTGCGGGATCCTGATCTCGGTCTTAGCTGACGGACGTGCTTGGCTGGAGAACAAATAAATAGGCGGGCCAGAATAGCAAGAGAACCGAAATGGGATCCCGCGTAGGCAGTCTCCTTACCAACCCGCCTCGTCATATCAAAACTTTCCATGGATTGATTCCTCTCTACACAGTTCTGGCCGCCGGGTTTTGCCTGAATTTTGTCGGTTCAGCCATCGGTCAGGATTCGCAATCCCCAGACAGCCTGCGACAGCGGAGTTGCTAAATCAGAGCACCGCCTACCAGGAACCTGCAACTTCCGCCTCCGACGTAGGCAATCCAACTGAGAAATCCCAAGAAGCGGGCGCGAAAAAACAGGGCGAAAAAAAAAGAGCATCAAGATGGAGTATTCGTTGTCGCGCCACTGCCCATAGTAAGCCCGGCGATCGGATCCTGGCGCATGGGTGTCGGTGAAGCATTTTAGTGCTCTTAAGGAACCGCGAGTCTCCAAGAGCCGGGTCTCTGATCCTGCCAAGCCCGAAAGCATGTCACTTTTGACAATTACGTATTGTGGCGTTTGCAGAGCAGCATGTCCCCGCCTGTGAAATTGCGTCGTGTACTTGAGGTGAGTAGCTGGCCGCAACGATTCTGCGGCAGATGATAAAGGCGAGGGCGTTTTATGAATGGGATTGTAAGAGTAAAGCTTGTATTGGCGACGCTCTTTAGCATTCTGGGTGTTGTTTGGACTCCCACAACTTTCGCGCAGCAAATGAAACCCAACATCCTGGTGATTTGGGGCGACGACATCGGGATCAGCAATATTAGTGCCTACAACCTTGGAGTGATGGGCTACAGAACCCCCAACATTGACCGCTTGGCAAAAGAGGGAGCGCTGTTCACCGACGCCTATGCTCAGCAGAGCTGCACTGCAGGCCGCGCGTCTTTCATTCTAGGGCAGCATCCATTCCGGACCGGCCTGCTGACCGTCGGCTTCCCGGGTTCCACACACGGGATTCCTGACTGGACGCCCACAATCGCCGACCTTCTCAAGCAGCAGGGTTACACGACCGCCCAGTTCGGGAAAAACCACCTTGGGGACAACAACAAGCATCTCCCCACCGTGCATGGATTCGATGAATTTCTTGGCAATCTCTACCACCTCAATTCAGAGGAAGAACCGGAAACCTATTACTATCCGAAGGACCCGGCATTCAAAGCGCAATTCGGACCCCGTGGCGTGCTGCACAGTTGGGCCACGGACAAGGACGATCCCACAGTTCAACCGCGATGGGGCAAGGTCGGCAAGCAAAGAATCGAAGACACTGGGCCGCTGACGCGTGACCGCATGCCCACCGTTGACGTTGAATTCTACGACGCTGCCACCAAGTTCTTGGGAAAGGCTGTCTCCGACAAGAAGCCTTTCTTCATTTGGTTTAACACCACCCGCATGCATGTCTGGACTCACCTCAAGAAGTCCTCAGACGGAGTAACTGGTATCGGTCTCTATCCGGACGGCATGGTTGAGCATGACGCAATGGTCGGTCAGTTGCTCAAGCAACTCGACGACTTGGGTATCGCGGAAAATACGATCGTGATCTACGGCACTGATAATGGGGCAGAAACTGCGTCCTGGCCGGATGGTGGCATCACACCGTTCCATGGAGAGAAGGGAACTACTTGGGAAGGCGGCATGCGCGTGCCGATGATCGTCAGGTGGCCCGGCGTGATTAAGCCGGGCACGCAATGCAACCAGATATTCTCTCAGGAAGACTGGATGCCAACTTTACTCGCAGCGGCGGGTTTGCCGGACGTCAAGGAAAGACTCATGCAGGGCTATCAGGCCAACGGCCGAACCTTCAAGGTTCACCTGGACGGCTATAACTTCCTGCCTTACTTCAAGGGTGAAGTAAACAAGGGACCGCGTGAGGAGATCCTCTACTTCGGGCAGGGCGGTGAGTTAAATGCCATCCGTTGGAACGACTGGAAGGCCAACTTCGCGGGCGTGGAGGGAAATATCATGAGCGGTACCCGCAAGGTAACTTCCTGGCCGCTCCTCGTGAACCTGCGCGCTGACCCCTACGAGAAGATGCCTTTTGAATCGCAGATGTATTTGCGTTGGTATGCGGACAATATGTGGCTCTTCATTCCCATCGGACAGAAAGTCAAAGAGTTCTTGTCTACCATCCCGCAGTACCCCTTCCAGGAAGGGTCGGGAATGCAACCCGCAAACATCAATTACATGACTCTCAAGGCCCTCCAAGCCCTGAAACAACTACAGGAGCTCGAGGGGCTCGCGAACCCCAACAATTAAACCCTCAGCTCGGGTTGCCGTGAGTACAAGGCCATATCTCACTCGCGAAGGAAAGGAAGCTCAAAATGAGTTCGTTCGGGAAGCCAACAAATGCGGGATTACTCGTACTGGCGCTGGCGGCCTCGTTTCATTCACCCCGGGCGACCGCCCAGGCGCAATCGGACATGAGCACGACCGCACCGCACCCAAAGGAGACGAACACGGATGACGGCTGGCATGTCGCCATTACTCCTTATCTCTGGTTTTCCGGTGTTCACGGAACCGTAGGAGCTCTCGGTCGCGAAGCGAGCGTGCATGCGTCTTTCAGCGACATTTTCTCTAACACCGACATCGGTGCGATGGGCGTTATGGAAGCTCGCTACAAGCGCGTGCTCATGCCCGTCGATTTCATGTGGATCAAGTTGTCCGACGACAAGGCGCTTCCCATTCAAGTGGTAGCGCTTTCCATCAAGGCGAAAATGACCGAAACCATGCTTACCCCCAAGATCGGCTACCGAATCGCCGATGGGAAAAGAGTGAAAGTGGATGCGCTGTTCGGGTTTCGATATTGGCATCTTTCAACGGACCTCAGCTTGCAACCAGTCCAGATCAGGGGTGGCTTTTCCCAGTCGGCGAGTTGGGCGGACGCCGTTGCTGGCGGGAGGATTGAAGCCGCGCTTTCACCGAAGGCATTTGTATTGGTCGCGGGTGATGCTGGCGGAGCCGACGCGCGATCGGATTATCAAGTTGGGGGATCCCTGGGATACAAGATCAGCCGCAAGGTCGTCTTGCTGGCTGGGTATCGTTATCTCCACGTAAATTATCGTCCGAATGGAAATGCCCAATTCATTTATGACGTCAACATGCCCGGCCTGGTGTTGGGCGCGAGTTTCAACATCAAGTGAGTAGGACCTGTACGACCCACGCAGCATTTTGTAGTCTTGCGCTTTTGCTTTGCTTGGCTTGTCTGTCTGCGAGCGCTCAGGAGTCGGAATTTCTTCCGGAGATTGACGCACACCTCACTATCAACTCCGCATTCCGAGCGTATCTCCAGGCCAAGGATGATCGAGAAGGAGGTGATCCGACTCAATTCACGTTCGGTCCGAGCCTCCAAATTTATCTGAAACCCCTACTCAAGTTGAAAAAGGTGACCACATTTGACCTGGATGATTCGAAGTCAAGATTTCTGGTTCTGGAGACTGGCTACCGCTACATCACCGCGCCGGATGCTAACCCGGAAACTCGCCTGATCGAAGCTGCAACTTCAAACTTTCCCCTGCAAGGGGGATTTTTCCTCTCCGACCGGAACCGGTTCGATCTGGACTGGAAAAACGATCTATTTTCGTGGCGTTATCAGAACAAATTGACGCTGGCGTGCACTTTTGCGATCCATTCCTGTCACTTCATCCCGCATCTCGCAGCCGAGCCGTTTTACGAGAGTCAGTACAGCAAGCGGAGCACCACGTCTCTCTACGCGGGTACCCTCGTCCCCGTGGGGGAACATGTCCAATTCAATGCCTACTTCGAGCACGACAATAACACGGGTAAACGCCCCAGCCAGCAACTGAATTCCGTTGGACTGGTTCTGAATTTCTACTTCTCCCTTGAGGAGCAATGAAGTTTCACGGGGTCCAAATTGATGGCCGCTGGCGTGTCACTTCTGACAATTACCCCTCACCTTTCCGGGTGCCAATATCCCCGTAGCTTGGGTTTGCGGCACTCAACCCGATTAGCGGTTGCCAGTGGCACGCGAACGATTGCCCCGACTTTTGTCCGGCTCGCAATGCTAAGGAGTAAGTTATGCGATACACGAAGCGTTTCGTCGGAATTCTTGGTTTTATTTTGACGGCATGCACTTACGCGTGGGCGCAAGATCCCGGCTGGCCCCGAAAGCACGTGAACTCGGGCGGTGCAATCATCGTCTACCAGCCGCAGGTGGACGACTGGAAGAATTTTACCGATATCAAGTGGCGCCAGGCCTTTCAGCTCACTCCCGCAGGCGGCAAAGAAATCGTGGGTGCCGCAGAATTCGAAGGCACCACCAATGTCAACACCGAAACCCACACCGTGATCATCTACGGCATGCAAGTTCTGAACGCCTATTTCCCATCCCAGGACCCCGCAAGTTCGGCACAACTCACCGAGCTCCTGAGAACCTTCCTTCCCCCCACGTTCACGATCGGACTGGAACGCGTCGTGGCCTATGTGCCAAAGCCGCAATCGGTCCAAACGGTTAATTTGAAAAATGATCCTCCCTTTATCTTTGTCAGCTACAGTCCGGCGATTTTGCTCGGTGTGGATGGCGATCCCGTCCTCGCGGAGATTCCGAAAACCGACCTGAAGTTTGTCGTCAACACCATGTGGCCGTTGTTCTTTGACAAGAGCAATTCCCAGTATTACTTGCTGCTGGATAATATCTGGCTCACTGCCGGAGATTTGCACGGGCCGTGGTCGCGGGTCATGAAATTATCCAAGGCATTCGAGAAGGTGCCCGACTCCGGCAAATTCGCAGAGGTGAAGAAAGCGGTTCCGCCTCCGCAGCTTGCCAATGCCGTTGTTCCTCAAGTCTTTTACAGCCAGTTTCCCGCCGAAGTGATCTTGTTCGAAGGGCGACCGACGTACACCGCGATTCCCGGCACGCAACTGGCCTTTGCCAACAACACCGATTCCCCCGTCTTTGTTTATGGGGCCACGCAAACCTACTACTACCTTGCGGCGGGCCGCTGGTTCAGCGCGCAAAATCTGACTGGCCCCTGGACGTTCGCATCGCTCACCTTACCGCCGGACTTTGCCAATATTCCTCTCTCCAGCCCGGCAAGTGCGATTCTCGCCTCTGTGCCTGGCACTTCCCAGGCAAAGGACGCGGTGCTGATCGCGCAAATCCCCACGGTCATGGAACTGAATCCCACGACTGCGGCGGCCCAAGCAAAAGTAGACTACACGGGCACTCCGCAATTCGCACCGATTGAGGGCACAACCTTGCAGTACGCCACCAATACACCTGACAAAGTCATTCAAGTGGGCGACCTTTACTATCTCTGCTTGCAGGGCGTGTGGTTCATGTCCACCACACCGCAAGGTCCGTGGACGACGGCGGATTCGGTGCCACAGGTGATTTATACGATTCCTCCGAGTTCTCCCGTGTACAACGTCACCTATGTTACGCAGGTCACAACTTCGAGCGGAAACGTGCAATCCAGTTACACGGCAGGATATCTCGGTGCGTTCGTCATGGGCGCTGCCGTTGGAGCCATCGTGGCCAACGGCAGCGGCTATTACTATCCGCCCTACATTGGCTACCCGGCTTACGGCTACCCCGTCTACCATCCTTACCCCACATGCTACGGCGCTTACGGTGCCTACGGAACGTCCTATTACCACACTTCAACAGGAGCCTACGGCGTGTCACAAACCGCTTACGGACCCTATGGTTCGGCGACGCGCACGGCCTCCTACAATCCATACACTGGAACATCGACGCGCACTGCCTCCACATCCACGGCGTATGGCAAGCAGACCGTCGGCCAGGCCTATAACCCGTACACCGGATCGTATGGTGCGACTCATCAGGGGTCGAGCCCAACCGCGCAATGGGGAAGTTCCTACGTCTCGCAAGGAAACAAATCCGCCACGACACAGCATTATTCGACTTCGCAGGGAACTGTGGCATCGGGTCAGACTTCCTCTGGCGGCAAAGTTGCGGGCACGAGTTCAGCTTACGGGAACACAGCTGTTGGCAAGTCATCCAGCGGCGATTTGTACGCCGGCCACGACGGAAATGTTTACAAGAACACTGGCTCCGGATGGCAGAAGTCCAACGGCAGTGGCGGCTGGAGCAGTGTGAACACAACCCAGAACCAGCAGAAAGCCCAGCAAAACGCGCAAAGCTATGAGCAGCAGCACCCCAACAGCCAGGCCACGGCACAGCAAGACAGATCGAACTATCAGCAACAGCATCCAAACAGCCAAGCCAGCTCACAGCAACATGAACAGAGCATGAATCAAAGCCGCTCCTCCTACGGCGGATCTACAGAAAATCTCGACTCAGAAAGACAAAACCGGCAGAGCGGTTCGGCCCAGAGCCAACACTATCAGAGTGGGAATCACAGTTCGGGCGGATACGGCGGTGGCGGTCGCAGTTGGGGCGGCGGTGGAGGAGGCAGACGTAGATAGCAAGGCGGTGCTTACGGGCTGAAGTTTTTTGAACCACTTGATAGCCTGAAAGGGCCCGGGGTTCGCAACAGCGAGCTGGAAGTTGCAGGCGAACAGGTACTGCGGTCATGGAAAATCCAAAGCGTTTGGAACGGTAATGGGCAATCTGTGCTGCGTCATGTCTAGGGGGAGGCGGAGGAGCGAGAGAATTCATGGGTCCGGAAACTGTCTCTAATTGGGGCATGGATTGGGCTTGGGGTCTTCCTTTAATCGTACTGACCGTCGTCTTCCATGCTTTTGGCCTCGGGTTCATCAACAAAAGGATAGCTTTCATGCTCGGAGGTGCGGGCTGGCCTCGAAATCAGTCGGCGGCCGCAATCTTTGTCATGGGTGGAACCGCGCTTTGGGCCACTCTCTTGCACGGTTTTGAGTGCATTCTTTGGGCGGGCGCTTTTCGATTTCTAGAGGCATTACCGGACAACCGGACGGCCATGCTCTATTCCCTGAGTGCCATGACCAGTTACGGACACGAAAATTTCGAACTGGCACGGGACTGGCAACTGATGGGCTCGCTGGAAGCATTGAACGGCTGGATATTGTTTGGCCTCACCGCCGCTTTCCTTTTCACCGTCATGCAAAAAGCTTGGTCGAGCACCTGAAACCAGACAATGGCCCGCATCTCGTTTCTCGCCGCGGAAAACGCGACCGAACCACTAGGTCGGATCAGCGGCGTGATTTTGTACTTATCCACAAAGGCGTTACTCGAAGTGGCAATCTCCCCTCGCCGGAAAACCGAAAGGCAAACATCCCGGTGGGAAAAGGGTTTGGTATGAAAACTGGAATGGCCGTTCTGTGCTGGTCTCTTTTTCTTGCCGTGCCACTGCTGGCTCGTGAAAAAAACGACGTCATAATCATGAAGAACGGTGACCGCATCACCTGCGAAATTAAAGGCCTCGCCTCCGATACCCTCTACGTCAGAGTCGACTACATCCTCGGTGTTTCTTCCATCGAATGGTCCAAGGTTGATCATGTTGAGAGCAAGCAACTGTTTATCGTCAAGACGCAAGATGGCCTGGTTTACTCCGGCATGCTCTCCACGCCCGAAAGTTCTGGCGGGCGGCCCGTTAAGATCGAAATCCTTGAACCTTCCGACACCAGGGTTGAAATTGAGAAGTCTCAGATCATCAAAATGGATGAAACCGCCAGCACAATCTGGCAACGCTTCAACGGGGATATCGGTCTCGGGGTTATCTACAGCAAGGGCAACCAGTCCACCCAATACAATTTCAGTTCTTCCCTCAACTATCCTCGCGAGCGGTGGTCGGCCAGCGCCGCCTATAACTCAACATTGTCCTCCAGCACCGGCAGATCGCCCGCCACTCGCAATGAGCTCAATCTGAACCTGGAGCGCCTCCTGCGCTGGAACAATTGGTACTACACGGGGCTCGCCGATTTCCTGCAGAGTTCGGAGCAGGGAATTCAGCTCCAGAGCGTCATTGGAGGCGGCATCGGGCGTTACCTGGTGAACGATAATCGCTCCATGGTCTCGCTGTATGGCGGACTGGTCTGGCAGCGCATCAATTACCAGCAGATGATCGTGCCCTCCCTCACTCAGAACGCCGCGTCTGCCTTGATCGGCAGCGAAGTCAGGCTCTTCCGTTTCAACAAAACCAATCTTTCCATCAGCGCGACTCTTCTCCCTGCAATTACTGAATCCGGCCGCGTCCATTTCAACCTCAACACCTCTTATTACGTCAAACTCTGGAGCAATCTCACCTGGAACATTTCCTTTTACGGCAATTGGGACAATCAACCGCCGCCGACCTTCTCCGGCAGCGACTACGGCAGCAGCTCCGGTGTTAGTTGGAAGTTTGGCAATCGCTGATCACCGCCCTGCAAAGTCGACAGTTAGTTTTGACAATGGTGAAGCAACGCGCCGACACCGTCCCCGAGTTCCTGATTTCGCCGGGACTTTCGCCCAACGCCATTACGGCGAAAGGAGTGGGTCGGGACAACCCTGTTTCAGACGGCAGCACGGCGACCGGGCGCAAGCAGAATCGCCCGGTGGAAGCCTACTCAGAACCATAGCTAGTTAGATAAGACTATGGATGCCCACGGCATCCAGCCTCGAAGCTTTCTTGATTGTCAGTTTTACCAATGGTTAGGGGCCTGGGGAACGCGCAGGGTGGTTCTGAATGGATGGAAGTACTGCGCATGAAATGAGTTCCGGGTGGCCGACATGGACCTATCGAGGAACGTCGGGCAACGGTAGCACAAGCCCCGCCACCTGAAGCAGAAGTTCTCTCCGTGAGGAAATATGAAGCTAACCCAGAGTTGCATGTCACTTCTGATGTCATTCTCGTTGTTGATTGCAACTTCCGGCCTGGAAGGTTGCGGCGCCAAAGATCAGGCCACTGCGCCCGTCGTTCAGCAGCAGTCCGCGTACCCATCCGCCCATGATGCTGGCACGCAGCAGGCACCGACCGCGGCCGGAGGTCAAGCCGCCCAAGCAGATCAGGGACAACCGCCCGCCCAGTTGCCGGAAGTCAACTTGACGGCCGATGGGCTGGATGAACTGCTCGCGCCGATCGCCCTCTATCCCGATCCCGTGTTGGCGGTGATGCTGCAGGCCGCGGTTGATCCACAGGAAGTGATGGACGGCGGAAACTGGCTGGTGTTGGACCAGAATCAAAATTTGAAAGAGGCGGCCCTCGATCAGGCTTCGAGCAAAGCTGGATTTACTCCAGTGATGCAAGCCCTGTTGCACTATCCCACGGTGGTCGATCTAATGTGCCAGCAGTTTGACTGGACCAAGCAGTTGGGCGCCGCGTATCAGGGTAATCCAAAAGCGGTGCTCGAGTCGGTGCAGAGGCTACGCGCGCAGGCTGTGGATAACGGCGCGCTGAAAAGCTCGCCACAGATGACCGTAGAAGTGAAGCAGGACCAGGGCAGGGAAATCGTCGAGTTGAAGCCGACTGACCCGAAAGTTGTCTATGTGCCTCAGTACGATCCTACGCGGGTCTATTCGACAACCACCACGACAACTACTCCCAACGGAACAACGACCACGACGACGACAACGAATGCTCCGGCCAGCTATAGCGGCAACTCCACAACGGTTGTTCAGCAGCAGAAGTCCGGCGTGAGCACGGAAAGCGCGGTGCTGATCGGGCTCTTGTCATTCGGAGCGGGGATCGCTGTGGGCAAGGCGATCAACAGCAACAATTACTACTACCCGGCGTGGGGATATGGGGGCGTGTGGTATGGTCCGAGACCCTATTATCCTCCGCCGTACCACCCAGTTTACCACCCTGGGTATCGCGGTGGCT
>Ga0210405_10001686_pt1 | contig 24534 bp, 21 predicted proteins | sample IncBWH11MmetaG_FD_155492 | JGI IMG/M metagenome (GOLD analysis project Ga0210405, IMG submission 155492) | Forest soil microbial communities from Barre Woods Harvard Forest LTER site, Petersham, Massachusetts, United States - Inc-BW-H-11-M | ecosystem: Environmental > Terrestrial > Soil >... | reverse complement strand
TGTGCGCGTCCGCGCAGGCGGCGTTGAGCCAGTCCTGCATGCCGCATCGGTCGTTGCCGAAAATTTTTCTCAAAAGCATGGGCGAGTGCGACTTCAATCTCGACTCGCTCGAATATCGCGGCACGCCGATCGAGCAGGCCAAGTGCCTGATGCGCGGCCTCGACCAGACGCGCAATCTCGGCCCGCCGCTGCAAAGCCTGCCGGACCCTTTGGCAAGCCGCATCGGCCGCGACAGCGGGCTGCCGTCGCGCGAGATTTTGAGCGCTTATCTGTCGAAACAGGATCTTGAGGATTTCGCCGCGCATCTGTGGCAGCCGGTGTCGCGCGCTTTAGACAACAATCCGCAAGCGCCAGTGGCGCGCTATTTCGTCATCCACGATACCAGCGGGCCGAACTACGGCCGCCGTTCGTTTCCCGACGACATCGATTCCACGGCGAGGTTCAACGATCTCAAAAACTACTACTGCCCGGACGGCTGGGGTAAGGCCCACGTCGTCGTCAATCGTTCCGGCGACATGATCGTGGACCACGATTTCGCAACCCCCTGGCGCGAGACCAAATTCGAGCGCGCGGTGGATTTCGTCGGCACCTTGAAGGGGCTGTTCCTGCACGTCGAGATGATCCAGCCGCGGCGCAGCGCGCCGGGATATAGCCGCCACAATGACGCCCAGCCGCCGAGCCCGAGTTTTACCACCGCGCAATACGACCGCCTCGCGCTGCTCTACACCATCGCCAGCGTCCGCGCCGGGCACTGGCTCGTTCCGGCATTCCACGCCGCCATCGATGCCGACATCCGCAACGGCCACGACGATCCTCGGGGTTTTGACGTCGACAGCTTTGCCAACAGCTTGACCTTGCTCATCGAGAAGCTGCGCGGTGGCGAGACGGCGCAGGCGGCGCACCAGTAGCGCGCAAGGTTTCGGCCGCCATGCGCGAAACAATGCAAGCCTGTTGTCTGATCGGCCTCGTTTTCGCTTCGCCCGCCGCGGCGCAGAACGCCACGCCCAGCGAGATGCAGGCCCCTCGCCTGTCGGCGGCCGACGTCGATTGGGCCGCTGTGCGCACGGCACTTACCGATTTGGAACCGCTGAAATCTCAAGCTGACCCGCTGACACAGTTGAATTCGGCGATTGCAAAAGTCTTGCCGAAAATCGCCGCAAGCCCGGTTCCGGTCCTGCTGCCGTTCGATACCGCGGCTTACCTGCACGACACGGCGCTTGGTACTGCGGGCGACGCCGGCAAATATTTGTCGGGCTTTTCCGCCGCCGCGTTGTTCTTTCCCGGCCCGTCGGGATTTGACGCCGTGCTGTCGTTGCGGCCGCAGGACGCGCCGGATCTCGCTCTCACCTTCGCCCGTCCCGTGAACGTGCAGATTTCCGGCTCGGCGCTGCTCTACGCGCTCGACGGTTCCGTTGTTGCCGACGAGACCGCGGTGCCGCAGCTCGACGGCCAATTTCCCGGCATCCGCCGCGTATTGATCGAGAGCCATCTGCGCTACAGTTTTGTGCGCTATGGCGTGCCCTATTTCGTCTCGATCGAATGCTTCGACGGTTCGAACAGTTCGCGCCGGCTGTCGTGCCGCGAAGCCGACAAGGTCGCCATGCGCTTCCTCAAAGCCCTCAACGTGGTCGGCGGCGCGCCGCCGGCCAACGCGGCGAACCTCGAGCAGCAGCCGATCGAGCGGCCGGAAGCGGTGTCGCCGGACTTCACCTATTTCGCGCCGGGCGACATTTTGCCCGGCACCGGCTCGCGCGGCAGAAGCGGCCGGGCCGATTCCACCGTCTATGCCAAAATCCGCTTTCCCATGGCGCAAGCGCCCGCTTACGCCAACTCGCAATCGTTTATGAATTGGGGCAATTGCGATCTGACCGGACGTGTCGGGCTCGGCGGCCGCGACAAGACTGCGGCCTACCGCTGCCGGGTCAATGACAAGCCGCTGCTTACGGACGAGTCGAAGAATTATGCCTATCCGTGGCGCGATAATTTTTGCGAGCACCGCGGTTATTACGTCGGCCAATGCCCCGCCGGGCTCGGCCACCAGGGCCAGGATATCCGGCCGGGCGTTTGCCTGGAGCATGTCGAGGGCGCCGGCCGCTGCGATCCCTATCAGCAAGACGTCGTTGCCGTCAGCGACGGCGTCATCATGCGCTCGCCCGGCGACCGCTCGCTCTACCTCGTGGTCGACAAGCCCGGCGAGCATATCCGCTTTCGCTATCTGCACATGAACCCGCAGATGCTCGATGCCGCCGGCATGGTCAGCGGCCGCGAAGTCGCCGAGGGCGAAGTGCTCGGCGCCGTCGGCAATTACGGCCGCGCGTCGGGCGGCACCACTTATCATCTGCACTTCGACGCCCAGGTGCCGACCCGCGACGGCTGGGTTTTTGTCAATCCGTATATGACGCTGGTCGCCGCCTACGAGCGCCTGATCGGCGCACGCGGCCAGGTCGTCAACGACGCAATGTTCGCCCCGCCGCCGGTCGCCGCCGACGGACAGGCCCCGGCTGCCGATACTGTTGTCGGACCGCGCGCCGATGCGAAACAATCGATCGACGATGCGCTGAAAATCGAAGGCGAACCCAAGGGTGAAGGTGAGCGCAAAACCACCACCGCCGAGCATTGCACGACGTACGTGCATCACGGCCATCGCCGGCAAATATGCCGCAGCGAGGCTGCCGAAATCCGCACGCGCCAAAGACACACCGTTCGGTCAGGGGGCCGCCGGATATCGCGCCAAAGCCGCGGCGCACGGCATCACGGCTGAGACGTGCGTTATGCGGGCGACGGCCATGCCGTGACTTCGCGCCCGGTTGCGTAACGGCCCGCGATCCGGTTGGATGCGGCCCAACCCGCCCCTAAAGCCCCAACTGTGAGGAAATGCCCGCCATGACGCCGTCCCAATCCGCAACTGCACGCGCCAAAACCAATGCCGCCGACCCCGCGGTCGCCGGCCTCGAGCGCCCGACGCCGGCCGGCGCCAATGCGCCAGGTTTCGGCAGCGACGTGATCGCCGACGCGCTGCGCTCGCTGGACATTCCCTATATCGCGCTGACCCCGGGCGCGAGCTATCGCGGCCTGCACGACAGTATCGTCAATTATCTCGGCAATTCCTCGCCGCAGATGCTGCTCTGTCTGCACGAGGAAGCCGCCGTCGCCATCGCCCACGGTTATGCAAAAGTCACCGGCAAGGCCATGGCCGCGGCCGTGCATTCCAATGTCGGGCTCCTGCACGCCTCCATGGCCATGTTCAACGCCTGGTGCGACCGCATGCCGATGCTGGTGCTGGGCGCCACCGGCCCGGTCGACGCGGTCAAGCGCCGGCCTTGGATCGACTGGATCCACACCGCGCGCGACCAGGGCGCGCTGGTGCGCGAATACACCAAATGGGACGACCAGCCGGCCTCGCCCGGCGCCGCGCGCGAAGCGATATTGCGCGGCACCTGGATTTCCAACACCGCGCCGCAAGGCCCGGTCTACATCAATTTCGACGCCGAATTGCAGGAGATGAAAATCTCCGAGCAATTGCCGGCGATCGACGTCGCCCGCTTTATGCCGCCGGTCTCGACCGCGGCGCCGGCCGATCTGGTCAAGCAGGCGGCGGCGATGCTCAAAGACGCCAAGCAGGTGCTGATCCTCGCCGGCCGCGCCTCGCGCAGCGAAGAGGCCTGGAACGCCCGCGTGGCGCTCGCCGAAGCGCTCAACGCCCGCGTCGTCAGCGATCTGAAAATCGGTGCAACGTTCCCGACCAACCATCCGCTCTATGTCGGCGCGCCGCGCGCTGTCGCGCCCGAAAGCGTCGAGGGCTTGAAGAACGTCGACGTGGTTTTGAGCCTCGATTGGGTCGATCTCGCCGGCGCACTGCGCTACGCCGGACCCAATCCGTCGGCCAAAGTGATCCAGATTTCGCTCGACCATCGCATCCACAACGGCTGGAGCATGGATCATCAGGCGCTGCCGCCGGTCGACCTCCTGCTCTCCGCCGATCCCGATCTCGTGGTGCCGGAACTGGTCGCGGCAATCGGCAAGAGCACAAAGCCGCACGCGCTGCCGAGTGCGCGTACGATGTCAGACAAGGAGCCGTCGGGTTTTACCAACGAGCACATCGCGCGCGCCTTGCGCAAAGTGCTCAAAGACCGGCCGGTCACCTACACGCACCTGCCGCTGTCCTGGGACGACACCTGGGCGACGTTCAAGCATCCGCTCGACTATGTCGGCTCCGACGGCGGCGGCGGCGTTGGCGGCGGACCGGGCATTTCGGTCGGCGCCGCGTTGGCGCTCAAGGGCTCGGGCCGGCTGCCGGTCGCGATCTGCGGCGACGGTGACTTTTTGATGGGCGTCACCGCGGTGTGGACCGCAGTGCATTACAAAATTCCGCTGCTGTTCGTGCTCGCCAACAATCGCTCGTTCTATAACGACGAGTTGCACCAGGAGCGGATGGCGCGCATGCGCAATCGCCCAGTCGAGAACAAATGGATCGGGCAACGCATGTCGGAGCCCGAAGTCGATCTCGCCGCCATGGGCCGCGCCCAGGGCGCCATCGGTTTTGGCCCGATCACCAAGCCGGCCGATCTCGCGACTGCGCTGGAGAAGGCGATTGCCGAAGTCGACGCCGGCCACGTCGCCGTGGTCGATGTGCGAGTCGAGCCGGGCTATACCGCCGTCATGACCCAGGCGATGACGCGCGCCGGAAATTAGAACGCCGAAGGGCCAAACCATGGCCACCGTGTCAACGGCCAATCGCGTGACGACGTTGCCACAAGCGGACAGCGGACCCGCCCTGCTCGTCGTCGACGACATCGTCATGCGCTTCGGCAGCGCCGAGGACGGCGTCACCGCACTCGACAACGTGTCGTTCACCGTTGCGCCGGGCGAATTCCTTGCCGTGATCGGCCCGTCCGGTTGCGGCAAGTCGACCTTGTTCAACATCATCGGCGGGCTGCTCGGCGGCTACGACGGCCGGGTCGCGGTCGCCGGCGAAAAGGTCTACGGCCCGCACGCCTCGATCGGCATGGTGTTCCAGGAAGAATCGACCTTCCCCTGGCGCAATGTCGTCGACAATGTCGCCTTCCCGCTGGAGATCGCCGGCATGGCGAAACGCGAACGCATCGAGCGCGCGCGGCATTTCGTGTCCATGGTCGGGCTCGACGGCTTTGAGAAGCGTTATCCGGCGGAACTCTCCGGCGGCATGCGCCAGCGCGTATCGATGGCGCGCACGCTGGCGTCGGAGCCGAAAATCTTGCTGATGGACGAGCCGTTCGCCGCTCTCGACGAGCAGACGCGGCTTCTGCTCGGCGACAAAGTGCTGCAGATCCAGCAAGAGCTCAATCAGACCATGCTGCTGATCACCCACAACATCACCGAAGCGGTGCAGCTTGCCGACCGCATCCTGGTGATGACCTATCGGCCCGGCCGGGTGAAGCGCATGGTCGACATCAAGCTGCCGCGGCCGCGCACCTCGGAGATCGTGTCGAGCGAAGCGTTCGGCCGCTACGTCGCGCAAATCTGGGCCGATCTGCGCGAGGAGGCAAGCCGCGGGCTCAACGACGACGAGTCGCGTGCGCTGCGTGGCGGAGAACACTAGGAGGACCAACCATGGCCTTGTTTTCCTGTGGCTGCTGCATGGGACGCCGCCAATTCCTCGCCGGAGGACTGGCCGCCGCAACCGCGCTCCCCGCGCGCGGTGTTTTCGCCCAGGCGCCTGTGGTCAAAACCGCAAAGCGCATCGACATGCATCACCACTTCCTGCCGCCGGCCTACATCAAGGAAGAGCACGAGCGGATCAATTTCGGCCACGGCGCCGTGTCGGCCAATCAATTGCTGTCGTGGTCGCCGAGCCAGTCGCTCGAACAGATGGACGCCAACGGCATCTCGACCGCGATCGTTTCGGTGAGCACGCCCGGCCCCTGGTTTGGCGACGTCGCCGCCGGCCGCCGGCTGTCGCGGATGTGGAACGATTACGCCGCCGAGACGATCCGCAATTATCCAGGCCGCTACGGGTTGTTCGCCGTGATCCCACTGCCCGATACCGAAGGTAGCCTCAAGGAAATCGAATACGCACTCGACACGCTCAAGGCCGACGGCATCGGGCTGTTGAGCTCCTACGACGGCAAATATCTCGGCGACGCGTCCTTCGCGCCGGTCTTCGAGGAACTCGACCGCCGCAAAGCCATCGTCTATACGCATCCGACCACATCGGCCTGTTGCAGCGCCGTGCAGCCCGGCCTGCCGCCGCAGGCGATCGAATATCCGTTCGAATCCACGCGCACCATCACCAGCGTCCTGGTCAATGGCACGGTGTTCAACAACCCCGACATCCGCTGGGTCTTTTCCCATGGTGGCGGCGCCACGCCGATGCTGGCCGGCCGCATGGTCGAAACCCTGGGCCGTCATCCCAATGCCGCCAAGGTAATGCCGAACGGCGTGTTGGCGGAATTGCGCAAGCTCTATTACGACACCGCCAGCGCCGACAGCGAAGGCTCGATGGCGGCGCTGCGCGTCATGGCGCCGCTCAATCACATCATGTTCGGCTCCGACTATCCGTTCGTAAAGGTCGCCGAGGGAGTCAAGCACATGCAGGAAAATGAAATGTCGGACGCCGACCGCGCCGCGATCGAGCGCGGTAACGCCATTGCGTTGCTGCCGCGGCTCGGAGCGTCGTAATGGCTGCTGCCGGCTTCCGCCGTTTCCTGCCGTCCGTCGTCGGGCTTTCCTCGATTGTGTTGATCTTCGCCGTCGTGGAAATTCTAATCCGCGCCGGCCTGATCAACCGCTTCATCGTGCCGCTGCCGTCCGACGTCGCCAAAAGCTTTGGCCGGGTCATCGTCGAGGAAGATATTTTGCACCGTTTCCTGCTCACCGGCTGGGAGTGCCTGGCCGCGGGCGTGTTGCTGACCGTGTTCGGCGTCGCCATCGGCGTGTTGCTGCATCAGGTGCCGCTGATGCGCCGCGCTTGCGAGACCTGGGTCGCGGCCATGGCCTCGGCGCCGCTGGTGCTGGCCTATCCGCTGTTCCTGGTGCTGTTCGGCCGCAGCGCGCTGACCATCATCATGCTGGCCTTCGTCGCCGGGCTGGCGCCCGTCATCCTCAAGACCATCGAGGGCCTATCGACGACGCGGCGCGTGCTGCTCGATGTCGGGAAGAGCTTCAAGCTCACGCCGGCGCAGCAGTTCTGGAAGATCTACTTCCCCTCCGCGCTGCCGACGATTTTTGTTGGCATCCGGCTGGGCTTGATCTTCGCCCTGATCAACGTGGTCGGCGTCGAGTTTTTGATCAATTTCGGCGGGCTCGGCCATCTCATCAACGAGCTCGCCGAGCGCTACGATCTCGCCGGCACCTATGCGGCGATCTGTTTCGTCGTCCTGGTCAGCATTGTGTTCTTCATGGCAACGGAAAGGGCCGAGCGATGGCTGACATCGGCCGCCTGACCCGCACCCGCGATGCAAAATCCTGGCTGACGCCAGTGACGCTGGTGCGCGCCGTCATCGTGCTGTCGGTGCTGCTCGTCTGGCAGGTCATGGCGGTTTCGGGCTGGTTCTACGGCGACGTCGTGCCGTCGTTGCGGATCGTGACCGTGGCGCTGATCAAATTGCTGTCGAGCGGCGACTTTTATTGGAACCTGTGGGCGACGCTGCAGGAGGTTGCCATCGGTCTCGGCATCGGCGGCGTTTTGGGCATCGTCGCCGGCCTCGTCGTCGGCGCCAATAAATTCCTCGCCAAGGCGTTCGAGCCATACCTGTACTATCTCGGCCCGACGCCGAAGATCATTTTCTTTCCGATCATGATCATGTGGTTCGGTACCGGGTTTGGCTCCAAGATCGCCATGGGCACGGTCTCCTGCTTTTTCCCGATTGCGCTCAATGTCGCCGCCGGCATGCGCCAGATCGATCAGGTGCTGATCCGGGTCGGCCAAAGCTTTCGCGCCAATCCCTGGCAGATGGCGCTGAAAATCTATCTGCCGGCCATGCGCCATCCGATCATCAATGGCTTGCGGCTTGGGCTTGGCGTGGCGCTGATCGGCACACTGCTCGCCGAGACCAAAATCTCCAACCGCGGCATCGGCTTCATGGTGATCGACGCCTATACCAAATTCGACATGCCGCGCATGTACGCCATCCTCATCGTGCTGTTCGTGCTGGCGATCGGCGCCAATACGCTGGTGGCCCGGCTCGGCGGTCTCGACGACATGAAACAAAAGTAACGACGATGTTGCATTCGAAAGTATCGGCGCGGCGATCAACACTCTTTCACCTCTCCCCAGAGGGGAGAGGTCGAGCGAGCAAAGCGAGCGAGGGTGAGGGGGTTCGGACGGTGCAGTCTAATCTGCAGCATCCGAACCCCCTCACCCCAACCCTCTCCCCTCTGGGGAGAGGGAGTTCTGATGCGCGAGCTACATCTTCGAGAATTCTGGCAACGCCCGGCTAGGGAGGACACTATGAACGAAGCAGTCCCGCTCAAGACTCTCAAGACCCAGCCGCTCAATCTGCCGAAGAACCGCGACGCCTTCTACGGCGGCAAGTGGCACAAGCCGATGTCCGGCCGCAGCGCCGACGCCATCAATCCCGGAACGGGTGAGTCGCTCGGCCCGGTGGCCGATTGCGGCGCAGTCGATATCGATGCCGCGGTGAGCGCGGCGAAGGCCGCGTATCCGGCCTGGCGCGACACGCCGCCGCTCGAACGCGCGCGCCTGCTCAAGCGCATCGCCAATGTGCTGCGCGAGCACGCCGAGGAACTGGCGATGATCGACGCCGCCGATTGCGGCAATCCCTATACCGAGATGGTGCGCGACGCCACGATCGCCGCGGCCCAGATCGAATTCTACGCCGGTCTGGTGACGGAAATGAAAGGCTCGTCGATCCCGATGGGGCCTGACGTGGTCAATTTCTCGGTGCGCGAGCCGCGCGGCGTTGTCGGCCGCATCATTCCGTTCAACCATCCGTTCATGTTCTGCGCCGGCAAAAGCGGCGCGCCGCTGGCGACCGGCAACACGGTGGTGATGAAGCCGCCCGAACAGGCGCCGCTGTCGTCGCTGCGGCTGGCCGAATTGATCGGCGATATCTTGCCGCCAGGCGTGTTCAACGTCGTGCCGGGCGGCCGCGAAGCCGGCGCGGCGCTCGCGTCCCATCCCGGCGTCGCCATGATCGCGCTGATCGGCTCGGTGCCGACCGGCCGCGCGGTGATGAAGGCCGCGGCCGATACGCTCAAAGCGGTGATGCTCGAATTGGGCGGCAAGAACGCGCTGATCGCCTATCCCGATTCCGATCCGGACGAGGTCGCCGACGGCGTCATCGGCGGTATGAATTTCACCTGGTGCGGGCAATCCTGCGGCTCGACCAGCCGCGCTTTCGTCCACGAGAAAATCTACGAAGCCGTGCTCGCCAAGGTGAAAGCCAAGATCGCCCACTACAAGCCGGGCGTCGCCACCGATCCGGCGACCACCATGGGCTCGATCATTTCCAAAACCCAGTACGAGCGCATCCTGGGCTTCATCGACAGCGCCAAGCAGGAAGGCGGCCGCCTCATCTACGGCGGCGGCCGGCCGGCCGATCCTGCCCTGGCCAAAGGCTTCTTCATCGAGCCGACGGTGTTCGCCGACGTGCAGCCGACCATGCGCATCGCCCGCGAGGAGATCTTTGGGCCCGTCCTCTCCGTCTTCAAATGGAGCGACGAAGCCAAAATGCTCGAACAGGTCAACGCCGTGGAATACGGCCTCACCGCCTCGATCTGGACCAACGACCTCTCCACCGCGCACCGCACCGCCGCCGCGGTGCAGGCGGGTTTTGTCTGGATCAACGAGGTGTCGAAACATTTCCTCGGCGCGCCGTTCGGCGGCTACAAGCAGTCCGGCATCGGCCGCGAGGAATGTTTTGAGGAAATGCTGGCTTATACCCAGGAGAAGAACATCCACGTCAGGCTCAAGCCGGCCAAACCCTGAGTTCCATTGCTTCGGGTATTTTGTCGCGCGCATCTGATGATTGCGCCGGAATACTTTGCTACCGCGTTGTGTCAGACTTGGGACAATGAGCCGACATGGAACTTTTGCAGTTCCATCGCGGGGCGACGGGGCGAGCGGGGCGATATGAAACGGCGCGACTTCATCACGCTCGTTGGCGGCGCGGCAGCAACGTGGCCGTTCGCCGCGCGCGCGCAGCAGCCGGCGATGCCGGTTGTGGGATTCGTGCGCAGCACGTCGCTCGCCCCATTCCAGAACCTTGCCGTCGCGTTCGGCGATGGTCTGAAGGAAGCAGGCTTCGTCGCGGGGCAGAACGTCGCCGTCGAGTATCGCTATGCGGAGAATCAAAGAGATCGCCTGCCGGCGCTGGTGACGGAATTACTTGGCATCCCGGTCGCCGTGCTGGTGGTGAACAGCGGTGCAGCGGCCGCGGCTAAGGCGGCAACGACGACGGTGCCGATCGTCTTGGTGGCCGGCGCCGATCCGGTCAAGGACGGCCTCGTCGCCAGCCTCAACCGGCCCGGTGGCAACATCACTGGCGTGTCGTGGCTCGGCGCCCAGGTCGGGGCGAAACGACTGGAACTGCTGCGCCAGATTGTTCCCAAGACGACGACGATTGGCATGCTCGAGGACCTCGACAGTCCGGGAACCGAGGCGGAGCGAACAGACGTGCAGGCCGCGGCCCAGGCGATCGGCCTGCAACTCATCATTATCGACGTCAACAACGACCGCGACATCGAGACGGCCATCGCCTCCTTCGTTCAACGCGGGGCCGGCGCGCTGCTGGTCGGCGCCGGCGCATTCCTGACCTCGAAGCGGGAAGTTGTCGCCGCGCTGGCGGCGCGCCATGCCATCCCGGCGATGTACGTGGAGCGCGAGGGAGCCGTGGCCGGCGGGCTGATGAGCTATGGGCCCAGCCAGAGCGGGGCCTACCGCCAAGCGGGCATCTATGCCGGGCGGATTCTCAAGGGTGAGAAGCCCGCCGACCTGCCGGTCATGCAGTCCACCAAGTTCGAGTTCGTGCTCAACATGAAGACCGCCAAGGCGCTCGGCCTCACAGTGCCCATGATCGTGCAAATGACCGCCGACGAGGTGATCGAATGAGGCGGCGCGAATTGATCATGCTCCTCGGCGGCGCAGCGACGATATGGCCGCTCGCCGCCCGCGCGCAGCAGCAGAAGATGCCGCTGATCGGCTTTCTCTGTCCCACGACGGCTACTATATGGGCGCCTTGGACCGCTGCATTCGTGCAACGTCTGACTGAACTCGGCTGGATCGATGGCCGCACGATCTCGATTGAATACAGCTTCGCTGATGGGCACGAGGAGCGCTACGGCGAAATCGCGGCGAAGTTCGTCGACCGCAAAGTCGACGTCATTGTGACCGGCGGCTCGGCGGTGCCGGCGGTCAAGCGAACGACGTCTACAATACCGATTGTTTTCGCGATCGGCCGCGACCCGCTCGGCGAGGGCTATGTCGCTAGCCTGTCGCGGCCCGGCGGCAACGTCACCGGCCTGTCGCTGCAACTCGCGGAACTTGCCGGCAAGCGGCTTGAACTGCTGCGCGAAGTCCTGCCCAATATGCGTATGCTCGCAGCGCTGGCGGATGCCGGCGATTCGGAGGGGCTGCGCGAGCGAACCGATCTCGAAACGGCGGCCCATAAAGTCGGTCTCGAAACCTTCCCGGTCGATATTCGCAAGCCCGACGATATTGCGCCGGCCATCGACGGCGCGAAAGACCGTGCGGAAGCGCTGTATATTTGTAGCGGCGTCCTGGCCAACACCAACCGCTCCAACATCTACGCAGCCGCGCTTGCCGCACGGCTCCCGACGATTTCCGGCGTGAGGGTCATGGCCGAAAACGGTTGCCTGTTATCCTATGGAACCGTCTATGCAGACCTGTTCCGGCGCGCGGGCGATCTCGTCGACAAAATCCTCAAAGGCGCGAAGCCCGCCGACATTCCGGTCGAGCAGCCGACCAAATTCGAGCTGGTGGTCAATCTCAAGACCGCCAAGGTGCTCGGCCTCACGATCCCGCCGACGCTGCTCGCGCTCGCCGACGAGGTAATCGAGTGAGACGGCGCGAGTTCATCACGCTCATTGGCGGCGCGGCGGCCGCGCCGGTGCTGTTACCGCTCGCCGCGCGCGCGCAGCAGCCGGCGATGCCGGTGATCGGGTTCCTCAGTGGCCGCTCGGCCAACGAAGCGCAATATCTGGTCGCGGCCTTCAATAAGGGGCTCGCTGAAGCGGGGATCGTCGTTGACCGAGATGCGTCGATCGAATTTCGCTGGGCGGATGGCCAATACGATCGCCTGCCTGCCCAGGCGGCCGATCTCGTCGACCGTCATGTCGCGCTGATCGCGGCGACGGGAGCAGTCCAGGCGATAGTGGCAGCCAAGGCTGCCACGTCGGCCATCCCCATTGTGTTCGTCACCGGCGACGATCCGGTCCGGCTCGGCCTGGTCGCAAGTCTCAACCGGCCGGGCGGCAACATCACCGGCGTTAGTCCGCTCACCCAGGAAATGGAAGGCAAGCGGCTGGAGATCCTGCACCAGCTCCTACCCAAGACAGCAGCCGTCGCCATGCTGGCGAACCGGAGCAATCCGAGCGCCGCACTGCAATTGAAGGATGCCGCAGACGCGGCGCGCACGCTGGGGCGACAGCTTGACGTGTTGGATGTAGCGAATACCGCCGACATCGACAGCGCATTCTCAATCCTGACGCAGCGCGGCGATGGCGCGGTAACGGTCATCGCCGATCCGTTCATGAATTCGCATCGCGAACAGCTTGTCGCGCTGGCGGCGCGTCACAAGCTGCCGTCGCTGTTCTACAGCCGTGAATACGCCGTGGCCGGCGCACTGATGAGCTACGGCGCCGGCATCGCCGAAAGCTACCATCAAGCGGGCGTCTATGCCGGGCGCGTTCTCAAGGGGGAAAAACCGAGCGACCTGCCGGTTTTGCAGCCTACTAAATTCGAGTTCGTGATCAACCTCAAGACCGCCAAGACCCTTGGCCTCGCCATCCCGCCGACGCTGCTGGCGCTCGCCGACGAGGTGATCGAATGAGGCGGCGCGAGTTCGTCACGCTCGTCGGCGGCGCGGCGGCTGCGTGGCCCCTCGCCGCGCGCGCGCAGCAGCCGAAAAATTCGACAATCGGTTATTTCAGCGGTCGATCGCAGGATTCCGAAGAACAATACAGGGCCGCGTTTCGCCAGGGCCTGGAAGATGCGGGTTATGTCGAAGGTCGGAGCGTCAGCGTCGAATATCGCTATTCGAACGGTCAGGATGATCGGTTACCGGCGATCGCAGCCGATCTGGTGCGTCAGCAAGTGTCGGTGCTGGTGGCCACCGACGGGCCGTCCGCGCTGGCGGCAAAAAGCGCGAGCACGAACATTCCGATTGTGTTTTCGGCCGGCGGCGATCCGGTCAAGCTTGGTCTCGTCAATAGCCTCAACCGGCCGGATGGCGCCGCTACCGGCACATTCGTATTCGTCGCCGAATTGGGACCCAAGCGCCTGCAATTACTCCGTGAGGTCGTCCCGCACGCCAAATTGATCGCGTATATCGTGAACCTGCGAAGCGGGTCCGGACCGGCTCAGTCTCAAGCGATGCAGGCCGCGGCCAAAGCGATGGAACAGCAAATTCTCGTTCTGAGCGCGGCCACTGAGAGCGAGATCAATGCAGCATTCGCGACCATTCGCGAACGTAAGGCGGATGCAATCGTCTTCAGCGCCAATCCGTTCTTTCAGGTGGTGCGTGACCAACTGGTAACTTTGGCCGCACAATACGCTACCCCAGCCATCTATGAATGGCCCGAATTTGTCAGGGCAGGCGGCCTGATCAGTTACAGCAGCAGCCGCTCCGAAGCCGGCCGCCAGATTGGCAATTATGCCGGGCAGATTCTGAAGGGCACAAAACCCGTCGATTTGCCGGTTGTCCAGTCGAGCAAATTTGAACTGGCGATCAATCTCAAGACGGCAAAGGCATTGGGACTTGCAATCCCACCCTCGTTTCTCGCTACGGCTGACGAGGTGATCGAATGAAGCGGCGCGATTTCATTAAGCTACTCGGGAGCGCCGCTGCGGCATGGCCGCTCGCTGCCCGAGGACAGCCGGCGGGAGGTCCGGTGCGTGCCGCCTTCCTTGCCGGTTCTTCCACGCCGGGTGGAAAAGCCCTGGTTGACTGCTTCCGCGTGGGTTTGCGAGACAGCGGTTGGATCGAAGGCAAGACCATCAGCATCGACTATCGTTGGAGCGAAGGAGTCGCGGAACGTTATTCGCGCTTGGCCGCCGAGGTAGTTGACCAGCAGCCCGATTTGATCGTCGTGACTTCGACCCCCGGCACTCAGGCCGTGCAGCGCGCGACACGTGAAATTCCGGTCGTCTTCATAGGGGTAAGCGACCCCGTCGTGAGCGGCATCGTTGCGACCCTGGCCCGACCCGGCGGCAACATCACCGGCGTGTCAAATTTTCTGCCGGCGACGAGCGGCAAGCTCCTCGAATTGCTCAAGACGGCCGCGCCTGGCATATCACGCGCCGGGGTTGTCCATAATCCCAGCAACGCGGGAAAAATGCTTGAGCTACATGAACTGAAGGCAGCAGGACAAAGCTTGGGCATTGCAATCGAAGCTCTTGCGCTGCGCTCATCCGAGGAATTGGACGGAGTCTTCAAAGCGGCCGCCGATACGCGCTGCGATGCGCTGGTAACGTTACAGGACGGTGTAACGCTGGCAAACCGGTCGCGGATCATTGCCTATGCGGAGAAGAATAGGCTGCCCGCGGTCTACCAAATTCGGGAATTTGTCGATGCCGGCGGTTTGATGTCATATGGTTTGAATTATTGCGAGCACTATCGGCGCGCGGCGTATTACGTCGACAAAATTCTCAAAGGCGCCAAGCCTGCCGATTTGCCGGTAGAATTGCCGACCAAATTCGAACTGGTCATCAACCTCAAGGCCGCGAAGACGCTTGGGCTCACTATGCCACAAAGCTTGCTTGTTGCCGCCGGCGAGGTGATCGAATGAAGCGGCGCGAGTTCATCACGTTTGTCGGCGGCGCTACGGCAGCCGCGTGGCCGTTCGCGGCGCGCGGACAGCAGAACATGCCGGTGGTCGGTTTCCTCAACAGCGCGGCGGCTGGCCCGCTTGCGCCGTTGACGCGCGCGTTCGTCGACGGTCTGCGCGACGGTGGATTTGTCGATGGACGCAACGCCACAATCGAGTACCGCTGGGCGGAGGGCCGCGCCGACCGGATGCCTGCCTCGGTGGCCGATCTCATCGACCGCAAACCGGTCGTCATCGTCGCCAACGCCAACGCCGCGCTGGTGGCTAAGCAAGCGACCACCACGATTGCGATCGTGTTCCTCAGCGGCACCGATCCGGTCAGGGCCGGACTCGTCAACAGCCTGAACCGGCCCGAAGGCAACGTCACCGGCGTGGCCTTCTTCACCGGTCAGACCGGCACGAAGCGGATGGAACTGCTGCAACAGCTGGTGCCGCACGACGGCAAGATCGGCGTGCTGCTCGATGCCAATCAATCCGATCTCGCCGATCAATTGCGCGATGCCGAGGCAGCCGTGCGCGGCGGCTCGCACGCAATCGAGGTCGCAAATGTTGCGGGTGCGGATGACTTCGATCGCGCCTTTGAGCAAATTGCCAAGGCGGGCGGACGCGCGGTTCTCGTCGGCAACAGCCCATTCTTCACCGGCCAGCGGCAAAAGATCGTCGCTCTCGCGGCAAGCCATGCGCTGCCCGCGAGTTACACGCAGCGCGAATATACCGAGGCCGGCGGACTGATGAGCTACGGTCCGAACGTCGCCGCCGCGTTTCATCAAGTTGGCGTCTATACCGCGCGGATCCTCAAGGGTGAAAAGCCGGCCGACCTCCCGGTCGATCAGGCGACCCGGTTTGAGTTGGTCCTCAACCTGAAGACCGCGAAAGCGCTCGGTCTCGAAATTCCGCCAACGCTGCTGGCGCTCGCCGACGAGGTGATCGAATGAAACGGCGCGAGTTCATGACGCTTATCGGCGCGGCGGCGGCGGCGGCATGTCCGCTTCGCGCCCGCGCCCAGCAAGCGATGCCGGTGGTGGGCTTCCTCAGCAATCTAACGTCGGAAGGAGGCGCCGACGTGCTGCAGGCGGTGCGGCGGGGTCTGGCCGAGACCGGCTACGTCGAGGGCCGCAATGTCGTGATCGATTCGCGCTGGGGGGATGAGCACAATGAGCGGCTGCCGGCGTTGGCGGCCGATCTGATCCACCGCGAGGTCGCCGTCATCGTTGCAGGTGGCGTCTCTGTGACAGCAGCGGTGAAGGCGACAAACCCGTCGATTCCGGTTGTCTTCAACGTCGGGAGCGATCCGGTTCGCAGCGGATTTGTTGCGAGCCTCAGCCATCCTGGCGGCACTCTGACCGGTGTCGCCAACCTGAACGTGGCACTTGAGCCAAAGCGGCTGGAAATGCTGCATCAGGCGGTCCCGGCGGCAACAGCCTTTGGGCTTCTCATCAATCCGTCCAACCCTGTGGTTGAGACTCTCTCGAAAGAAGTCGAGGCCGCAGCCCGTACGCTTGGCGTTGACCTCCACGTCATGCCGGTGCGGACCGAAGCGGACATCGTCGCCGGCTTCGCAACTTTGAAGGAACGGGGCGCAGGCGGACTGGTGATCGCCAATGACGGGTTGTTCATAGGCCGCCGCGAACAGCTCGGCGCGCTGAGCTTCCGCCTGCGCATGCCCACGGTCTTCCAGTTTCGCGAGTTCGCCGCGGCCGGCGGCCTGATGAGCTACGGTGGCAGCGTCACCGAGCCTTATCGTCTGGTCGGCATTTATGTCGGCCGCATTCTCAAGGGCGAGAGGCCAGCAGATTTGCCGGTGCAGCAATCCACCAAGGTCGACCTTTACGTCAACCTCAAGACGGCCAGCGCGCTTGGCATCACCTTTCCGCTTACGTTGCTCGGCCGCGCCGACGAGGTGATCGAATGAGGCGGCAAGGAACTCGTCGCGCTGCGCGGCGGCGCGATCAATCTCCCAAAGCCTGAGCCAACACCCTCCCTGTTCACAACGACCGCCGAATGGCGCATCATCGCTGCGGGAGACGTCCCGTCCGCTCCAACGATCGCAACAAACCGGACGGCGTCGCGGGACGCCGAGCCGTCGGGAGTGAAGCCATGAGGAAACGTCAAAGCGGCGGCGCGCCGCCGCTCGAATTCGTCGCCGGCAACGGCCTGTTGCACCGCCGGGCGCTCTTGCAAGGCGGCGTCATGTTCGCCGGAGCGCTGGGCAGCGGCGCCGCGCTGACCAGCGCCGCCGCAGAACCGCTCACCGAGCCGGAGTGGAGCCTTTATCCGGGCGCCGTCACGCCGGTGCTGCAGTCACCGTCCAAGTACGAAAAGGACGTGGTGCGCACGCTCAGCAATCCGAAGGGCGACGCGCGGACGCAACACGCGCGCGCGCCGCTGCAAAAGCTCAACGGCACCGTGACGCCGAATGCGCTGCACTTCACCATCAACCATTCCGGCATTCCCGACATCGATCCCGAAAAACACGTGCTGGTCATCCACGGCATGGTCAAACAGCCGCTGGAATTCACCATCGACGCGCTGATGCGTTACCCGATGGTGACGCGCAAGCATTTCGTCGAGTGCGGCGGCAACAGCGCGCCGATGTTCTCGCCGGAGCCGATCCAGGCGCCGCTGCAGGCGCTGCATGGCCTGGTGTCCTGCGCGGAATGGACCGGCGTGCCGATATCGACGCTGCTTGACGAAGCGGGTGTCGATGCGAAGGCGACCTGGATGCTGGCCGAAGGCGCGGATTCGCTCGCGGTGAGCCGCAGCGTGCCGCTGAAGAAGGCCTACGACGACGCCATCGTCGCGCTCTTTCAGAACGGCGAACGCATCATGCCTGGCAACGGCTATCCGATGCGGCTGCTGTTGCCCGGCTACGAAGGCAACATGAACGTGAAATTCTTGCGCCGGCTCAAGGTCGTCGATCAGCCGGCCATGACTTATTACGAGTCGCGCAACTACTCGCCGCTGTTGCCCGACGGCAAGGCCTACAAGTTCTATTTCGTCAACGAGGTAAAATCCTTCATCACCCAGCCGTCGTTCGGCTACGCCATGAAGGGGCCGGGCTTTTACGAGATTTCCGGCATCGCCTATTCGGGCACCGGACGCATCGAGAAAGTTCTGGTCTCCGCCGACGGCGGCAAAAGCTGGGGGGAAGCTGCGGTGGAAGGACCGGTCAGCCCGAGAGCGTTCACGCGCTTCTCCATGCCGTGGCGCTGGGACGGCCAGCCGGCGACTTTGACCAGCCGCGCCTGGGACGATTCCGGCGCCGTGCAGCCGCTGCGCGCCGATTTCATCGCCGTGCGCGGCGAGGCCAAGAAAGTGCCCAACGTGCTCGGCTTTCCCAACCAGCACTACAACAGCCTCACCGCGTGGGGAATCCAGAGCACCGGGGAGATCAAGCATGTCTATGTCTAAGCCGCGCGGGGTTGCGCTCCTCGTCACGCTTGCCCTCGCCTCTGCGGCGTTCGCCGCCGAAAGCCCGCATCTGGGCAAGCCGATCGGCGAAGCCGACATCAAACCTTGGGACATCAGCGTGCTGCCCGACGGCTCAAATTTGCCGCCGGGCAGCGGCACGCCCGCCGAGGGCGCCAAGCTTTATGTCGACAAGGGCTGCAACCAATGCCACGGCGACAACGGCAAGGGCGGGGCGAGCAATATGCTGGTCGGCAATCCGCCGTTAACCATCGACGGCATCACCTCGAACAAGACGATCGCCAATTTCTGGGCCTATCCGACCACGCTGTTCGACTATATCCGCCGCGCCATGCCGTGGCCGACGCCGCATACGCTCTCCGACAACGAGGTCTACGCGATCTGTGCTTATCTATTCGCGGCCAACAATTTGATTCCGCAAGACCAGGCGATGAATGCGCAGACGCTGCCCAAGGTGAAGATGCCGAACCACGACAATTTCATCATAAAATTTCCGGATCGGATCTAATCTTCATCCTGCCCCGCGATAGCGGGGAAGGGGGACCACGCGAAGCGTGGTGGAAGGGGCACGGGACTCAACGCGACGACGGCGATTCAAGGCGATATCGGCGGCGACGTTAGCGTCCTGCAACGACAACGAAGCTCGGAGTCAAGCGCCCCCTCCACCGCGCTACGCGCGGTCCCCCTCCACCGCTATCGCGGGGGCGGAAGATTTACAGCTTGAACGTCTCATACGTCGCCGGGTGAAACAGCTCGTCGACCGAAACGCGGCGTTCCGACAAGCCCTCGGCATGGTGCTGCGCCAGGAAATAGTCGAGCACCTTGCGGTTCGGCTCGACGCCGTAGGACCAGAAATCGTGGCCCATCAAGGCGCGCGCTTCGGCAAGGCGTTCCTCGACGAACGGCAGCGTCACTTTGGTCGCCGAGGTGTCGGACAATTTCGCCAATCCGGCAAGCTTTGACTGCTCGAAGGCTTTCAGCACCGCGCCGGGCAGCCAAGGATGGCGCTCGGCCAGTTCGCGGCGCACGCCGACCACATGCATGATCGGGAAAAAGCCGGTGCGCTTAAAATAGTCCTTCGCCACCGCGACCGGATCGGGAAACAGCCAGCCGATATGCGGATGGCCGCCTTCGAGGAGCGTCGGCGGCCGCGGTGCGATGAAGCCGTCGATCTCGCCGGATTCCAGCAGCGCCGAGATGGTCTTGCCCTCGGGCGCGTTGTCGAGCCGGACGCCGGGCGACAGTTTTACCGTGATCTTCTCCGGCCGGCCGGCGTGCTCGATGCCGCCGCGGATCCAGTGAATGTCCGAGCGCTTGACGCCAAAATCGTCTTCGAGAAACGCGCGCGCCCAGACATTGGCGGTGAGCTGATATTCCGGCACGCCGACCTTGCGGCCCTTGAGGTCTTGCGGCTTCTTCACCCGGTCGGTGCGGACATAGACCGAGGTGTGGCGGAACGCGCGCGACACGAAAGCCGGCACCGCGATATAGGGACAATTGCCCTGCGCCGTCTTCACCGTGTAGCTCGACATCGACAGTTCGCAGATATCGAACTCGGCGGCGCGGAAGGCGCGGAAGAAAATCTCCTCAGGCACGAGCTGCATATAGACCGGATCGACGCCGTCGATCTGGACGGCACCGTCGATCAGCGCGCGGGTGCGGTCGTAGTCGCCGACCGCGACCGAGAGATTGAGCTTGGCCATGGGAGATCCTTATCGAACGCAACCTACGAAACCGTAATGCCCTGCTCCGCCGTCGTCACCGTGCCGTTGTCGTCGACCCAAGCGAAAGCGAAGGTGCCGCTCTCGGCCATTTTCACGGTGAACTCGAAATACGGATTGGCGGAAATCGCCGGCTCGAGATCGGCGCGGAACACTTCGTGGCCGTTGAAGGTGCAGACGAAGGAATTGATGATCTCGCGCGGAATGGGCTTGCCGGCGTCGTCCTTGCGGAAGCCTGTCTCCATGACATGCGAGATCAGCGTCTTGATCTGGATGATGTCGCCCGTCTTGGCTTCGCTCGGAACGCGCAGGCGCGGTTTTTCGGCCATGATGTTTTTTGCCCGGGTTGTTTGTTGCTTCAGCCGCCGCAGCCGCCGACGGTGACCTTGACCACCTTGCGGTCGGCGTAAAGCTTGCCGGTCGAGGTCTTGGCCATCACGGTGACGGTGCCGGTGCCGCCGAGGCGGATGCGGGTCGCGGCTTCGGCGCGTCCGGACATCGGCGTCAGATGAAATCTGACGATGCCGGGATTGGGATTGGCATCGCCGATGACGCGGATCTCGCTGACGTAATCGCCCGCCGTCATCGGGCTGTCGACCTTGATCGCCAGCGGCACGGTATTGCCGTTCTCGGCGATCTCGGGGAGATCGATACTGATCTTGCCGCTCTCGGTCGCTTTGCCGCCGGTGAATTTTGCGATCTCGGCATCCGCTTCCGCAGGCGTCGCCATGCCGTCATCGGCGGCGACGAGCGTGAGCGTCATTCCGGCGCCGAGCATTAGCGCGCTACGGCGGGTCAGTGAGGACATTGCAGGGTACTCCTTGGCGGCAGGCCCTTAGCATACTGCCTACCGCCCCGCAAAAGGCTCCGCCGCCGCAATATCCATGAGCCGAAACTGCACCCGTTCCTCGCCCTGCCAGCGGTCGATCGCGAGGGAGCCGGCGGCGTGGACCTGCCGGCCGCGGTTTTGCAGGAGCGCGGTGCCGAGCTTTTGGCCGGCGGCGCGGAAGGCGATGGCGTTGACGGACGCGCCGTCGGCGGATTTGAAGCGCACGCGCATGTGCGCCTGGCCGACTTCCTCCGCATAGGTCACGGTATGCGCCGGCAGCGCGATGACCGGTTCGGGATTGCCGGAACCGAAGGGCCCGGCGCGCTCGATCATGGCGACGAGATCGAGATTGACGCCCGCCGCGCTCACGGCGCCGTCGATCATCAGTCCGCTTGCGCGGCGCGCGGTTGCGACATCGGCACTGAGCGCCGTTTCAAGGAACGCGCGCAGTTGCGCCAGTGCGCCCTTGCGCAAGGTCACGCCCGCCGCCATGGCGTGGCCGCCGCCTTTGACCAGCAAGCCCTCCGTGACGGCGCGGCGCACCGCGCGGCCGATATCGACGCCGGTGATGGAGCGGCCCGAGCCGGTGCCGATGCCGCCGGGCTCGAGCGCGATGGCAAACGCAGGCCTGCCGAATTTCTCCTTGAGCCGCGCGGCGACGAGGCCGACGACGCCGGGATGCCAGCCTTCGGCCGCGGTGATCACCACGGCGCCTTTCTCCTCGATGCCGAGCGCGGCCATGGCCTCGGCTTCGGCCTGCGCCAAGGTCTCCTGCTCGATCGCCTGCCGCTCGCGATTGAGCCGGTCGAGCTCGGCGGCGATCTTGGCCGCTTCGATCGGATCGGTTTCCATCAAAAGCCGCACGCCGAGATCGGCGCGGCCGATACGACCGCCGGCATTGATGCGGGGCCCCAGCAAAAAACCGAGATGCCAGGCTTCCGGCGGCCCGGACAGCCGCGCCACATCCATGAGACTGACAAGTCCCGGCTGCTCGCGCCGGCGCAGTACCAGCAAGCCCTTGGCGACGAAGGCGCGATTGAGCCCGATCAGCGGCACCACGTCGGCGACGGTGCCGAGCGCCACGTCGTCGAGAAAGGCGAGGAGATCGGGCTCGGGCCGCGCCTCGGTCCAAAAACCGCGGGCGCGCAGCTCGCGATTGACCGCCACCACGGTCATAAACACGAGCCCGACGGCGGCGAGATAGCCCAGGCCGGAGAGATCGTCGCGCCGGTTCGGATTGACGATTGCCACCGCCGGCGGCAGCGCCTCGTCGGCCTGATGATGATCGATGACCACGACATCCAGGCCAAGCGCTTTCGCTTCGCCCAACGGCTCGATGCTGGTGGTGCCGCAATCGACGGTCACCAGCAGTGTCGCGCCGCGCGCGGCGAGCGCCCGTACCGCTTCGACATTTGGGCCGTAGCCTTCGAACAAGCGGTCGGGAATGTGAATGATCGGCTCGACGCCGCCATGCCGCAGGAACCGCGCCAGCACGGCGGCGGACGTTGCGCCGTCGACGTCGTAGTCGCCGAAAATCGCGATGCTCTCGCCGCGCGTTATGGCATCGGCGATGCGCGTTGCCGCCTCCGGCATGGCGGTGAGCACATTCGGATCGGGCATCGTTCGCTTGATGGTCGGATCGAGAAAGGCCTCGACCGCGTCGGCTTCGACATTGCGGCCGGCGAGGATGCGCGCCAGCAATTCGGGCAAATCGTGGCGCTGCGCGATCGCCAGCGCGCGCGACGCGCCGCGCTCGTCGAGCCGGTCGCGCCAGGCGCGGTCGGTCGCCGAATTCTCGACGCCGAGGAAGAGGCGATTCTCAGCCATTTCTCGTCATTCCGGGGCGCGCCTTCGGCGCGAGCCCGGAATCCATAATCACAGACAGCGCGAGAATTGCTCCCATGGTGGTTATAGATTCCAAACTCCCGCTGCGCGGCGATCCAGAGTGACGCTACCTGATTCAACGAATGGCTTCCAACCGATTCACAGAACAGAATTTTCGTATCACAATGATGCATTGATCTTGCGGAGGACAGATACCATGGCTCAGGCGTTCACAGCGATTGAGGCACGAAATCAGGTTCGCAAGGCGGTGCGAGATTGGCGCAAAAAGTTTGCCACGGACGCGGAGGATATAGACGGCCTTGGAGGCACGATCTATTGGCACCCACGGATCAGAATGTGGGGCCATTTCAGTTGTTGGAAACGTGACGACGGCTCGGACCGCTATTGGAACCCGTTTGGGTTCTCGCCCGTCCGATTTAGACAGAACATGGTCGTTGAAATCAATCCTCCATCAAGCGGCAGAGGCGCCATGCTACAGGGCGTATTGGCACACGCTGACAACGGCTCCCGCTGGGTGTTGCATAAAGGCCGAATGTCCATCCCCCAAACACACATTTCGGAGGAGCAGTTTGACAAAGCGTCGTCGAGGCAGCGGAAGCCCGTAAGCTTTTCCGATGGCGTGGTTATTGAATGTCATCCTGTGGCGAACATCGACGCGAGCGCGACCGAGGTGCAAGATCAGATTGCCTCATTTGTGACGGAATGCCATCGCATTCGCCTTCATTACTCGTTTGGTCGCAAAGTGGCGGAGCAGGAGGCCGCTGTGGAAGCCGCCGAGAGTGGCTCTCCGGAGCTCACCGGCAGCTATCACGTGCGCGGCCAGACCGCTAAAGTTGTCTTTCGGCAGCACGGCGAAGTGTGGCATGCGCTAACCACAGAACTCGCCCAAATCGGGGTACGACACACCAACGGCCGTGTCGGGCGATGGGGGCCGGACCTCAGAACCGTCGGCGACAAACCACTACTCTTCGAGATCAAAGTCACGACTACCGCGTCGGATCTGCAACGCGCTGTCGGACAGCTTCTACTTTACGAACAGCTGCTCAATTCCACTTACCAAAAGGTACTTGTTTTGCCAGCAACTTTGGAAGAACACGTTGGAAGCGCAATAAGGAAGCTTGGCGTGGAAGTTCTTCTCTTTAGTCGAAAGTCAAAGATGGTCAACTTCGAAAAGAGCCGCCTAAAGCAGCTGACCACCTAAAGCAGCAGCTTTTACCCCATCACAAAATGCGCGCAGCGCGGATTGGCTCAGAGTAATGAAGCAATGCAGGTGGACATACGCGGAGTGCTCGATTCCTTGGGAGATACTTTGCGGCGCTTCGTGCTTGAATAACGGTCAGCTAAATTTATCAAGCTTTCTGTGCTCGGCGAAAATCCGCCGCACGGTGCCGCTCGCCGAGCGCATCACCACGGTCTCGGTCTCGATGACGCCATGGCCGAATCTGACGCCGCGCAGCATGCGGCCGTCGGTGACGCCGGTTGCCGCGAACAGGCAGTCGCCGCGCACCATGTCTTCGATCAAATATTTCTTGCGCGGGTCCCTGATGCCCATCTTGGCGGCGCGCTCGCGCTTCTCGTCGGTGTCGATGACGAGGCGGCATTGCATCTGGCCGCCGATGCAGCGCAGCGCCGCCGCCGCCAGCACGCCTTCGGGCGCGCCGCCGATGCCGAGATAGATGTCGATGCCGGTCTTGTCCGGCTCGG
>Ga0210405_10001683_pt1 | contig 24566 bp, 16 predicted proteins | sample IncBWH11MmetaG_FD_155492 | JGI IMG/M metagenome (GOLD analysis project Ga0210405, IMG submission 155492) | Forest soil microbial communities from Barre Woods Harvard Forest LTER site, Petersham, Massachusetts, United States - Inc-BW-H-11-M | ecosystem: Environmental > Terrestrial > Soil >... | reverse complement strand
TGGACGTGGCTCATTCTTTATTCAGCCGCCCGCCACGAAAACAACAGATGGACGCCTTTGGTTTGTTGCTGGTGCGATAGTGCAAATGATTGATCCCAGGCAAACGTTGCAGAATCGAATTCTGCCGCCGGTTCATATTGAAGAGGTCGTTGCCGACCGAAAAAGTTATTCGCCTCGTCCAGGACTTCGTCTCCCTAGACTCTCGCGAGATCTTGAAATTGATTACTCGGCATTGAGCTTCGTGGCCCCGCAGAAGGTGCGCTTCCGCTACAAACTGGAGGGCCACGATGAGGGCTGGCAGGAGCCAGGAACCCGGCGGCAGGCTTTCTATAGTGATCTTCATCCCGGAAATTACAGGTTTCGCGTGATGGCTTGCAACAACGACGGCGTGTGGAACGAAGAAGGTGCAATTTTGGACTTCAGCATTGCGCCTGCCTGGTTCCAGACTACGTCGTTCCGACTCCTGTGCGTCGTTGTTGGAGCCGTTGTTGCGTGGGTGATCTATCGGCTGCGCGTGCAGCAGATTGCGAAAGTCATCAGTGCGCGCTTCGACGTGCGATTAGCGGAACGCACCCGCATGGCGCGGGAACTTCACGATACATTCCTGCAGACGATTCAAGGCAGCAAGTTGGTTGCCGACGATGCGCTGGATCCCTCGACCGACCTCGTCCGCATGCGTCACGCCATGGAACAGTTGTCCGTCTGGCTCGAACAGGCCATGCGCGAAGGGCGGGCAGCGTTGAATTCTCTGCGCACCTCAACAATACAGAAGAACGATCTTGCTGAAGCCTTCCGCCGGGCGACGGAAAACGGCTTAATGCCAGGATCAATGCAGGCTACGTTTTCGGTTGTAGGCGATGCTAAAGAGATGCATCCAATCGTTCGTGATGAGGTCTACCGCATTGGATACGAAGCAATCTCCAACGCCTATAGGCATTCACAGGCAAGTCGACTGGACGTCGAGCTCAGATACACGCAGGATCTCGCTCTGCGGGTGCGCGACAATGGCGTCGGCATTGATCCTTCTACCGCAACACTGGGAAAGGATGGGCATTTCGGGCTCCGGGGAATGCGCGAGCGCGCTGCCCGCGTCGGAGGCAAGCTCACGCTGGTCAGTTCCGTAAACTCCGGAACCGACATAACGGTCGTTGTCCCCGGAGGCATCGTCTTCCAAAAGAAAAACACCACTCCATTTGAAAAGCTGAAGGCGCTCTTGAGGCGCATGGGCCGAACGCCCAAAACGGATCTTCCTGCGCGCTGAGCTATCCACGAAAAGCAATTTAGACCTGCAGAAAAATCTAGGCTGAATTCTGTAGTTCTTGAGGTTTCTCAATATTCGCATCTTCACTACTCTGACACCATACCGAACGTTCAGAGGTAACAAACTTGAAGGCTCCCATCTACCAAGAAAAAGCGACCTTGATCGATGGCACGACAGACGATTGCGTTGGATTCAGCGATCGCCTTTTGCCTCGAGCTGAGAAGGAATTGAGAGCATTTGCTCGAGCAGTAAACAAGCTATTCAGTTCTGCGCACGTTGGCCAATCGATTGAAGACTGGGTGGAGGAGTTTGAGTCGATAGATTGGCCGGCTGGAGCCGCAATTCCTGATTGGCGCCGGGTAACGATTGTGGCGGCGGCTCGACTTGCCAGCCGCCTTGAAATCAAAACTGAGGATCAGGAGAAGGAGAACCACTGATGACCGATTCAGTAAAAAAGACCGCCATCATCACCGGCGCTTCGGGCGGGATCGGAGGAGAGGTTGCAAGACGGTTGGTAAGAGACGGCTTCGGGGTCGTCATTCACTATGCGGGTAAACCGGCCCCGGCGCAAGCGGTAGTAGCCGAGCTCAAGGCCGCAGGCGGACAAGCAATCTCCGTGCAAGCAGATGTGGCAAGTGTTCCCGACGTGGAGCGTCTCTTTAAAGAATCGATTGACGCTTTCGGCAACCCCACAGTGGTCGTTCACTCTGCGGGAATAATGCCGCTGTCTCTCATTTCAGCAGGCGACGTGGAGGCTTTCGACAAAGCGATCGCGACAAACTTGCGCGGGACCTTCCTGGTGCTTGCGCAAGCGGCAAAGCACCTTCCGGACGGTGGCCGCATCATTGCTCTCTCAAGCAGCGTCATCGCCAAGTCCTTCCCGACCTACGGTCCCTATATCGCTTCTAAGGCGGGGGTTGAGGGCTTGGTCCACGTCCTCGCCAACGAACTGCGCGGCCGAAACATAACCGTAAACGCCGTTGCGCCTGGTCCAGTGGGAACGGATCTGTTCCTCAAGGGCAAGAGTGAGACGCAGATCGAGGAGTTCAAGAAGCTTAATCCGCTCGAACGCCTGGGCTCGCCGGAGGACATCGCCAATGTCGTGTCATTCCTTGCTGGCCCCGACGGTGGATGGGTCAACAGCCAGGTTCTTCGCGCCAATGGCGGCTTTGCATAACACTCCCTAGTTCAACACGAGCCACGGAGCAACACGAAGCTGCGAGACATCGGCAAGCACAGATATTTGATCTCGCTACACCGCAAAATCGATCGGGAAGGAGAACGAACATGAAGGATATCATTCTCATTACCGGAGCTTCGAGTGGTTTCGGCGCCTTAACTGCGCGCGCTTTGGCAAAGGCAGGTCACACGGTCTACGCGAGTATGCGTGAGACCGAGACCCGCAACGCACCACAGGTCAAAGAATTGGGAGAGTACGCCGCTAAACACTCTGTCGACCTGCGTCCCATCGAACTGGACGTTTCATCGCAGGAATCCTGTAACGCCGCCGTCCAGGAAATCATTGCGAAGACCGGTCGCCTGGATGTAGTGATTCACAACGCCGGGCACATGGTCTTCGGCCCAGCCGAGGCTTTCACGCCAGAACAGCTCGCTGAGCTGTATGACGTCAATGTGCTAAGCACTCAACGCGTGAACCGCGCGGCCCTGCCTCAATTGCGCAAGCAGAAGAAAGGTCTCGTGGTCTGGGTGTCAAGCAGTAGCTCGGCAGGCGGGACTCCGCCGTATCTAGCCCCGTACTTCGCAGCAAAGGCCGGGATGGATGCCTTAGCCGTAGTCTACGCACGCGAATTGACGCGTTGGGGTATCGAGACGTCGATCATCGTTCCAGGCGCCTTCACCGGCGGCACAAACCACTTCGCCCATGCCGGTTCCCCTGCAGACAAGGCATGCGTCGCTGAATACGAGGCGGGTCCTTACAAGGGTTTCGCGGACGATGTGCTCAAGGGTTTCGCCTCTATCGTGCCTACTGAAGCCAATGTCGAAGGGGTTGCGGACGCGATCGTCAAAGTGGTCGATACCCCCTTTGGAAAACGACCGTTCCGTGTGCACTATGACCCAACCCAGGACGGTGCGGAAGTGGTCAATATGGTTTCGGATCGGGTCCGTGCCGAGCTTCTTCGTCGGATCGGCCTCACGGACGTGCTAACACCTCGGGATTTCACAGTTCAGTCGAAAAGCGCGGCTTAGCCGGTCGACGGCAATCCACACTTAACCAGAACACGGGAAGGTTTGCCGACCAACGTGCCCGGAAGTGGCTTTAATGCATAAGGCGGGTTTAGGAGGGTAATCGCCATGGCTTCCAAGACGTTATCTGTCCATGATGACAGACTGGGATTTCAGCCCCGCCGAACGCCGGCAGTTGACCTACGAGTGAGCGGTGAAGCAGAACGCTCCGCGATGGCACCTTTGCCACGTATTACCTCCCCAAACGAAGACTACCGCCTTCGACATTTGCAAACAGATCTGTTGGGATCGGAGAACTACCAGGTAGCGCTCGTCCCACCAACGCCTGTACCTCGATTCAGAATCGGCGCGTCTGAGACCGCACCTCCAATCCTGCTTCTCCCCTTTACTTGGAAAGGGTTGATCGCTCGGGTGCGTGCAGAAGAGGATCATGCACGATCACTTCAGCATTCGGTTGTGGTGTTCGGCACTGTCCGGGTTGACCTATTCCGGTCGGAAGTCAGACGCTCGGACATACCAGTTGTTCTCACCGCTCTTGAGTTCAAAGTTCTCCGGTTCTTTGTCATGAGTCCGGGGCGGGTGATCTCCCGGGACGAACTCTTGAATCAAGTCTGGGGCTTTGAAAATTATCCCTGCACTCGCACGGTTGATAACCACGTTTTGCGGCTGCGCAAGAAACTCGAGCCAGATCCCGCCTGTCCCGTTCACTTCCAAACCGTGCATGGTGTTGGTTACAAATTCGTTCTCGAAGACAGTCGGGCTGTGGCTGAGCAACGAACATGAGGTGGCATGCTAGACAGGTCACATAACCGATCATCCTTCGGAACGCGTGGAGGAGAAAGTAGACCAATGTTCGCAATTACTGGGATTACCGGCAACGTCGGTGGTGAAGTGGCTCGCAACCTTCTGGCCGCTGGGCGGCCCGTCCGAGCGGTGATGCGAGACCTCCGCAAAGGTGAAGTCTGGGAAAAACGCGGCTGTGACCTCGTGGGTGCGGATATCAACGAAGTTGCGGGACTAACGACTGCATTCAAGGAATCCGAAGGCGTGTTTTTGATGGTGCCGCCCAACGTCGATCCGTCCCCTGACTTTCGCGAGGCGCGGTCGATAGCCGCAACATTGAGTTCGGCACTCGATGCGGCACGTCCGGATAAAATCGTTTATCTGTCGACGATAGGTGCGCAGGTAACCCACTCGAACCTGCTTTCGCAACATACGATCATCGAGCGGGCGCTTCAAAAGTTGTTGCTGCCCATTACTTTTCTGCGGCCGGGATGGTTCATGGAGAACTCGGCTTGGGACGTGGCGCCGGCGAAGAACGGGGTTATTTCAAGCTTCCTGCAACCTCTCGATAAACCGGTGCCGATGGTTGCTACTGCTGACATTGGGCGCACAGCTGCCGAACTGCTTCAGGAAACGTGGAGCGGGCACAGAGTGGTAGAGCTCGAAGGCCCGCGACGTGTCACGCCCAACGAGATCGCATCCACCTTTGCCCATCTCCTTGGCCGTCCGGTGAGAGTCGAGGCTGTACCGCGCGAGACCTGGGAATCGCTGTTCAAATCGCAAGGCATGAGGAATCCCACCCCGCGCATTCAGATGCTCGATGGCTTCAATGAAGGATGGATCGAGTTCGAAGGTGGTGAGGTTGGCTCCCGGAAGGGAAATACAACGCTGCAAACTGTACTGCGCACGCTCATCGAACGCGAAGCTAAGTCGTGACGATTCTCCAGACGGAGCAGATGATTATGAGGCTTCCATCATTTGATTCTCAGGAAGTATTCAGCAAGAGGCGTGAGGAAGGAACAAGATAATGACCAAAGTTGGTGTAGCGGGCTTCCTTCTCGCATTCACGATGGAAATTGGCACAAGTGCACGGCTATGAATGTGCCCTTGCCACGACGAATCTCGACGAGACCGCGGCTCAAGATTCCGAATAGCCCGACGGACGGTGATGCGACTGACCCCGAATCGCACAATGAGGCTGTCTTCGGTTGGCAGTTGGTCGCCGACCTTCAGGTCTCCATCGGTAATCTCGCCAGCGAGGACTGTTTCGACCCGTGCAAAGAGAAAAGAGTCACGCGCCGCTGAGATGACGACATTATAATGTCACATTGGTTCACCTGAACCCATACAGTATACCGGTACGGAAAACCATCGTAGCCTTGATCTGAGGGTGCGAGAAGGGCTGAACCATGGCTGATTCAGCTTCAGCAAGAAAGTTAACGCGGCCAGGTGCGTCGTTCGCACGCCGCTATGGATTGGCTTTCGCTTCGGTCGCCGGCGCTCTGTTGCTGGATCTCCTGTTTTACCACTTCCATCTGCCTCATCCGTTTGCTGCATTTGCACTGTCCGCAATCGCCATCACGTTTTGGTACGGCGGCACGAAGCCAGGTATTGTGGCAGTTTTGCTTTCGTCGCTGATCCGCGGCTTCATCTTCGAGGGCGAAACCAGCAGCCTCTCTCGTGTTCTTTATGAGCTGGTGTTCCTGACCTTTGCAATAGTCATGATCTGGGTAAGACGGAGAAAGGAGGCTCTAGAAGTCGCGATCACGGACCGAACTGCGGAGCTCACCGCCGCGAATGAGGACCTGCACAAGCGTAAAGAGCAGCTCGATGCATTGTTTGAGCTATCCCCCGACGCGGTAATCCTGACCGACGATGACTTTCACGTGTTGCGGGTCAACAAGGAATTCACACGAATGTTCGGGTACACATCAGAGGAGGTCGCTGGAAAGCGGCTTCCCGAACTAATAGTGCCAGAGGAATTGCGCGCTGAGGGTCTGAGGAACAGGGAGCAGCTGATTTCGGGAAACAGAGTTGAACTGGAGACTGTCCGGCAGCGCAAAGACGGTTTTCGCCTTGACGTTTCCGTCGTCGCGAGGGGCATTTCGCTTGGCTTCGACCAAGTGGCCGTTTACCTCATTTATCGAGATATTACCGAGCGCAAGAAAGCAGAAAGAGAACTCAGGCGGAGTGAGGGTTACTTAGCCGAAGCACAGAAATTGACCCACACCGGCAGTTGGGCCTGGAATGTGCGTACCGGCATTCTCTTCTGGTCGCGAGAAATTTTTAGCATTTATGACTATGAATATCGGGAAATGGGACTCAGTTGGCCACAGTTCCTCGAAAGAATTCACCCTGAGGATCGACCACAAGTCGAGCAGAGAGCAACAATGGAGGCCTCTGGAAAAGAGTGGCTAGATTCTCAGATTGATTTTCGAATCATTCTCCCGGACGGCACTATAAAGCACCTCCATTCTGTCGCTCATCCTGTTAGGGATGACTCAGGTGAAATCGCTGAGGTCGTCGGCACCGTCATGGATGTGACCGAACAGTGGAAGGCCAGAACCGAGCTGGAGGAAGCTTTCGAGGAAATTAAGCAACGGACCGAAGCTGCCCGCCGGAGCGAGAGTGAGCTTCGCGACGTGGTCAATACGGTTCCGGCGTACGTCTGGAGCACTTCGCCCGAGGGTCATGTTGATTTCGTTAATGATCGTTGGTTGCAGTTCACAGGTGTAGCTTCGGACGAGGCATTCGGCTGGAAGTGGGAAGCGGTTGTTCATCCCGATGATCGCACGAGGGTCGTCGCCGACTGGCACACGGCCCTTACGAACGGGCGAGCCATGGAGAGTGAAGCGCGGGTTCGGCGGGCAGACGGAGAATATTGTTGGTGGTTTATTCGCAATGTACCACTGCGCGCTGAAACTGGAAAGCTCGTCAGATGGTATGGAACCGCTATCGACATTGAAGATCGCAAGCGGGCTGAACAAGCCCTTCTCAAAAGCGAGGAGCGGTGGAGATCCATCTTTGAGAATTCGGCGATCGGCGTTGCGCTGACGGACCTGAACGGCCGCTTTCTAGCCACCAATCATGTCTACCAGACAATGGTGGGTTACACGGAGGAGGAACTGCGTGCACTTTGCTTTCTGGACGTAACGCATGAAGACTACCGCGAAGCCAACTGGGCGCTCATCACCGAGTTGCTGGAGGGAAAACGACGACAGTTTCAGATCGAGAAAAAGTATCGGCGCAAGGACGGCAGTTCGATTTGGGTAAGCAACAACGTTTCTCTTGTGCCCGGCACCGAGAGGGTACCGCGATTCATAATGGCGCTCTCCGAGGACATTACACAGCGCAAACGTGCCGAAGAAGCTCTAGGGCGGAGTGAGGGTTATTTAGCTGAAGCACAGAAATTGACCCACACAGGCAGTTGGGTTTGGAATGTGCGTACCGACGCTCTCTTCTGGTCGCAAGAGGTCTTTCGCATTTACGGCTACGATCCAGAGAAGATGGCTCAACCCACTTGGGACTTTTTTGAGAGGGTTCATCCCGAGGATCGACCAAAGTTCGAGCAGAGAAAGAAAAGAATGGCGTCCACGCAGAAGGAGCGGGCAGATTCTGAGATAGATTATCGAATCGTGCTTCAAGACGGAACGATAAAGCACCTCCACTCTATCGCTCACCCGGTGATTGAGTCAGGCGACGAAGTCGTCGGCACCGTCATGGATGTGACCGAACAGTGGAAGGCGAGAGCCGAGTTGGAGAACGCTTTCGAGGAAATTGAGCGGCGGACAGAGGCTCTTCGGCGGAGTGAGGCTTATTTGGCCGACGCACAGAAATTGACCCACACAGGCAGTTGGGCGGTACGGGTCCCTCAGATGGAAAACGCGCAGGGTGAGGTCGGTCGAGGGCATGAAGTGATCCCTAGGTTCGGCTGGGACGCTTCCTATTGGTCAAAAGAGATGCACCGGATCTTCGGCTTCGATCCTGGTCCCACGCCACCATCTTATATGGAGGTAGTCGAGCGTCTGCACCCGGAGGACGCACGCGATAACACAGCTGTGGTCGAGCAGGCCATTCGGAACAGGACTGACTTTGAGACCGACTTTCGGCTTCTTCTGCCAAACGGCCCGGCCAAGTACGTTCATGTGGTCGGACACCCGGCAGTAAATGCTTCCGGTGATGTCATTGAATTAGTCGGTACGGCGATGGATGTCACCGAGCAGCACGAAGCGAGAGCGGCTCTGCAGACTGCGTTCGAGCAAATAAAGGCGGAGGAAACAGAGCTTCGGCGGATGACCGACGCCATCGCCAGTTATATATACGTGTTGCGGTCGGATGGGACAGCCTTTTATGCAAATCAAACAGTGCTCGATTACACCGGCCTCACTTTGGAGGACGTGCAGAGAGAAGACCAGCGCGCACGGGTCTTCCACCCGGAGGATGTGGAAAGGCTGCGCGAGGAGCGCCATGAGGCGCTTGCGCGCGGTAAGCCTTTTGAACTTGAGCAACGAGCGCTTGGGAAGGACGGTAACTATCGGTGGTTTCTTGTCCGCTACAATCCTCTTCGCGACGACCAGGGGCACGTTATTCGCTGGTATGCGACTGGGACGGATATCGAGGATCGCAAGCAGGCCGAGCAGAGGATGCGTGACGAAAACGTTGCGCTGAGGGAGCAAATCGATCAGGCATTCATGTTTGAGGACATTGTGGGCTCGTCACCGGCACTGCAAGCTGTGCTTTCGAGCATTGTGAGAGTGGCCCCCACCGACTCCACGGTGCTGATCACGGGAGAAACCGGCACCGGAAAAGAACTGATTGCTCGCGCCATACACAAGCACTCGCAACGTTCCGGCCAGGCGTTCATCAGCGTAAACTGTGCCTCGATTCCTTCCTCCTTGATCGCGTCGGAGCTGTTTGGCCATGAGAAAGGCGCCTTCACCGGCGCGGTGCAGCGCCACCAGGGTCGCTTTGAGGTTGCACATTCCGGTACGATTTTTCTAGACGAGGTCGGAGACCTTCCCGCAGAGGCCCAGATTGCGTTGCTGCGAGTACTTCAGGAGCGGCAGTTCGAACGAGTAGGAGGTAACCGAGTTCTTACCACCGACGTTCGCGTCATATCCGCAACCAACCGTGACTTAACGGCAGCCATTGCTGCGGGAACGTTTCGATCCGACTTGTTTTACCGGCTGAACGTTTTCCCGATTGAGGTGCCTCCTCTGCGCAAGCGGAAGGAGGATATTCCGATGTTGGTGGAGTACTTCGTTAAGCGATATGCGGAGAAAGCCGGGAAGCAAATCCGCAAAATTGACAAGAATACGCTGCAACTGTGCCAATCATATCTTTGGCCGGGAAATATCCGCGAGTTGCAAAACATTGTTGAAAGATCGGTGATCTTGTGCAGCGGCGACACTTTTTGGATCGAGAAGGCCTGGCTGGCACGCGTGCACCCACCCCGGCAGGAATTAGCAGGTCCTTTGCCCGACACTCTCCAGAATCAGGAGAGAAAGATTATTGAAAGCGCTTTGGCTGAATGCAAGGGGAAAGTCGCTGGCCCAGAAGGTGCGGCGGCGAAACTCGGAATTCCCCGATCGACGCTGGACTCGAAAATCAAGCAGCTGAAAATCAAGAAACACAAATTTATCTCAGAGTCGCAGTAAGTCCCTGCTTTTCAACTCCCGAAAACTCGGCATTTCCCGAAGTCTCGTCATCCGACCGCTGCCTCTACCCACCTGTTTTCAATGCGTTGCATACGGCCTCTGTATTGCACTTCCGTTTACGTCAGCGGCCGCGATGCCGGCAAATGCAGCGCATCGGGACGACCGCGACTTTGTGCCAGACAAAACATCCGATGACGTTGAGGATCGAAAGATCAGCGCGGCAGAGATTCACGGTCTTTTCCGTAAGTGGTCGTATGGAGGCGGTGCATGTCGCGGAACTGAAGGAGCTTTTCGATCGTGACTATCGAAAGATCATTCTGGATTTGCGAGACCTGAGGCTGGCGGATCGCGACGCAGTGAAGTTTCTAATGGGTTGCGAACGGGATGGCATGAAGTTTGAGAACTGTCCGGCATACGTCCGCGAGTGGATGGACAGAGAAAAAGATTGAGAGAAGGACGAACCGGCACCGCTGGACGGCTCCGGTTTGAGAGAGGAAGTCAATCGTGGTGGTGAGTACATCTTTGTCTGCGCACGACGATACCTCAGACGTTAGTGATCTTCGAGGGTGGGGCGAGCAGCAGTTGATAGCAGCCGCCAAGACTGGAATGGCGGACCCGTTTGGAGAACTTTGCGAACGCCATATAAAGCGAGTCTCCTGTGTGACTCGCCGGATCATACGAAATCGTGAAGACGCGGAAGACGCAGTGCAAGAGTGCTTTCTGAATGCTTTCGTCCATCTCAAGCATTTTGAGGGAAGATCCCAATTTGCAAGCTGGCTGACCCGCATTGCGATCAATGCCGCCTTGATGAAGCTTCGTAAAAACCGCCGAGCGCGAGACGTTCCGATGGACGAGCCAAACTCGGCGTCTGAACCCGTAGCGCAACGAGAATTTCGGCACCACGCTCCCGATCCGGAACAGAGTTGTTCCCTTCGTGAACAGAAACGGATCCTGAACTCCGCCATTTCGGGGCTGCGACCGCGAGCTCGCAACGTTGTCGAGCTCATCCACTCACAACAACACTCAATCAGAGAAACTGCACAAATTCTGGGGATTACGACCTGGGTAGTAAAGGCGCGGATGTTTCACGCGAAAATCGCGCTGCATCGAATGCCCTTGCTGCAAGTGTCGGCAGCTCCAATTGTGCCAGGCAAGCTGAGTAAAGAGGTATCTCAATGACAGCAACAATCAAGTCGGCAATTTCCCCCTTTGCGCAAGCCAAGACTGAATTCGATTCAAATCCCATGTTCTTCCTCAATGAAGACTTTACGTCCGTGCTGGTTTCTGGCGTCCCGGAAGAGTTTCGTAAGCTATCGCGTTACTTGCAGGTGACCGTGCTTGTTCCAAAATCGGCTGTTCATGATAAGACGACCCAGAAAAAGCCGGGACCCGATAAGTCCGTCACTGGCCTCATCGACACCAGTGATGTCTGCTCACCCTTGGATGCACCGAAGGCCCGGTTGAGAAATCCCAACGCCACAGACACGTTTGAGTTTGGCGGAGTGAAAGGATGTTTGTCGACAATGGAGATTCATCGCAATGGTCGGCCCGTTATTCTCACATGTAAGGAATTCAAAACTCTCGTGTATCTGATCAAAAACCCGCGGAGGGTGATCTCACGGGACGAGCTACTCAACGAAGTGTGGGGATACCAGCACTATCCGTGTACAAGAACCGTCGATAACCACATTTTGAGGTTACGCAAAAAACTAGAACGAGAACCTGCCCATCCCAAGCACTTTCATACGGTCCATCGTTCTGGTTACAAGTTCCTGCCATAGGACTGGTCCGCGGCCACCACTGATGAGGTGTTGGCCCGGTGTGAGTGGATTGGCATCAACCACGAGGTTGGGACCTGTCCGTAATGATCCGTATGGCGTTCGAAACTTCTTTACTAGTTGTGTTGACCACCGATGCTTGGTTCACATCAGGAAGATTAGCGGCAAGCGCGCGGTCAGGGCGCTTTCAAGGAGCTTGAATGACAAACCGGAACAAGATATCACGAATCACTCTCGCAGGTAGCCTTCATGGCTTGGTCTGCACACGGAACCGAGCGAGCCATTTGCTGCAAGGTCTTCGGAAAGACTACCAATTGCTGACACCGGAGGAGCGGAATCAAGTGGAGTGTTTTCTATTGGGCCTCTATCCAAACGACAGTCGCCGCCGTACAAGCCCCGACATGCTCAAATCGGAAGTGGAGCATTGATCGAGCAGTTTCAGAAGAAGAGTCTCATGGAAGATGGTGAGCGGATGCTCCGCGACGACCTTCCATCCTCTCGAGGTTTGATCGCGCGTGTTGGTAATCAGGCTGGATATCGAGTGCTTTCTTGTACATCTCAATGGCGAGGTCACGGCTCCCAGTCTGCTCATACAATACTCCCAAGTCAAAATACGCCAGCGCATAAGAGGAATTGTGTTCGAGTGCCTTAATAAGCTCCTCACGTGCTGCAGCTAGGTTACCTTCTTGCAAGAACAGGGCACCTAAATCGCAGTAGGCGGGAGCCTGACTGGGATCGACGGCTATGGCCCGCTGGTACGCTTGTTCCGCTCCCGAAAGATCACCCAGACGCTGAAGCGCCGCCCCGAGATCGATGATCGCCTCAACATCATTCGATTTCAGAGCGATTGCATTCTCGTAGGCGATCTTCGCTTGCCGGTTTAGGGCAAGTTGCAAATACAGGTTTCCAAGATTCACCCAGGCATCAGGATCTCGCGGATCGAGAGAAATTGCGCGTTCATATAAGGCTGCCGATTGGGAGTAATTGCCCTGACTTTCGAAAAGGTTGCCAAGATTTATGATCGCCGATGTGTACTGCGGGTTAAGGTCAATGGCACGCTGGTAATAGACCGCGGCTTTTGAAGCATCTCCTGCCTCGGCGAACGCAACCCCGAGATTGTAGTGAAGCACCGAGCTTTTTGGTGTTGCTTCCAGGGACTTCCCGTAGAGTGAGATCTCATCGCGCCAATCGAGCACGCGTGCATTGAGGCGCCAAACGCCCCATGAAACCCAAAAAATGAGCGCGTACAACCCTAGCGATCTTGTCCAACCCCTGAGTTGAGACAAAAGCCCCACAATCGCCAACACAAGACCCAGAGCGGCCAGATAGGTGTAGCGTTCGGCCATGCCTTGATAGATCGGCACAATTCCGCAAAAAGGAGCTAATGCGATGCACAACCACGCCAAACCGGCGGCTACTTCGGGCAACTTGCTGCGCAATTGCAGAATGGCGATGAACAGTGCGAGCACTCCAATGAACGCCGCAGCCGTCGTCATAGGAGAATTGTTTGTCGGTACGTCCGTCGAACGCTCGATACTCATCCGAAGCGGGAGAAGCATCCAGCCGATGTATTTCCAGAACGAAATGCCTGATCCGATAGTTAGCGCAACACCTGAGGAAAGGTGTGCGCCTGCGACATGTCTGAGCCAAAGATAGACAGCATCGACGGCAACGCCAACGCCGCATAGGGCCAACCACCGCCGGCGCACAGCGTTGGCGGCATGAACTATAAGGCACGCCAGCGGCAATGTCAGGATGCCGATCTCATGCGAGAGAAGGGCGCCGAAGGACGCAATGCCGTAGGCTAGCAGCGCCACAATTTTGTTCGAACGCAGATACCAATCTGCGCACAATAAGCCAATCAACAGGAATAGAACCGCTAAGGAGATGGCGCGACCAGAGATCCACGCCACAACCTCGGCGTTAATTGGGAGGCCCAACCAGGAAATAGAAACGGCTGCAGACAGTAAACTTGAAACGCGCAACCTTTTTAAGAGCAAGAATGCGAGTAAACCGTTCGCCCAATGCAAAACAAGGTTTGTCAAGTGGAAGCCGATCGCATCCAGTCCCCAGAGCCGGCGGTCCAGGGCCAGGCTGAACCAAAATAGCGGCCTATAAAAAGAGCCTCCCAAGCCACGAAACTCACTGTTAAATGGGACCGCGGCGCGAGCATACTGCGAGACCGAATGCCAGGACAATAAAGCAGGATTGTGTTGAATCTGGGCTACGTCATCATAGACGAATGCAGCGCCGATTACGTGCCGGTAAAGCAATGCCACCCAGCATGCGCTGATAATCGCGAACCACAGGTCGGAGTCAGAAGCGACCGCTGCCAGAGGGCGGAACACAAACCGCCAACGACTCCGACACCTCGTCTCACTTTTTAATGCTTCCAACGGTTACCACCAGCGATGACGACGATTTTAATTTTGCCAGTCACAGCTCTCCTGACGATCCTCGGCATGGGCGAGCGTGTCAACGGGCAACTGACAGTCTCGACGTTCGACGCCAACTCCCGACTGGCCTTCAACCGGCATAATTGAAACGAAGCGGAGGCCGGAGTTTCTGATTTTGTTCGTATCATTTGAACTATCATTGCGTGATTTCGCGCAATTGCGAAATCGCCTCTTGATCGTTGGGACTAACTTCTAAGATCTTTCTGTACATTGCCGCAGCCGAATCAATATGTCCCATCTCCTTATATAAGGCTGCTAAGTCGAAATAAGCCGGCGTCCGAGAAGGTTCTAGCTCAATAGCATGCAGCAGGTTGTCAACAGCAGCGTCGACAGATCCTAACTGAAACAAATCCATACCGAGGTTGAGGTATGCGTTGGCATCAGTCGGGTTGATAGAAATCGCTTTTTCTTCTTGCTTCTTGGCATCAGCGAAATCACCCAATTGCTGAAGCGCGGCGCCATAGTTGACAAGGGCCGTGGCATCATCAGGATTGAGTGCGAGCGCCCGTTCATATGTACTCTTCGCCTGTCCCGTTGCGCCGAGCCGTAAGTCGACATTGCCCAGGCCCGTGATTGCGCTTTCATAGTGTGGATTTAGATCGAGAGTATGCTCGTAATAAGCTGCAGCCTGCATAAGATCGCCTTTCTGTTCAAGGACAGCGCCGAGATCGAACAAAAGCGTCGCGCTCTGTGGAGTTGCCTCCAGGGACGACTCATAGAGCGAGATCGAATCGCGCCAGTCGAGCGCACGCTTTTCGAGTCGCCATGTTCCCCAAGCTGCCCACATCGCTACCGCCCAAACGGCGAGTGCTCTCCGTGTTCGAAGCTTTGACAATAGGGCAACGATTGAAAAACAAAGGCCACCGGACGCCAGGTAATTGAAACGTTCTGCCATTCCCTGATAAATATAGACAATTCCGCAGAACGGCAGCAGAGCAATAAACATCCATGTAACGCCAGCTGCTAGTTCCGCCATCTCCTTACGTAGGCGGTAAACGACGAGAACTAGGAGTACCATTCCAGTCCACGCACCAGCGGCTATGAGAGAGAGATTGTTCGCAGGCACATCGGTTGAGCGCTCCACACTCATGCGAGTCGGCAAAATCATCCAGCTAAGGTATTTCATCAAAGAGACGCCAACTGTGAGAAGTTTGGGAGACCCTGCGGCTGACGTTTGAGTTCCCGCAATTTGGCGCAGGCAGAAATAAACGACCAACATGCTGGTTCCGGCTGCCCCCAATGCGACATATTCTCTTCGGGACCTGAACCGGTCCACGCTGTATAGAACCAATAAGGTGATTGGCAGAACGAGAACGCCCTCCTCGTGGCAGAGAATCGCAGCTAAAGCTGCAATAGAATACGAGAACAAGGCCAGGAGTTTTCTGGAGCGCAGATACCAATCTGAAGACAGTAAAGCCAAAAAGAGAAAAATGGCCATCAGTGAATAGGAACGACCTGAGACCCATGCAACTACCTCTGAGTTGATAGGGAGGCCAAGCCATAGAAGGCTGCTCATGGCTGCCACCAACACGCTAGCGCGCAGTCGGCGTAGCAGAAAGAAGCCGAGTAAACCCACGATCCAATGAAGGACGATATTGGTGATATGGAATCCAGTCGGATTGAGTCCCCAGACTTTCTGGTCCACGGCAAGGCTTAACCAAAAGAATGGCCGGTAGAAGGACCCGCCAAAACCACGGAGGTTGTCAGTGAAGGGTACAGCCGAGTGAAAATATTGCAATGTGGTCCGCATCTGCAGGAGAGAAGCGTTCGTTTGGATCTGATCTATGTCATCGTAGACGAATGGAGCATGGATCACTCGTCGATAAAGAAATAACATCCAAAATGCGCTAATGACCGCAAAGATTAAGGTTTGACGGGCCGTACTCCATGCCCGCAGTCGCGGACCCAACGAATGATCAGTATGTTTCGTCGCGTGATGTTTGGCCTTTCGCCTCGGGCGTTCGGACTGCTCGCCGTATGAATGTTGGGTGAGCCTGACCGGCGGGACGGGTTTGCGATGCCGAGGATCGGAGGGTGGCTCACTCGCTTAGTACTGATTCATGCGAGGAATCCGTAGGACTCCGTTCAGGCTCAGCACCAAGCTGGGCGGTGAGCTGAGACTTTAAGCCAAGCGTTGCGTTCTCAAGTTCAGCTTTAGCCCGCGCCATGTGTCCCAGCATTGTGTGCAGGCGCTTCGGTCCCAAAACTAAGAGGCCGAGCATAAGCATGAACAGGATTTCCGTGCCGAAACCCATGATTCACTCCTTGAACAGGGCTTGGTCGTTGGCAATGGTGGTGGTTGTGCCGACTGGCTTCTCTTCCTCAGCTTTCATCGCTCACTTGAAGCCTCGGATGCCTTCCCCGATTCCCTTGCCCAGCTCCGGAAGCTTCTTTGGCCCGAATACGAGCAGCGCAATCCCGAAAACCACCAGTAGGTGCATAGGTTGAAACAATCCTTCAAACATAGGTTCTCCTTCGGTTCCGGTGAAAGAAAATGCGGTTAGTAAAATGGGGACGCCGTCCGCAAATCCCGGACAGCATCCGCCAGGGGAGAAACACAAATCGCAACTCCTGCAATCAACTACGCGTTGCCGCGTCCGCCTCGTGCGCCAAATTAAGCACTAGTTCGGAAAACTCCGGCGTTTGGCCGATGAACAGTCCGTCGCTGATGAAGCCGTTGATAGCGTCCGTCGCTGGGATAAGTAAGTCTGGCTGTTCCTTGGTGGAGACACGACTCACGCTGTATGTGCCAGCGGGAAGGGTCTCGCCTCCGGCTACGAAGTCGAACGGGGCATTCACAAACGATTCTGCTTGCGTCGTGGGCGCGGGCACCTCCGCACAACCCCAGCGCACAAGCCAGGTTGACAACGGCGGTCGAGTATGACTTCTTCGTGATGTCTCCTTGATGAAACGTTAGATTTCGTCGTTGATTACTGCGCTCGTGAGGTTTAATTCCAACAGCTGCCTCCTAGGCCTCGGTTATCAAATGCTTTTCACAACGTATGTAGGATTAGACACGCGCGACGAAGGGTGAGATTCGGGCGGTATGTCATTTGATTGTCAACTCTCTGTCAACTTTCGTAAGAAGGAAGGCAGTCTGAACAAGTGCAATCTTTGCGAGAACCAACGGTTATCTCGAATGCTGGTATGTCGATATCGGGGCCCGCGTCCGAAAAGGTGAACTGCTGGCGGAAATCGAGACCCCCGAACTCGACCAGCAACTGCGGCAGTCGAAGGCTGAGCTAGCCACTGCCGAAGCCAATCTAAACCTGTCGCAAATCACGGCAGAACGCGATGAGAATTTATTGAAGACCCATTCGGTCTCAACCCAGGAGCGCGACAATGCCGTGAACGCAAACGTGGCCAACCGGGCAACGGTCGATTCGAACCAGGCCAACGTGGCACGGCTTGAGCAACTGCAATCCTTCGAAAAGGTCTATGCGCCTTTCGACGGCATCATCACGGCCCGGAGTACGGATGTGGGTGCCCTGATCGATGCAGGCGCTAATGCGCCGAAAGAGTTGTTCCACATCGCATCCATCACCAAGTTGCGCATTTACGTCGCGGTTCCGGAGGTGTACTCGCGTTCTGCCATCTCAGGAGCGTCCGCCGGTGTGACACTCGACGAATATCCGGGAGAAACATTCCACGGGGTCCTGGTAAGAAACTCTAATTCAATCGATGCCGCGTCTCGTACCCTACTGGTCGAAGTCGATGCGGACAACAGCAGCGGCCGCCTGATGCCAGGTGCATACGTGCAAATTCATCTCAAGCTGCCGGCGGACTCTCGCTCGGTGACGGTTCCGTCAAACGCTCTGATTTTTCGCAAAGAGGGCCTGCAGGTCGCCGTCGTGCGCAACGGGAAGGCGGAACTGGTATCGGTCACGCCGGGCCACGATTATGGCGACAGCATGGAGATACTTGCCGGACTGCGCCCGCAGGACGATGTCATTCTCAGCCCATTTGATTCGTTGATCACTGGCACCCCGGTTCAGGTGGGTAACGCCCGTTCGGGAGGTGCAGGAGAATGAGGCAGATCGCATGCATTATCGCAATAATAACAATGATGTTGCTGACGGGCTGCATGGTAGGTCCTAAGTACTCGCGGCCCAGCGTACCAACGGCGCCCGTCGATGCGTTTAAAGAAACGGATGGCTGGAAAACAGCCCAGCCGAGTGACCAGTTGCAGCGCGGGGCCTGGTGGGAAGTCTTCGGGGACGCCCAGTTGAACGCACTCGAAGCTCAACTTACCGTCTCCAACCAGGACCTCAAGGTTGCGCAGGCTCGCTTCGAGGAAGCGCGGGCGACGATTCGCTTCAACCGTGCAGCCCAATTTCCGACCATTTCTACCACGCCGGGGATTGCCTCAATACGCGACTCGGCCAACCGGCCGTACTTCACTACCACGAGCAGCACGGGAGACTTTGTGCTTCCATTCGACCTCTCCTACGAACTCGATATCTGGGGAAGAGTGCGGCGGACGGTTGCCGCTTCCCGTGAAGAGGCGCAAGCAACGGCGGCCGATTTAGAAACGGTCAGTCTTAGCCTTCACGCCGAACTGGCATTCGACTACTTCGAGTTGCGCAGCGCTGACGCCCAGAAGCAACTCCTGGACGACACGGTGAAAGCTTTCCAATATACCCTGCAGCTCACCACAAACCGATTTGAAGGCGGTGCCGCTCCAAAATCCGATGTTGCGCAGGCCCGAACACAGTTGCAAACCACGATGGTCCAGGACACCGATGTTTCCGTCGAACGAGCGCAGTTCGAGCACGCCATTGCCATCCTGATCGGAAAGCCCCCAGCAGCATTCAATCTTCCCCCATCGCCTCTTCACGTCGAGCCTCCGGCTATTTCGGCAGGACTCCCATCACAACTCCTAGAGAGGCGACCCGATATCGCCGCCGCGGAACGACGAGTTGCTGAATCGAACGAACAAATCGGAATTGCCCGTGCTGCATTTTTTCCGACGATCGTGTTGAGCGCGTCAGCCGGATTCGAGGGAGATTCCATCACCAACTGGTTCAATTGGCCGAGCCGCTTTTGGGCGGTGGGACCTTCCGCGGTTGAGACGCTGTTTGATGCCGGGCGTCGGCGCGCGACCTCACAGGCGGCGCTGGCCAACTACGACGCAACCGTGGGCGGCTATCGCGAGACCACGCTCACGGCGCTTCAGCAGGTCGAAGACAATCTCGCCGCGCTTCGTATCCTCGAGCAGGAAGCCCAGCAACAGAAAGACGCAACCGCTTCCGCACAGGAATCATTGCAGGTTTTTACCGATCGCTATATCGGTGGAGCGGACCCTTACCTCCAGGTGCTGACCGCGCAGACGATTGCCCTGCAGAATGAACGGAACGATGTCGACATTATGAGACGCCGCATGGATGCGAGCGTTCTATTGATTAAGGCGCTCGGGGGAGGATGGGACGCATCGCAATTGCCGAAGGTAGCACAACTTCGCTGAAGCGACCAGCAACTTGATCTGCTTCGTTCTGATCCAATCTGCTCGGTTATGAACATAGAACTACTGCAGTTTTTACTACAGTGACGGTAGAGGTGAAGGCTCAAGGAGTGAAATGGCAATGTCCAAGCTTCACCTATCCGTTATTTTTTCTTTCCGTTCTTGCAGGCCGTAAGCTGCCTGAATTACTTCCCAGTTTACGGAAAAGTGACATCTCCGTGACAATTCCCATCCCATAGCCGCGCATGATCATTGCTGCCGCCTGCCAAGCGACCGAGTTCTTGCATTGCCGAGGAGAGGCGGTTCTCGGAAAGGAGAAAAATCATGGAGTGGACCGCACCGAAGTTCGAAGAAATCGCGCTGAACTGTGAGATAAACTCTTACGCCAGCGCCGCGCTGTAATCCTCGCCAGAGAAGCACCAAAATCCCGGGCTCGCCCAGGTAGGGCGGTTTCCTGCAGTGGATGAGCTTAATCACAAACCTGGTTCAGATTAAAAAAGGAGACGTCCATGAACACTCGCACCGTGTCATTGCCCATGACGGCATCGATCAGCGTCCTTTTGTTAGTCTCGGCACTGACCGCGCGAGGCCAAGCACAATGGCCAATAGCCGGTCAGAATCTCGACAACAGCCGCAGCCAGCCGGCAGAGCACACAATCACTCGCGCCAACGTGCACACCTTGAGCGCAAAGTGGGTGTTTACAACTAGCAACGATGTTTCTGCTACTCCTACCGTTTTTAATGACGCCATCTACTTTCCAGATTGGGGTGGCAATCTCTATGCAGTGAACAAGGAGACTGGCACTCTCATCTGGTCTCACCTGATCTCGGACTACGATGGCGCCAAAGGATCTATCTCTCGCGTTAGTCCTGCCGTCGACACCGTGAATGGCCAGTTGATTTTCGGGGACAACCCCATCGCTGGCGAAGGCGGCGCGATTCGCGCCAATCTTGCCAAGCTCACCCCCAGCAACCCGAAAACGGTGGGCGCGAATGTGATCGCAGTAGATCAGGGAACAGGATTGCTCAAGTGGATTACTAAGGTGTCGAAACATCCGGCATCAATCATTACGGGATCTCCGGTTATCTTCGACGGGGTGGTTTACATTGGGGTGTCTTCGTTCGAGGAGACTCTTGCTGCAACGAAATTCAAAACATATCCTTGTTGTACATTTCGTGGCAGCGTAGTAGCCCTCAATGCTAAGACCGGTAAGGTGCTGTGGCAAACCTTCACTGTGCCGGACAACGGCGGTGTGCAGGGCGGATACAGCGGCGCAGTGGTTTGGCAACCACCGGCGATTGATAAAAAGCGCGGTTCGCTCTACGTCGGCACCGGTGATAACTACACCGCACCTCTAGATGTGGAAGCCTGCCAAAACAAATTTCCAAACGATGACTGCACCGCTCTGGACGATTACTTCGACAGCGTTCTTGCATTGGATTTGAAGACCGGGCAGATCAAGTGGGCGAGGAAGGCACGCGAGTTTGACACTTGGACAGTCGCCTGCTTAACCGAGAAAACTCCAAACAAGGATTGTGAAGTACCCGCCAGCCCAGATTTCGACTTTGGAGGGTCGGGACCCAATCTGGTGGGCAATATTGTCGGTTTTGGCCAGAAGAGCGGGATCTATTGGGCATTAAATCCCGATAGCGGCGACCTCGTTTGGGCCACACAGGTTGGGCCGGGCAGTGACCTAGGAGGCATCGAGTGGGGTACCGCAACCGATTTTAAGAGCGTCTATGTCGCTATCTCGGATGCCGACAAGATCGAATATACCTTGGTGCCTTCGGGACAGAAGATTACGTGGGGATCGTGGGGCGCACTTGACGTCGCCACTGGGAAGATCCTTTGGCAGACAGCAGACCCCACTAAAGGCACCTTCGATATTGGCTCGGTGAGTGTTGCGAATGGCGTCCTGTATGCACCCTCTTTGTCGGGGCAGATGTACGCGCTGAACACGGCAAGCGGGAAAATCCTCTGGAACTTCGCCAGCGGCGGTTCTGTAATCGATGGGCCATCCATCGTGGACGGAGGCGTCTATTGGGGTTCTGGTTACACTATCGGAACCGGAAATAACAAAGTGTACGCATTTACTCTGGGTGGCAAGAATTGAGGCGAGCAAGAGTGAGGGCTTGCGTTTGAATGGATCGCTCACGTCGACGATGTTCGACGGACAATATCGGGGCAGTCTGCCATTGATGGCAATAGCAGGCTGCCCCCGAATTAGTCAGGATCTTTCGCCGATGCCTTTGACGTAACAACGCCCCCGCGCTTGTGGATCGCTGTGGGCGCCTGCAACAGCGGACTGCCGTTTGAACCGGATTTATCTCCTCAACAATATGCCATCCAATACGGTCAGGTAATGATTAATCAGCTCAATTTCGTTCGCGACCGCATCCATCCTTATTTCACGCAGAATGCTTCGGTGGGTGCCGATCTCTACCAACTGGAAAACCGTTCGGTACGCTGCAGACCGAAGCTACGAACCTGAGCAATACGCTCGAAGTAATCGACTTCGGAGGCCTGTTCTCCGGCAACGCACTCGGCCCCTCGCGGCAATATACATAGTTGATATTGAGAAAGGATGCGTAATGGGATCAAGAATAATCCGCTTTTGGTTGTCGATGGTTATCATAATCGCCCCTGCAGGGAGAACCCTCGGGATAGACTCCCTGAAAGTCCCGACCAACGTCGCCTACGTGAGCGAAGAGGAGGGCGGGATCAGCGTGATCGACTTGAGCACGCTGAAGGTGATTCAACGGGTCCAACCAAACGATCTGGCGCCACGAGGACTGGCAGTTACGCTTGACGGAAAATACGTCATCACGTCGAACAAAAACACAAGCGATGGTGCGGTCTTCAGTACGCCGGACCTGAGCTTGCTTAGACGAATCCACATCGGTGAGAGCCCGGAGTTCATCAAGATCAATCCCGCTGGTGACCGGCTTTTTGCGACTTTCGAACCCGGTTCGGAGGGCGGACCTCCGGGGGTCGCGAAAGCCGGCGCCAGCGCCGATGACGAACATGGGCCGCCCGCTCAGATCGCCACATTCCATGTCGAAGATTGGGTGCCGGGTCCGGTTTCCACCGCGGGCCAGGAAACAGAAGGCATCGAATTCTCGCGCGATGGAAAGTTAATGCTGGTAGCCAATGAATCGCAGGAAACCATCGGAGTATTCGACGAAGCCACCGGGCGCCATCTGCGAGACGTCGATCTAAAGGCCTACGGAATTCGCCCGCGCAGCGTCAAAGCATCTCCGCAGGGAAACGAGTACGCGGTGACGATGGAAAGCTCGGGGACGTTACTGACAATGGACCCGAGCTTTAAAGTAATCAAGTCTGTGCCAACCGCAGCGAAACCCTACGGAGTCGCGTTCGACCGCGCGGGCAAGCGCATATTCGTTTCAGCCGCACAGGCAGGTAAACTGCAAGTATTTTCGGCGGATTCTCTGCAACTCCTCGCAGAAGCTCCCACCGGCAAGAGGTGCTGGCATTTCACATTTACGCCCGACGATTCCAGGATTTTATTTGCCTGCGGACGATCAAACAATGTAGTTGTGATCGATGCGAGTTCATACAAACTGGTCGGCACAATCGAGGGGTTCAAGCTACCGTGGGGCATCGTGACATACCCTAGGTCATACGGGAGTTTGGGATTGCCGTAACAGCGGCGTCCAACGGAGAATTCCGCGCTCCCCGTGAAGAGATCAAAAGGGTAAGATCGGCTCGTGGGTCTTAGCCACACTGGAAACTATAACCGTCGATGTTGCAAAAAGCTAAGTCAATCAGCATGGCAAATCAACAGACTACAAGAATGCGCGGACTTGTCGTACTCCTTGGCATGGCTCTAATTTTTTCCCCGTGCTTACGCGCTCAAGAGGCCACCTGGCGGATCGATCCGCTCCACAGTGGGGCCCATTTCAGGACGACAGTTGGAAATTTGTTCTCTTCATTCGCGATCTACGGCCACTGATGGTCCGGGAAGAAGCCCAGCAGATTGAAACGTCACGTTCCGCCCACTATGTAGGCTCGCAAGCCTGTGAGAAGTGTCACGCCGAGATATATGCCCACTGGAAGAGGACGCCGATGGCAAACGTGGTTCGCGATCTCAGGGAGCATCCCGACGCTATTATCCCAGACCTAGCCACTGACCCTCTGGCCAGGTTCACGAAGGATCAAGTAGCCTTCGTCTACGGCAGCATTTGGAAGCAACGCTACTTCACGAAAATCGGTGATGACTATTTCCCCGAGCCTGCTCAGTGGGACATCGTCGATCACGTATGGCGTCCGTATTTCGTTGCGAAAGGAACCGACTGGTGGGAACCGTTCTATCCTCCCGACAACCTGAAACGGCCAACTGGACCCACGTGCGATGGTTGCCATTCCGTTGACTACGATATTCGTACGAAGAAGGTTGCGGAGTGGAACGTAGGCTGCGAGCGCTGTCACGGTCTGTCCATGTTGAAGGGATTGTTGCTGACCGAAAGAACTATCCTCTTGGGAAGGATCTTCGCCTTCCTCCGCTTACCCGTGATCTCGAGATTGACTATACGGCTCTGAGCTTTGTCGTTCCTCAGAAGGTGCATTTCCAGTACCAACTGGAAGGCTGGGACCGCGATTGGCAGGATGCCGGAACTCGTAGGCAAGCGTTCTATAACAATCTTCGACCAGGGAAATACAGGTTTCGCGTGATCGCACGTAATAACGATGGCGTGTGGAACGAAGCCGGCGCATCCCTAGAGCTTTTCGTCCTCCCGGCGTTGTACCAGACGAACTGGTTCCGTTCGATGTGCGCGGTCGGATTCCTGGCATCGCTGTGGGGTATCTATCAATTGCGGGTCCGGCAACTGCAGCGACAGTTCAACATAGGGCTGGAAGCGCGCGTGAATGAGCGCACACGCATCGCGCGAGACTTACACGATACTCTGCTGCAGAGTTTGCACGGATTGATGTTTGAATTTCAG
>Ga0210405_10001682_pt1 | contig 24573 bp, 20 predicted proteins | sample IncBWH11MmetaG_FD_155492 | JGI IMG/M metagenome (GOLD analysis project Ga0210405, IMG submission 155492) | Forest soil microbial communities from Barre Woods Harvard Forest LTER site, Petersham, Massachusetts, United States - Inc-BW-H-11-M | ecosystem: Environmental > Terrestrial > Soil >... | reverse complement strand
GATTGCTTGGTTTGTATCCCAGCACATATTGATTGCGCAGCTCCATGCCGATTTTCGACGCAATGTCCGGCAGTTCATTTAGATGCTCGACAGCGAAAACGCGGCCACCCGTTAATTCCGTGACTTCGGAGAGCAGTGTTGGGCCATTCAGCTCTTCCGGGGTGCGATTCCGATTACCAAGCGGGTCGTAGATGCCGATGGCATAGAGCTGGGTATCCGCCTCCTTGACCAGTCGCTTGATATCGTTTTCGTTGTACCTGCTATGATTATCCCCTCCATCGGAAAGAATCAGCAAGGCGCGTTTGGCGTTATGTGCACCCCTCATCTGGCTCAGGCCCAAATAGATGGCGTCCAGCAGCGCCGTGCGCCCACGCGGCGCGGTTACCATCATGCGGCTTTGCAGGTCCTCCACGCTGTTCGTAAATGCACTGGTCAGTTCCGCCCGCTCGTTAAATGTAACCAGGAAAAATTCATCCGCCGGATTCGCGGTCTTGAAAAAATCCAGCGCCGCCTCCCTCGCTTTATCGATTTTGTTGGACATGCTGCCGCTGAAATCGAAAATCACGCCAATCGAAATGGGTACGTCTTCCGAAGAAAACGTCACCACCTCCTGTTCCACGTTGTCTTCGAACACCCGGAAGTTATCTTGCTCCAACCCCGTGACCAAGCGGTTGAATGGATCCGTCACCGTGACGTTGACCAGCGCAAGGTCCACGTCCGTGTGGATTACCTTTCCCGGGTGAATCGTTACCGCAGGTGTGTTGTGGGAAACATCCGTCAGCTTGGAAGGCGCCGGCGGCGGAACGGGATTCGTTGAGGTGGAAGACTCCTGGGCCCGGAGCAAGGGTGGGGCTGCTGCCAGACAGAGGCAGATGCACAGCCGGGCGGCAGCCAGTACGGACACTACGCGAATCCTGCAACAATCGCGTTTCACGGCTCCCCCATCCTCCCGGTTCCCCAGGATGGCCGCGCGGATGACCTATCATAATCACCAGTTCCTCGGAAAGGCAATAGTCCGCCCCAACTTCTGCACTCCTTGATCCGAATGGGCCAGGACAAATAACCAAGAATTCTCACGTGCACCAAGATTAGCCGGTTAGGTGCTGCCAAGCCGCCCGATTAAAGCTTGCCCTCATCCTTCGCCCGTACGACTACCAGGGTGACATCGTCCCTTTGTGGTTGGCCCTTGGAAAAGTCCGCCACCTCGTCCAGGACACTTCGGATGATCTCTTTTGGCGTGCGATCGTGGCAAGATCGCAACAACTTCTCTAGCCTCTGTTGTCCCCAAAATTCACACTGGGGATTCTCCGCCTCCGTAATTCCATCCGTATACGCGATCAGCACATCCCCAATTTCCAGTCGAACTGTCGCCGAGGTGTACTCAGCATTCTCCAAAGCCCCTACCGGCGTGCCCTCCGTTTCCAACGGAATCACCTCACATTGTCCCTCCCTCCAGCGGAGCACCATCGGCGGGTTGTGCCCCGCATTCACATATCTCAGAACCCGTGTCGCGGGCTGGTACTCACCGTAGAAGAGCGACGCGAAGAAATTTCCCGGAGACGACTCGTGAACCAGCCGGTTAACTTCGCTTACCATAATTGAAACGTCCACGTGAGGATGCAGAGCTTGCGCCTTCAAGGACGCCTGTAGGCTGGCCATAAGTAACGCTGCTCCGATTCCCTTGCCGGACACGTCGCCAATTGCGATTCCCCATCGCCCTCCATGCAATGGGAAAAAATCATAGTAGTCTCCGCCAATACTCTGAGCCGGCTGGTAGAACGTTTCGCACGTTAGTCCCGGAATCGAAAGACTCTGTTGTGGGAAAAAGGCCTGTTGCACGTCCTTCGCAAGTTCCAGGTCCTTGCGCAAGGCCCTATGAAGACCAGAATCCGATTTCTTCAGAAACTCCAGGACCGTCTCCACGTGATTGCGCAAAAGCAGCCCTGCTTCCTTCCCTTGCCCTCTTCCAAGAGCGTGAATGATCGGTTGGTGAGACTCTACTATTTCCTGGAGATTCCCTGTGACCTTTCCGACCGAACCCCGAATTCGCAAATCGACAGCCAAGGTGTCCCACACACGGAGTAAAACCTCGTTTTGTGAGGCTTTCAGGATGATTCGATGGAATTTTACGTCGTGTTCTGCAAAGGAATCGAGATCGAGGCCGCGAACTGCCGCGCGCATGGCATTCAATTCCCGTTGCAATTCACCGATATTGCCTTTCAGCGCTGGGGCGGCAGCTCGTGCCCCCAGTTCTTCCAGTGCAGCTCGTATTTCATAAGCCTCGTGCATCTCTTTCGGATTCGGCGAATGAACGGTTGCCGTAAGCTTTCCCGAAAGGGTAACTATACCGAGCGTTTGAAACTCGGCCAACACCTTCAAGACGGAATCCACATCCATTTGATATTCCGCTGCGATTTCCGGCAAGAGTATTAATCTGCCGGGGAGATAGCGTCCGCTGAATAGCTCCTTGGCCAGGCGAGCCCGTGCCAGTTTGTTGGGCTGCCCGCTGCGGCTGCTCCCGGTAGTCGGGTACCTCTTATCTTTGTCCAACAACCCCATTCGTTTGCTCCTCAGATTAGGTTCTTGGCTGGGCGGGGTGTCCTCGTGCAAAAAACTGCTTCTTTTATCGAACATGTTGAAACTCTCTCCTGTAATGCATCTGGGTGGTAACCCAACCAAACTGACCTCCAAGTTTTTGAGTCAGCTCGAGTTCTGGCTGAAAACGTGGTTAACGGGTCCACCACCCCGGGCATCAGACTATGCGGCAAGAGAAAAGTAGGTGTGTCGTTCGCGTTGAATTTTTGTGACTTGCGGGCATTTCCGCTTTGGGTCGGATCGAACATTACAGGTAACCTGTTACGCAGGCGTAACACACTCGCTGTAACACTACGCTAGGATATAGATTGCATTGCGCTTATTTGGATGCCCCACGGCTCTGGCGCGATATGAACCTAAGACATGAAGTCATTCCTCGGATTCCAGCTTGACCCTGAAAACCACTCCCTTTACCGTGGGGAACAGCGACTACAAATTACCCCCAAGGCCTTCGATGTCCTTTGTTACCTGGTTGAGAAGGCAGGCTCCCTTGTTACCCAAGACGAGCTTCTTGAAGCCCTTTGGCCGAATACATTTGTAAACCCTGAAGTCCTCAGAAAATATATTCTGGAGATCCGCCGGGTACTGGGTGACCGGCCCGGGCACCCTACATTCATCGAAACAGTAACCAAACGCGGGTACCGCTTCATAGCACCCGTGACCGATGAAAATGCCGCCGGGCCTTCAGGCCCTTCCACACCGAATGGAACACAGGAGTTGGTCGGTCCACGAACGACTTCGCCCGAACAGGAAAGTTCCCCCAGCGAAGCCACATTACGCAAGCTCGCGATTCCGGCACTTTTGCTGATAGTCGCGGCAATAGGGATAACTTGGTACTTCTGGCGTGCGAGAACTAGGGTGGCTCCCTCGTCAAGCAATAATTCCCTCGCGGTGTTGCCGTTTGCTGACCTAAGCCCGGGTAAAGATCAGGAATATTTCTCAGATGGACTCACGGAAGAACTGATCACCAATCTCGCCCACATACCTGGCCTTAAAGTCGTCGCGCGCTCTTCGTCCTTTCGGTTCAAAGGCAAGAATGAAGACCTTCGCAGTGTTGGGCAGAAGCTCGGAGTGGCAACTGTGTTGGAAGGAAGCGTCCGCAAAGACGGGGATCACGTACGCATTACCGCGGAGCTGATCAAGGCTGCCGACGGGTTCCAACTCTGGTCGGAGACCTATGACCGCGATATTAGTCATATCCTTGCGGCACAGGACGAAATAGCTCGGGCCGTGAGTGGTGCTTTGCAATTGAGATTGTTGAGCGGCAACAACGCGGCCCCTCTGGGAGGTTCGCCCACAACGAATTCCCGAACCTACGAGGCCTATCTGCAGGGGCAGTACTTCATCGCCCGTGGGCAAGACAAGGAGGATCTCGAGAGAGCGCTCTCGTACGCGGACCAAGCAATCAAGGTGGATGCCGGCTATGCCCCAGCATGGGCTCAACGGGCCCAAGTGCTGCAGACCCTGGCCAGCGTCGCTCTGATCGAGAACGCCGATGGGTTCCGCCGTGCGCGGGAAAGTGCAGAGAAGGCGATTGCGCTCGACCCTAACTTGGCTACAGGCTACATGGCGCTGGGATTGGTCCAGATCAATCATGACTGGGATTGGGAAGGTGCGGATGAATCCTTGAGGAGGGCCGGGGTGTTGGAGCCGGGTAACGCCACCGTTTTAGGTAATCGCGCTTACTTAGCCAGGAACCTCGGGCAATTGGAAAAGGCGATTGAGCTACGCAGGGAGGCCATTGCCCTCGACCCGTTGAGAGCCAATTTCCATTTGTCCTTAGGCTACGAACTCTTCCTCTTGGGCCGATTCGACGAAGCAAAGGCTGCGCTACAAAGGGCTCAGGAATTGAATCCCCAGCTTTCCTCTCTGCACCTCACGCGCGGCACGATTCTCCTCTTGGAGGGACATCAACAAGAGGCTCTGGCGGAGATGGAGAAGGAAACCGGCGAATGGGAGAAACTGTCGGGAGAATCCATGGCCTACTATGCGCTTCAGCGCCGAGAGGACTCGGACCATGCCCTGAATAAACTTATCACCACCCATCAAAACGACTGCGCGTATCAAATCGCCGAGGTATACGCCTATCGCCAAGAAACCGAGAATGCGTTCAAGTGGCTGGACCGCGCTTTTCAACAACGAGATTCCGGCGCCCCCGATCTTAAATCCAATCCGCTAGTGAGAAGTCTGCGCGGAGACCCGCGTTACGTTGAACTTCTGAAAAAGATGCGGTTGCCCGATTAACGAATTCCGTTCTGCGACTATGCGGTCTGACGGTGGCTCACGCCATCAAGATGAGTGTGTTAGCATCGGCATCGTAGCTCCATTTCCAAGAAAGTTGCGATGAGTGCCGACGAACCAAGAGTCGTAGTGGTCATTCCCGCGCGTTACGCTTCCACGCGCCTGCCCGGCAAGCCGCTTGTTTCGCTGGCTGGCAAGCCTATGGTCCAGCGCGTCTACGAGCGCGCCAAGCAAGCCCAAACCGTCCATCACGTCGTCGTTGCCACCGACGATCAGCGCATCATCGACGCCGTTCGCGCCTTCGGTGGGGAAGCCCGCATGACCCGCGCCGACCACCGCACCGGCACCGAACGAATCGCCGAAGTCGCCGCGCACGAGGAAGGCGACGTCTTCGTCAACGTCCAGGGCGACGAACCGCTCGTCGATCCAGCCGCCATCGACGCCGCCGTCGCCGCGCTCCTCGAAGAGCCCGCCGCCCAGATCGCCACCGTCGCCACGCCCATCCGCCACGCCGGCGACATCATGGATCCCAACGTCGTGAAAACGGTTCTCGATTTCGAAGGCAACGGCCTCTATTTTTCCCGCGCGCCGATCCCCTGGATCCGCGACACCCAGCAGAAGATCCACGTGAAATATTGGAAGCACCTCGGACTCTACGTCTTCCAGCGCGACGCCTTGCTTGAATATCCCACCCTGCCCCAGGGCGAACTCGAAAAAATCGAGCAGCTCGAACAGCTCCGCTGGCTCGAAAACGGCTGGAAAATCCGCGTCGCCGAAGTCCAGCACGACGCCGTCAGCGTGGACGTCCCCGAAGACGTAGCCCGCGTCGAAAAACTCCTCCGGGAATAAAAACCCTGATCCAAAAACATAAGGGCGGCTTCTTGCCCTGAGTCTCATGTAGGGTTGAGTGCCCCTGTGCTGTCTCTTTGGCCTCTGCGCTCCGACCTCCGTGCGCTCTGTGTTAGATCTTTTCCATTTTCTCTTTTCTATTTTCGTTTCTTGTTACTGCGTCTGCGGCGTAGCCACCCCCGCCGTAGTCCGGTTGCCATCCGAACAAACCACCAGCACGGTCCCGCCATCCCCCAAATAAGCGACAAAATTCACCGTAAATGCCGACGGCCCTCCAATGACAATCTTGTACGTATTGTTCTGCGTCCCATCTCCGGCAATCGTCAGCGTCCCCGAAATCCCCGCGTTCAAGGTCACTCCATTCGTGTTAATGGTGTTCAATCCCAACTGCGCATAGTCCGCCACCCCAGTGATGTTGCTGGTCGCCGCACTCGTCTGCGCATATTGCCCGACATAGTTCTCATCAAAGGATGACGGCGCCACCAGTTCCACGCCGCTCCAGCTGAAACTGTAGTTCCCCGCCAGACCCGCCGTGGTAAACGACGCCGCCGATTGCGACACCATCGTTCCGTCGGTCACAACCGAGGCGCTCACGTCTTGGATCACCGCCCGCGTCGGCGAAGACAGGTAAAACACATACGTCACCGTCCCAACCGACGAGTTGCGAAACGTGAATGTTCCTCGCCCGCTGCCCGCGCTGTTCGTATCGATCGCGTAACTCGTGCTGGAAATCCCCGAACCCGGCGTCACTTGCGTAGTATTTCCGTCGTTGTTCTCAAAAAAAGAAATCGTGCCGATGCCCCCCGCCCCATCCGCGGTGAAGCGTCCCACCCGCGCGATTGGTCCGAAGTTCCCTGTCGTCTGCGATCCTCCCGTCAGAAACGCAAAACTCCCGCTGAACCCCGAATTTTGCGTCGGAATCACGCCCGTCTGCAGAATCGCCGGACCCGAACTTCCCCCGAGCGAATCCTCTTCCAGCAATTCCACTCGTGTGTTGTCCACGATATAGAAAGCGAAAGTCCGCCCATCCAGGGTCATCGTCCCGCGTCCAAAATTGGTGCCGTTTCCGTTCGTGTCCAGTTGATAGGTGCTAGCTGTCAGCGCAGTCGCTCCCGTTGGCGCAAACGCACTGTCGTTCACGTCCGCCGTGCCGCCGGTGACATTTCCATTCCCATCGGCGCCAAACTCCCCAACGAGAGAAATCACCGAAGGCGTGGAGCCGGCAAACGAAATCCCCGAAAAATCAAACACGTATTTCCCGTTGATCGCGTTTGCGGAGAACTGCAAGGGCTTCTGCAACTCGACGCTGCCGCTCGTCGAAGCCAATCCATCGCTCTGCACTAGGTACCCCTGGCTGCTCGATTCCAGCGACGTGCTTAGTTGCAATGTCCCGCCGCTGCTCACGTTCAATACGATCAGTCCTCGTCCATTCGCTTGAATCTGATAGGTTCCATTCGAAAACGTCAGCTGCGATGCGGGCGATCCGCTTCCCAGATCCAGCACGTCCTCCAGCCCAGCCGTAATATGCCCTTGCCCGTCCGCCGCAAAGCTCCCAACTCGCGCGATGTATGCTCCCGAATTCAGGTCCACGCCGCTCATCGAAAACACATACTGCCCGTTCAAACTGGCATTCGAAAAATTCCCCGCTGGGGGCGGTGGCGTGATCGTCGTACCACCGCCGCCACACGCGGCCAGATAGCCCGCCAGCGCAATGGCAGCCGGATAAAAAATCCACCTCATGCCACACCCCGGTGAGTCGCTGCCGATTGTGTGTTTCGCGGTGCCACATAAGGAATTGGAAATCCGCGCGGTGTGCGCACTGCCAGCGCCTGCGTTCCTTTCTGCACAATTCGCGCCACAAACAGGTTTGCATTCCCCGCGGCCAGGGTTTCCCCGACAATCCGCAGCGTGTCGCCTGTCTCAATGGAAAAATGATTCGCCGCCAACAGTCGCGCGTCCCCCAAATGCACTTCCATCACTCCCGAACTCGTTTGCAACGTCGCCCGCGCGCCAAATGGAGCCATTTTTGAATTCGCGGCATAAGCCACAACCGTCCCAACAACGTCGCTCTCCCGTTTCACGTCATATTCGCCAGCCCGCGTGGCCGCCACGGCCGACGGCTGTTGCCCCCGCACCCCGCCGCAGAGCAGCATCGCCGCTGCGGCAACAATCCAGAGCTTCCTGCTACTCATGTCTGCCTCTTCCCAGGAAAATTTACCCCCACTCCAGAAACCTTACCCCACTTTTCGCAATTTACGAACCCGGCGCTCCAACAAATGTCGCGCTGCGATAAAATTTTCCGATTCTTGCGAGCAAAGACTTCTCATTGACACAATTCCTTCTACCGGACATAATTATATGTACGTCAATCCTGTGGAGGTTCGACAAGCTCAATTCTGCTCCGTGCGGAGGCGAGCGACCCGGATGGCGCCAAAATATATCTTTGTAACTGGCGGTGTTGTTTCTTCTCTCGGTAAGGGCGTAGCGGCATCTTCCATCGGCTGTCTCCTCGAAAGTCGCGGCTTCAAAATCACCATCCAGAAATGTGACCCGTATCTGAACGTGGATCCCGGCACCATGAGCCCGTATCAGCACGGCGAAGTCTTTGTCACCGACGATGGCGCTGAAACCGACCTCGACCTCGGCCACTACGAACGCTTCACCCGCGTCAAGCTTACCCGCGACAATAACTGGACCAGCGGCCGCATCTACGAAACCATTCTCTCCAAGGAACGCCGCGGCGATTACCTCGGCAAAACTGTCCAGGTCATACCCCACGTCACCGACGAAATCAAACGCTGCTTCAGACGCGTCGCCGAAGGTGTCGACATTGTCATCGTCGAAATCGGCGGCACCGTCGGTGACATCGAATCCCTGCCCTTCCTCGAAGCGATTCGCCAGATGCGCCTCGAACTCGGCGCCGAAAATACGCTATTCGTCCACGTCACCCTGGTTCCCTACATCGCGGCCGCCGGCGAGCTGAAAACCAAGCCCACACAGCACTCCGTGAAAGAAATGCTCGGCATCGGTATTCAGCCCGACGTTCTCCTCTGCCGAAGCGATCGCCACATCTCCGAAGATCTCAAGAAAAAGATCGCGCTCTTCTGCAACGTCGCCGAATCCTGCGTCATTTCCATGGAAGACGTGAAAACGATTTACGAAGTTCCCGTCGAGCTCAGCAAGGAAGGCCTCGACGCGCAAATCATTCGCCTCCTTCGCCTCGAAGGGCGTCCCGCCAACATGCAGCCGTGGCTGGACATGCTGCAGGGCCTCCACCACCCGAAAGGCGAAGTGCGCATCGGCATCGTCGGCAAATACGTCCAACTCGAAGACGCCTACAAAAGTTTGCGCGAAGCCCTCATGCACGGCGGATTGGCCCACCACCACAAGACCGTCATCGACTGGATTGAGTCCGAGGAGATCGATTCCCTCGAAACCGCCGAAAAGCGGCTCAAGGGCTACGACGGCATCCTCGTTCCCGGCGGCTTCGGCAAACGCGGCCTCCAGGGCATGATCTATACCATCCAATACGCGCGCGAGCACAAAGTCCCTTATTTTGGAATTTGCCTCGGCATGCAGTGCGCCACGGTTGAATACTCCCGGGATGTTGCTGCTCTTCCCGATGCGGACACTACGGAGTCCAATCCGCAAACCCCCCATCGCGTGATCTATAAACTCCGTGAATTGCTCGGCGTGGAAGAAATGGGCGGCACCATGCGACTCGGCGCCTGGCCCTGCAAACTCGAGCCCGGCTCCCTGGCCCAGAAAGCCTACGGCAAGACCGAAATCAGCGAGCGCCACCGCCACCGCTACGAATTCAATCGCGAATACGAGAAAGTTTTGACCACCGCCGGACTCCGCATCACCGGCCGCACTCCCGACGACAACTACGTCGAAATCATCGAAGCCCCGAACCACCCGTGGTTCCTCGGCTGCCAGTTCCACCCCGAGTTCAAATCCAAGCCCCTTGAGCCCCACCCCCTCTTCGCCGCCTTCATCGGCGCGTCGCTCGAACACAAGCTCCAAAAATCGCGCCCCTCATCCGGCGTCGTCGCCACCGAAGCACAGCCACCCGCGCCGACGCTGCGCGCCACCCCCCAAGCCGCCGCGTGATCCTTCCTTTAAGGGCTTTGCACGGGCGGTGAACCCTTTTGAGAGTTCGCTTGTGATATCGTTTTGAGTTCGATGACCACCACTCGCGAAATCTCCCTCGGCTCCCTCCGCCTCGGCGGCCACAATCCGCTCTTCCTCATCGCCGGTCCCTGCGTCATCGAATCCGAATCCCACGCGCGCTCCATGGCCGAGCGCGTCGCCAAAATCGCCTCCGACGCCGGTGTCCCCTATATCTTCAAAGCCTCCTACGACAAAGCCAACCGCTCCTCCGTAAAAGCCTTTCGCGGCCCCGGCCTCTCCGAAGGCCTCCGCATCCTCGGCAAAATCAAATCCGACCTCCACCTCCCCATCCTCACCGACATTCACGACGCCTCCCAGGCCGCTCCAGCCGCCGAAGTCGCCGACATCCTCCAAATCCCCGCTTTCCTCTCCCGCCAGACCGATCTCCTCGTCGCCGCCGCAAAAACCGGCCGCATCGTCAACGTAAAAAAAGCCCAGTTCCTATCTCCGTGGGACATGGGCAACGTCGCCGAAAAAATTGCCGCCGCCGGCAATCAGAAAATCATTCTCACCGAACGCGGCGCCAGCTTCGGCTACAACAATCTCGTCGTGGACATGCGCACCTTCCCCGTCCTCGCAAAATTCGGCTACCCTGTCGTCTACGACGTCACCCACTCCGTCCAGCTCCCCGGTGGCCAGGGCCATGCTAGCGGCGGCCAGCCGGAATTCATCGAACCCCTCGCCCGCGCCGGTGTGGCCACCGGAGTCGACGGCATCTTTCTCGAAACTCACGACAACCCCGCCGCCGCTCTTTCCGACGGCCCCAATGCTCTTCCCCTCACGCAACTCCCTCAACTTCTCGCGCGCCTCAAAGAAGTTTCCACTCTCGTCCGCCGCTGGAGCAACGCATGAGCCTCGATACCGCCCGCCGTGTCCTCCGCATCGAAGCCCAGGCCATCCTGGACGTCCTCGCCCGCCTAGACAACTCCTTCGTCCGCGCCGTTGATCTTCTCTTCGCCTGCAAAGGCCGCGTGGTAGTCACCGGCATGGGCAAGTCCGGCCTCGTTGGGCGCAAAATTTCCGCCACTTTCTCCAGTACCGGCACACCCTCTTTCTTCCTGCATCCAGCCGAAGCCCTCCACGGCGACCTCGGCATGCTCGCCCGCGGCGACGCTCTCCTCGCCATCACCTACGGCGGCGAAACTCAGGAAATCCTCAACCTCCTTGAATCCCTCAAGCGCCTCGAAATTCCCATCGTCACGCTAACCGGCAATCCCAAATCCACGCTCGCCGAAGCCAGCGAAGTCGTCCTCGACGTCAGCGTCAAAGAAGAAGCCTGCTCCCTCAATCTCGCTCCCACCGCCAGCACCACGGTAGCCATGGCCGTCGGCGATGCCCTGGCCGTTTCCCTCCTCGACCGCCGTGGCTTTCAGCATGACGATTTCGCCGCACTTCATCCCGCCGGCCGTCTCGGCAAAAAACTCCTCCGCGTCGAACACCTCATGCACTCTGGTGAAGCCCTGCCTCGCGTCTCCCCCGAAACGCCCATGCCCGCCACCTTTCACGAAATGTCTGCGAAAAAACTCGGCATGACCACCGTCACCACCTCCGACGGCAAACTCGCCGGCATCCTCACCGACGGCGACCTCCGCCGTCTCATGGAAAAACACGGCGGCGCCACGCTCTCCATGACCGCCGGCGACTGCATGGTCCGCAACCCCCAAACCATCAGCCCCAAACTCCTCGCCAGCGAAGCCCTGAACCTAATGGAAAAAAAGAAAATCACCTCCGTAGTAGTCGTAGACGCCTCCCAAAAAGTAGTCGGCATAGTCCACCTCCACGACCTCTGGACCCTCGAACTAATCTAGCTGTATCAGCCGACCTTCAGGTCGGCCCCCGCCCGGGAACACCACTCTCCCGAGTCGCGTTCCTCTCCCGTTCTTCCTCTGCGAACTCCGCGTCTCCCTCTTCCCTCTGCGTTAAATTCTTTCTTATTTCCCATCCCTACCATCTGCCATCGCATCTAAACCTTGCTAAGATTATCTGCCTGTAAATCCACCGGAGGCCGTCTTGTCCCCAACCCTCAAAATCTCCCCCGCGCTCAAAAAACGCGCCGCGCAAATCAAGCTCCTCCTCATGGACGTCGACGGCACCATGACCGACGGCGGCGTGCTCCTCCTCTCCCAACCCGACGGCTCCGCCCTCGAAATAAAAAAGTTCGACGCCCACGACGGCCAGGGCCTCACCCTTGCCCACACCGCCGGCATCCGCACCGGCTGCATCACCGGCCGCGAAAGCCCCGCTCTCCTTCGCCGCGCCCACGAAATGAAGATGGACTACGTTTACATGAAAATTCCGCTCAAAATGCCCGCCTACGAAGAAATCCTCGTCAAGGCCGAACTGAAGGACGCCGAAGTCGCCTACGTCGGCGACGACCTCCCCGACATTCCCATCCTCAAGCGCGTCGGTCTGGCTGTCGCCGTCGGTGACGCCGTAGTGGACGTCAAAAAAATCGCCCACTACACCACCAAAGCCCACGGCGGACGCGGCGCCATTCGCGAAGCCATCGAACTCATCCTCAAATCCAAAGGCATCTGGGACGAACTCATCGACAAAGCCCGCGCCTGATGCTACATTCCCCGCCACACGTTCCTGACGGGAGAATACTCGAATGAAAACAAATTATGCTGCCGTCGTCGTCGCGGCCATCGCTTACTGGATCCTCGGCGGCGTTTGGTACGCCGTGCTCTTCAGCAAGCCGTGGATGGCTCTCGAAAATATCAGCATCGAGAAAGCCAACAGCATGAATCCTGTCCTGCCCTACGTCGTCACCTTCGTCCTGAATCTCCTCATCGCCTACGCGCTCGCCCAAATCTGCATCTGGCGCAACGCCAACACCATCGGCCGCGGCGCTTCCGTCGGCGTCCTCCTCTGGATCGGCTTCGTCGGGCCCATCACCTTCACAACCTACATGTACGAAATGCGCCCCAAAGAACTCTTCGCCATCAACCAGTTCTACCCGCTAGCCGGCCTCGTCCTGATGGGCGCCATAATCGGCGCCTGGACCAGAAAATCCGCCTAGCGTCCTTGTGACACAGGCACTCCTGCCTGTGCTCTTGGTTTTCTCTTCTCAGCGAACTCTGCGTCCTCTGCGTTAAATCTTTTTCTTCATCTTCTCTTTTGAAGAATTCCGCTATCACTCCTTACCTTTCCCCCTCATCTCAATACATAATAGATATCCATCTGAAAGGTGCGAGGTATCCCAGCGTGATGCATGCATGGCACGACGTTTCTCCCGGCAAGGAACTCCCCCGCGATTTCCAGGCCGTCATCGAAATTCCCCTCGGCTCCAACGTCAAATACGAACTCGACAAAGCCACCGGCCTCCTCAAAGTCGACCGCATCATTCACTCCGCCGTCTTCTATCCCGCCAACTACGGTTTCATCCCGCAAACCTACGCCGAAGACAACGACCCTCTCGACGTCCTCGTCCTCTGCCAGGAACCGATCCAGCCTCTCGCCCTCATCAAAGCCCGCGCCATCGGCGTCATGACCATGATCGATTCCGGCGCCAGCGACGACAAAATCATCGCCGTAGCCACCAACGACCCCGAATTCAGCGAGTACATCGAAGCCCGCGACCTGCCCCCGCACCGCATGCTCGTCCTCAAGCGCTTCTTCCAGGACTATAAGCAACTCGAAGGCAAACAAGTCCAGGTCGAAGACATCCGCCCCGCTTACGCCGCCCTCAACATCATCGAAAAATCCCTCGCCCGCTACGCCGCCCTCCGCGACCAACTTCGCGCCTCCGCCAACTACTAATCGGTAGCGCCGGCTTCCAGCCGGCCAGCATCCCGCTTGTACACCGAAGCAGATTCCGTTGTGTGGCACCGCCACTCTTGGGGTCTCTCTTCTCAGCGTCCTCTGCGTTAAACTCCTTCCTTTTCCAACACCCTAAAAATTTCTCCCCATTTATGAGACGATATTGATACAACGACAACCCATGCACCCGATCCTCAAATGGTCGCTAATCGCGGTCGCCATACTGCTGGTCGCCGTATGCGCCGGCCTCAGCATCATGGCCGGCAGCCCCAAAGACGCCATCGGTATGGTCCGCTACGCCCTCCCGCACATGCGCCGAGGCAATCTGCAAGTCGGCAGCGACGCCCCCGACGCCACTCTCGTCTCGCTCGATGGCGCCACGCGCTTTCACATCCGCGAACGGACCAACGGCAAACCGCTCGTCCTGGTCTTCGGCAGCTTCACTTGACCGCCCTTCCGTCGCCAGGTTGGCGACATCGCGCAAATCTTCAACGACTATAAAAACCGCGCCGATTTCCTCACCATCTACGTTCGCGAGGCCCACCCGCTCGACGAGTGGCAGATGAAGTCCAACGAAAAAGACAAAGACAACGTCTGCTACGCCCAACCGAAAACGCTCGAGCAACGCGTCGCCATCGCCAACGACTTTACCCAGCGCTTCAAATACTCCGTCCCCTTCGGCATCGACGAAATGACCAACGCCGCCAACGATGCGTACGCCGCATGGCCAGAGCGCCTCTACATCATCGACGAGCAAGGCCGCATCTCTTACAAGGGTGGCAACGGCCCCTTCAAATACGATCCAAAGGAAGTCCGCGACTGGCTCGCCAATCGCTTCGGCGAAGTAAAGCATCCCGAAACCGCATCACGCGACAAAAAGACCTAGCGCCACGCGGCATTGAAATCCGTGACACACCGCCCCGCCCGCAAATCACCTCCGAAGCCTGATTCCTCCCGCAAAATTGGCCTGGCTCGAGCCCTTTCGAAACTTGGCTACTGCTCCCGTCAACAGGCATTTCAATTAATTCGCCAGGGCAAAGTCCGCCTCAACGGCACCACCCCGAAAAATCCCGAAACCCCTGTCCGACTCGGCACCGATCGTATCGAAGTGCAAGGACAGGCCCTCAAGTCCGCCTCAAAAATCTATCTCATGCTCAACAAGCCCCGCGGCGTCGTCACCTCCGCCTCGGACGAAAAAGGCCGCGATACCGTCTATTCTCTCTTGCCTCCAGATCTGACCTGGCTCGCACCCGTCGGCCGACTCGACAAAGCCAGCGAAGGCCTCCTTCTCTTCACCAACGATTCCGAATGGAACGCCCGTGTCACCAATCCCGAAACCCGTCTCGACAAGACCTACCACGTGCAAATCGCCGCCATCGCCAATTCTCACCTAATCGAATCCCTCGAACGCGGAGTCGGAACCGGACGCAACGAAACACTGCGCTGTAAGCATGCGCGCCTCCTCCGCACCGCCGAAAAAAACTCCTGGCTCGAACTCACCCTCGACGAAGGTAAAAACCGGCAAATCCGCCGCATGTTCGACGCACTCGGCATCGAAGTCCTCCGCCTGATCCGCGTCTCCATCGGCCCCCTCCAACTCGGCGACCTCCCCAAATCCGCCCACCGCCCACTAACACATGCCGAGCTAACCGCGCTAAACCGCGCTATGCACTCTTCGTAGGGCCCGCCGACCACTTGCCCTGACGAAGGAAGGGTGGCGGGCCGCTCGTCTCCCCGGTTTCTCTGTGTCCTCTGCGCTCTTCCCCCATCCCCTCTGTGCTAAAATTTCTTCGCTTTAAACCCCTCTTGCGATCTCTAGCTGGTTCCGCTGGCCCCGCCCCATCTGCAACCTCTCCCCCGAATCATTGGCAAAATCTCCTCAAATTGCGTTACAATCTAGCCGGTTAGCGAGTGGCCCAGTTCCGAAAATCTTTGGCTTTCTGCATACATTTTCGACCGGTTCCGGACAGGGTCAATCCGTACGGCAAAGCGCTTTGATTCTTCCCAGCGCCCGCCGTCGCCTTGCCGCTGCCAGACTTTCCCGTTAAACCGGGAGCAGCTTGGGGTGCTTCATGTCCATAGCTCCGAACATCATCCATTCCCGCTCTCTCCCCGAAGCCCAATCCGGCGAACTGCTCCATTTTTCCCGCCAAAGCGTCCAATGGGAATGGATGAGCATGTCTGCCCGCCGTCTCAATCCCGGCGAAAAATATTCTGCCTCAACCCAGGGAGAAGAAGCCGCCTTCGTTCTCCTCGGTGGCCGCTGCACCGTAAATTGGGGCGAAGGCTCGCACTCCATCGGCCAGCGCAAAAATGTTTTCGACGGCCTGCCCTATTGCCTCTATCTCCCCACGAATCATTCCGTCACGTTCCAGGCGGAAACCATCTGCGAAATTGCCGAATGCCGTGTCCCTTCCCAAGCAAAACTCCAGCCTAAACTCATAACCCCAAAAGACGTCGTTAGCGGCCTCCGTGGCGGTGGAAACGCTTCTCGCCAGATCGTCGACATCATTCGCCCGGACTTCCCCGCCGACAAACTCGTCGTCATCGAGGTCTACACACCCGGCGGCAACTGGTCCAGCTTCCCTCCCCACAAACACGACGTGCACAATCCCCCCGCCGAAGTCGACCTCGACGAAATCTACTACTATCGAATCAACCACCCGAAAGAAGGCTTCGCCCTCCAGCGCCTCTACTCTCCCGATCTCTCTCGCGACGTCACCGTCCGCGCGCAGGACGGCGACGCAGTCCTCGTCCGCTCCGGCTTTCATCCCGTCGTAGCCGGCCCCGGCTACGACGTTTACTACCTCAATTTCCTTGCGGGAACTTCCCGGACCCTGGCTGTGACCGAAGACCCCAATCACGTCTGGCTGAAAGCAACGTGGAAAGATATGGATCCGCGATTGCCGTTGGTGCGTTGACGCTGTAAACTTCCCGCAACTTCAAATGGGCAGGTCCATGGCAAATAGGCACCCAGGCAATCTCACCGGACACCCCGCCAATAAGCGCTTAGAAATTCGTGCGATTTCCCGCTGGTATTTTCTGTTCCTCCTGCCGCAAGCTTATCCCCTGTCCCTCGCTCCTCGAACCAGGAGAATCTCTCGATGACCCGCCGTCTCACCGTCGCCCAGGCCGTCGTCGCCTTCCTTCAGGCCCAGTTTTCCAGCCGTGACTACCGGGAACATCGCTTCATCGAAGGCTGCTTCGGCATCTTCGGCCACGGCAACGTCGCCGGCATGGGCCAGGCCCTCGAACAGAATCCCGGCCTTCGCTACTACCTTTGCCGCAACGAACAGGCTATGGTCCACACTGCAGCCGCCTTTGCCAAAACCAGCTTCCGTCTGCGCACACTCGCCTGCACCACTTCCATCGGTCCCGGCGCAACCAACATGCTCACCGGCGCCGCCGCCGCAACCATCAATCGCGTTCCCGTCCTGTTGCTCCCCGGCGACATCTTCGCCCGCCGCAACGTCGCTCCCGTTCTCCAGCAATTGGAATCTCCGTCCACTCAGGATGTTTCCGTCAACGATTGTTTCAAGCCCGTCTCCCGTTACTGGGATCGCATCCAGCGCCCCGAGCAACTCCTCACTTCCCTGCCCGAAGCCATGCGCGTTCTCACCTCTCCCGCCGACACCGGCGCGGTCACCCTCAGCCTCCCACAAGATGTCCAAGCCGAAGCCTTCGATTTCCCCGAAGAATTCTTCCGCAAGCGCATTTGGGTCATCCCGCGCACCCGTTGCGATAAAGAACTCCTGACACAAGCCGCCGCTCTAATCCGCCAAGCCAAAAAACCTCTCATCGTCGCCGGTGGCGGCGTTCTCTACTCCGAAGCCTCCCGTGCCCTTGCAAATTTCGCCGAAGCCACCGGCATCCCCGTCTGCGAAACCCAAGCTGGCAAAGGCTCGCTCCCTTACGATCATTCGCAACAACTTGGCGCCGTCGGCGTCACTGGCACGCCCGGCGCAAACATCGCCGCCCGCGAATCCGACCTCGTCATAGGCATCGGCACCCGCTACTCTGATTTCACCAGCGCCTCCAAAACCGCTTTCCAGAATCCCTCCGTCCGCTTCATCAATATCAACGCCGCCGAATTCGACGCCTACAAACACGCCGCCCTCCCACTCACAGGCGACGCCCGCGCCACGCTCGAGGAACTCCAATCCACCGTCGCCGGCTACCAGATCGAAAAAAACTACGCCGCCCGGATCGCCACCTTCCGCGCCGACTGGGAAAAAGAAGTCGATCGTCTCTATGCCGTCCGCAAAGCCCCGCCGCTCTCCCAGGGCGAAGTGATCGGCGCCCTCAACTCCTTCACCGAAGCTTCCGACATTCTCCTCTGCGCCGCCGGCAGCCTCCCCGGCGATCTCCACAAACTCTGGCGCACCCGCCAACCCGGCGGCTACCACATGGAATACGGCTACTCCTGCATGGGCTACGAAATTGCCGGCGGCCTCGGCGCAAAAATGGCCAACCCCAAGCGCGAAGTCTACGTAATGGTCGGCGACGGCTCGTACCTGATGATGGCCCAGGAAATCGTTACCTCGCTTCAGGAAGGCCTCAAACTCAACATCGTCCTTCTCGACAATCACGGCTTCTCCAGCATCGGCGGCCTCAGCCGCGGCTGTGGCAACGAAGGCATGGGCACAAACTACCGTTATCGCCGCGGTGAAAAATATGACGGCGACGCAATCGCCGTTGATTTCGCCGTCAACGCCGCCAGCCTCGGGGCCTGGACCATCCGCGCCAAAACACACGACGAAATCCGCAACGCGCTCGCCGCCGCCCGAAAACAGGAACGCACCTCGGTCGTCGTAGTCGAAACCTCCTACGACGATCGCGTTCCCGGTTACGAATCCTGGTGGGATGTCCCCATCGCCGAAGTCTCCGAGCGCGATTCGGTCCGCGCCGCCCGCAAAAAATACGAGGAAGCGCGCAAAAAAGAACGTTTTTTCTTCTAGGAAATTAATTTCGAATCTCAGCAGAACAATCGGGCCCCGAAATCGATTCTCATCCGAAAGAGGCCGGCGTGGAAACAACCACTGGGACACTCGAAGCGGGAACCCCCGCGCAGCCCCATCTGAAACGCGTCCTCGGCCTCTGGGACCTTATCTACTACGGCGTCATCCTCACGTCACCCATCGCAGCCGTCCCGCTCTTCGGCGAAGCCCAAGTCCTCTCCCACGGCCACGCCGTCACCACGCTGCTCCTCGCCATGGTCGCCATGTCCGTCACGGCCGTCAGCTTCGGCCGCATGGCCACCGTCTACCCTTCCTCCGGCTCCGTCTACACCTACATCAGCAAAGGACTCAACCCCCACGTCGGCTTCGTCGTCGGCTGGGCCATGTTCCTCGAATATCTTTTCCAGCCGATCCAGAACGCCCTCTACGCCGTGCTCGCCATCCAGCGCATGGCCCCGAAAATTCCCTTCGCCATCCTCGCCGCGCTCGCCGTCGGCCTCATAACCTTCATGACCGTCCAGGGCATCAAATTCACCGCCCGCACCAACGAAGTTCTCCTCTCCTTCATGGTCTTGGTCACCCTAGCTTTCATCGTTGAGGCCTTCCGTTACATCATCCTCCACCAGCATTTTTCCGGCCTGATCTCGCTCAAGCCCATCTACGACCCAGACACCTTCAAATTTCGTCTGGTCGCCTCGGGCACGGGCCTCGCCGCCCTCGTCTTCATCGGTTTCGACGGCGTCTCCATCCTCGCCGAAGAAGTAAAAAATCCCCGCCGCAATGTCCTTCTCGCCTCTGTTCTCGTCTGCATCTTCACTGGACTCTTCAGCGGCTTCCAGGTTTATATGGCCCAGCGCGTTTTGCCGGACTACACAACGTATCTGAATCCCGAAACCGCGTTCATGGACGTCGCCCGCGCCGCCAGCGGCCCCTGGCTCTTCCATGCCTACGGCATCATGCTCCTCGTTTCCAGCATCGCCTGCGGCCTCGCGGGTCACGTCGGCGCCTCACGCCTTCTCTACAGCATGGGTCGCGATGATGTCCTCCCGAAAAAAATCTTCGGCCATATTAGCCCCACAAAAGGCAATCCCATTTACAACGTCTGGATCGTCGGCGCCCTCGCCTACATCGGCGTCCTCACCATTCCCTGGGAACTCTCCGCCGAAATCGTCACCTTCGGCGCGCTCATCGCCTTCATGGGAGTCAACTTCGTCTCCCTCCTGCACTTTTCCTTCGGCCCGGAAAACGCCGGCAAACGCAACTTCTTCCTCGACGCCTTCGTCCCCGGCTTCGGTTTCGTTTTCTGTTTTGGATTGTTGTTTAGCCTGCAGAACTGGACCAAATGGGCCGGCATCCTCTGGCTGGTGGTGGGAATTCTCTACGCCGCCTACAAAACCAAGGGTTTCACTCTCCGCCCAAAACTATTCGACTTCAGCGAAACCTGATTCTCTCTATCCAAACTCCCCTCTGGCACAGCCATCCCTGGCTGTGCTCTCGGGTTCCTCTTCTCAGCGTACTCTGCGTCTCAGCGATCTCTGCGTTAAACTCCTTTTCTATTTCTCTTTTCTAATTTCTATTTCTTCTCTTCGATCGCCGCCCGCAACCCAAACCCGCACGACTCCCGAATCCGCAGCTCCGGCTGCAACTTTCTTAATACCGCCTTGCTCCCATTCCCCGTAATTCTCTGTATCAAAAGCTCCGCCGCTTCCGTCCCCAACTGGTGCTTCGGCAATTCCACTGTCGTCAACCTCGGCCGGAAAATGCCCAGCCACGGATAATCATCAAAACTCACCAGCCCAAAATCCTCCGGGCACCGCAATCCCATCTCCTCCGCCGCCTGCAGCAATCCAATCGTCATCAAATGATTCGCCACATAAATCCCATCCGGCCGCCGCGAAAACAACGAATGCCCCGCGCGAAATCCCGACTCCAACCGGTAATCGCCTTCGATCACCAGATCCTGCTCGTACGGCAACCCCTCCGCCTTCAACGCATCATGAAATCCCTGCCAGCGTTCTTTCGCGTTGCTCACCTTCAGCGGTCCGCTGATTAACCCAATCCGCTTCCGCCCAGCCCGCGCCAAATGCGACACCGCTTCGTATGCCCCGTGATAATCGTCCGTAATCACCGCGTCTTTCGTCAGCTTCGGATACGTCCGCATCACCAGGACAAACGGAATATCCACCTCTTTGATCATCTGCCGCAGCGGCGGCCGGAAATCCCCCGCCGCCTTCGTCAGCAAAATCCCGTCCACGCGTTTCGAAAGCAGCAGCTCAATCGCCTTCTCTTCCTTGTCCAGCGAATCGTCGCTGTTGCAAAGCAGCAGATTATACCCATGCTTCTGCGCCGCATCCTCCGCCCCACGCACCACCAGTGGAAAAAATGGATTCCCAATGTCCGGCACGATCATTCCTATCGTATGCGTCCTCTGCTTCGCCAAACTTCGCGCAATCAGATTCGGCCGGTAATTCAATTTCCGAATCGCCGCTTCCACGCGTTCCCGCAGCCCCTTGCCCACATGACTCTTGTTGTTCACCACCGCCGACACGGTAAACACAGACACACCGGACTCCCGCGCCACATCGTAAATGCTCGCGGCCTTCCCCGGCTTCTTCCGTCCCGCACTCTTCCCAGTGCTCATGATCTTCTCTGTGTCCTCTGCGCTCTTCCTCTGTGTCCTCTGTGTTGAAATCTTCTCTTTCCCCGCCTCAACGAACCCCATATCTTACGTCAACCGGCTCCCGTTTCCTCGCTGACGCATAAATCGCCTCCAAAATGATCATGTCAAGATGTCCCTGCCGTCCATCAGGCTCGACAGGCTTCTTCGTCCGAATCGCTCCCGCAAACGCATCCAGCTCCGGCGCAAACTCATCCACCACCCTGAATTTCTTCTCAAACCACTTCCCGCCAATCTTCCCCGTCAACCGCCGCTCCTCATCAAACGGAAACGCCGGCGTCAGGCAAGCCCACCCCTTCGTCCCCTGCACAAATACAAACGACGAAATCGCCGAACTGTACGTCGAAGTCCCCTGCACCACCAACCCGCTGGCAAACTGCATCCGGAACGAAATCCCCTCCTCCACTTCCCGAAAGCGCTCCGCATCCTTTTTCCACGAGTGCGCGCTCACCTCCACCGGATCCTCTCCCACCAGCCAACGGCTCGTATTCACGCAATACACGCCCAAATCCATCAGCGGCCCGCCGCCAGACACTTTCGAATCCAGCAGCCAGGCAATCGATCGCCCCGCCACGTGCAACTCGCTGAACGAAGTGTTGATCACATCAATCTTCCCCAGCTTCCCGCTCTGAATCAGTTTCTTCAGGTACAAAGCGCTCGGCTCATAATATTTCCGGTAAGCCGTCATCAACTGCACCCCGCACTCTTCGCAAACCCGCACCATCTCCGCCGACTGCTCCGAAGAAATCGCCAACGGCTTCTCGCAAAGCACATGCTTCCCCGCCCGAGCCGCCGCAATCGTCACGCTCCAGTGTTCGCTTTGCGGTGTAGCCAGATAGACCGCATCCACGGCCGGATTCTCCAGGCAAGCGCCAAACTCTCCCACCCCATAAGCCGCCCTGGCCCCAAACTTCCGCGCCAACTTCTCTGCTTGCCGCCCATCCCGGCTAACCAACGCGACAAGTTTTGCCCGTTTCGCATGCCGAAACGCAGGAAGCACCGACCCCTGCGCAATCGCGCCTAGCCCCACCACCGCAAACCCCACTTTTTTCCTGTCCATCACTTCTCCGTGTCCTCTGTGCCCTCTGTGGTGAAATTCTTTCTTTCCGCTTAATTCTCCCTCTTAACTCTCCCGATCCGCCCTCCCCAACCTCTGATTCCGGATCGCCTTATGATCCAACCCTCGCAACTCCTCCACATTCTCCAGCACCTTATGAATCGCATCCGCAATATCATCCACATCTTTCGTCGTCCCCAAGAAATGCTGGTGCGGAAACCATACCGCCTCCTGATACGCCGCCTTCTCCGACTCCGGGCACGAATACATCGATCGCAGATCCAGCGCCTTCTCTCGCCCCCAGCTCAAAGCCGGAAAATCCGTCGCATCCAGCGGAAACAGCGAACTCTTGTACACCGGCTCATAAAACAACCCGTCGCAGTGCACTCCCTCCAACTGCATCGCCGCCACAAACGCCGCCCGCGGAATCTCCTTCACCCTCTCCGCGAAATACTTAATCACATACCCGTAAGGCGCCAGCCGGGTAATCCGCGGATCCGGCTTCAACAATCCAATGCCCTCCGTCTTCTTCAGCCGCGCCTCAAACCGCTTCATATTCTTTTCTCGAATCGCGCCCTGCTTCGGCATTCGTTCCAACTGCGCCCCCAGCACCGCCGCCTGAAATTCCCCCAGCCGGTAATTGAAGCCGATAATCCGCTTCTTATATTTGTCCGTCAGGCTGGCTCGCCCCGCATTGATGTAGCTCTGCACCAGCTCCATATACTCCAAGTTGTTCGTAATAACCGCGCCGCCTTCCCCCGAAGTAATCAATTTGCTCGACTGAAAACTGAACGCCCCCATATCCCCCATCGAACCCGCGCCCTTGCCCTTCCACATCCCGCCATGCGCGTGCGCGCAATCTTCAACCACTTTCAATTTGTGTTTCGCCGCGACTCGCAAAATCTCATCCATATCCGCAAACCGCATTCCCAGATGCACCGGCAAAATCGCCTTCGTCTTCGGCGTAATCGCCTTTTCAATCAGCTTCGCATCCAGGCAATACGTATCCGCATCCACGTCCACAAACACCGGCACCGCATTCACCAGAAGCACCGGCCCGACGGTCCCCTCCCACGTGTACGCGGGCACAATCACCTCGTCGCCCGGCTTGATTCCAATCGCCTTCAGCGCCGCCTGGATCGCCACCGTCCCCGTGTTCACGCACTGCCCGTACTTCGCCGTATGCACCTTCGCGAATTTCGCCGCAAACGCCGCCGCATGTTTTCCCGGGAACGGCTGCCCGCCCCACAGCGTGTTCTCCAGCACGTCTTTCAAAGCCGCAGCTTCCCTTTTCGTCGGAATCGGCCACCGCGTAAACGGCGCCTTTCTAAGCGGCTTCCCACCCGTAATCGCAAGTTTTCCCACAGCCACACGCCTCCATTCAAAATTGACCAACATCACAAAACAAAACTTCTTGCTTTTTCTCTTCAGTCTTCCATGTAGCGCTGGCTTTCAAGCCAGCTCTTGAGGTTCTCTTCTCTGTGTCCTCTGTGCTCCGTCCTCTGTGCCCTCTGTGTTAAACCTTTTCTTCTTTCTCTCTACACATCCGGATTCGGCAACATAATGTCCCTCACCACTCCATCCAAATCATGACAAGCCCCAATAAACTGCCTCAGCGTCCTACGCGTAGGCCCAAACGAATCAAACTCCGCAATCGAAATCCCGTTCTCCGAATACGCCCGACGAAAATCCGCGAACTTCTTCCCCAAATCCTCCACAACCTCCGGCGCAACTGGGCCGTCGATTCGCGAAACCACCTCGATATCGCTCTGGTTAAATCGCACCTGCCACGAATACGGCGGCGAAATCACAACATCCCCACCAATCAATTCGCTCCAGTGCATATGATTCCGAAACGCTGCCGAAAGCAGCCGGATCCTGTATCCGCGCTCCCGAAAAAGTTTGTACGTCCTCTTGAACACCGCCACGCCCGCCCACTCCGTATACCCCGGATCAATCGCCACATTTTCTTTTTCGATCAGCACCTTCAGCCAGTCGTCCAGCCGCCCGACCATGATCGTGCACACCGGCCCCATACTGGCAATTTCCTTGCCCTCTTTTTCCCGCCGTTTCAGCCCGCGCTCCACCGCCTCCGCCACCGCCACGCACTGCGGCAAAGTGAAGCACACGGTAGCATTAATGCTGATCCCGCGATAAGTAGCCTCTTCAATCGCCGGAATCCCCGCCGCCGTCACCGGAATCTTCACAATCATGTTCGGCGCCAGCCGGCTGAACTCTTCCGCCTGCTCCACAATGCTCTT
>Ga0210405_10001681_pt1 | contig 24585 bp, 20 predicted proteins | sample IncBWH11MmetaG_FD_155492 | JGI IMG/M metagenome (GOLD analysis project Ga0210405, IMG submission 155492) | Forest soil microbial communities from Barre Woods Harvard Forest LTER site, Petersham, Massachusetts, United States - Inc-BW-H-11-M | ecosystem: Environmental > Terrestrial > Soil >... | reverse complement strand
TCCCGCGAACCATCCCTCGGTCAAGCTCCGCCGCAACTGCGGCGGCGTGTGCGGGTCCACCAGCGATTCAAACGCGTCGTTGGTAATTTCCTTCTTGTCCGGCAGCCCGTAAAACGATCCCTTCAGCGGCGAGGCAGCCGTCAAATGATGCTCCGGCGTACCGTGAAACCAGTCCGGCATGGGCGGATGCGCCGCCCAGGGATGCCGCGGCCCCACGTGGTTCGGCACCACGTCAAAAAAAACTTTCATGTGCTGCTTGTGCGCCGCCTGCACCAGTTCCTGATATTCCGCCAGCGTGCCCAGGTGCGGGTCCACCGCATACAAATCCGTCGCGCCATATCCGTGATAATCCTGCGCGGCGCCGTTCTTCACAATCGGCGTCAGCCACAGCGTCGTCACTCCCAGGTCCTTCAGATAATCCAGATGCTGTTCGACGCCGCGCAAATCTCCGCCATGGTACGCCCGCGGTTTGCTGCGGTCGTGCGTACCAGGGAATTCCGCCGGCTCGTCGTTCAGCGGATCGCCGTTGGCAAACCGGTCCGGCATAATCAGGTAAATCACGTCGTCCAGTGAAATCCCCTGGTTTCTGCCTAGGATTTGCTGCCGCGACGCGATGGGCAATTCAAACGTGGTCTCCCCATGTGCCGTCGCAATCCGGCAGACGGCGGTGCCGCTGTGCAGCTCCGAGCCCAGTTTCAGCCACACGAACAGGTAATCGCCTTCGCCGCCCGATTGCGTCCGGCCGACGACCACATCCCGAAGATTGCAACTCACGTGCGTGGCCCGCAGGTTTTTCCCGGAGAGCAGCACCATTACCTCCGGCGTCAGCCCCACCCACCAGTTAGGTGGCTCCACCTTCTTCACAACGGGCGCGTCTGGCTTCGCAATCTCCTGCGCCCACAGAGAAATTCCGCACAGCGTCTCCGAAATCAAAATCAGCGCAATCACCACAAGAACCCGGGTACCCCACGTGCCGGTGTTGCACCTGGGGTCTTTTCCACAAGGCGCTGAACAAAATCTGCAAATCACCTTTCTCCTCCTACTCCCCTTCACGAAATACCAAATGCCCAAACGCCTCCGGCACATGAAAATTCGGAACCGGCGTGAATGTCGGGCTCCACGTCGAATAGAATCTTGGTTCCGCTTCCCCTTCCACTCTAAAAAAGTTTGCCCGCCAACTCCGCTTCGGATCAAACGCCGGTGTCAAACTTCGCATCGGCACCGCCAATTCCGCCGTCCACGTTCGCGCCGCCTCATCCAGCACTACGCGCTGGCGCAGTCCGCTGCGCATCTCTTGCTTTTCGCCGTGGGCGATATTCAGGTCAATCCAGAATCCGTTTGGGCTCACTTCCAATTCCTTGTACACGCACACATCGCTCACGTCTGGTTGCAGAAATGCTTCCGCGACGTCACGATCCCACAATTCGTCGCGCCATCCATCCACCCGAGCATCCGGAAACACATGCAACTCCCGGTACCGCGCCAAGAATCGCAGGAACAGCGTGCGCTCATTCCAGAGCAGTCGTACTTCAGTCGCGCGTAGCGGGTCCGCTTGCTCGCCTTTCCAATCACGCTCAAATCGAATCGCGGGCGCCTTTTCCCACCAAGCCGCCTCCGGAAATGCATCCGTCCCCACGCTTTCCTTTAGCAGCAGCGCATAGGCCGTCGGCAGCTCATTGAACTTTGAACCAATCCCCCGATTCATCGTCCAGATAGTGTAGTTCACCACCCATCGGTTCTTCTCATCCTTCCATCCACTGACATCCGCCGTTCATTCCCTTCCCGCCCCGCCTCTTGGCCAGCAGACTCTTTGCGCACTTCGCCATCGCGCCGCCCGGCCGCTCACATCCCTGCATGCTAACATCCGCTCTGGACCCATTCCCGAAGGAGAAACTCCCGTGGAAACCCGTCGTACAACCGTTGCCGATCGCAACGTCGAGGTTCGCACCGATCCCACCCGCCGCAACCCCGCCGATTTTCAATTTGTGAAATTCCATCTTGAAGCCGGCGTCGCACGTATGACCCTCAATCGCCCCGAGCACAATCTCCTCAACGAATTCATGCTCCGCGAACTGATTGATGGCATCGCCCATGCGGGCGAGCGCCCCGACGTGAAGCTGATCGTCCTCGATTCCGCTTGCAAGGTTTTTTGCGGCGGCATTGACGTCGGCGAATACACTACGGATCGCGTGTTCCAGATGCTCGATGCGTTTCACTCCGTCTTCATGCGCATTCTCGAAACCTCGAAGCCCGTCGTCTGTGTCGTCAACGGCCCGGCCATCGGCGGCGGCGCGGAGCTTGCCGCGTTCGGCGATCTGGTCATCGCCACGCCGAAAGCGCGGTTCGCCCAGCCCGAAATCACGCTCGGCGTTTTTCCACCGCTCGCGTCCACAATTCTTCCGTTCCTCGTCGGCCCCAAAGTGGCCCTCGAAATCGTGCTCCTTGGCGAGCCCGTCACCGCCGAACGCGCTCTCGATCTCGGCATCGTCAATCGCCTGGTCCCCGAAGCGCAACTCGAAGCCACGGTGAACGATCTCTGCGCCCGCATCGCCGGCCATTCCGGTCCGGTGCTCACCATGGCCAAAAAAGCGATTCTCGGCGGCATGGGTCTTTCTCTCCGCGACGGCCTGCGTAATTCCATGAACATCTTCCTCAACGAACTTTACCGCCTCGAAGATTCCCAGGAAGGCCTGCGCGCCCTCAGCGAAAAGCGCAAGCCCAGCTGGAAAAACCGCTGATCACGCAGCAAATAGTTGTGCACGATGAGCCATTTCTCGACTGACTGCTACTCCTCCCGTTAAAAAAATTGGGCCCAGCACAACTTCACCATGCGGAACTGTCCGCCCCCGATAATTTCCTGAGCAAACAAACCGTAACCCTGTCTACAAATGCACAGACCCGCTTCCTGGCGACTGCTATGATCGTTTTGGAGAAAGAGGACTGCGGTGTGGCCAGTTCAGCCACTTCAAATGGATATCCATTGCCCACACATACGCGGAGGACATCGAACAAGCTGTTCCTTTCGCAAGGTCGGTCTGTATAGATATGCTTTTCTGAAGACCAGTTCTCATCCAACAAAAACGGTCGAAAGTATTCGATCGGAAGAGTAGTGCAACGGCGAGCAGCCTACAACCCTCCTCGTCACAAAAAAACATCCGTCTTCTGGAGGTAGCTGTGGACATCCGGCGGAAAACCGGTCTAATCGTTCTTGGAATCGGCGCATTGTTCTTTTTCGCGCTTATTTTCGTTGGTCCCGCACTTATCAAAGTGGATCGCTACAGGCCCCAGGTGATCTCATTTCTACAACAAAATACTGGAAAGCAGGTTGAAATCGGGCGGCTGTCGCTCACCTTTTTTCCTTTATCCATTCACATTGATAATTTCGGGGTGAAGAACCCTCCCATATTTCCGCGCGGTTATGTCGTCCAGGTGGCGCGCATCGATGCTGAACTTGGTCTTGGCGCGCTTCTGCGCCGTCAGGTGGTCATCAAGTCCCTCGTGCTCCAGGATCCAGTCCTGAATATGACTTCGGATCCCGACGGCCCGTGGAATTTCGAAAATCCACAAGCGCAAGCTTCGCAGATTACTTTTCCTCTCGGGGTGATTTCGACGGTACAAATCAAGCGGGGCCAATTGATTGCGTCGAATCTATTGCCCTCCGACGCAGCGGGCCCCATTTTCTTCGAAGCCCACGATGTTTATTGCGACCTGGAACAGGTAAACCTCATGGGGATTATCAATCCTTCGTCCTCCTCGAAGGATGGCCAAGGCAGCCTGAAGGCGGGCCTTTTACGCTTCGGCTCGGTCGAGGCAAGAAATCTGGAATCCACATTGCGGCTGGAGGCAAGGCACGTTTTTTTCACCGAGGTTAAAGCGGAAGTCTACGGCGGAAGGGCCGTGGGTGACCTGACTTTTGATTTCTTGGGGAAGAACGTGAAGTTCAAGGCCAATGCGCGATTGAACGGAGTCAATGTGGCCCAGCTTCTGGCGGCCTTCCCGAACGGCGGTGGAAAAATGACCGGGAAGATGGAAGGGGACGTAAAATTAGCGGGAGAAATCGCGCACTCGCTCCGTCCGCTCTCGGGGATGCATGGGACCGGACACGTGACTGTGCGCAACGGCCAGGTGCCGAGCCTCCGGCTCAACGCGAATTTGATGAAACTGGCGCACTTCAATGATCTCGGCCCGGCCAAGAACGATCCTTCCGCATTTAATTTGATAACCACCGATCTGGAACTGGACAATCAGCGGATTTCAAGTCGCGTGATAGACATTGATGGTTACGGAGTAGACGTGGATGGCTCAGGCAGCGTCAGCGTCTCCGGCTCTGACGAGTTGAACTATCGCGGTTTGGCGGAGATTACAACCAAGGAAGGCTTCTTCACCAACACCGTCGCACGGCTGTCCGGCGCCACCCTAAAAGACGGCAAGTTGCAGTTTCCCTTTCGGATCGCTGGAACGATTGATAACCCAGTATTTTCCAAGGGCAAAGGTGATCAGGACGTAGACGCTGTGCAAAAACCCCGGTGAGGTAAGCTGCCCGGCAGTTCTGGACGAGTTGTTGGCACCCGCCGTTTGCGGCTATCTCAATCGCGATCTTCCCGCTCGTTTTCTGCCCCCAAGCGCTTGACGGCAAAACGATCCAGGTAGTGCTGGTCTTTGCCTTTTGCAATAACGAGGTATTCGAAGTGGCCTCCCTTGGCGCTAACTCTCCATGTGTAGCGGATATTGCCCGGTCCGCCAGAGCGCGTGGCCTGCGCAAGATCTCCGACATCCGCATAGCTGACTGGCTTGCCATCAGGGCGGGCGAGCACGGTGATGTAGCGCACCTGACGGTCTCGATCAAATCCAATGATGGCATATTGATAGTGCCGGTCATGGGTGAGGGTCCAAACCTGCTGGCCTTCATCCTCGGACTTGAATTGGCCAATCTGATTCAGGCGCGAGCGCGCCTGAGCATAGGGCATGCCGAGGCGTAGCCCGAGAATCTGCGGAGCAGGCTGCCTGGCGGCGGCGAACGGAGCGACGCCAAAAAGTAGAAAGGCTGGAAGTACAGCTCTTCTCATCGTGGTCTGCCTTCGTCAATTGAATTTGGATGGGAGGAGTGGCGCGGCTGGGAAACCGCGCCACTCCTCCACGCGCAATTAGCTAGGGCCTAAAGGGAGTTGCATCCTGGCTCTTGAAAAGACCGAGCCCGGTGGATTGGCGAATGATGGTGGCCTTGGTAGCCCCATCGTTATCGAGACGCGTGTGGCTGGCGGTGGAGTTGTTGCCCCTGGCGATGCAGGCGGCGGTGATGCACCCATCGGTATAGGCGGCGAACACGCGGCCCATCTTGTCTACCGTGAGGTCATTGAAATCCAGGAGGTTTCTGGTTCCACTGGGGCACGTCGTGCCCTGGGTGCAGATGACACCGAGCTGCACGGCGTCATTGGGCGTGGTGTCCACAGTGAACCAAGTCCGGCCACCGTTGTACGTGGTGGCGATGTAGCCGTGCCACACGCCGTTGAAGGGAGTTGGGCCGGTGTCGGCTCCAGTGCCATCGCCGGCCGAGGGCGTGCCCAGGAAGAAGAAGGACGCGCGGTCATTGTCACCGGCGACGACTTCGGGGAAGACCGTATTGCGGATGCTGAAGGGCACACCAACATCCAAGTCATTGTGCCAAGAGCGGCCCTGGTCGTCGGAAATGGTGATGTGCGGATGTCCATCGCCGGCAACGTAGCCAAAATAGACGCGTCCTTTGGAGCCGATGCCTACGGATGGGTCGCTGGAGTTGGAAGTGCTTCCGGTAACCGGCTCCACGGTAAACGTCAGACCGTTATCCATGGAGACGATCAGGCCTTGCGTGTTTCCGCAGCTTTTATTGGGAAGGTAGACGATGCCGCTCGAGCTGACCTTAATGTGACCGTGCAAGCCACCGCAATCCACCAGTGTGTACATGGGGCGGGCAGCCTCGTAGGTCAAGCCGCCGTCCTGACTTAGCGCCATAGCCGCATCGCCGATATCCTGCGACGCATAGTAGACGGCGTGCGGATACTGCGTGAGCGGGCCGCGGACGGCCAACTGCGCGCAGGGCACTGGAGTAGCGAGCAACTGATCGGCGGTACAAAGGCGGAACGGTCCGCCGCCGACGGTCTGATGATCGACTCCGGAGGCGATGCCGCCGCCCTGACTTACCGTATAGGTTTCGCCGTCGTTGTCGGTAAAAGCAGAGAGGCTTGTGGTGCCGAAGAGCTGAGAGACGATTGTTCGGCCGGTGTGAGAATCCGTAAAGAGAATGGGATCCAGAGAAGTCGTGCTGGTATTCGGTCCATCTTTAAGCAGCCAAGTTGCCATCGCAGGCGAGGTGTTGGTGTTGAAAGTGACCTGCAAGGTGTCAAGAATCGCCTGGGTCATTATGCGGCCCGAGTTGAAGTTGGCGCCAATCGAAGGTTCGCCGGAGTTGTCGCCCAGACCTGGCGGAGATTGGTAGTTCGCGTAGGTGGGCGCGTTTCCGTGAGCCAGCGAGTCCGTTGGGGGGGTGGTGATGGTGGCCACACCACTGTACGGGTCGCCGGGAGCAACAGTGGAATCCACGACGTGCACTGTATACAGGCCAGTTCCTGAAACGGTGGGGTCGATCACCACGGCTTCGCCGGTTTCTGGTATGCCGCCAGTCGAACTGGCGATCACCGGACCAGTGAGATCGCCTTTATGCACATAAAGATCGTAATCATTGAGCTTGTTTTGGTGAGAAATGCTGATGGCCAAAACCAAACCTTTGTAATTAGCCGGGGAGCCCGTGAGGGTGATGGTGTATACATCGCAATCGGTCCCGTCGACGCAGGTGGTTTCATCCGTAGTAGCCCCTGCTGTGCCGCCGCCGGCCCAGGACGCGGAAGAGCCATTCACGGGGTTCAGAGTGCTGGAAGGTGGAGTTGCCGCGTAAACAATGGTCGCGAAACAGAGCGCAGCCAGGGCGAGAAATACTCCCGGCTGCAAGTTAAATCGAGTGGCCCGGCCAACACTACTGGCAGTGTATCTGAACACAGAAAAACCCTCCTTCTGTCTTCGTCGTGGATATATTTTCAGGACCCGGTTACAACCTGAGGGAGGCTATAAAGTGATTCGGGTACGGTAAATCAGGTGAACACCTGATTCCGTGCTCGGGAGAACCATGGAGGGGTAAAACCTGGTGACCTGACTGGGGATATTTATGTCGGCGATCAGAAGGGATGGGTATGTTTCGAAACCTCTCCACCCCAATGAACCCTTTGACGCCATCGAGAATTCAGTCCTGAGTGCAAATGCAATTCCACGAATCTGTCCCATTCTGCCTGAACCACGGCAGCATCAACGAGGGGAAATCCTCCGAAGGATGCACCAACGTACAGGTCTGCGTACAGTTAGCGTGTTGGAAACAATTTTGCGCTATGGACTCAGAATAATTCTATCGATTCGTCATTATTTGCTAGCATCGCCTTGCCCGGAAAATAAATCGTCTTGCATGCGCAAGGCAAGAAACCAACTCGCGCAGCGCGGGATCTACAGTGAAACCGAAGCAGTGAACATCATCTCCAGATAGTAAGTGTCGAAATGTTTCGATTTTGGATCTGGAGAAAGCAATCGCTCCCGGAGGACGCCTTGAGAAATTCCCCATCGAAAGCCTTGGCCGCCGCTCTTTTCTCGGCGGTGGTACTGCTCACCGGCTGCTCCAGCGCCGGCACCAGCAGCCAGAATCCGCCGGGTGGCGCGCCGCCACCGACCTCGCAAGCGTTTTGGGATGCCAGCAATATCCCCGCGGCGAAGAACGTGATGATGTTCAAATTCCTGAATCGCACCAACGGCCAATTTCCCGATAGCCAGGTTTTTTGGAGCGTCAAGATCAACGGTGTCACGGAAACACACTCCATCGCCGAGCAGCAGTTTTTCGATATGCCGGCCAACTCTTCGGGAAGAATCTATGTTTACCTGGGAAGTGTGGGCAACAACTCAAACAATTACTACGATTTTCTCGAGTACACGATCGGTCCCACGCAATTTAACGGCAATACCACGCGGGTCGACGCATTCGGCATCAAGCTGGCCATGAGGCTGCATTGCGCCGATGGCTTTGAAACTACGGTCGGAGAGAACCCCGCCACATTCGCCGAAGATCGTACGGCAACATTCGCGCGCTTTGCCGCCGCGGTTCCCACGGAATTCCAGCAGTTGGCTACAATCCAGGCCCCGTACAGAATCGTCAGCCCCGGGGCTGGAGGGTTCGACGTCGGCGGGCAATACCAGAATTATTACAGCGCTTATATCGATGAAATCTGGTCGACCAATGGGCTCACGATCCCGAAGGCGGGCCCAAACGGAAGCGGGCTGGGCTCTTACCCGGATCTTTCCGCCGCCATCTACAGGCATACCGCGGCTGCCGGAACTTTTTCTCCCACTGGCCAGCTTCTCGACAAAACCATTTGGGCAAACAGCCAGAATTTCTATTTGCAGGCGCCCGCGAATTACTACGCAAAATTCTGGCACGATAACGCGATAAACGGCCGCGCATACGGATTTCCTTACGACGATGTGGGCGGATATTCCTCCTACATATCCCACCAGAATCCGCAATACATGCTTGTCGCCATCGGTTGGTAAGGAAAGGGGCCTGAACATGAACAAGTGTATTTTCTTTCTGGCAGTGACAGCTCAGGTGACGCTCTCTGGATGCGGATCTGGCACGATGAGCAGTTCTACCGGGCCAACGCAGAATCCGCCGCCACCGGCAACCAAGAGTGCGAAGCGCGGCGTCGCCTATGATCTGGCGTCGCCAGCCGACCTGGCGGCTCTCTCCCCGGGTGTGAGCTGGTGGTACAACTGGAGTCCGAACCCCAACTCTGCGGTCCCTACGGACTACGCCACGCGCTATTCTATGGATTTCTACCCCATGCTGTGGAATGGAAACTATAACGCCAGTGCGGTTGTGGCGTACTTGAAGTCCAATCCCAACATCAAGTACGTGCTGGTGATGAACGAGCCAAACCTGACGAGCCAGGCAAACCTTACGCCTCAACAAGCTGCACAGATTTGGCCGGGATATGAGTCGATTTCCGTCCAAACCGGCGTAAAAATTGTCGGGCCAGCCATCACCTGGGGCACGATGTCCGGCTATCAAGACCCCGTGGTGTGGTTGGATGCCTTTTACGCGGCCTACCAGGCGGCCAACGGCGGCCGCGATCCGCAGATCGATTACCTGGCGTTCCACTGGTACGACTACGGCTTGTCAAATCAATTGGACCGCTTGGACAAGTACAACAAACCGATTTGGGTAACCGAGTTCGCAAACTGGCACAGCCAGAACGACGGCTCGCAGATAACTACGTTGGGCGAGCAGGAGTCACAGATGACCAACATGGTCGCCACCTGCGAGGCTCGCGCCGATGTTTTCCGCTATGCCTGGTTCACGGGACGCCTGAGTCCCGACCCGCATTTCACGAGCCTGCTCGGTGCGACCGGAGAGCTGACCGGCCTGGGTCAAACGTATCTTTCGCTTCCCACGCAGTAATATCTGGCCCGGCGGCAGGGTGACTTGGTTCCGTTGCGCGTCTGCACGCAGCGGATCTTACGATTCCGGACTGGTGGTAGCTTGAGAAAATTTGCGGAAAGCTTGTCAGCGCAGATGGAATTGTAGACGGCATCCGCAGGTCCGAATTCCCCGCAAATTCCAACCTTGATTGACACCCCTCCCCTCGCCTCGTAAACTGATTCGGACATCCAGCAGGCAAGGGAAGTGGGGAAGTGCCGTGCAATTCGGCCGCGGTCCCGCCACTGTATTCGGCTTCATTGCCGAGAGCCAGGCTACCCTCCCTCGCCGCCGTGGTTGGGCCTACTTCGCGAGAGGGTACGCCTCCAGGACGCCCCCGGCTTCTCGCCGGGTTTTTTATTTTCAAATTTCTCGCGCCACTCTCGTCAGGGGAGATTCGTGCAGCACAGTTTTGCCAATGCCATGCGTCGCGCCCGCGTTTTTGGAGCCGCCGTACTCTTGCTCAGCGCCTTGCCCGTCCGCGCCCAGTCCATCACGCCTGCGCCAGCGTCCCCCGCTTCGCCCGCCATGCGCGAAGTCGTTGACGAATTCGGCCGCACCGTCCGCGTCCCGCAGCTTCCCTCCCGCATCGTTTCTCTTGCGCCCAGCTTGACGGAAACGCTCTACGCCCTCGGCGTCCAGGACCGCCTCGTCGGCGATACCGACTACTGCGACTATCCTCCCGAAGCGCAAAAGAAACGGAAAGTCGGCGGCCCCATTAATCCGAATCTGGAGGAAATCGCCGCACTGCACCCTGATCTCGTCCTCGTCACCAAGGAAATCAATCGCCTCGACACCGTCCGTGCTCTCGACACTCTCGGCATCCCCACTTACGCCACCCACGCCCAGAACGTCGACGAAATTCTCTCCACCACACAAAAACTCGCCGATCTCCTCGGCGTCCCGGAAACCGGCAAATCGCTCATCGCTGATCTCCAGGCTCGCCTCTCCGCGCTGCACGCCAAACTCGAAGCCCTCCCGCCGAGCCGCGTTCTTTTCGTCGTCTGGACCCACCCGCTCATCTCCGTGGGCAAACACACCTTCATTGCTGATGCGCTCAGCAAAGCCGATGCCGCGAGCATCGTGGACGCCACGCAAGACTGGCCGCAAATGAACCTCGAAGAAGTTGTCCGCCTGCAGCCCGATTACCTGGTCTTCGCCGCTTCGCACCCGGATTCCGCCGCGCGCGATTTTGAATCCCTCTCAGTGCTACCCGGTTGGAAATTGCTCGATGCCGTGCGCAATCGCCGCTTCGCGGTCATCAGCGACGCCGTGAATCGTCCCGCGCCGCGCATCGTTTCCGCCATTGAAGACCTCGCGCGCCAGCTTCATCCCTCCGCGTTTCAGGATTCGCCCGCTCCCGAAAAGCCTGCGGCTCCCGCGCCGCAGCCGTCCAATCCTCCCGCGGCAGCGCCCTCCCAGATGACTTTCAACGCGCAACCTTTCGCGGTGGAGCTTACATGCGCCCGCTGACGCTCACTCGCCTCCTCATCCGCTGCAGCATTCTCGCGCTTATTCTTTTTGCCGTTGTTGTCGTGGCCATGAAACTCGGCGCCGTCCAGGTTTCTCTATACGGCCTCGGCAAAGATCTGATCAGCGTCCTGCTGCATCGCACGAGTTCGTTCTCAAGCGACTACGGCATGATCGTCCTCGGCATCCGCTTGCCGCGTATTCTCCTTGCCATTTTCGTCGGCGCTTCTCTTTCCGTCGCCGGGGTCAGCTTCCAGGCGCTGCTTCGCAATCCGCTCGCCGATCCATACGTACTCGGCGTATCTTCCGGTGCCGCACTCGGCGCAATCGTTGCTCTCATTGTGGAAGCGCGCTTCGATCTGACTCCCGAAATGGCCGGATTGATTACCCCGGTTGGCGCGTTTCTCGGCGCCGCCGTCACGATCGCGGCCGTCTACATCCTCGGACGTCGCGACGGCCAGATTGACAGCACCACGCTGCTCCTTGGCGGCATCATCACCGCTTCGTTCCTCCAGGCGGTCATCATGTTCCTGATGACCACGCTCTCCGGAAATAATCTTCGCGGCAGCGCGTTCTGGTTTATGGGCGATCTTTCCACTCCGCAACCCAGTAGCCTGCTGTACTTCCTCTCGTTCGGCTTTATCATCGCCGCTGGCGCGATTTACACCACCGCCTCCGATTTGAATCTTTTGCTTGCGGGCGAAAAAGAAGCGATGCACCTCGGCGTGGATGTGCCGCGAGTGCGCATCGTTGTCTACATCGCGGCTTCCATCCTCACGGGCCTTGCCGTCAGCGTCAGCGGCACCATCGGCTACGTCGGCCTTCTCGTTCCCCACGTCATGCGCCTGATCTTCGGCTCCGACCATCGCATGCTCATCCCCGCCTCTGCGCTAGGCGGAGCGATCGCCCTGGTCATCGCGGACACGCTCGCACGCACGGTCACTTCGCCCACCGATTTGCCCGTCGGCGCCATGACGGCGCTCGCCGGTGCGCCGCTCTTCATCTATTTGCTGCGCCGGAGAATCGCATGAGCAGCGCGCTCCGCCACCCGCTTCCCGGAGACAGTTCACGCGCCACCCCCGACGTCCGCCTGAGCGTCGAGCAAGTCAGCTACGCCTACGCGCCCAATCCCTCGCAAGCGCCGCTGTTCACTCTCGAAGCGATGAGCTTCCAGGCGAAGCCTGGCGAACTCGTCGCCATTCTTGGCCCCAACGCCAGCGGGAAATCCACGCTCCTCAAGCTCATCTCCGGCGCGCTCCAGCCGCTCTCCGGCCGTATTTTCCTGAATGGTTTCGAAACGCATTCGCTCCCCGTCAAGACGCGTGCGCAGCGTATCGCGCTCGTCCAGCAGGAAAGCCGCCTGCTGTTTCCGTCGCGCGCCTGGGAATTTGTGATGCAGGGCCGGCATCCCTATCACGGTGGACTGCGCTTCGAGTCCGAGGAAGACATCCTCATCGCCAACAACGCCCTCGCGCAGGTCGGCGCCATCGAACTCGCCGATCGCTGGATGGACAAAATCTCCGGCGGCGAAAAGCAGCGCGTTATTCTTGCCCGCGCCCTGGCGCAGCAGCCGCTGCTTCTGCTTCTCGACGAGCCGACGCTGCATCTCGATATCGGGGCGCAGGTGGACCTTCTCGAATCCCTGCGCGGCCTCGCCGCGCAGAATCGTTATACCGTTGTTGTCGTCACCCACGAACTGAATCTCGCGGGCGAGTACGCCGACCAGGTTGTTCTGATGCACCGGGGCAAATGCCTTCGCGTGGGTCCGCCGGCAACGGTGCTCCAGCGCGAAATTCTCGAACAGGTTTTTCAAGCGCCGCTTTCCGTGGAGATGACACCCTCCGGCCGGCCGCGCATAACGCTTTTTACAAATAAATAGAAGTTTCCTTGTTCACCTCAACCGGGCGGCCTCGCGCCTCCGACATTCTTAACCCGCAGCGGGCTCTGCCCCTCCACATCAACCGCGGACTTCGTGCTCGGGAAGACGGTGCAACACCGTCGCCGCCGCGCGACTGTAAGGCGAATGCACGGCTCGCCAGCCACTGTAGCCACTTTTCACTACGGGAAGGCAGCGAGTGAATTCTGTAGTGGCCGATCTTCAGATCGGCCAGGAGTAGCGGCAGGCTTCAGCCTGCCTACCCACCCAGAGTTCCTTTTCGCCAAGCCAGGAGACCGGCGAAGTCTGCAGCCCGTGCAAGCCTCTTTGCACCGGCCAACCTTCAAGCTCCCGCGCGTGAGGGAGCGGAGGAACCATGAAAAACATACTCGCAATTCTCTCTTTGCTCGCCGCATTTTTTGTTCCCGCTGTCAGCTCCAAAGCCGCACCGCAATCCCAAAGCAACAACGCACATCTCGCCGGCACGCTCACCGATCCATCGGGTGCGCCTGTCGCTGAAGTTCAGATCACCGCGCAACCCGAAGCTTCCTCCTCAGGTCAACTCGCTTCCGTCACCTCTTCCCATGACGGCGGATATTCCCTGTCTTTGTCCGCGGGCCGCTATTGCCTGCGCTTCTCCCGCTCTTCCTTCGCCGCGCGCGAAATTATTCTCTCTCTTGCGTCGGGCGAATCTCGCGTCCTGAATCTTCATCTCGACCTCGAGCCGCTTTCCTCCAGCGTCATCGTCACCGCGCAAACCGTGCCCACACCCGCGCAGCAAACCACCGCGCCTACCGACGTCATTTCCCGTGAAACCATCAGCGAGCGCCAGGCCACCTCGCTGCCCGAGCTGCTGCAATTTTCCACCGGCATTGCCACGGATCGCACTGGGCCGTTCGGTGGCACCGCCTCGATCTTCCTGAACGGCGGCAATTCCAATTTCACCAAAGTCCTCGTCGACGGCACACCCATCAATCCTCCCGGCAGCGCCGTGGATTTCTCCAGCCTCACGACTGAAAATATTGACAAGGTCGAAATCGTGCGCGGCGCGGAAAGCGCCATCTATGGCAGCGATGCCGTGTCCGGCGTAATCCAGCTCTTCACCCATCGCGGTGATACTCGCGTTCCCGCGTTCAGCGTCTACTCTGAAGGCGGCAATTTGTCCTCCGCCCGGGGTGGCGGCGACCTCAGCGGCATCCTCGGCAAGTTCGACTATTCCGGCGCCGCCGCTTATTTCCAGACCGACGGCCAGGGTCCCAACGACTATTTCGTGAATCGCACGCTTTCTGGAAATTTCGGTTACTCCTTTTCGGACACCAATCAGCTCCACCTCTCGCTTCGTAACAACACCAGCGACGCGGGGATTCCCGGCCCCACGCTGCAGGGCCCGCCGGATCTTTTCCAGGGCTACGGCCAGAAAATTTTCTCCGCCAACGCCCGCTGGGAGCTTACTTCCGGCGCTCACTGGCATCACCAGCTCATGGGCTCGGACTCGTACACTCGCCAGCACAACTTTGCGAACCAGGGTGACACGTTTCCGTTTCAATCTCTGCTCACCTTCAACCGCGCCGCGTTTAGTCCCCAATCGAGCTATGTCTCGCGGAAATTTATCGCCACCATCGGGTATCAGTACGAAGTCGAGAATGGAGACGTCTCCTCCGGCCATCTGCGTCGCAACAATCAGGCCGGATACCTCGACTTCCGTTACACACCGATTTCGCGACTCACTCTAGATTTTGGTGGGCGCGTCGAAGCCAACAGCGAGTTCGGCACCCGCTTCTCTCCACGTGTTGGAGGTTCCTATGCGCTTCACTATGGCAAAGGTTTCTTCGGCGACACGCGGTACCGCGCCTTCTATGGCCAGGGAATCAAGGAGCCCCGCTTCGATCAAACCTCCGGCACCGATCCCTGCTTTCCGGGCAATCCCGATCTCAAGCCCGAGGCAAGCAAGGGCTGGACCACCGGTTTCGATCAAAAACTCGCTTCGGATCGTTGGAAAGTTTCCGTCGACTATTTCTATACTCGATTTTACGACATCGTCAGCTTCGCGAATTGCTCTCCAGGAGGTCTTTGCCAGGTGAATCCATCTTGTAAGTTTGGAAATGGCACCTTTTTCAATACCGACCTGGCCTTTGCCCGCGGGGTCAACCTTGCTTCGGAAGTCCGGTTACGCAAGTGGATCTTCGTCAATGGCAATTACACCTACGACGATACGCGCGTGGTGAAGTCCGAAAATCCGTTCGCGGATCCTTCACTTGAGCCCGGCAATCACTTAATCCGCCGCCCGGTGAATTCCGGTTCGTTCGGGGTCAACTTGAATGTCGCGCATGTGAATTGGAATTTCATCGGCTATTTCACCGGCGTGCGCACGGATTCCAATTTCGTGAATCCCACGCAGACCACGAATCCTGGCTACGCGCGCTTCGATATGGCCGCGAACTACAACCTGACCCGCGGCCTTTTCGTCACCGCCCGTGCCATCAACCTCTTCGACAAGCAATACCAGGATGCCCTCGGCTATCCCGCGCTTGGCCGCTACTACATGTTCGGCCTGCGCTATGCCTTCGCCGGAAAAAACTGATGTTCACCTCAGACAGCATATTCGCCTGCCTCTGCAGGCGGCGTCGCTTATTTGGAGTGCGGTGGCTCTGCCACCGCTTTTGCGGATTCAACAGGGCCACCCAACGAACCGGTGGCTCATCGCATCGTTTCACCGGAAAACCCTGATGCCCGTTCCTGAACCCATCCTCTTCTGCTGGAGCGGCGGCAAAGACAGCGCCCTGGCGCTGCACACTCTGCTTCAGCAGAACGACGTGCGCATCGCGGCCCTCCTCACCACCGTGACCGAGGGCTACGACCGCATCAGCATGCACGGTGTTCGCCGCGAACTTCTGCGCCGACAGGCGGATTCTCTCCGTCTGCCTCTGCACGAAGTCTTCATCCCCCCGCAGTGCGGCAATCCAATTTACGAGGCTTGCATGGAGGAGGCCCTGCTCCTCTATTTCCAGCAGGGCATCCGTCGCGTCGCGTTCGGCGATATCTTCCTCGAAGACCTCCGCCTCTACCGCGAAAAAAACCTTTCCCGCGTCGCGATGCAGGCCCTCTTCCCTATCTGGAAGCGCGACACCCGCGATCTCATTCACGAATTCCACGCCACCGGATTTCGTTCCGTCGCCGTCTGCGTCGACTCCAAGGTTCTCGATCCCAGCTTTGCCGGCCGCGAACTCGATGCGTCCTTCTTTGCCGATCTTCCGCCCGGCGTCGATCCCTGCGGCGAAAACGGCGAATTTCACACCTTCGTCTACGACGGCCCGATATTCACGCGCCCCATCGGCTTCACCCTCGGCGAAGTCGTCCAGCGCGATTCCTTCGTCTTCCGCGATCTGTTGCCGGGAAAAGCTCAAAAGGAGGTTTGACTCGAATCATGTTCCAGGAAAAATCAACCACTCACGTTTTTGTGCTTCGCGCCATTCTCGCCGCCGTAATGATCATTCTCGCCGCCGTTGTGCGCATCCTTCCGCATCCATGGAATTTCACGCCCATCGGCGCCATGGCGATCTTTTCCGGCGCGATGTTCCGCAACCGCCGCGTCGCCTTTCTTTTCCCGCTCGTGGCTCTTTTTGCCGGAGACCTCTTTGTCGGCTTCCACCGCCTCATGCCCGTCGTGTACGCCAGCTTCTTGCTCAGCGTCTTCATCGGCACCTGGGTCGAGGATCGCCGCAGCGTTCTCCGCATCGGTGGAGCCGTTTTCCTCGGCGCGCTCCAATTTTTCCTTGTCACCAACTTTGCCGTCTGGCAACTCTTCGGCACTTACCCGCACACACCTGCGGGCCTAATTGCCTGTTACATCGGGGGCTTACCCCTCTTCGGCAACACCCTCGCCAGCGACGCCATCTACGCCACGCTCTTCTTCGGCATCTTTGCGCTCGCGGAAAAGCTCGTTCCTGTCTTGAATGAACCTGCGGGACATCCCGCGCACTAAGGAGCCGCCATGTCCGATTCGTGCGTTCCCCGCGTCGGTGTCGGCGTCTTGCTAGTTGACGAACTGGATCGCGTCCTGCTCACTCTGCGCAATCGCCCGCCCGAGGCCGGTTGCTGGAGTATCGTGGGCGGCAAACTCGATTTTCTGGAGACCTTGGAAGAATGCGCCGCGCGGGAGGCGCGCGAGGAGGTCGGCGTCGAAGTCTCCATTCAGTCGTTACTTTGCGTAACCGACCACTGCCTTCCGCAGGAAAACCAGCATTGGGTCTCTCCGGCCTACCTCGCAAAAGTTCGGGCTGGCAAGGCGGTCAACCGTGAGCCGGAAAAGACCGCGGACGTCCAATGGTTCGAGCTGGATCGGCTGCCTTCCAATCTGACCATGACCGCTCGCAACGCCATTCGCGCCTACACCCGGCAACGCCAGCGGCCAGGCTGAGGCCTGCCGCGGTGATGCTATAATTCTCGTTTCCCCATGACGAAATTCGCCACCGAATCCGCCATGTCTTCCGAACTCCTCGCCAAATACGAGCCGGTCATCGGACTGGAAGTCCACGTCCAGCTCCTCACCAAAACAAAAATTTTCTGTGGTTGCTCTACGCGGTTTGGCGATCCGCCGAACTCCAACGTTTGCCCAGTCTGCCTCGGCCTGCCCGGCACGTTGCCCGTTCTCAACAAGCGCGCCGTTGAAATGGCCATTCGCGCCGCGTTGGCCATCAACTGCACTGTTCACGAGCACTCTCGTTTCGCCCGCAAAAATTATTTTTATCCGGATTTGCCCAAGGGCTATCAGATTTCGCAATACGAACTGCCCCTGGCCACCGGCGGCTGGCTCGAAATCGAGGTCCACGGCGAAAAAAAGCGCATCGGCATCACCCGCCTGCACCTCGAAGAAGACGCCGGCAAATCGCTCCACGACGGCTTTCCGCGCTCTGCCGAAAAAACCTACGTCGATTTCAACCGATGCGGCACCCCGCTCAGCGAAATCGTTTCCGAGCCGGACATGCGCACGCCCGATGAGGCCTACGCCTACCTCACCACCCTGCGCCTGATCCTTCTCTACACTGGCGTCAGCGACGTCAACATGGAGGAAGGCTCGCTCCGCTGCGACGCAAACGTCAGCGTCCGCCGCCGCGGCACGAAGGAATTCGGCACCAAGGTGGAAGTGAAAAATCTCAATTCCTTCCGCTATCTTGCCAAAGCCCTCGAATACGAAATCGAACGCCACATCGGCATCATCGAATCCGGCGGACGCATCTCCCAGGAAACCCGCCTGTGGAATCAGGCCGCAAATCGCACCGATTCCATGCGCTCCAAGGAAAAGGCTCACGACTACCGCTATTTCCCGGAGCCCGATCTTCTGCCCGTCCACGTCAGCTCCACCTGGCGCGACGAAGTTCTCCGCTCACTGCCCGAACTTCCCGCTGCCAAGCGCGCCCGCTTCGTCTCCGCGTATGGCATCACGCCCTACGACGCCGAAGTCCTCACCGGTTCGCAGGAGCTTGCCGATTATTTCGAATCGGCAGTGAAAGCCGGCGCGCCCGGCAAAGCCGCCGCCAACTGGATGCAGACGGAGCTCCTCCGTCGCCTTAACGATTCCGGCAAGGAAATCACCGCGAGCCCCGTCAAGCCTGTAGCGCTTGGCGAACTTGTCGTGCTGGTGGACTCGGGTAAAATCACCGGCGCGGTCGGCAAGAAAGTTTTTGCGACTATGATTGAAACCGGCCGCTCTGCGGCGGACATCGTCGCCGCCGAAAGCCTCGGCGCGCAGGTGGGAGACGCTGCCATCGAAAAAGCCACCCGGGAAGTCATCGAAAAAAATCCCGACAACGTCGCCAAATTCAAATCCGGCAACGAAGGCGTCTTCAAATTTTTCGTCGGTCAGGTGATGAAAGCCACCAAGGGCCAGGCCAATCCCCAAGCGGTCAACGATATCGTCCGCCGCCTGCTCTCTTAGCTTTTGTAGCGGCCGCTTTCTGAAGCGGGCGCATTTCGGCCGCCCGTTACTCGAACCCAGGATGAGGAGAACAACCTGATGCTCAAGATCGGCGACAAAGCCCCTGAATTCACCCTCGCTTCCGACGGCGGCAAGCAGCTTTCGCTAAAAGACTTCAAGGGCCGCCGCGTCCTGCTCTTCTTTTTTCCGAAAGCGAATACCCCGGGTTGAACAGTCGAAGCGTCCGAGTTTCGCGACGCAAAAACGAAGTTCGATAAGCTAAGTGTCTCCATCCTCGGAGCCAGCGCTGATCCTGTAAAAGCTCTGCAGAATTTCAGCGACAAGTGGAAGCTCAATTTTCCGCTGCTCAGCGATCCCACGCACAAGATGATCGAATCTTACGGCGCCTGGCGCGGCAAGAAATTTATGGGCCGTATGTTCAAGGGCATTATCCGCAGCAGTTTTCTAATCGGCCCCGACGGCAAAATCGAACAAATCTGGGACCCAGTCAAAGCCAAAGGCCACGCCGCCGAAGTCCTCGCCTACCTTCAGGAATTGAATTGAGATTTGGAGGGAGAAATTTGTCGTCCTGAGCGCATCCGATCAGGTCCGGTGTTTGGACTCCGGTGGTGTTTACCGGAGATGCGCGAAGGACCTCAACCTAAACGGCGAGAAAATCTCGCGGACACACTGGACCTAAATCTCGACTCGCAATTCTTCCCCCACCGGCTCAATCAACATATTGTCAATCAATCGCGTCTTGCCCAAATACACCGCTAGCACCGCGTAGCACCGCCGCGCCACACGCGCCGCCGGCTCAAACGTCTCCGCATCCACAATCTCCGCGTAATCCACGCGTGCCCGCGATTCGCTCGCCAGCACCTTCCGCAGCGCTCCCTGCAACGCCAGTGAATCCCGCACGCCCGACGCAATCTCGCTTTCCGCCGCGCGCAACGCACGGTACAACACTGTCGCCGCCTTACGCTCTTCCCCCTGCAAATACGCATTCCGCGAACTCATCGCCAGCCCATCCGCCTCGCGGACGATCGGGCACACCACAATCTCCGTATCCAGGTTCAGGTCCCGCACCATCTGCTGGACAATCCGCACCTGCTGCGCGTCCTTCCGCCCGAAATACGCAAAGTGCGGCTGCACAATTTCCAGCAGCTTCAGCACCACAGTGGATACGCCGCGAAAATGGCCCGTGCGCGATTTGCCTTCCAGCCGCTCGCTCAAGCCCTCCACGTGCACATACGTGGAAAATCCCCCCGGATAAATCTCCGCAGCCTCCGGGTGAAACAGTCCATCCACTTTCGCCGCGGTCAGCTTCTCCACGTCCGCTTCCAGTGGCCGCGGATACCGCGACAAATCCTCATTCGCCGCAAATTGTTTGGGATTCAAAAAAATCGAAGCATACACCGGCGAGCATTCCCGCCGCGCCCGTTCCACCAGCGCCAGGTGGCCCGCGTGCAGCGCGCCCATCGTCGGCACCAGCCCGATGATCCGCTGCTCCTGTCGCGCCGCCCGCGCCCGCTCTTTCATCCAGGCAACTGTCCGAATCGTCTCCATCCGCGCTAAGCGCCCGCCGCCACGGCGCGTTCCCGGTAAAAGTGCATCAAGTCGGTCAACACCGGCTGTGCGCCCAATTGCCGCAAAAGAGTCGTCACCTGGCCACGGTGGTATGTTCCATGATTCACAAGATGCTGCATCGATTGCCAAAGCGGGTTGGCGTAGACGCCGAATTTCAACGTCCTGTATTCCATCACGCGATTCAGATCTTCCTGCGTTAAGGAGCCGACAAAGTTAAGCAGCCGCGTCTCAAGTTCCGCCCACCTCTCCCGCAAACTTGCCACGTCCTGAAATTCCGCCGCGTCCGGAAGAGACGCGGGCGAACGCCCCTGAAATCGTTCCAGCCAAACCCATTCCCCTCCGTAAATATGAGCCGTGGTGTCTCGCAACGAACCGAAACTCGATCCCATCGGCCGCAAAAACTCTTCCTGCTTGACCGCTGCAACCGCACCCAGCATTCTCCGGTTGGCCCAAGCGTTGAATTCATACAGCAAAGCCATCTCGTTCGGGGTCATGCCGCGCCTCCTTGCCGCAAATTTGTTTGATTAGCTTGTTCGGGGCACACGATACTCGTCCGCCGCCCGCAAAAATTAGATAGGTCCGCTTAACGGGCGATGCGAATGGGTTTCTTGCCCTGTAGCGCGCCCGGCGCGTGATAAGACTCCGCATCCGAAGGAAAACTTCCGCTCTGCACGTCCCCGCAGTACTCACGCACCGCCTGCGAAATCATTTCTCCTACGTTCGCATACCGCCGAGCAAACTTCGGCGGCTCCTGAAACGTCAGCCCTAGCAGATCGTACAGCACCAGGATCTGCCCGTCGCAATCGGGGCCCGCGCCGATGCCGATCGTCGGAATCCGCACGCTCTTCGTAATCTCGGCCGCCAATTCGCGCGGGATTCCTTCCAGCACAATCGAAAACGCCCCCGCCGCTTCCACCGCCCGCGCATCCCGCAGCAACTGTTCCGCGCCGCCCGCTGTTTTCCCCTGCACGCGGTATCCGCCCATCGCATTTACCGATTGCGGCGTCAATCCCACATGGCCCATCACCGGTATCTCGGCTTCCGTCAGCCGCGCAATCACTTCCAGTCGCCGCTCGCCGCCTTCCACCTTCACCGCTTCCGCGCCCGCCTCTTTCACAAAGCGCACCGCATTCTTCAGCGCCTCGTTCACATCGCCCTGGTACGTCCCAAACGGCATGTCCGCCACCACCAGCGCCCTCTGCACGCCGCGCCGCACCGCCTTCGTGTGGTGCAGCGCTTCCTCCATCGTCAGCGGCAGCGTGCTTTCATACCCCAGCACCACCATCGCCACCGAATCGCCCACCAACACCACGTCCACCCCGGCCTCGTCCATCAAACGAGCGGTCGGATAGTCGTACGCCGTCAAGCAGGTGATTTTTTTCTTGTTTGTGGAATCCGCAGCCAGAGACTTGCGCTGCAGCAATTCGGGAACGGTCACTTTCGCACTGTTCCCATTCGGAATGATGCTCATGTCGGCCTCCGGTGCCGTTCCCTGAATGCGGGATACAGCCCTCGCGCGAACAGCCTAACTATAACAAATTGTGATGCAACTCACCATAATTTGTGATGCTCAACATTACTTTTCCGCCCCAACCTTCTCCACCCGCTGCTCCAGATTCCACCCGCGCAACCCCACTTTGACTCTTCCCGTTGTTGCCGCCTTCGGGTACTCCGCAACTATCTCCTTTTTCTCCCCCGGCAGGAGCGAAACATAATTGTCGCTGTAATACGCCGGCAGCACGCGCGTTTTTCCGTCCGCCTCCAGCAACGTCAATTTCAATTCAATCGCCGCCGTGCTCCCCGTATTCTCCAGCACCACCTTCACTCGCTCCTCGTCGCCATCAACGGCGGTTTGCGCCGTCGTTTTGATCAGGGCCTCTCCCAGCCGGTTCAATTTCCTGTAGTCCGCGCTCGTTCCGCCCATCCAGTAAAAATTGTCCGACACCACTTTTCCAGTCGAATCACGCAACTCCAACGTCACCAGGACCACGTTTTCTTTCAAAAATGGCTCCAGGTCCAGCGCAAAAAATTCCGTTGTCCCGCTTGCCGCATCCTTCTTCTCCGTATGTTCCGCCAGTAGCTTGTTCTCCAGCGAATAAACGCGCGCGTGCGCCGTCAGCCCCACCTTCGTATCCGGCAGCGAATTGGCCACCTCCACGGCGTAGTTCGAAGGGTCCAGTTGCACATGCACCATTTCGCTCGCCTTCTTCACCGCATAAAATGAAGCCTGCGTGTCGTAATCCGAGCTCAAAATCTGCCACGTTGAACTCGGCCACGCCGGCTGCGTCATCCACAGCATACGCCCCGTATTCGGCGCCCACAGATGCGCGTTCATTCCTTCAAACACCGCGCGGTGCTGCACGTAATTGAACATCTGCGCTTTCCGCTCAAAATCTTCCAGGCTCGTCGGCGCGCCAAATTCTTTTTCCATCTCCGCCATGAACGGCGTCATGTCTCCGTTCGCGCTCTGGTGCCAGTCGTGATACGCCCAGTTGTCGCTGATCGGCCATAAATCCTCGAGCGGAATCCACGCCCGCCAGTTCTCCAGTGTCGGAAACGACGGCGTCCCGGTCTCCACGGAAAATCCATGATTGAGCATCGTAAAATACAGCTTGGGCTCCACATATTTGTACGGCCCGCTGTTCTGCAGATTCACCTGGTTCGAAGTCGGCGTGTAATAGCGTGTTCCATCCACGGTCCGCGTCAACTCTTCAAGCCCCTGGTTCAAGATCGGCTGCGGCACCCCTTCGTTTCGCCCGCACCACACCGCAATCGACGGATGATTCCGGAAGCGTGAAATTGTATCCCGCGCATTTTCCAGAAACAGCGCCGGGTCCTCCGGCTCGATATTGTAGTTTTGCGTCGACGCCCAGAAATCGTTCCACACCAGCAACCCGTACTCGTCAGCCAGATCGTAAAATACTTCTTCCGTACTCTGCCCAACCCAGTTCCGGATGATGTTCACGTTCGCGTCGCGGTGCAGCCGGAAAAACGGCTCCAAGCGCTGCCGCGAAACGCGCTTCAGCATGTCGTCCATTCCCCAACTGCCGCCGCGCGCCGCGATCCGCACGCCATTTACTTTGATCGTCAGGTAAGGCGTCGCCCGCGCATCCTCAAGCCGTTTCACCGCCGCCGACTTCTCCGCCCCAGGTTTCAGCGAAGCCACCCACGATTTCCAGCCATCTCTCCACTCCTCCGGAAAAATCGAGGGAAGAGGGTCCGGCGACGGCACATTCCGGATGCCCGTGTGCGTCACATCCACAATCTGCTCTTGTTTTGCCCTCGCCGCCGTCGGTGAAAACTCCACCCGCTCCAAATGGCCGCTGACGTACAGAAGACTCAATTCATAGGTGAGTTCCCGAATCCCGAATCGCACTTCCTTGGCGTCTGAGTTCTTGCCGTCGACCGTCACCGCAAGCTTCAGCGCGTACAGCTCCGGCTTTCCGTATCCATTCGGCCACCACAACCGTGGCTGTTGCATTTTCAGTTGCGCGAACTCCGAAGATGTTAACGCCACCGTGTTCTTTCCCGGCCTGAGCGAAACCGTCTTCGTGACATTCACGTTGTCGAAAGATGCCTCCAGCTTCCCGCTCACGGTTGCGCTTGTCTGGTTCTCGAGCGGCACCGTAATCTCCACATCCGCCGAACTCGTCTCCGGCAACGGCAGCTTCGTCACCACCTGCGCATCGCCTATCTTTACTCCGCCCGTAGCCCGCACCGTCACCGGTTGCCAGATTCCAGTGTCGCGATCCCGGATCGGCGGAATCCAATCCCACCCTTCCGTATCCACAAACGTAGGCCCATCCAGGCACATCAATCCGCCATTTTCACCCGGCCCTGCCTTGATGCTTTGCTCATGTGGAATTCCCGGATGCGGCGGAGGCGAAACGCGCACTGCCAGCACATTCGCTCCGCCGGCCTTGATCGCATCGGTCACATCAAACACGCCGCGAATAAACGCGCCCTTAATCATTCCGATCTGCTTCCCGTTCAGCCAGACTTCCGCCGCGTAGTTGATTCCCTCGAACGTCAGCGTCAGCCGCAGTCCCCTCCAATCGGCCGGTGCCGTAAACTCGCTGCGATACCAGTAATCCTGCTTGTTCAAACTTTCCGGAATCGCCAGATTGTTCAGGCCGTAATCGGGATCGGGGTACACGCCCTGATCGATCATCGTCGTCAGCACCGTTCCGG
>Ga0210405_10001679_pt1 | contig 24594 bp, 24 predicted proteins | sample IncBWH11MmetaG_FD_155492 | JGI IMG/M metagenome (GOLD analysis project Ga0210405, IMG submission 155492) | Forest soil microbial communities from Barre Woods Harvard Forest LTER site, Petersham, Massachusetts, United States - Inc-BW-H-11-M | ecosystem: Environmental > Terrestrial > Soil >... | reverse complement strand
CGGATTCCTCCCGGTAAACGCCGGAGCAGTCAGCGGATCGGCTTGATCGTAAGCTGTTGGCAGATCTTTCGAGCCAGGCGATTGTCGATTTCAGAGTGACGGGGGACCGGAGCTTTCGCGCCGGTGGCCGGATTGGTATAAATCGTGTGCCGGCTACCTTCGCGATCTAACAGACACCCCTCATCCTTCAGGTGACCGATCAGTTCATGCCTCTTCAAACGCGTAGAGCCCCAACGTGGACGGTCAGCGGCACGAGTTCGACCAGGTCGGCATCGGCAGCCGCATCCGGGTTCGGGGTCGGCAAAGGTTTGCCTTCCTCAAGGAGACATTGAGCCAGATCCTCCATAGCGCTCGCCATCATTAGTCGGGCGTCGGCTAAATCGAAGCCTTGCGTGACGGCTCCAGGAAAATCCAGCGCCTCCGCAACCACCATTTCGCCGGCCGCGCGCGGGAGGTAAAAGGCAATGTGGTAGCGAAGCATAAGCCCATCATACTGCATTCTGGGTGGCTGGCCGTCAGCCCGAGTCTCCCGCGTGGACCGCACATTTGTCCCGTGAAACGCCGGTCACGGCAGTTGCCAAAACACGGATTGCCGAATGTCGGCTGGTTTGTTGAGATCGATCCCGCCGCGAAGACTGCGACTCGCGAAATCAAGTCGCGGTCCGAACGGCGCAGTGCAGGAGTGACATCAGCAGTTACCACCCGAGCCAATAGACGGGAGCAAGCGCTGCGAGTGCAGCGCCGACTTGCACTGCGAGGATCTGCAGCGCCGTTCTCGGAGCCCGCGGCAGCCACTTGACCGCGTAGAACGCTATGACCGGTACCTGTCCAGCCATGAGTAGCTGCCATGTATGGGCAGCGGCGCCTTCGTCGTTCTCGCGGGCAATGCCGAACATTACAATGTGATACAGCACCGTGACAAGCGCTGCGATGGACATGGCGATTGGAATGAAGGCGCTCGGCTGTCTGGTTGGTGAAACGCTCATGTAGAACCCTCCATGGTCAATGAGCGATGATATCATAACGAAAATAACTTTACAATACAAAGCGCCTGCCGTCCTACGTCTGTCGCCAATACCCTTGGCGCCGGCACAACAGTTTCTGCTAGCAGAGCCTAACGTTTGCTTGTGGGCTATATTTCGGGTAAGGTATCAGGGGATAATGATAAACGGGAGCCGTTCGATGACCATCACGTTGCCGCTTCAACCCCGGGAAGAAGCCAAGCTCATCGCTCTCGCGCAGGCCAAGGGTCTGTCCACCGACGCTCTTGTGCGTGAGGCCCTCGAAAAGATCCTTGCCGACGCACCGGATCAGTTAGAAGAACCGAAGCTTGAATCACGCCCCATCTGGGAGGTGATCCTCGACAACATGAAGGATGTTCCCCCGCAGGAATTTGAGAAGCTTCCGAAGGACGGAGCCAGCGAGCACGATCACTATCTTTACGGCCACCCCAAGCCCACTCAATGAACGCGGTCTTTGCCGACACGTTTTACTGGATCGCGATGACGAACCTTCAGGATCTCGCCCACGAAAAGGCGAAAGCCTTCTCTCTTTCAACGACGCCGGGGGCTCTCTGTACTACCGAGGAGGTTTTGACCGAGTACTTGAATTACTTCGCCGCCTGGGGGCCGAATTTTCGGCGTAAAGCCTCGATCAATGTCCAGAATGTGCTGGAAAGCCGGACGGTTCAAATCGTCTCGCAAACGGCGGCTTCGTTTTCAGCCGGCTTGAATCTTTACCGCGCGCGTCTGGACAAGGGATACAGCCTGACGGACTGCATTTCTATGGAGACCATGCGTCACGAGGGCATCACCGATGTGCTGACGAATGATGCCCATTTCGAGCAGGAAGGTTTCCGTGCCCTCTTCCGGGAACCCTGAACGTGCATCGTCAGATCCCGCTTTCCTGACCTGACCTCACTTCATTTTCCATTTTAGGTCTGTCTGTCGCGCTTGCTTCTTCCTCGTGACCCAGCAACGGACGGCTCCACCACTCCGCCGAGGGCAAGCCTACTTATTTGAAGCGGCGAATACCAGTCCCTGTGATCAGCTTCGGAGGACCACCCGCCAAAACGTCGGCGGCGAAGCTGCTTTCAGGTTGCTTGACTGCGCCAGAGTGTTTTTTCCTGAGAGGAAGACTGGAAGGCAGACACGTCGCGGATCGTATCCATCCCTTGGTACGCCGGTCACGGCAGTTGCCAAACACGGATTGCTAGGCTGGTGTTGAGATCGATCGCGTCGCGAAGAGCGGGTCCAGGGGGACCCGCGCGGACCGGGGGGTCCGCCCCACAATTTTTTGAATTCTCAAAACTGGAAGAACACGTGGCTAACTCAAAATACAGCTTCAGCGCCAATTGCAACTGCCTTGGAGTATTTAGGTAACCGCGAGGCACGCAGGTCTTCTGCAGTTCATGTTCTCGATTGACCTGCGACTCCGCGAAATCAAGTCGCGGCCCGACGGCGCAATGGAGGGGTGACACCAGCAGTTACCACCCGAGCCAATAGACGGGAGCAAGCGCTGCGAGTGCAGCGCCGACTTGCACTGCGAGGACCTGCAGCGCCGTTCTCGGAGCCCGCGGCAGCCACTTGACCGCGTAGAACGCTATGACCGTCGCCTGTCCAGCCATGAGTAGCTGCCATGTATGGGCAGCGGCGCCTTCGTCGTTCTCGCGGGCAATTCCGAACATTGCAACGTGAAACAGCACCGTGACAAGCGCTGCGATGGACATGGCGATTGGAATGAAGGCGGTCGGCTGTCTGGTTGGTGAAACGTTCATGTAGAGCCCCCCATGGTCATGAGCGATTATTATATCATAACGTAAATAACTTTACAATACAAAGCTAACCCCCCAAGGGCTTCCCTCGTCTGGCCCGTCTATTTTGCATCAGGATTATATGATTGCTTCTTCCCGGCCATTTGGAGAGCATACAAGAGTACGAAAGGAGCTTCGCATGAACCTGACACGTCGGGACATGATTGGTTTGGCCACAGCACTGCCGGCCGCTGCCTGGCTCACCAACTACCACGCGTTTGCCGCGCCTGCCGCCAGGATGGTGAAGATCAGCGGGATCAAAGCGATGGGCCTCGACAACATAGGCGACGGATGTCTCATCCGTATCGATACCGACTCCGGACTGGTGGGATACGGCGAGGCGGGAATTCCGGCCGGCGCCGCGCGGGAACGTATTTCGATGATGCTGCCCCAACTGATCGGGCAGGATCCGCTGGCGATCGGACGCCATTTTTACATGCTGAGCGCCACTCAGTATTCCTTTATCGCGCATATCCCTACCGTCAGTGGCATCGACATCGCGCTCTGGGACCTGGCGGGAAAGATCACCGGTTTGCCGATTTACCGCCTGTTGGGTGGCCCGATCCGGAAGGATATCCCGGTCTATTCGCACGGAGGTCCGCGCAACCTTCTCGATAAAGCGGAATGCCGCGCCTGGGCGGATCAAGTAAAAGCAGCCCCAGAAGGGTTTACCGCGTTCAAGTTCGGCTTTGGAAATCCGGGCGGCGGCAGAGGCGCTGGCGCGCGTGGTGGCGGCCGGCCAACCGGAGCGTATGTTCCGACCCTCGACGGCGCGGTGTTCCGGAAGACGGCTCATGAATATGCCAATCTGCGGGAAGCTCTGGGCGACGAGATCGACATCGCCATGCACTGCACCGGGCAGTTCGATACCCGCAGCTCCATCGGGCTTTGCAAAGCGATCGAGCCCTGCGACCCTCTTTGGATCGAAGATCCGCTCACCGTCCGTTACTCCGAGGCGTGGCTCGAGCTGAAGCGTTCCACGAGAGTGCCGCTGCTGGCGGGCGAGAAAGTCGAAATGGTGGAAGGCTTCCGGCCCTACCTGGATAATCAAGTGCTCGACATGATTCACCCCGATGTCGCCTATTCAGGCGGGATCACCGGGTGCCGGAAGATTGCCGACTACGCCGCACTGACCCGCACTCCGATGGGCATGCACAGCGGACCCTGCTCTCTGATTCGCTTCTACGCTTCAATGCACCTCGGCGCCGCGGTCGAGAACTTCTTTAAGGTGGAGAACGTGCTGGGAGCCTTCCGCGGCTTCAAGGAAAAAATGGCTCAGGGTAAGGAACCAGCAGTGCGCAAGAGCGTGTTCCCCGTGCCCGAAGGGCCGGGCTTAGGACTCGACATCAACGAAGACTGGCTGAGATCCCATCTCGCCAAAGGCGAAACATGGTGGGGGTAGGTGGAGATTCTGATCTCCTGAGGCGGGCGGGTATTTCCGAATCGATGTGGAAACTGTATGAGCCGGAATGTGGGGCAGGATGGAATCCTGCGGCCGATCGGCAATCGGCCCTTTCCGCATGTTGCACTCCCTTGCAAGAAGGCCGATTAGCAATCGGCCGCAGGATTCCATCCTGCCCCACAAGGCAGCACCAGAGCCGGCGCTATCCAGGCGAAACCGCCTGTCCCACCAAAATCGTTACTGCAAGGGCAGGACGTCGAACAGATTCCAGCCAGTCTGGCCCACCGGAAAAGTTGTGACCCGCGTCCGGCTCAGAACCGTTCGGCTGACGGTGTCGATCAGGTTCACGAACGGATCGCCTTGATCGATGCTGTAGAGCAGGCGCCCGTCCGCGCTGATTCGCAGGCTGGTGTTTCCGGAAACACTGGGAGCCACGTTGATCTGGTCAACGTAGCGATTGGTAATGGCGTCGACGATGGCGATGTTGGGGCCCTGGTTGGTGGCGTACAGGTAGCGGCCGGCGGTGTCCATCACGAGGCGATTGAGCGCCATCGGCACGGGAAACACGATGTCCGCCGCGATCGAGTTGGTCAGGACGTCGATGGCCAGAACCGAGGTCTGCCGAGCTACGTACACAGAGGTTCCGTCGGGCGTCGCTGCGACGTGAACAGGAATAGCGGAATCGGGAAACGGGATTATTGTGGAGACCTTGCGGGCCGCGATGTCGAGTACGTAAACGGCCGAACTCGATGCCGGCACGTAGGCAAACTGGCCATCCGGCGTGATCGCAATTCCGCCTTGAGGGGCGACAGTAGCCGGAAGCGCAATCTCGGCATCAACTTTATTAGTTGTGAGGTTAACGATCACGACCGAGGGCGTGGTGGGTGCGCTGGGCTCGGCTTTACCTTTGGTGACGTAGAGGTACTTTCCGTCCGGCGAGACCGCGATGGCGCTGTTTGAATAACCTGCCACTGGCAGCGGAATTTGGGCAGTAATCTTACTTGACTGAGGATCGATCAGGGCGATGCGCTGATTACTGGGGCTGTTGTCGAGCATGTACACCGGGCCGGCGGCGGCCATCGCAAAATCCTGTGGCTGGATTACGCCGGACAGGGTGAACGAAGTACCATCGTCGTTCCAGATCTTGACCGTATCCGGCGGGAGGTTGAAAGTGACCAGACTGGTGATGGCTATTGTTTTGGGAGTGGAGAAGCAGGCTCCGATGTTTCCATCATTGTTGAAGACGTAGCCGTAGGATTGAACGCCATTGGGCAATTTGCATTTGCCGAAGGGGAGGGACGTGAGACCACTGCCAGGAGTGCAGCCGGAGAGGAGCAGGATAAGCGCTAGAGAAATAGCATGCCACGGTTGTGTGGCGCGGACACTCGTGTAGGCCGCGTCGAGACTCGTCTCGACGCTCTTCGGTGTGCTGGAGCGCCAAGCATCGAGACGAGTCTCGATGCGGCAGCCTGAAGGCCGCGCCACGGTCTGACTTGCGATCGGGATCTCAGCTAGGAGGCGGTTTCGCATGGCTGTCATTGGTAGCTCACACTCTTGGCGCTTCCGGAAACCGTTAGCACGAAGCCGGCGTCGAGTCCGGAAGCCACGAAGGAGGCTGCGTTTTGAAGCGGCAGCGCGCCCAGGTACAGGATGCCGACGTTGAGCGCTCGCTGTGGCCGCGTCGGCGGGAGGCTCGAAAGCACATAATCGGGCACTGTAAATTGCCCATCGCCCGGTGAAGCGAGGCAGACAAACAGCGCGGAGGAGTTGGTCGGCACGTCAATGCCGGCGCCGGCGATCACGATCGGATCGGCGGTGTCGTCGGTCTGCCATGTCACCGTTACACCGTCTGAGCGCCGGATGGAGCCGATTTGCGCACTGTTGGTCCACTGCGGCGGCGGCGGCAAGGTCACATTCGCCGCGAACGCGCCCACATCGGCGCCACCAGGCGCCAAAATGGTGTAACCGCTGGCGGGAGTATTGGACAGGATCGCGGCCGCGTAGAATCGCGGATCGTCGCGCATGAGGGTGGCAGGGACCTGACCCGTCGGGGCAAAGATCGACAACTGGGAGCCGGCGTTTAAAGAACCGCCCGGCTCGGTGAGGCCGAGCACGTAGGAATTAGCGGGCTGATTGAGGGTCGTGTTGTAAACCGCGCAAGAGCCGGCCGGCGGCAGGCTGATCAGAGGATTGAAGGCCCAGGGTCCACCCGGCTCCAGCCGCAGCAACGCGAACACGTTGTCGTTCGAGAAATTGAGCGGCGAGTCGACGCCGATATCGATTCGCGTCGAAGTCCGCACCGCGAACACCTCGCCGATGGCGCCGCCATTGAGTACGTAAAACTCGATCGGATTGAACGCATCGGCGCAGGCGCTTCCGTCGGCGGAGATGGCGATAGTCACCGTATTGCTCACCGTAGAGCCTGCCGTACGGACCTGAACGGGCACGTAGCAGCCGAGAGGCGCGCCGTCGGGCACCAGAAAAGTGATGTTATCGACGCCCGGATGCGTGGTACGGTGGCTCGCGATCACGCTGGCGGGGACGCCTCCGACGAATACTTCCACTTGAACCGGCAGATCGGCTGGGTAGGGCAAGATTGAGTCCGATCCGATGTTGGGACCGAGGCCGACTCCCCACAGCGTCACGGCCTGCTCCGGCACGGCGGGCTGCGCCGTCGAGTTCTGAGCGCCGCCAGTGCCAAAATCCTCGTTGTGAGCGAACGCGGGACCCGAACCGAAGCTATTGGCCGCGAAGATCGCGCTGCTGGTGGGAGAGGAAACATCCAGAGCGTTCCAGGTAAAAATCCCGAAACTGCTGCTCACTACCGTGAAGGGCGCGGAGTTGCTGATGACACCCTGGGTGGCGATATGCACCGAAACGCGTCCGAGCGGCGCGTTCGAAGGCATCACAGCGTGAATCTGCGATGCGGAAACATAGACCGGCAGCGCGCTCACAAATTTCGTCCCCTGGAAGACTCGCACGCTGACCCCGGCGAGCGAGATGCCGAGAGGAAGCGACGTCGCTTGCACGGGCTTGGCGGGTCCGAGCCCCGAGCCGAGGATCGTGAAAATGGAACCCTGTGCGATGGCCCCGCCGGGGAGATCGGGAGCCGCGAAGCTGGCCGTGTTGACTACGCCGCGGGCGTTGATGTAGGGTTGAGCGCTGAGAGTCCCGGCCGCCAGCGCTCCTGCTACAAGCAAGCCGGCCAGCCTTGCCGAGTAGATTCGATTCAAGACCTTTAGTATACGGTTTCAGGATCGCCGTTGTCTCTTGCGCTCATGAGCTTGTCGAAAACGCCCCTGGCCGCCTTCTGCGCCGCGCTCTTTTTGGACAAACCCTCAGCCTGGCTAATCCACTCGCGGCCGACTCGCGCTTCAATCGTGAACGTTTTCGAATGCTCGGGGCCGCGCTCGTTCACGATTACATACCGAGGCTGCGGCAACTTGCGCACTTGCGCCAGCTCCTGCAGAGCGCTCTTGAAATCCACGATCGGCGCCCCCAGGATTTCCTCCTCGTCGAGCCCCCGCGCTGACGCTTGGGCTGAGGCGGCGCGGTCGCCGATGACCCAGTGATTCACCAGATCGCGAACCACCTCGATGCCGCCATCCAGGTACAACGCCGCGATCAGCGCCTCCAGGCAATCCACCAGCAGCGTTCGTTTGGCGCGACCGCCGCTCATTTCCTCGCCGCGCCCCAGGATCAGGTATTGGCCCAGCTCCAGCTCGCGGGCGACCTCGTACAGGTGCGCAGCGCTGACCAGGTGCGCCTTCAATTTCGAAAGCCGGCCCTCCGGGTAGGAGGGAAAGCGTTTGACGAGCGACTCGCTGATCAGGAATCCGAGCACCGAGTCACCGAGGAATTCCATCTGCTCGTTATCGGCCTCGGCGCCAGGAGGCTTCGACGTCTGGACTTCGTGAACGCGGGAGCTGTGAGTCAACGCGCGCACGAGAAGCTTCCGATTCTGAAAATGATGACCTAGCGCGGTCTGAAGGCCCTCGAGCTCCGGCATCCGGCAACTCTCCAGGTGGTCTACTTTTTCGGCTCCACCACGGCGGGCGCGGCGGGCGTGGATGGGGCGGCCGGCTTGGTTGCGCCGCCACCCTTGGCCTGGATGGCGCGTACGCGCTCGGCTTGAGCCACCTGCCTGATTTGCGGATGCACTTTGTCGTCCGCCATTACCTTGTCGAGAATCGCGATGGCGTCGTCAGGTTTGCCGGCCAGGTTGTAGACTTGCCCCAGCCGTACCATGGTCGCCGGATCGGGAGTCCCGGCGCCTTCGATAGCCTGCTTGTACTCCGAGATGGCGACATCGTATTTCTTGCGCAACGCAGCGGCGGCGGCGAAGGCCTCGTGCGCCTGGGAGACGTAATCCTTTTTAACCGAGGCCCATTGATCGTCGGTGATCTGCGGGTTCGGCTTCTGCGCGTCCTTCAGGGCTTCCAGAGCGGACTTGGCGTACTTATCCGATCGATCCAGCTTCTCATTCAGATCGAGATCGTTCTCGCGGGCGCGCTTGGCGATTCCCCCGGCCAGCATGAGCATGCAAGAGTAATTCTTGGGATCCGCCTCCAGGGTTTTCTCGCACCACACCGTCATTTTCTCGAAGTCGCCCTTGCGCTCGTAAGACTCGGCCGTCAGGAACATGGCGAGAGTCTTGAATTCGGTATCGGCGAACTTGGTCATTAAGAAATCGGCGGCCTTGATCCTGGCGTCGGGATCCTGCGCCGTGAACATCGCATTGATCGCCTCAACTTCCTTTTGGGATTTCGGCTGCGGCGGTTTCTGCGCTATCAAAACCGTCAGCCCGAGTACGCCGGCCAATAAAAATCGCTTCATGAAAACTCCTGGATTCATTGTTTTTTCTGAAAACTTTGCTGCATTCCTTTTTGGGCAGCGTCCCTAGCCATGGCCGATCCACCTTCCACGGCCAGCGCTTCCTTGTAATGCTTCATCGCCTCGGCGCGCTCTCCGGCTGCGTCCGACAGGCGCCCCAGATACACTTCCGACCAGGCCCGCACCGGGGGCTCCGGCGAAGACTCCACCGCCTTCTGAAACAGCCGCTCGGCCAATTCCGGATCCCTCTGCAGAACCGCGATACGCGCCAGTCCATAATACGACGATGCGTGCAGCGGTTGCTCATCGGTCTCCTGCAAGAGCCGGTTGTAGGCCTGCTTGGCCTTCTCCAGGTCGCGATGGTCGTAGAGGTTCTCGGCGTCTTCGAGCGTCTTGCGGGCGCCGGACAACTCCGGCGGCGGTGGCGCGGCGGCGACCCCCTTCGCCTTTCGCACGTGAGCCTGCGCCGCGAATTGCACGTTCTGAATGCGGCGCTCTTCTTTCCGCAGATCGATTGCGTTTACCATATCGGGAAAGTAGATCCGCATCGCTTCCTGCTGTTTCTCATACAACGGCAACTGTTCGGAGAAGTACGGTGTGAGGATATATCCCTCATGCAGCGCTTCATCCACTATGGCCTGCTGCCTCCCCTTAGTCAGGCGGGCCTCGATGGCCTTGATCAGCGATTTGCTCAACAGCAGCAGGAAATCGGTCTTATAAATTTCCGGCAGCGCTCGCGAGTTTTGCACGTAATCGATGAGTCCCCTTTTCTTCTCGATCAGATCAGAATACTTGATCGCCGTGGGATCAAGCAAATAGCTCAGATAGGCGTTGCGAACATCCTCGATCTGCGGCTCGGGCGAGGGCGTGAGCACCACAAAGAAATCGTCGGCATAGCCGCGCACCTGGATCTGGTGAGGCGCGCCGAGCAGATCGACATAAATCTGAAAGCGCCGGCCCAGAAACCCGCTGGTCGCATTGCGAAGATAGCCGTTCACCTGCAGGATGGCTTCGGAAACGGGCTCGTGATATCGCTCGATGGCCTGGTCGAATGCGGGTTGTGACTTCTTCCACAACTCCTCGATATTGGCTTCCCGGTAGAATCGCACCATCACTTCCTGAAAGCCGTCCAGGGCTTCGACATCGGGCGGCCGGTCGACGGTGCGGAACTTGGATTCGAAATCGGGCGGACCCTTGACGGCGAGCGCGAATGAGACGTACTGGCTGAGATCGGCGGTCGGGTCGGCCTTGCGATGCGTCCGGATGAAGTACTTGAGATCGAGCATTACGGACAGCTTTTTGGCGGCCAGTTCCTTGCGGATGGCCGCCCGCAGAGGATGGTTGGCTGGGGAAGCCAGGTCGGCGTCGTACCCGCCGGCGTTGATCGCGGCCAGCACGGCGAACAGGGTCTCACTGGCGTCGAGCTGGCCGTGCTGTTCGGCGGCGGCTGCACGCAGAGTTGCTATCGCGCAGAGAGTCAGAAGGGAGGCGATTCGATTCAAGAGTTACCTACGATATCACTATTCTAGCAATTCAGAATTGACGGCTGAACGCTTCCGGGTGGAGCGCGTATCCACTCATGCAGGGCGGTTGCGCTGGCGCTGGGTCTCGGTCTTCTCCATCAAGCGCCTGTACGCTTCCTCGCCGTCTATCGGCTTCACCCTGCCGCTTTCCAAATCGTCAAAGCGCTGGTCGAGCGCTTCCCGCGTTTGGGCCAGCTCGTCAAAATAGCCGATAACCGCATCTTCAACAAGTTCGTCGCTTGGGCGTCCGCTCTCCCGCGCCATCTTCTCAAGCTTCGCTTGCACGTCGGGTTTGAAATGCACTTCCATTTCGCCGGCTCCTTCTCCCAGAGTAACCTCAAACCGATTCAGAATGTGGCGCTAAATGCTTGACAATCGTTTGTAGAAAATCCGAGCCTGGCTCAGGCGACCGTAACTTAAGACGTTATGTTGCGCTACTTTCTTGACTTCGAAACAAGGGCGGCGGTAGGTTAGATTCTGAAAGGGCGCCCATGACGATCACCGTTGACATCAGACCCGAGGTTCAGGCTGAGTTGGCCCGCCAGGCCGCCGCCCATGGTCGCCCGGTCGAGGCATATGCCGCGAGCCTACTCGAAGAGGCCGTCAATCTTCCCACCGGCGTGTCACAACCCTCGCGGGGCCAAAGCCTGCGGGAGGTGTTCGAAGCCGTAAGAGGCCTGGCGGATGACATTGAGTTCAGCCGCAATCCTTCCACTGGACGGCCGATAGACCTGTCATGAGCGGTTTTCTGCTCGACACCAACATCCCTTCCGAACTGATCCGCGCTCGTCCCGATCCACGCGTCATAGATTGGGTCTACACAAGAGACGAACAATCGCTTTACTTGAGCGCCGTTTCGATCGGCGAACTCCGGCGAGGATTTGTCATTCTACGGACAAGCAAGCGGCGCACTGAGTTGGAGCTGTGGTTTGAGAATGACCTGGTGCCCCGGTTTCGCGGACGCATTCTGCCGGTCACTTATTCCGTCGCCGACCGTTGGGGCATTCTGGACGGTGAATGCCAATTACGAGGGACTCCTCTCAATACGGCGGATGGTATGATCGCCGCGACGGCCCTTGAGCACGATCTCACCGTCGTGACGCGGAACGTCAAGGATTTCGCCGGTCTTGGCGTTACCGTCTTCAGTCCCTGGGACGCTGTATGAATTAAGGAGTAACTGACAGATGTGTCCAGAGCGACATGCGAGTCGGCGCTTGTTGCGCGCCGACCGGGCTTAACCCACAAGTGATCGCCCATCGACTAATGTGCGCAATCTCGGGCGTAACGGTGAAGGAACTTTCGGTAGAGGTTTCTTTGAGCGAGTTTCAAAATGGCTAACGTGATTTGAAGCGTAGTGTTTTTCATACAAATATTTAGTCATCGACCTTTACCCCTCTGCGCCCACGCCGAGACCATCGCTGTATGATAAGGTCTAAAGGAGATTTAGGCTGCATGCCGTGTACTACCGAAATCCGACCGCCGGATCGTATGCAAAACAGGAAGTTCTTCGAGGACGCCATCAAACACGCCTTCAATTTCTTACCTAAAGGCGTTGGTTTTGGCAAGGAACTGCGCCAGGGGGGTTCCCGTGAAAAGTACTTGACCGATTTTATGAAAAATGATTGGCAATCCCCTAGTGAATTCAAATTCCTAATGGTCGGAGAGCGTCTTGACGACAGAGAAGTAGACCTAGCTAGGGGTTTGGCCGGGCTAATAAAGCAGGGGAGTCAAAATGGCATCGTATCGTCTTGCGAACTGAAAGCCTATCCCAACAACAAGAGCCTTAAGCCTAATGGCAAACCATTTACAACGGTTTCGGAGGCTGTCGTGAAGCAGATGATTCGACAGGACCGTGGCATCCAAGCTATCCCATACGTGGCTATCATCCTAAACAGCAAAATAGAGGTTGAGGGCAGAAAAATAGCGACAATTGAGGACTTCAAGCGTATTTTCATCGGGAATCTCCATCGTCATTTGCGGGTCAAATGCTCCGAACTTAATGAGGTGCCTCTCGGAGAACATTCGTTGTTTATATGGAGGATTTGCGGTGAGTTTCAAAGTGACCCTCTGCCGAACTTTCCGTGAAAACCCGAGTTTGCAAATTACAAGCAAGATTGGCGCTCCGACCCGAAGTGTTCCCTACTTCTTCCGCCCAAACACCGCAATCTCGACCCCTCCCATCACGCCCCGCTTGGGCATAGGCACGCCTTGAATCTCCTCGTACACGGTATTAGTCAGATTAGTCAATTGCAGAAACGGATGCACTCTCCCCCGATTCTCCGCGACGTACACATCCCACAGCGCATAAGTATCGCGCGCCAACCGCTGCAATGCCCCGACTCGGGTGCGCGCCGATATCCCCCAAGGCAGCGATACCTGCCATGCCGCCACCGCCGAGTTGGACGGAAAATTGAACGCGTATTCCGAATACACTCCCGGCGGAGAATCCTTCGCTCCGTGGATTCCCGTGTAGCGCAGATCGATCTGCTGCCAAGCCGCCGGCTTGTAACTCACCGACGCTTCCACTCCCGTCAAGCGCAGATTCTGGATGTTAGCCGCTTGCGAGATACCGGTGAGCGAATAGCGCACGTAATCGATTCCGTTGGACTCGCGCCGATGAAATACCACTATCTCGCCGCGCACCTTCTTGCCGGCGTTCCAATCCAAGCCGCCTTCATAGCTCCAGGCGCGCTCCGGTAGCAGGTTCGGATTGCCGATGTTGGCGGGATCGTGATAGTACAAGTCGGTGTAGCTGGGCACGCGAAACGCGCTGCTCACGCTTCCGCGCAATTTGAAGTGCTGCGAAAGCCACACGCCACCGGTGACGCTGGGGCTGAACACGCCCGATATCGACCGATAAACTTCCTCGCGCGCGCCGATCGAAAACGAAAACCGGCGCAGCACGTGCACATCGAGTGAAGCGTATCCGGCCGCGCGGCCCCGGGCATGGTTGCCCAGGTTGTTGCTGAGGATGGCGTCGTGATAGCCTTCCACGCCGTAATGCAGCTTCACGTTTTCGGAGAGGCTTTCGTTTCGCCGCAGCGCCGCTTGATAAGTCTCGACGGCGTGATGATTGGTGTACACTTCCGGCTGATCGCGAAAGAGCACGAACAGGTCGCTGTGCCGCCGGAATGAAAACGACGCTTCGGTCTTCTTCCCCAATGCCTGCCGCAGAGAGGCGAGCCAGGTCTTGGTGTTCTCCCAAGAGTTGAAGGGACCGTAGAAGCCGTTGGCGCCGAAAGGATGGTCCATGTATGACAGCGTCACATCGGAAGATCCCAGCCGCGAAACCAGGTGCGTCAGAGAGGTAAAGGCCAGATTGCGGTAATCGCGATCGGCCGCAATCCCCGTGGAAAAATCGCGAGAGAAGGTGAGTTGCTCGGCCAGACTGCCTTCCACCAGCGCCAGCGATCCGCGCTCCTGATTCGAGCCGAAGTTGCCGAACCCGGTCCGCAAATGGAACTCGGTCGATTCCGGCGGCTTCGTGATGATGTTGACCACGCCCCCCACCGCGTCCGAACCGTAAAGAGTGGACCCCGAGCCGCGCAGCACTTCAATTCGGGAGATGGCCTCCAGCGGCAGCGGAATGTCCATATTGTGATGTCCGGATTGCGCGTCGTTCATGCGCTGGCCATCCAGCAGGACGAGCGTCTGGCCGAAGTCGCCGCCGCGGATCGAGAGATCGGTTTGCACGCCGTCGGGGGCCCGCTGCTGCAGGTCGAGCGAAGGATCCAGCCGCAGGAAATCCACCCAGGTGTTGGAGAGTAATTGCTCCGCTTTGACTGGCAGCACGCGCACGGACCGGTCCACTTCATCGATCGCCAGGGGTTCGTACACCCCGGTCACCACGATAGTTTCATGCTTGGGTTCGGGCTGCTGGGCCAGGGCTGTACTTAGGGTAAGCAGGGAGAAGACGGAATGAACACACTTCAAACGCCGTCCCCTGTGAAGAGCAATCATCCACATATGATAACCTGCCAGTAAAATAGGAGTTCGGCATTCTGATATCGAGTATTGGTAAGTCAAGACAGCCCATGATGGAAGCATCCGAGATCGTTTGCCAGTTCGAACAAATGACTGGCCGGTTTGCCCGAGAGGCTGTCGAAGCGGCGGTGGCGAATCGCGAAGAGGTCGTGCCGGAGCTTTTGCGTATCCTGGACGAAATCGTCGGGCGAGCGGAGCGACTAGATGACGAAGGCGACGGCATGGCCCATCTGTACGCCATGTTTCTGCTGGCGCAGTTTCGTGAGGTTCGCGCTTATCCTCTTGTGGTTCGGTTGGCGTCTCTTCCCGGTGAAATGCTCGATTCCTTGTGCGGGGACTTCGTCACCGAAAACCTTGGTCAGATCCTGGCATCGATCTGCGGCGGCGACCTGCACGGGATCCAATCGGTAATCGAGAATGAGGATGCTGACGAGTGGGCACGGGGCGCGGCTTTGAGTGGCCTTGTGACGCTGGTAGCCGCAGGACAAAAGAGCCGTGAGGAGATCCTAAGCTACTTCGCGTCCCTGTTCCGCGGCAAGTTGGTTCGGAGGTGTTCCCACGTCTGGGATTCACTGATTGCCGATACGGCCGACCTGTACCCCTTGGAACTGATCGATGATATCGAGCTGGCATACCAGGACGATCTGGTCGACCCCGGCTATGTCGGTTTGGATGAAATCAAGGGCGATGTGGCGCTAGGAAAGGACCGGGTCCTCGCCAGACTCGCGGACGATCCCCACCATACTTTAGTGGAAGACACCGTGCAAGAAATGCAATGGTGGGACTGCTTTCGAGATGACCGCCAGACTAGGATGGAAATACCGGCTCAAACGCTGATACAGCCGCCTCCGTTCCATCGTCCAAGCCCGAAAACGGGACGAAACCACCCGTGTCCGTGCGGTAGCGGCAAGAAATACAAGAAGTGTTGCGGCGCATGAGGCCGGAGGGGCTCTGCGCCGCGATGGGTAATTATCTTCGGTAGAAGCGTCCGCCGCCGATGAAAACGCGCGGACCGGAATAAAAATACAAGCCGGGTCCAAAGCCGTATCCATATCCGTATCCATAATAGGGACTGCCGTAATAATACGGATAGCCACCCGGATAGCCGCCCCCATAGTAGGGTGAATAGTAGGGCGACGGAGGAGGATATCCCGGTCCAGGGCCGGCGTACATCGAAGGCGGCCTCGACCGGAGCTGCTGATTGTTGCCCTCGTAGTCTTGACGAGTTACGGGCAGGAACGCCTGCTCGCTTCGCTCAGTATTGATCGCCACAGGGGCAGCCACGCGAAACGTGAGCAGCGTTTCAGGGTAGATGATCGTGGGCTGGCCGCGAGTCAAAAGCACCCCAGCGACGCCCAATACGCCACCTGCCGCCGCGCCGACTCCGGCTCCCAAGCCGCCCGCCACACCAGCGCCGACCGCGGCTCCGACACCGGCAGTTGCGCCGATCCCAACCGCATCCCGGCCCACTGAGGTGTTTCCTCTGCGATCCAGCAAATTAGTCTTGACGGGAACTTGTTGGCCGTCCACCAAAGTCAATTGGCCGATTTCAATCCCGAGATGGGAGACGCCCTTGGCCCTCCCCGCTTTCTCGGCTTCTGTCACTGTCCCCAGGACAGTTTGCCCGCGGCGCGCTACCACCAGCCCGTCGACAACCAGAGGCTGCTGCAGGACTGCCGTGAAGCCGTCGCCCGCCTGATTATGGTCGCTCGAAAGCGGCTGTGAAATCCGAACTGTTAGAAGGGTTCCCGCAGGCACAGTCAAAGGCCCTGCCGGAGCCCGATTCGATTGAGGAGCCGGATCGAACGCCGGTGGCGGCGCTTCAGCCTGCTCATTGGGCCCGAGTTGTCGCCAGCCCCCCTGTCCACGATCCGTCGGTTGTTGCGGGTCTTGGGCGAATGTCAAGCCCGTTGCGAAAACGGAGATTCCGAATGCCAGGGCGACGTTCGCCCAGCGAGTGTTGCCGTTCAGTACTTGTCTCATAAAAGTTCCCCTCAGTGATTTCGATGGTCGCGCAACTCTTTTGGCTGCGGCGCTGCGACCGATCGGTCGAACTGATTTGTTTCCCTATTGTAGTTAAACGGCTTCAGTGGCGCTTACGTTGCGTCGGACTGTGGGATCTTAATTAAAGCTTAATCTCTGGGTGCCGAACGCACAGCCAGTAGCATCAACAAGTTACAGAACCGCGACCGTAAGGAAGCGAGTATTGAAAAGTATGTCATGTTTCCCCTGGCAATTTGCGCGTATAATGAAGGCAGATTGCCAAAGACATGTCCCAAGTAGCCAACACACCGCCAAGCGGCTCCGACTTTTACGCCCGCCTTGAAGGAAAACTCGGGATTCCGGGTATCCATTCCGATGAAGACCTGGTGGCGCTAGTAGAGCGCAGACTGCCGGCCAACGCCGTTCAGGCTCTTGTGGCAAGCGGTCTTTCCGACGCTGAGGCGTACGGTCTGATTGTGCCACGCCGAACACTCGCGCACCGCCGGGCGAAGCGGGAACCACTGTCGAGGGAGGAATCCGACAAAGCAGTGCGAGTGGCGCGCATCACGTCGCTCGCGGAACAGACTTTTGGAGAATCGGACCGGGCGTGGCGCTGGATGCGAAAATCCAAGCGCCGCTTCCAGGGTCGAGCTCCAATCGAGATGCTTGCCACCGAAGCCGGTGCCCGCCTCGTAGAGGAAATGATCTATCAGGTTGATGACGGCGTCGCCGCGTGACGGTCTGGCGTGCCAGCAACCACTCGACGCTTGACGGCGGTGGCGGCCTCCGGACTTCGGGCCGGTGGCACACCCGGGGCCAGCGGGTAGTCTACTGCGCCCCGAACCCCGCCACGGCGCTGCTGGAAATTCTGGTTCACGCCGAGATCGACTTTGAAGATCTACCGGTGACATACAGATACCTTGAGATTGATGTGCCGGAATCCGTCAGCCGGGAACTCGTCGACCCCTCGGCGTTGGGCGCCGGTTGGAGCGCCAGGTTGGAAGACACTCGACAGATGGGTGACGAATGGCTCCATTCACGCCGCACCGCCTTCCTGCTTGTTCCCTCCGCAATCGTCCCTGCGACGATGAATATCGTGGTGAACCCGGCGCATCCCGCCGTCTCGGAGATCACTATCGCCAGATCCCACGTACAAAGGATGGATTCTCGTTTGATAGGCCGCCGTTGAAAACCGTGGGGCAGGTTCCCGACCTGCCCAGCCCGAACCGTTCAGAAAACGCGCAATCTAGGTCGCCGACCATGTGGAAACGTGCTTATGGTGATTACCGCTCGCCGACGCGCAGAGTTCCAGACAGAGCCGTGACCTTAAGGGAGCGGTTGCCTGAGGCGCCGAACATCACCGTCAGCGCAATCTAGCGGCGCACCCGTTCGTACTTGAGGTTGCACAGTCCCGGCGGGACCGTGTTGTTTTCAATGAGAACGAAATCGCGTTGCGGAAAACCGCTGGGGAATAGCGGGATGCCTTCTCCGAGCAAGACCGGAACGATGCTTAACGACATCTCGTCAATCAGGTCCGCCTTGAGGAATTCACGCGCAAGCTCGCCGCCGCCCATAAGGAAAATGTTCTTCCCCGGTTGCCGCCGCAGTCTCGCAACTAGCGCCTCAGGTGACTCATTGACGAAAGTGAGGCCATCCCGCTCGCCAGGCGGTTGAGACCGCGAGAAGACATACGTCGGCATTTGGATTGGAAAGCTGGAAGAGCCGCCGGTTGCCGGAGCAGTCTTCCGGCCCATAACGAGGGTATCGATGGACGAAAAGAACTCGGCCAGCGCTTTCGAGGCGCCCTCCGGCATCATGAGAAAATCAACGGCTCCGTTTGCGCGCGCGATATAACCGTCAAGGCTGATAGCCGCTCCCAGGATAACCTTGCGCATGTTCAAATCATGTTCAAATAATGCCCCGCGGGATCGGCTGAACGGAAATTACCAGAGCACCTTCAACGCAACTTGCACTACCCGGCCCGGGTTCGCACTCGTGATTTGTCCGAAGCTTCCAGACCCGACCGTCGTGTTCGGAGGATTGAAATGGACCTGGTTGAACACATTGAAGAATTCCCCGCGAAGCTGAGCCTTCAGCCGCTCGCGGACAGGGAAATCCCTCATCAACGTAATATCGGAGTTCAGCAAGGCCGGCCCGTTAAAAAAATCGCGCCCCGCATTTCCATAAGTACCCAGCTTCATCTGGGCTAGAGGAACAAAGGCGGCCGTGTTGAAGAACTGATGGACAAACGCATCGCGCGTCGGATGACTCATTCCGACGTCCGCGTAAGTCATCCCCGAAACCATTTGCGCATGTTCCAGCCCCGCCTGCCCGGTGCCGTTCAGCGCGATATCGGAGCCTAATACGAATCCGATCGGCGCGCCGCTCTGAACGGTGTGATAGGCGCCGACATTCCAGTTTTCCAAAAGATGATGGGCGAGAACATTCTTGAACTTGTGCTCCTGCGTCCACAGCCAACTCATATTGAAGACGTGCGTATGATCGAATACGCCACGGCCCTTATCCAGCTTGAGGTTGAACGGATCGTCCGTACCGGCCGTCAAGCCGGCTCCGGCCAGGACGTAATCGTCGATTTCTTTCGAGAACACGTAGGAGGTAAGGAATGAAAAGCCGTGACTGAAACGCTTGTCGGCGCGGACCTGCACGCTATGATAGGCAGCCCGATAGTCATTTCCCAAGATGCGATTCTGCGTATTGTAGATGCCTATAGTCTGTGGGTAAAGTACGCGGTCGTTGGCGTTCACAGCCGAAGGCGCCGCGCCTGTCCGCGGATCGGGCTCGGTTACCGCCGCATCCCAGAAGCGGTGGCCCTCCAGCTTCTGAGTCAGCTTTCCCGCATAGCTCAACTGAACATGGAAATCGTGTCCGAGTTGCCGCTCGATGGTGAGGCTCATGGATTGAGTATAAGGAGTTACCAGATGCTCGTCTGTGAAAACGAGACTTGCCGGCAGCGGGAAGGCGCAGGAGTAACCAGGGAACGTGCTGACCTTTACGCAGCCGAAGTTCCCGGGCAGGTTTCCGGCCGGAGGGGGCTGCACGTGCAATGATCCGTACGGGTCGCTCAGGTTGCCGTCGTTGAGCACGCTGGTCCCGGCGAAAGGCGCTTGCGGCTGATGAGCGACGTTCAAGCTGAGTTGATCGAAGAAGATCCCATATCCGCCGCGTACGCTCGTCTTGCCGTTTCCAAAAACGTCCCAGGCAAAGCCGATGCGCGGACCAAAGTTGTTCATATCGTTATATTGAAGCCGCCCATTTTGAGGTGTATTCGGATCCCCGGGGAAGAACGTACCCGGAATCGCGTCCGGATGGACTTTGGAGACGACAGTCAGGTTCGCCAGGTCGTTAACAGTATAGTCATTGTATTTCTGTCTCGGAGCCAGATACGGCTCATAGCGCGTACCCAGCGTAATCATCAGCCGCGGAGAGATTTTGAACTCGTCCTGGAGGAAAAAGTTGGCCTTATATTGAATGTAATTGGCTTCGGCATAACCGTAGTTGACATTAATCGTGTCAAACACACCCAGCTCAAAATCCACCAGCGCATTTCCGGAGTAAGCGCCGCTAAAAGTGGACGTGCGTGTTTGAAAATTACTGTCCAGCCTGAAGCTCTCCCTGTATCCTTCGTAGCCCCACTTCATCGTGTGGCGTCCATGAACCCAACTCATGGTCTCCCGCAAGTGCGGATCTTTGTAATCCTGGACGGCTGGATTGGCGGTAGCTAAGTTGAAATAACCGCTGACGGACATGCTTAGGCCTTCCCCATCCCCGTTCGGAAGGTTTACGCCTAGCGTCGACGGCAGATACTGCTTCACGGGATTATCGGCGGAAGCCGCGTGCATGTAATCCACGGTGAACTCATTGAGGAGGGTGGGAGTAAGTGTATAAGTGTTAGTCAAAGCGAAATGTTCGTTTTGACTAAATCGCTTGCCGGTCTCATAAGGCTGGATATTCCCGTTGGCAAATGTCGCGTTATATGTGTCTACAAAGAAGTGGCCGTTGAACGTACTCTTGGCATTCTGTATGTAGTCAATCCGGCCCATGTAGCTATACTCGCTCGCGGGCGTCGGAGTCAGAGTCAGCACCCGGCCGGTTGGCGAGTCAGGTACAAACTGCTTCAAAACGGTTTGCGCCGCCGGGTTGAGGCAGCCTGGAAGTATGACGTTACCCGCAACGCAGGGCCGGCCAGTGGAATCGGTCAGCGGCTGTCCCGTCAAGGCATTCACAGGATCCTTCAACGTGTTGCTAAGGGTGGTGAAGTCCCCATTGCGCTGAGCGGGCGTAGGCACAAGCGCTACCGCTGAACCGGCCTGTGGGCGGTTCCAAAGCTTTTGATAATAACCGAAAGCAAACAGCTTATCTTTCTTGAGCGGGCCACCCGCGGCAGCCCCGGCTTGATTCTCGCGGGTGGACGGTCGCACCGGCTGGAAGAAGCTGCGCGCGTTAAGGACGTTATTACGCAGGAATTCCCAGGCGCTGCCGTGGAGGCTGTTGGTTCCCGACTTGGACGTCACCGAGATCTGGCTACCCACGCTGTTGCCGTACTGGCTATCGAAGTTCTGCGTCTGGATCTGGACCTCCGCAATCGCGTCCGGAGGCGGATAATTCATACCGGTGGTTTGGGCGAAGTTCGTCCAGTTGGCCCCGTTAAACAGGAAATTGTTATCCACTTGACGCCCGCCGTTGACAGACATCATCGGTCCCGAGCGCGTGTTGGCCATGGTCTCGGATGCACTGATGTCGGTGACGCCCGGCAGAATTTCCGTCAGATTCATAATGTTCCGGCCGTTGAGAGGCAGATCCTGCACGCGGCGGTCATCGACCACCGACGAGAGAGTGGCGCTGGTCGTGTTCACCAGGGTGGCCGTGCTTGTGACTGTCAACTCTGAACGTACCGATCCCACCTGTAGGGTCACATCGAGTCGAAGGGCATCACCCACCTGAAGCGTGACGCCGGTTTGCATCTGGCTTTGAAATCCCGCGCCTTCGACCGTAATGGCATAAGTGGCCGGCGGCATCGCCAGTAAGTCGTAATATCCCGTGTTGTCGGTCTCGGTCGTGCGGCTGAGCTGCTGTTCAACGGAAACTGCTTTGACGGCGGCGTGAGCGATGATGGCTCCCGACGGATCTTTCACGTAGCCGCTGATTCTTCCAGCGACTTGCGCCTGAATCGCACTGGATGTACTGAGAAGAAAGATCGGCCACGCACGCCTTAGATGCATGTGAGGGATGTTATCCGATCGTCATTCTTCATGTCAAGAAGCCGCCGCTTGACCAAGCCGTTCACATTAAGATATACAGTCTGTAGCCCATATGATCCTCCGAACTACACTATTACTGATTCTGAGCGCCGTGGCCTTCGGCGCCGATCCAGCCGACGGCATTCGCGAAGCCTCAGCCGGATGGAGGGAAGCGGCCATCAAGCAGGATAAGGTCGGGCTCGATCGCTGGTTGGCGGATGATCTGCGCTATGCGCACTCGAACGGCCTGCTGCAGAACAAGGCGGAATACATCGCGGCGGTCACCAAAGGACCCTCCCACTACGAGAGCTTCCATGAGAATGACACCCAGATCGCGGTATACGGCACAGCAGCCGTGTTGACAGGTCTGGAGGACGTGAAGCCCCATCAAGGGGAGAGTTATCGCGTCCGAACAATGGAAGTCTACGTCAAGAACAACGGACGGTGGCAAATGGCGGCGCATCAATCAGCACGAGTGCGCCAGCCGTAAACGCGTTCCGGATAATCGCGGTCGCGCATCCTTTGCCAACTCCAGACCGGCCCTACCAGAACAACCGGACCGTAACTATCCAGATCTCTTCCCAGCAGTAAGGGCAGGTGAAAAAGTACTCCATTATTCATTCTGCTGAAACTCGGCGCCGCGGGACATTTCCTCTTTTAGCCGCACCAGCCTGGTGTGCGCCTCTTTGATTTTGCCGTATTGTTTTTCGACTATGGAGAGAGACTCGCCGGTGATCCCCGCATTCACGACGCGCTCGAACGCGGCCAGCGTGTGGTCCTCGCCGGTCTCGCAAGCCGCGACAATCGCGCCTCCGTCACCGCCCGACAGCGCGGCCTTCAGATCGATCCAGCCGCGGTGCACGGCCGCCGTCAATGTCCCGGAGTCAGTGGCGGCGCCCCCCAGGCGCTCTACTTCGGCTTGCAGTTGCCGCCCGGCAGAACCCCGCTGCTTGGCGTACTCGCTAAAAACGCTTTGCAATTGCGAGTTGCGCACATCCTCGGCGGCGGTGCGATAGCCATGCTCACCATCCTTGCAGACATGGATGAGCTCATTCAGAAGGTCAATGGTTTCATCTTTGGTCATGTAGACTCAATTGCATCATAATACGGCTAAAATGTATTGTGAACGCCGTCGAACTGCTCGTGAGGGGCTTGCTGGCCGGGTTGTTCATCGCGGCGCCAGTGGGGCCGGTAAACGTCCTATGCATTTCCCGAACGCTAGCGAAGGGCTGGCGGTCGGGCCTGGTCTCCGGTTTCGGAGCCGCCACGGCCGACGCCTTGTACGGCGGCATTGCCGGCTTCAGCATCACCTTCGTGATCCAATTCCTGCTTCGGGAGGAATTCTGGATACGACTAGTCGGCGGAATTCTTCTCGTCTTGATAGGCGTGTCCTATTACTTCAAGCCGCCGCAATCCCTGTCCGCCCAGAAAGAATCGGGACCGGAAAACTCCGACTACGTCTCGACGCTTCTGTTGACTCTGACCAACCCCACCACGGTCCTGTCGTTTCTCGCGATCCTGGCAACCTTAGGCATGAAGGAGGACAAAGCGTCATGGTTGACGCTGCTGCTGGTAGGCGGCATTTTCTGCGGCTCGACGCTGTGGTGGATTGTACTAATCAGTATCGTCAATCGGGTACGGGACCGGATTGACGACCGCGCCATGTTGTGGATGAACCGGCTCGCGGGCGTGGCCATCGGCGGGTTCGGCGTGGTGACGTTTGTCCTGAGCCGCCTCCACGCCCACGCCCGGTGAGCTATTTCTTTGTTTCTTCCGCCGATTTCTGGTGAGCCTCCTGCGATTGCTGGTAAGCTTTCTGCGCGTGTTCCATGGCTTGCCTCGATAGCTCGTGGCCGCTCAGGTGGTCTCCTTTCTCGTGATGGGTCGCGGCCGTCCGATGGGCATGGGCGGCCAGTTCGTGAAATTCGGCGGCTCGCCGGTGGGAATCGCTAGGCATACTTTTATTTTAGCCTTCGCTCCGGCCCCCGCGCTGACGCTTGGGCTGTATCCGTGCATTGCGCGTGCAACAGCCCAAGCGTCAGCGCGGGGGCTTTTTATGCTGTCCGCATGGCCTCGGACTTATCGCCCGATATAGCCGCCTGCGCGGCAGCCAGCCTGGCGATCGGCACCCGATACGGGGAGCAGGACACATAATTCATCCCGACCCGGTAGCAGAACATCACCGAGCTGGGCTCGCCGCCATGCTCGCCGCAGATGCCCACCTCCAGGTCCGGCCGAGTTCCCCGCCCCAGCTTGATCGCATACTCGATCAACTTGCCCACACCCTCCTGATCGAGCACCGCGAAGGGATCGTGCGCGAAGATCTTCGCCTTCTCGTAGTCTTTCTGGAACCTGGTGTAATCGTCGCGGGAAAGGCCCATCGTGGTCTGCGTCAGATCGTTGGTGCCGAAGCTGAAGAAATCCGCTTCCTTGGCCACCAGGTCCGCCGTTAACGCCGCGCGCGGAATTTCAATCATCGTTCCGACGTAGTACGTCAGTTTCTTTAAGCCGGCTTTGGCGAGCACTTCCTCGGCCACCTTTACGACGATGGCCTTCTGGTTCTCCAGCTCCTTGACGCCGCCGATCAGCGGAATCATCACCTCGGGAATTACCTTGACGCCTTTCTTGGCCACTTGCACGGCCGCTTCGAAAATCGCGCGCGCCTGCATCTCGGTGATCTCCGGATAGGAGACGCCCAGCCTGCACCCGCGATGGCCGAGCATCGGATTGAACTCGTGCAGCTCTTCCACGCGTTTCAACAGCACCGGCAACCGCTTCTTCAACTCACCAACCGGAATG
>Ga0210405_10001676_pt1 | contig 24607 bp, 19 predicted proteins | sample IncBWH11MmetaG_FD_155492 | JGI IMG/M metagenome (GOLD analysis project Ga0210405, IMG submission 155492) | Forest soil microbial communities from Barre Woods Harvard Forest LTER site, Petersham, Massachusetts, United States - Inc-BW-H-11-M | ecosystem: Environmental > Terrestrial > Soil >... | reverse complement strand
CGCGCCAGTTTGATGTCTTCCGGATCGGTCTCGGCGCCACCCATTTTCACGAATCCCCGCCCCATCGGTCGTATCTCAAACTTATCGTCGCCCAGCATTTTGGCCGCGTCGAGCTCCCCGTAGTGCCAGGAACCCTTGATAAACTGCACCATCAGCACGCGCAGTCCCTGCCCCACCGCGCGAAATGCCGTGCCCAGCGCGCAAGTCGTCTTGCCCTTGCCCGGCCCGGTGTAAACAATCAGGAGCCCTTTTTCTTCTGGCATGAGTCCCTTCCCCTCAAGAGAGAACAAGCCACAGGGAAAGGTCTAGAGTTTGGAGGGTGCGAAAAGAAAGGTCAAGAAGAGGAGGGCAGCGGCTCAAAAGCCGCCGCCCTGCTTACTCCAGCACTTTGGGAACGCTTCAGAAACCCGTCGCGCCAAACGCCTGCTTGACGTGCGGCTTGAACAGATAGACCAGGATCCAGATTTGGATGGCCAGGGTAATGACCCGGACCATCAACGCAAATACCATTACATGCGCGAGCATACCGAGCATGCCGAAAGCCCCGAAAAGCACGGCGATCCCCGTAAACACGATGGCAACCACTCGGGCCCAATTCTGCAGCTTGATGAACCCGATTCCGATGGCCAGCTCCAACAGCGCGAGCACGAGGAAGAAAGCTCCGAGGACGGCTCCTCCCGCGGCAAAAATGGCGCTCCCAGGCCCTCCCGACTGCGCCAGTCCAGAAAGCATGGATCCACCAACAATGAAGAGAAGCCCGCAAATCGCAAGAAACGCGGTGCCTATGAAATATAGTACGGCGAGGATCGTTACCCCAGTAGGACGTTCCATGGATGCTCCTATGTTGAGAGATTTTCGCGATGATAGGTCTGCGGAAACACATCCCCGGGGGCACTTCCAGAACGCAGACCAACGAGTATAACTCAGGCTATGTCGGGCATTTCAGATGGTCAAGGACGGAAATCGGATTGGTGACGCTTAAGTAAGCGCGAGGCGCCTGGCCAGTTCGGCGGCAATGGCCGTGATGCGTTCCTGCGTCGCGGAAGGCAGCGTCGTTTTTGGTTTGCCGTGAGGGTCGCGGATGACGATCCACAGGCCGGGGCGGTAAACCTCGTCCTCGCCGGGGCAGATGGCGCCCGTTAGCTGCGTGAGTTCGAGTGCGAGCGGCGCGGAATGCGTGAAATCAAGATTCGCGTGTTCGGGGGAGTTGGCCTGATACGGTGGATGTGCGAGCAGATCCATTAAGACGCCGCGGGCGTCATCCACAAGATCGCGAAAGCCTTGCGAAACGAGAACGGCGTCAACGTCGCGCGGCGTGGGCTGCTCTAGCTGGAGCAAATCATAATCTGGCAGCGGTGTTGAGAGCGAAATTTCGATGGCTGCGGAAGGCTGGTCTTGATCGGGAATAACGCGGATGGACATGGTCGTATGGTTTTACACCAGAGCGGCTATTTCGGGTAGGGGCTGCCGGAGAGGATGGCAAAGGCGCGGTAGAGCTGCTCGGCCAGCATGGCGCGGGCGAGTTCGTGGGAGTAGGTCATGGAACTTAGGGAAATCTTTTGTGGAACACGTTCCCGAAGGGTAGGCGGGAAACCGTCGGCGTCGCCGCAAACGAAGATAAGTTCGCGGGTTCCGCGGTCGCGAAGCTCGCCGAGCCATTTCGCAAAAGCGTTGGAGTCGAGATTTTTTCCGAGGGCGTCGAGGAGGACCGCTGTTGCGGCGCGATCCGCGTCGAGTTTTTTCAGAGCGGCTTCGCCGTCGCGAACCTCCGTGACCTCAATCGGGGAGTGGCGGCTGACGCGTTTCACGTAATCGTCGATCACAGCGCGCAATTGCGCGCGGCGCGTTTTGCCGAGCATGAGCAGGCGGATTTTCACTTCAAACCATATTTTTTGCGTTTTTCGAGGAGAGTTTTGCGGCTGATGCCGAGGGCTTCGGCAGCGCGGCTGATCTTGTAGTGAGTGGCTTCGAGAGTGGCGGCAATCACTTCGCGCTCGACCTCTTCGAGGGAGCGCAGGCCGGCGATGGAGCCTGCGGCTCCGGAGGCAGCGGCGCGAATGTTGTCCGGAAAATCGGCGGGATCGAGCGCGTCGCCATGAGAAAAAACGATGGCGCGTTCGAGCGCATTGCGAAGCTCTCGGACGTTGCCGGGCCACGCGTAGGTGGCGAGCATGCGGCGGGCAGGTTCGCTGAGGTGCGAGCCAGGGTGGCCATGGATCGAACGTAGGGTCGCTAGTAAATGATCGGCGAGCGGAAGAATGTCGGCGCGACGTTCGCGCAGCGGCAGGACGGTCAGCGCGAGAACGTTCAAGCGGAAATAAAGGTCCTCGCGAAAGTGGCCGCTAGCGACGGCTGCGGTGAGATCGACGTTGGTTAAAGCCAGGATGCGCGCTTCGATGCGCAGCGTTTCCGTGCCGCCGAGCCGCTCGAAGGTGCGCTCCTGCAAAACACGAAGCAGTTTGCCTTGCGCGCCGGGCGTCAATGCCGCGACTTCGTCCAGAACGATGGTGCCCGCACCTCCCAGTTCGAGGCGGCCGAGCTTGCGTTCGACAGCGCCCGTGAATGCGCCGAGTTCGTGGCCGAAGAGTTCACTTTCCACTAGGTTTGGCGGGAGGCTGGCGCAATCAATTTTCAAAAAAGGAGCGTCGCGCCGGGGGCCAAGTTCATGAACGAGGCGCGCGAGATGATCTTTGCCGGTGCCGCTTTCACCGCTGATGAGAAGCGTCGTTGCGGCGGTGGCGACTTTTTGCGCGAGTTCCAGAAGACGCTGCGAAGCGGGGTCTTCCGCGATCCACGGCAATCGCTCCGTGCTCATTTGGAATAGGCTTCGCCGGCAGTTTGGGAATCGTCGAAGGATTCAAACGAGTGGTTTCGCGCGGCGACGTCCGGCTCGTCAGGAATCACGAGCTTTGGCGAAGAGCGCCATAGGCGTTCCAGGTCGTAATAGCGGCGCGCTTGCTCGCTGAAGACGTGGAGTATGAAGCCGCCAAAATCGATCAGCGCCCATTCCGCGGAGCCGCGGCCTTCGCGGTGTTTCGGCGAACGATGAAGATGCTTTTCAAGCTGCTCTTCCACTTCGCTGCAGATGGCCTGAACCTGCGGGGTGCTGAACCCCGTGCAGATCACGAAGTAATCGGTGAAAGCGCCGACGTCACTGAGGTCGAGAACGGTGATTCCTGCTGCTTTTTTATTTTGCGCCGCTTCGACAGCCAGGCGGACGCCCTGTGGCAAAGTTTCAATTTTCAACGGTATAGGCCTTGTTTGAGAATGTATTCCTCGACGCGCACAGAGACAAGTCCATGAATGGACTGGCCGCGATTGGCGCGCCGCCGGATATCGGTCGCGGAAACATCGATCGCAACAGATTCGAGCAGATAAACATTGGTGTTTTGAAGCTGCGCGACCACTTGCGACGGCGCCGCCTCTCCATTTTTCTTGATATCGCGGCGGCCCATAAGATGCGGCGGGATGACCAGCCGCAGCGCTTCCGCGCGAATTCCCGGGCGGTTAGCGACGATGAAATCGCAGAGCCCTAGAAGCGTTTCATATTCCTTCCACACGGGAATGTCGAGAAAAGCGTCGGCGCCGATGATGAAAAAGATGCGATCGCCGTGGCCATTATAGGCGTGGCGGAAGTAGCGCACCGTATCCACGGAGTAGTGAAGCTGCGTGCCGCTGAAATCTTCACCTGCTTCGGCGAGCGAAGGAACGAAATGAGGATGTTCGGCGCAAGCGAGCGAGAGCATGGCGAAACGGTGTGGAAACGGAGCGAGGTGCTGTTTGAGCTTGTGCGGCGGGCGGCTCGCCGGAATGAAATGAATTTCGTCGAAATTGAAACGGCGGTCGGCGGCGCGAGCGACAGCGAGGTGGCCATTGTGAATCGGGTCGAAGGAGCCGCCGAACAGCGCGATACGACGCGGATGATGCTTTGCGGCGGTGCGATGCGCCTGCGCGGTGGTCAATGCGCCTCCCGAGAGGTGACTTTGGTCAATTTTCTCACGAATTCTTGATCGGCGCAGGCTGGGAATCGTGTCCCGACGCGTTCTCGTCAATTTCTCCTGAGGTGTCTGGCAAGTCCAAAGTCGTTTCATGGGCATGACGTGGAATTTTATCCAGCGCGTCAGCGATGGAACGGACCAGATCTTTCACGCCGTCACCGGCAACCGCGGAAATAGAGTGGAACTCAAGCTTGCGCTCCTTGCAGAATTCCTGAAGCGCGTCGAGGCGTGTGCGGTCGGTTGTAGCATCCAACTTGGTGGCAACCACGATCATCGGTTTTTCGACCAGCGAAGAGCTAAAGGCTTCCAGCTCTCCGTTGATGACTTGAAACGAGTGGACCGGATCATCGACGTTTGAATCGCTCGTGTCGATTAGATGCACGATGAGGCGCGTGCGTTCGACGTGGCGGAGGAAACGAATACCAAGGCCAGCGCCCAGGTGCGCGCCTTCGATGAGTCCGGGCAAATCGGCTACGACAAACGTGCGTCCGAGTTCGGTGCCGTGCCCGCCCGTGCCGCCGTCGGCATTGACGACGCCGAGATTGGGCTCAAGCGTGGTGAACGGATAATTGGCGATTTTGGGGCGTGCGGCGGAAATTACAGAGATCAGCGTGGATTTGCCCGCGTTGGGGTAACCGACCAAACCAACATCGGCGAGCAGCTTTAGCTCGAGGCGCAGGTGGCGTTCTTCACCGGGAGACCCGTCCTCATGTTCGCGAGGAGCTTGATGCCAGGGCTTGGCGAAGTTTTGATTGCCGCGACCGCCGCGGCCACCTTGCGCGATGAGGACGCGCTGTCCGGGCACGGCCAAGTCGGCAATGGTTTCGCCCGTTTGTTCGTCGTAAGCGAGCGTCCCGACAGGAACGAGCAGGGTCATGTCCGCGCCGGAATGGCCGGTGCAGTTCGAGCCTTCGCCATGCCGGCCGCGATCGGCTTTGAATTCACGATTATAACGATAGCGAAGCAACGTGTTGTCATTGGGATTCGCTTCGAGATAGATGCTGCCTCCGTGGCCGCCGTCGCCTCCGGAAGGACCGCCGCGAGGAACGAATTTTTCGCGGCGGAACGCGACGCAGCCGTTGCCGCCAGTGCCGGCCTTCACCAGGATTTTTGCTTCGTCAACAAACACGGAATCACTCTCCACAAAGGCTGGCCGCTAGGCGGCTGCCATTAAAAACGATAGCATAAGCGAACGACTGATACTGCATATCCAATCGATACTGCATGAGCCGGGCTGCGCCCAGAAAACTATGCCTGCCGTGAGCAAATGGCTGAAGCGGCTCCTTCTTTTTGTGATCGCGCTTGCGGCGGTCTGCGCGGCCTTCTATGTGCTCTACTTCCGGCGAATTCCTCTGCCGGCTGCTGCGCCGCATGCGCTTGTCGCGCCTTCCATAGCGTCTTTACCCGGACTCTCCGCTTGCTGGATCGAAACCGGAAAAACGTTCAGCAACTTTCCCTTTGGCTCGACGGCAGGAAGCATTCTTGTCCGGCATCCCGCGGGCGACTTGCTAATCGATACGGGCAACTCGAGCCATTTCAATGACGAGATTCGCGGCTACCCTTTCGGGACCTGGTTCAAGCTCCGATTCCTTGCCGGGCAGTTGAACCCCGATGTCTCTCTTCCCGAACTACTACGCCGTGTGAAGGAAGACCCTGCCAAATTGCGCTGGGTGATTCTTTCTCACACGCATCTCGATCATTCCGGCGGACTGATGGACTTGCCGCGCGTTCCTGTTCTTCTTTCGCAGGAAGAATTGCAATTCGCGGCCGACCCGAGCGTGCAGGCAAAGGGTTTCGTCATTGCCGCGCACGTGCACAAATTCCCTGCGCCCAGCGCGCCAAGTTTGCGCTTTGACCCTCAGCCTTACGAAACCTTCGACGAAAGCGCAGACCTTTATAAAGACGGATCAGTGGTCGTTGTGCCGCTGCGGGGGCATACGCCCGGGAGCGTGGGCATCTTCGTGAATCTCTCGCCCAGCCTGCGCCTGTTTTATGTCGGCGACGCCGTTGATGATGAACGCGGATTTGAAGACCGTGTCGGCAAGTCGCTCATCCTGCGGGACGGTGACAATGATGAACTACTCGCCAATCAGATCGTGGGCCGGCTCAGCGAGCTGCACGAAAAACTGCCGGCGCTGGCGATTATTCCCGCGCATGGCCGAAGCGCGTACAAAAAGTTCTTTCCCGGCGGCCCGTTGAGCTGCGTCTCGGCACAGTGAACAAGTTGTGAGAAAAATGCCGTCCGTTAGAAACCAGACGGCAGAAGAGATTGACCGGACGGGAAAATTGCTATGCGCGTGAGCGATTAGTTGATTGCGGACGCAGCTGGCTCGACGCTGATGAAGCGGCCGTGGCGGCCCCGGTCCGTGAACTTCACGACGCCGGTGACGAGAGCGAAGAGCGTGTCGTCCTTGCCCTGGCCGACGTTTTCGCCGGCCTGGTGGCGCGTGCCGCGCTGGCGCACGAGAATCGTGCCTGCGTTGACGAGCTGTCCGCCGAAGCGCTTTACGCCCAGCCTTTGTCCGTGTGAATCGCGGCCGTTTGTAGAGGAGCCGCCGCCTTTCTTATGTGCCATGACGAATTTCCTTTTTTCTGAAGGCTTTTTTCTCAGAAAACCCGAGAAGAAAAATCCTTGATTGAAAGAGATTACAGCTTGATTTCGCTGACTTCGACGGCCGTGAAATTCTGACGATGGCCGCGAGAAATCTTGTACTGATTGCCCTTCTTGAACTTGAGCACGGTGATTTTCTTGGCGCGGCCCTGCGAGACGATCTTGCCGCTCACGCTGGCTTTGGAAGCGTCGCCGCCCAGGACGATTTTCTTTTCGTCGGTGTGGACAGCGAGAACTTTGCCAAACGTCACTTTTTCGCCGACTTCGCCCGTGACGCGCTCGATACGAATGGTGTCGCCCGGTGCGACGCGATACTGCTTTCCCCCGGTCTGAATAACGGCGTACATCTGCCCTCCAAGCTGTAGAGACAAACCCTAATTATAGGGGTGAACCTGCTAAAGCGTCAACGAAGGAACGTGGGTTGCGCGCGAAATTCTTGGCGAACGGCGCGGGGCGTCAACTCGTAGGTACAGGCGATACACAAAATGAGCGAGGGATCGTCGTGGGGCATCTAGTTCGTTCGGGGCTTTCGCGATCGCGCGGTTTGCCGCATGCATGGTGGTTAACAATAAGTCCCCCTCCCCCCTTGGTTTTTCGCAAACGCTCATTCTAAACATACTTAAAGTCATGCGTTCCTCTATACATACGCAAGTGTTGATTCTACGTAACTTGCAGGCCATGTTTGCACCAAAAGTGGGCAAAACCCTGTTGTCTTGCAAGTGTTGAAATCAGGGCACTTGCGCTGTGAGGGCGGGCCATAAAGCAAAAACGCCAGCAAGATGCCGGCGCTGCGGAACAGTGCCCAATATTACCTAGCACATACTATACGGGAAAAGTAACTTCTTGTCAAGGAAAAGGGGGAGTGTTTCGCCGGGAAGAGGGCGCGGCTGGGAATGGCCGTGACGCTAAGAAACTAAAGAGGTTAGCGCGGAGGACGCTGAGGGCGCAGAGAGGCGGAGGGCGATGGAGGCGGCTAAGCCGCCGGGAAAAGCGGCTCTAAGTACCGGATTCCAGGGGGTTTGCAGGGTGGCCGCAACTTTTGTGGCGTTTTAGAGTTTAACTACACAGGTGCTTCAGAATGAATGAGACACCTGAGAGCACTTAGGTCCGAGGCGTAATGGGTAAGTAGTTCGGATCTAGCGAGGATTAAGACCATGAGATATTTAAAATATTTGGCGCTGTTGGCTATTTGCGCTTTTGCGTTAGCCGCGCCGTCCCAGGCACAAGTTAGTGTTGGCGTTGGAGTTGGGCCGGTGTACGGCGGCTATGCTGCACCTGTTTGCGCGTATGGGTATTACGGGTATGCGCCGTATGCCTGCGCGCCTTACGGTTATTACGGCCCGAGTTGGTTCGCTGGTGGAGTATTCATCGGGGCCGGACCATGGTTCCACGGCTATGGCGGCGGATATTGGGGCCGCGGCGGTTACTACGGACGCGGTGGTTATTACGGTGGCCGCGGTGGCTACTACGGACGCGGAGGCTATGCTGGTCGCGGACCGGTCGCTACTCCTTATCGGGGCGGCGGTGGAGTGGCTCGAGGCTCGGTAGGCGGTGGATTCCGCGGCGGATCAGCCGGCGGGTTCCATGGCGCTAGCGGGTTTCACGGCGGCGGCGGTGGTGGAATCCACGGCGGTGGCGGTGGTCATGGCGGCGGTGGACACCGGTAATTGATCTAGATTTTCCAAATGAGAAATGGAACGGCTGGCAGCCCACGCTGCCAGCCGTTTTTGTTTTGGACTTGGTTGGACGGGATCGATCCGGTCCTGTCTATCGTCTCTAGCTTGCGGAATGTGAACGGTACGGATTTGTTGGCATCGTGCCTTGAGTCTGGGAATTGGCTGTCGTAATGTACGGCGCGTGAGTGCACTTGAGAAAGTTCAGAAATCGCTCGGAGCTGCATGGCGTTCGCTTGAGAGGCGGAGTTAGGTGCCAACTCTCGAGCTGCTTCACTCACCGCACGCGCCTGAGCTGAGCCCCGTCACAATCCACTATCGTGAAATTGGGCACGGACGACCTCTGCTTTTTCTCCATGGAGGCTGGGGGTATGGGGTCTATCCGTTCGATCGGCAGATTGCGGCATTCCAAAACGAGTTTCGGATATTGATCCTCGACCGCACGGGATATGGACACTCGAGCCACGTTGGGGGCGAGATGCCGCTCGATTTTCACCGCCGAGCGGCGGCAGAAACAATCTTATTTCTTGACGCGCTGGGGATCGAGCGGGCCGTGCTGTGGGGCCACAGCGATGGAGCGGTCATCAGCGCAATGACCGGGTTGGCGGCCCCGGAGCGATGCGAGTTTTTAATTTTGGAAGCATTCCATTTTCTGCGGAGAAAGCAGGGATCACGGTCTTTCTTCGAGCGGTTTGCTGCCCGCCCGGAAGATCTCGGCGAAGAAACGAAGAGGCTGCTCGCGGGGGACCACGGAGAAGCGCAGTGGCCAACGGTATTGCGGCGGAATTGCACGGCTTGGTTCCAGATCGCCGATCAAGTGACGCGGCCGGAAGAGGATTTATACGACGGGCGGCTGGGCGAGCTTGCGGTATCGACGCTTTTTCTGCATGGAAGCCTCGATCCGCGAACGGAGCCGGGAGAGATGGAGCTTGTCCGAGCGGCAGTGCCGCGAGCGACGATGAAGTTTGTTGGGAACGGCAAGCACAGTCCCCACAGCGAAGAAGCCGCATTTGAAGAGTGCAACGCGATTGCAACGGAATTCCTGCAAAGCCGCGGGTGAGCGCGCAAGCAGTTTGCGAACGAAAGTCAAAAATCGAAACGATAGCCGAGAATCATTTTGGCGATGAGGTGATCGGTCGAGGCGGTGAAGCCGACGCCAAGGCCGAAATTCACTTCCCATTTGGGCGATAAATTCAGATCGATGGCGGGAAAAATCTGCTGCTGTTGCTGCCGAGTGGGCAGGAAATCCGTGGCTGGTCCGACGGAACCGTAATACTCGATGCCTCCGGTGATTTTCTTCGTAAAGTCGTAGCTGATTTTTGCGTTGGGCGAAAAAACGAAACCCTGGCTGACCGACTGGCCATGAAAGGACCGATCGAAGGTGGGGTTGAAATCAAGATACCAGCGGCCGAGCTGCCGATCGATGATGGGACGCATCTCCCACGTCCAGGTGTCGGTGGAGAATTGGCGGCGCTGGTAGCCGATTTCATTTGAAAGGCTGAGGCCCACAGGCCATTTCCACTTCTTTGGGATAGCTACGCGTGGACGAATGTGGTCACCGACCCATTGAATACCTTGGCCGCTGCGTTCGGAAGTAAAGATGTAAAAGCCTACTTCGAGCCAGTCGGTGAAACCGTGGGTGATCTCGATGGTTTCGTGCTCGGCGTGGTTAGTGGGATAGACGCCGTCGACGATGGTCTTAGTGCCATCGATGGTGAAATTACTATGGAGCTCGACCATGGTGTGGTGGGGATCAACCAAATCGGAGCCGTAGACCTGAATTTCGTAGTTGTCCTGCGCGCGAGCAGGCACAGCCGTCGCGAGAAACAAACCACACGCTAAAAAAAAGCCGCGAGCCAGAGGTTTCGTGTCCAAGATCCGCTCCGTGGCGTAATTCGCAAAATGAGACTAACGCGTTTTGTTTGATGCAGCAAAGCGGATACGGAGCACGCAAAATTTCCTTAGTTCGTCATGTTGCAGTAGATTGCTTATGAATTGTTCATGTGCTAGAAACAGAACCAATCGATGATTCCCTAGCCCAGTTCTGGCAGCGAGGTGGGACTGAGGAAGACGGCCTCGTCCTCGAGCCGAAAGCCCCTTTGGGGTGGCTATTGCTTCTCTCAGTTGGTGCCCTTGTTGCTGACATTCTGATTCCCGAAGGAGGATCCTTCATGCAGAGGATAAGGGGCGGGGGGTTAGTAGCGGCGTTGGCGTTCGCGTTTTCTTTGTCTCTGGCGACAACTTCTGAAGCTGGTGCACAGTCCACGACGGACGGAGCGATTGGCGGCACGGTGGTGGATTCGGCCGGCGCCGCGGTCGTGAATGCACACGTTTCTGTGAGAAGCAACGGAACAAACACGGAGCAGTCGGTAACTACGGATGAGACTGGCTATTATCGCGTAACGAAATTACAGCCTGGCTCCTACATAGTTTCGGTAGAGGTTGCAGGCTTTGCTCCTTTCAAAGCGGAACAGGTTGTCGTCCAAGTGGGCAGCGTAACCGAGTTGGCCGTGCACTTGAACGTGGCGTCCGCCGGAGAAACGGTGATCGTGAATGAGGAAGTACCGCAGGTAAACACAACGTCGGCGGAATTCGCCCCTACAGTCAACCAGTTGGAAATCAGCAATCTGCCCATAAATGGCGGGCGGTGGTCGGATTTCGCATTGCTTACGCCCAGCGTAGTGAACGACTCAAATGGATTCGGATTGCTGAGCTTTCGCGGGATCAGCACGCTGCTAAATAACAATACCGTCGACGGAGCGGACAACAATCAGGCGTTTTTCTCCGAGGAACGAGGAAGGACGCGCGTGGGGTATTCCAGCGCGAAGGCCGCGGTGCAGGAGTTCCAGGTCAATACCTCCAACTATTCCGCCGAGTATGGACGCGCGGCGGGCGCGGTCGTAAACACGGTGACGAAGAGCGGCACAAACCAGTTTCATGGCGAGGGCTATTTTTACGACCGGGACAACGACTGGGGAGCGACAAACCCATTCACCAAGATAACCACGCAAACGTCCCCGGGCGTTTTCTCCTCGAACGTTTTCAAGCCGGTTGATGTCCGCAAGATGGGGGGATATGGCGTCGGTGGCCCCATCCTAAAAGACAGGCTTTTCTTTCACTTTGCGTTTGATGACTACAACAGGAATTTTCCCGGAACGGCGGTTCCCACAAGTCCCAGCGCGTTTTTCGCGAGTCCCGTGCCCGATCTAACGAACTACAGTACGGCCGACTCCTGCGCCACATTGAATGCAAATGCGTTCACGAGCGGCCCCAACGCGCTGCCGAATGGCGCCAACGTGCGGACGGCCACGCAGGGAGCTTGTACGCTCTTCAGTAACCTTGGTCTGGCCACCTACGCGGCTGCCGTCACGGATTACAACAATGGACTGGGTGGCCTGCTGGGCGAGCTTGGCACCGTGCCTCGAGTTGGCAAGCAAACTATCTTTTTCCCCAAGATCGATTGGGTGATCAATCAGAAGAACCGCGCTTCGTTCGAAGTCAATCGCATGCGGTGGACTTCGCCAGCGGGCATCCAGACGCAGGCTACCAACACTTTCGGCGTGGCAAGTTTCGGAAACGACTACGTGCGGGACACCTGGGGCATCGCGAAACTCTATACTTTCTTCACGTCCTCCCTGTCGAACGAAGCGAGGTATCAGTATGGCCGCGATTTTGAATTTGAATACGCTCAGCCGCCAACGGCTTATGAATCGGCCAACTTCGTGAGCCCTGCTGGTTATACCAATCCACTCGGGCTGCCTCCCGACGTATTTATCACCAACGGATTCGACATGGGAGTGCCAACGTTTCTGCAGCGGCCGAAGTATCCCGATGAACGGCGTCAACAGGTCGCGGACACCCTGTCCTGGGTGCGCGGAAAGCACAGCTTAAAATTTGGCGTGGATTTCGCGCATACGAACGATCTAACCCAAAATCTCCGCACGCAATATGGTTCATTTCAATACGGCAGTATCGGCAACTATCTTTCCGATCTGCTCGATCCCAACCGATGCGGCGCGGCGCACAATCTGGTCTGTTACAACAGCTACGCGCAGGCTTTCGGCCCGCTTGCCTTCGCTTTCAGCACCGATGACATCGCATTCTTCGTTGAAGACAGCTGGAGGATCTTGCCGCGCTTCACACTGGATCTGGGGTTGCGATATGAGTACGAGAAACTCCCCGGTCCTTTCAACAATCTGATCAATCCGAGCGTGCCGCAAACAGGCCATTTGCCGAGCGACACAAACAACTTTGGCCCGAGAATCGGCTTCGCATGGGATGTTTTTGGCAATGGCAAGACTTCTCTTCGCGCCGGCTATGGTGTCTACTATGGCCGCATCATCAATTCCACGATCTATTCGGCGCTCACCAGCACCGGCGCAGCCGCGAGTCAACTGTCGTTCACGATTTTCCCAACGATTGCCGGAGGCGCACCGAATCCCAGCGCGCCGCCATTCCCGCGGATCATCAGTCCGGCCACTCCGCCGCCCCCAAGCAGCGGACTTAGCGTGGTTTATTTTGACCCGCACTTCCAGGCGCCACAGGTTCAGCAAACGGACCTGACCATCGAACGAGAAGTAGGTTGGAATACGGTGGTCTCCGTGAGCTATCTCGGCAGTTTTGGCCGCAGCTTGCCGGACTTTGTAGATACGAACATAAGCAAAGCCAACGCCGGAACGGTGACTTACACTGTCGGCACCGGGGGCCCAATCACAGCGGCAACCTACACGACCAGTCTTTTCAAAGGTCCGCGGCCGAACCCCAATCTGGGCGCCACGACGGACATCTTCAGCGGGATCAGCTCTAGCTACAACGCGTTCATCACACAGGTGAGCCATCGGCTCAACCATCACGTTCAGTTCTCTGCGAATTACACGTGGTCTCACGCGCTGGATTTCGGTCAAAACGCAACGACCTTTAGCGACACCAACGACCTGCTAAACCCGTTCAGCATTAAGGGCGAGTATGGCGATTCCAACTTCAACGTTCCCAACCGCATGGTCTTCAATGCCATTGTGGAATCGCCGTGGCGCGCCAAAGGCTGGCTGAACTACCTTGTCAGCGGCTGGCAGCTCGCTCCCATCTACCAAATCCAAAACGGGCTTCCCTACTCTTTGGTCACATCTGGCAATGCGCCTGGCGGCCTGGGAGGAGGAGTGAACGGGTCCAACGGCCGCAAAGGTATCGATATCATCGGGCGCAACACCTACCGCCTGCCGCGAACTCAGGTTGTTGATCTGCGCCTCTCGAAGAGCTTTACCTTCGCGGAGAAATATACATTCCAGGTGTTGGGAGAGGGCTTCAACCTTTTCAACCACCTGAACGTCACTGGCGTCAACACCACCGGATACAGCATCGCAACGACAGGATCGGTGCCAACTGCGGGCGGCACAACGCCGTGCACTGCCGCCGCCCCGTGCCTGAGCTTCAACGCGCCTTTCGGCACGGTCACCAGCGCCAACAGCAACTTCGCTTATTCCAGCAGACAGATCCAGATTGGATTCCGCTTCTTGTTCTAAGCACGCTGTACAACCATCAAAAAAGCGGCGGCTTCGGCTGCCCTTTTTTATTTGCGAGATTTCCGCTTAGGCGTGGGGATGAGCTTTGTCGTAAATGTCCATCAACTGTCGGATGGAAGCGTGGGTATATTTCTGCGTGGTGGAAAGCGATTGGTGGCCGAGGAGTTCTTGAATGGCGCGCAGGTCAGCGCCATCGGCGAGAAGATGCGTGGCAAAGGCGTGGCGCAGGGAGTGCGGATGCAGGTCCCAATTCACGTTGACGAGGCGGACGTATTTTTTGACGATGCGGCCGACGGAGCGCTGCGTGAGCCGGCGGCCGGCGTAATTGAGAAATACGGCCTCGGTGTGAGGAGCGTCTCGCTTTCGGCCACGGATGCTTGAAGCTTGCAGGAACAATTGCTCCCGAAGGGGCCAATACTTGTCGAGGGCTTCTTGCGCTTTGGAGCCGTACGGAACAATGCGCTCCTTGTCGCCTTTGCCGACCACGCGCAGCACGCGCTCTTTTTGGTCGATATCGGCGAAATTCAGGCCGGTGAGTTCGCTTACGCGAAGGCCGGCGGCGTAGAGCAACTCCAACAGAGCGCGGTCCCGGCGGAGCAGAAGGCCTTCGTCTTCAAGTCTGGCAAGCTTACCGGGAGAAGCAGTTGCGTTCGTTCGCGCGCGTTTCTTCGGTGCTTCCTCTCCACTGCCGGAAGCTGGACCCAATCCCGCCAGTTGATTTAGAAAGCCGCACATCTCCTCGGCGGAGAGCACGGAGGGGATACGCTTGGGCAATTTGGGAGTGGCCACGAGCCTGGCGGGATTTTCCTGCAGGCGGCCTTCGCGAACGCAGTATTTGAAGAAGGAGCGAAGCGCGGCCAGCTTGCGAGCGATCGAGCTTTTCTGGAGGCCGTGGTCGTGCAAGTGCCCGACGAACTCGCGAATCGTGTTGTGCGTGACGGCGCTCAGGGCAGGAGGTTCGAGACCGGGCGGCGATAGGTAGACGACGAATTGGCTGAGGTCCTTGCCGTAGTTAGAAATCGTGTGAGGAGAGGAATTCTTTACTGCACGAAGATACTCAAGGTATTTGGCGATAGCCGTCTTCATTTTGTGCCGGGGACTCAGCCGGACTTGCACTATCGATTATAGGACAGCATCTGGCGGCAAACCTGTTTAATCGACGCCTCTGCCACCAAGCGCTCGGTACCGCGAGTAGGAAGTAGTTGCGACCGGGAAATAAATTAGAGCTTGGCACCAACGGGCGCGGCTTCTTCGGGCTGAACTTGAGGTTGTGGCTGGGTTTGTGGTTCGGGAGCGAGCTTTTCCCAATCGCAGCCTTCCTTCAGGCAGGTGTGCACCGTACCAATCTTGGTCTTCTTTTCGACAATGAAGGGTGCGCCGCACTTGGGGCACGGCTCGGGCAGCGGCATGTACGGCGTGGTGAAATCGCAATCCGGATAGCGCGAGCAGCCGTAGAAAATACGCGGACGCCCGCGGCCACCTCTTCCGGCGCTGCCTCTGCGCACAAATTCCCCTTCGTTGCACTTCGGACATTTGATGCCCATGGTGATGGGGCGCGTGTATTTGCACTTGGGATAGCCGGTGCAGCCGATGAATTCGCCGAAGCGGCCGTGCTTTTTGACGAGGCCGTTGCCGCAAAGCGTGCACTTTTCATCGAGCAGCTCGTCGGGCTGCATGGATTTGCGTGTGCCCTCGACTAGGCGGCGCGTGGTCTGGCAATCCGGATATGCGGAGCACGCCAGGAATGGTCCGAACCTACCCGCCTTGATGACCATTTCCTTGCCGCAGTTGTGGCAATACTCGACTTTTATTTCACCCGGAGCGGCGTCCGGCAGAGCAGGGGACAGATCCTGAATAAAGTCACAGTCCGGATAGCGCGAACAGCCCAAAAAGAAACCTAGGCGGCTGATGCGCTCGAGCAGTTCGCCCTCACCGCACTTTTCACACTTTTTGCCGGTGGGGATGCCCGCTTTGTAGGAGAGCATTTCGTCGTCGGCGCGATCGAGATCGACGATGAACTTTTCCCAGAATTCCTTTACGGCTTCGCGCCAGGGAAGTTTGCCTTCCTCGATTTCGTCCAACTCTTCCTCGAGGCGAGCGGTAAAGGTGACATCGAAAATATCTTCAAAACTTTTGACCAGCAACAGGCTTACGCGCTCGCCAAGCATGGTGGGCGAAAAACGGCCCTGCTCTTTTGTTACGTATTCGCGCTCGACGATGACGGAGATGATCGAGGCATAGGTAGAGGGACGCCCGATGCCTTTTTCCTCCAGTTCCTTGACGAGCGTCGCATCGTTGTAACGCGGCGGAGGCTGCGTAAAGTGCTGATCCGGACGGATTTTGTCGAGCCTCAGCGTCTGGCCTTCGGTTACGCGAGGAAGCGCATTGCCTTCGCCTTCGTCGCTCTTTTCGTCGTCCGCCGTATCCACGACCTCGGACTGATACACGGCCAGATAGCCGGCGAATTTCTGAACCATTCCCGTAGCACGAAACGTATAGTCCGCCGCCGAAATGTCGATGGTCGTTTGATCGAACACAGCCGGCATCATTTGGGAAGCCACGAACCTCTGCCAAATCAATTGATAGAGCTTGAATTGATCCTCTTTCAGGTACCTGCGGACGTCTTCCGGGGTGCGCATAACATCCGTCGGGCGAATGGCTTCGTGCGCCTCTTGCGCGTCTTTCTTGGACTTGTAGTAATTGGGCTTATCCGGCAAGTAAGCGGACCCGAATTTTTCAGGAATCAGTTCTCGCACTTGCGCCAGGGCATCCTGCGAAACGTGTACCGAATCCGTGCGCATGTAAGTGATGAGCGCAACGGAGCCTTCGTCGCCCAGTTCGACGCCTTCGTAAAGGCCCTGGGCCACTCGCATCGTATTCTTCGCCGAGTAGCGCAAGCGGTTGTAAGAGGCCTGCTGCAGTTTTGACGTCGTGAAAGGCGGAGGAGGATTTCTTTTCTTTTCTCTTTGCGTGACGCTGGCAACTTGCCATCTTGCTTTGCTCACCGCGACGACAATCTTATCGGCCGCTTCCTGGCTGGGAACTTCAATGTCCTCGCCGTTGAGCTTAAAAAGCTTGGCTTCGAAGAGTGGCGGCTGGCCAGCATCGAGCATGGCGTGGATCGTCCAATACTCTTGCGGAACGAAGACGCGAATTTCCTGCTCGCGTTCGACGATCAAGCGCAAGGCGACGGTTTGCACACGACCGGCGGAAAGACCGCGGCGAACTTTGTTCCAAAGAAGCGGAGAAACTTTGTAGCCGACAATACGGTCGAGAACGCGGCGAGCTTGCTGTGCGTCGACGAGATTGGTGTCTACTTTTCTGGGGTGCTCAAACGCCGCGCGAATCGCTTTGGGCGTAATTTCGTTGAACGTGACCCGGAAAATCTTCTTAGGATCGATGGACGGAACTTCTTTCTTGGGCTCGTCCTTCGGCTCTTCTTCCACGACTTCGGGCTTGGCGTTCTTTTTCTTGAAGCGCGAGACGGTGGGCTCCTGCTCGGGGTACTTGGAAGGCTTGGACAAAACCATGGCTAGGTGCGCGGAGATGGCTTCGCCTTCGCGGTCGGGGTCGCCCGCCAGATAGACGGCGTCGGCGGTGTTGGCAGCCTTGCGAAGATCGTTGATGATCTTGCCTTTGCCGGCGATGATCTGAAGCGTTGGCTCGAAAATTTTTTCGTCGTCGAGGGAGATTGGCGGCCGAACCGGCTTCTCTTTTACTTTCTTGGCTCCCTTTTTGGTTCGCTTCTTTTTCTTACCGGTGCCTTCTTCTTCGCCGGGCAGACGGATGCCGATCGTCTTCTTGGGCAGGTCCATCACGTGGCCAATGGACGCCTTGACGAGGAAATTCCGCCCAAGGTATTTGTTAATGGTCTTCGCCTTTGCAGGCGACTCAACGATCACAAGCGAACGGCCCATCTTGTCTTTGTAACCCCGTAATGTTCAGCTGGGAGAGCTGGAGAGCGCGGCGTGTGTCCTTCTCGCTAACTTCATGTAGATGCGGTTATACGCCTTCGGGATACTCTCAGCGTTTAGATGCAGGATCTGGGGCAAGCGATTCGCGCCCTATCTTTTTTTAAAACAACATCTTACTGAATTGCTTTCCGGGCGACTGCCGCACGATGCCTTTCATCTCCAGATCAAAAAGCGTAGCTAGAACTTCGGAAGAGTTCAAGCCGGATCGTTCCACGATGTCATCAATGTGCTTGGAATCCTCGGGGCTGAGCAGCTCGTAGATCTTTTTTTCGGAGGGATTCAGGGAGGCGGCGACGAGCAGATTTCTTTGCTCGGTTTCCGGTCGCTCGGCTTTTACCAGCGCGGCGCGCACGGGCGTGGGGAGTTCCTCGATGACGTCTTCCGCGTTGGTGACGAGTTTCGCGCCTTGTTTAATTAGCAGGTTCGGCGCAAAGCTGACCGGTTGCGTCACGTTGCCTGGGACGCCGAAGACTTCGCGGCCAAACTCCATGGCTAGACGAGCTGTGATGAGCGAGCCGCTGTACTGCGCCCCTTCGATGACGATGACGCCTAGCGGCATTCCGGCGACGATGCGATTGCGAATGGGAAAGTTTTCGGGCGCGGGGTGGGTGCGCAAGGGAAACTCGCTGATGATGGCGCCGCGCGCCAAGACTTGCTCGTAGAGTTTCTTGTTTTCTTTTGGATAGCAGACGTCGATGCCAGTGCCCAGGACGCCGATGGCCCGTCCGCTGACGGCCATGGCGCCTTGATGGCCGATGGCATCGATGCCGCGGGCCATGCCGCTCACTATCACCAAGCCGCGTGCGGCCAGTTCGCGGCCGAGGCGTTCCGCCATTTGCGTGCCGTAGAGCGTCGGGCGCCTGGTACCCACAATGCTGAGGCAAGGATGATTGAGAACCTCCGGGTCGCCTCGAACGTAGAGCAAGACCGGCGGGTCGTAGATTTGCAGCAGAGTTTGCGGGTACTCGGGTTCGGTCCAATTGATGAGCCGGCAGCGATCGATGTTGCCGGTGGCTTTCAATTCTTTTTCTGCGCGCTTGAAGGCTTCTTTCTTGAAGACCGCTTGCGCGACTGGCGCGGGCAAGCGGCAGCCTTCCAGGTCAGTGAGCGGGGCGCGAAAAACCGCGTCTGGGGAACCGAAGCGTTTCAGAAGACGAGCGGATAGACGGGAGGCGAGGCCGGGTGTGAGCGCCAGGGCGAGCCAGGGGAGGGAGGAATCTAGCTCCATCGCACGCCTAGCCTATGCGCTTGATAACTGTACTGTCAACTAATAATTGTTGACAATTAAGAGGCTCGCACTCAACTTGGCTGAGCCGCGTCTTCGGCAAGGATCGGTTCGAGAGTCGCGATGAAAAGATCCGCGTCCGCTTGCGAGAACATTAGCGGGGGACGAAGTTTGATGACGTTGTGATGAGGGCCGTCGGTTCCGGCGAGGATGCCTCGTTCGCGGAGGCGGTTGACGATATAAGAGGCTTGCTGCGGGGCGGGTTCGCGCGTCTCGCGATTGACGACCAAGTCCAATCCCAGGAATAACCCTGAACCACGTACGTCCCCGACCAGCGCATGCTTCTCTTTCAGCGATTTCAGCCGCACGATCAGGTAACTCCCAACTCTCAACGCGTTCTCCTGGAGGCAGTCTTCTTCGAGCACGTCTAGAACGGCGATCCCCGCGGCGCAGGCGACGGGATTGCCCCCGAACGTGCTGAAGAACTCCATTCCATTGTTGAAGTTTGCCGCGATTTCGGGCGTGGTGACAACCGCCGCGAGAGGGAAAGCGTTTCCGATTGGTTTGCCGAGCACCACAATGTCAGGAACAGCGTCTTGCGTCTCGAATCCCCAGAAGTGCGTGCCGAGACGGCCGAAGCCGACTTGCACTTCGTCGGCGATGCACACGCCGCCTGCGGCGCGGACATGCTTGTAAGTTTCTACGAGATATCCGGGCGGAAAAACAATTTGGCCAGCGACGCTGGGAAGCGTTTCGGCGATGTAGGCTGCGACGCTGCGGCCTTGCGCGTGAGCGTTCTGCAAAATCTCGGCAACGCGTTGCGCATATTTTGATCCAGCCGCGGCATCATCTCGCCGGTATGGACCACGATAATCGTCGGGGAGCGGCGCGACGTGGACCCATGGTTTTCGGCCGCGGCCTCCGGGGCCATCAAATTTGTACGGACTGATATCGATGAGCGTGTTTGTATGACCGTGGTAGGCGTGTTCAAGGACGATGGCGTCTTCGCGACCTGTGCGCGCTCGGGCGAGGCGCAGAGCAAGTTCGTTGGCTTCGCTGCCGGAATTCACGAAATAGCAGACGCGAAGCGGTTCCGGAAGAAGGCGCGTGAGGCGCTCGGCGTAACGGTTTACATTGTCGTGGAGATAGCGTGTGTTTGTGTTAAGGAGCGCGACCTGTTCTTGCACGGCGCGCACGACGCGGGGGTGGCTGTGCCCAACGAGAGGCACGTTATTGTAGACGTCGAGAAAAGCGCGGCCTGTGTCATCGTAAAGGTATTGCATCCATCCGCGCACAATCTTGAGCGGCGGCCGATAAGAAATGCTGAGATTTTTTCCAAGCAGCTCGCGGCGAGCTGAGAGTGTTTCTGCGGAATCCGGTTCGGGCCGCGGGAATCGTTCGGAGGGAATACCTAGCAATACATTTGGATCCGGAGAGAGAGAAGTCCAGACGTTGCGTTGCGACGCCGGGGCAACGCCGGGAAAATCGGAGCGATTGTCCAGCAGGTCGACGATGACTTGGAAGTGAAGGTGAGGCGCCCAGCCGCCATTTTCGTGGACGTCGCCGATGCGGGTGAATTGGTGTCCGCGCGTAATGCACTGCCCCACTTGGAGGGTGTCAAAGGTATCTCGGGCGAGGTGGCCGTAAAGTGTGAAAAATTCGAGGCCATCGCTCGTTGTGTGACGAAGAATGACGAGCGGGCCGTAATCGAGCGGCGCTGTGTTTACTGCGACGACGTGGACTACGCCATCAAATGGCGCGTAGACCGGGGTGCGGGGCGCAGCGAACATATCTATCCCTAGATGAATGGTGCGCCGCTCGTCGGTGGGATTTTCGCTGGCTCCAAAAAGCGGTGACGTGTAAAGCATGCGCGCTTCGTTGTAGCGTCCGATTCCAACGAACGCATTGGCGCTCCTCATCTTGCGCGAAATCGCCTCGTTGAGGTTTTCCGTTTCTGACGCGCTAGGATCGGCGCCAAGAAATGTGCTGCCAACGCTCAGATCAAAGACAACACTCGGAGCAATTTGTAAATCCGTCCCGAGAATCGAGGCCGCGTTGCTTGTGTTGAACGCAAGCCATCGATGCACTTTTTCGCTTTGCGGCGCGGCGCGTAAACCGCAGGCATCCCTAAAGGTGTAGCGTGCGAATCTTGGATGAATGGCCGCCACTTTTTCGAGGGCTTCCCAGGCGGGGGGCTCGCTGACCGTCACGTAGGGATCGCCCGAGACCAGAGATTTGCGATGCGCGGAATTCGTGACGCTGACGGCAAGCCGCATCGCAATGAGGGCATAGAGTTGGCTGATCTCGTCTTCGCTCAACGGAAAAACGCCGTGATACCCGGCGACAACCGCGCTCGCCGCGGAGAGCGGATCATTCTCGCCTAGCATTGAGTACGCGGCCGCAATCGCGACCTCAGACACGGTGAGACCGTAGTGCATGTCTCCAAAATCAATGACACTGACTACTCTTCGCGGTTGCGGCCAGGCCGGGCTGACCAGCACGTTGTAGTCATTCGCGTCGCCATAGATGACGCTGCGGCGCAGCGACGGCAGTGCCGGGACAACTTCTGACTCGTAGAGCGCAAGAAACTTTTCGACGAGTGCTCGCTGCGCCGAATCACCGATGTGATGCAGATAATCCCGAATCCAGCCGGCACGAGCGAGGTCCCACTTCAATTCGCGATGTACGGCCGGATGAGAAAAATCTCTTAGCGCGGCATCCAGCTGGCCGAGAAATTCGCCTAGGCCGCGCAGCAACTCTGGGCTGTGTGGATTTACTTTGGCGAGAACCGGTCCAGGAACGTACGTGAGCAGCCAGACCAGTCGCTTCGTTCCATCGGAGAGCGTCGCGACCGTGAACGCGTCGCCGCTAAGCGTTGGGCAAACGCGGGGAAGAGAAAGTTGGGGCGCGCGCCGGGCCAAGTGTTGCAGCGCCTGGCACTGCATTTCCACAAACGATTGCTCCCTGGCGGGATGCATAATTTTCAGGACGAATTCGCGTCCGTCGACCACTGTGAGATGAAAATTATCGTCGTACTCGCCCGGGAGCGATTTAGCGGAGACATCTAGTCTGAAGATCTCGCGCGCTAGCCGCGTGGCTTCCGATTCGGTGATAGGCTGGGCCACGCGCGCTTCGGGAATCATGCGGGGAATCTTATCTGCAACGGATGGAGCGCGTCTATCCATGCCGGGGCGCGAGCTCGTGCAAAACGCGCGTGATGCGCCGTGCGTTGCCTTCAACTTCGCTCGAAGTAAGCCGGCAAAGAGCCGAGTTTACATCTCTTCGCGTGACGACTGAATCGAAACCGGGCCATTCACCGTTGAAAGCTTGATCATCGCGGGCGAGCCGCCAAACTCGATGCGGCGATTGTTGTCGTCCCAGGTTTTTCGCGCGTTATCGCAAATGCTCGCGTGGCAGCTCATTGGGGAATAGTTACGCGATTCCACGCTGAAGCTGGACTTGTAATCAGACGGAACGGATAGCGTAAGGGGGCCGTTTTGGGCATCGGCGGTCAAGCCTGTTCCGCTCCAGGTCGTCCCTTTGAGATTGATCGAGATCGGACCGTTTTCTGTGTGGATGCGCACATTGCCGCTGCTTCCGGTAATCGTGATGGGACCGTTCGCCGCGCGTACATCGGCATCGCCGGAAAAGTCGCGCAGGGTGATCGGGCCGTTCGTGGCGTGGGCAGTCAGTTTACCGTCGACGCTGTATAGAGAAAGTGGGCCGTTCGCTGTCTCCAAATCGATGACCGCTGCTTTCGGCGCGCGAACCAGGAGGTAGATCGTCCACTCGCCGTCATCACCGGGCCCGCTGGTCGAGACTTCTCCGTTTTTAACGGAAAGTGTCATCTGAGCCAGAATTCGCTGCGCGCCGCCGCCCTCATTTGAAGCGAACTTGCAGGATGTTACCGAATATGTGTCCTTGTCCCAGCCTTGCACCTGAACGCCGCCATTTTTGTGCGGGTGAACGCGAAGAGTGGGTGCTTCAGCCTTCGGCACGGTACGTTCTTCCGTTTCCATGACGGCGTCGCGATCGTCGAAGCGAACATGGAGGTCGGAGCAATCCGCTACAGGCTCATGATGGCCGCCGGACATGCTCATTGAGTGACGATGATCCCAAACGTTCCAAGTTGACTCGGCGGGGCTTGCGGGTGCGGCGGGAACGCCCGGCATCGCCGGCGTGGCAGGCATTGCTGGCATAGCGGGCGTGGCAGGCGCAGCAGGAGCCGCAGCGAAGAACGGAGCGCTCGGTGGCAAAGGAGGAACCGGTGGGGCAAGGGCGGCAGATGGAGGCGCGGGTGGAATTGGAGGGACAGGCGCGTCTTGGGCGCCAGCCAAAACCGCCACACCATAGAATCCGCACGCGGCGGTCACCAGCAGCAGAAGAACACTAATGCGCGATTTCATGGACAAACCCTCCTGGCTACATAGACGAACAAAACCTCCATCGGTTTGATGAATTCATGACCAAAGACTGGAAAGTGCGCCTTTGCGGGGCAGACCGCGGACTCTGTTCTACAACCTGCGCAGCAAGACAGTTCTCCTTGATTTGAAAGGAGTTGACGGCTTCTTGATTGCACTTGAAGCCCGTCGGGCGTAAATTACGAGCGAAAGAACAGCAATATGGAGGGCCCCGTGCGCGAATTAAATTGCAACCGAGTGCAAGGGAGTAGGAAACCGACCATCCTCACAAACCATGGGCATGGAGCCGGTGTGGCGAGGCGGTTGCTATTGTTCATCGTGGCCGCTCTTGTTTGCTGGGCGCCTTCCGGCTGGGCTCAGACCCAACCCCAATTGCCCGACGGGAACGGGAAGGAAACGATCCAGATGGCTTGCGGTTCGTGCCATGCGCTCACGACGGTGACGAACGCAGGCCACAATCGGCAGGAGTGGACGTCGGTTCTAAACATGATGGTGACCGCCGGCGCGCCCGTGCCGAAAGACCAGATCGCAACGGTGACTGACTATCTGGCCAAGAACTTCCCGGAAAGACCAGCGCCGGGTGCGGTATTGATTCCGGGAAGCGTCGAAGTATCCATTAAGGAATGGCAAGTGCCTACGGCTGGCTCGCGGCCGCATGACCCGGCATTCGCGCCGGACGGCTCGGTCTGGTACACGGGGCAAATGGCCAACGTGCTTGGGCGGTTCGATCCCAAGACGCAGCAATTCAAGGAATATACCTTGAAGACCCCATCGTCCGGGCCGCATGGGCTTGTCCCCGATAAAGACGGGAACATCTGGTTCACGGCAAACTTCAAGGCGTACATCGGCAAGCTTGATCCGAAAACCGGAAACGTGACCGAATATCCGATGCCCGATCCTCAGGCCAAAGACCCTCACACGCTTCTCTTTGCGCCGAACGGAAACATTTATTTTACGGTGCAAGGCGGAAACATGGTGGGACGGCTGAATCCGAAAACGGGCGATGTGAAAGTGGTTAGTTCGCCGACACTGAAATCGAATCCCTACGGCATGGTGGTAAGTTCGAAAGGCGTGCCATTCTTTGTCGAGTTTGGGAGCAACAAGGTGGCCAGCCTCGATCCGGACACGCTGGCCATTCACGAGTATGTGTTACCTCATGTGGATTCGCATCCCCGGCGCGTGGCCA
>Ga0210405_10001674_pt1 | contig 24627 bp, 25 predicted proteins | sample IncBWH11MmetaG_FD_155492 | JGI IMG/M metagenome (GOLD analysis project Ga0210405, IMG submission 155492) | Forest soil microbial communities from Barre Woods Harvard Forest LTER site, Petersham, Massachusetts, United States - Inc-BW-H-11-M | ecosystem: Environmental > Terrestrial > Soil >... | reverse complement strand
TCTTCTACGCAAGGGGATCGCAGCACTGGTCAATGCCGAAACTGACATGAAGCTGGTTGCAGAGGCTTCTAATGGCGAGGAAGCCATCGAGAAGTTCCGATCGCACCGCCCGGATGTGACCCTAATGGATCTGCAGATGCCGGGCTTGAATGGCATCGAAGCGATTATTCACATCCAGAGCGAATTCCCGAACGCTCGGATCATCGTTCTGACGACATACACGGGCGATGCCTAAGTGGTGCGAGCCCTCAAGGCAGGCGCACGAGCTTACTTGTTGAAAAGACAGGTGCACAGAGAGCTCTTGGAGACCATCCGTGCGGTCCATGCCGGACAAAGGCGAATACCTCAGGAGATGGCTGCTGAGTTGGTGGACTGTGCCAGGGATGACCTGACCCCACGAGAAGTCGATGTTCTAAGGCTAATTGCTAACGGAAACGCCAACAAGGCCGCGATAACGGCATTGGATTCTGAACGTTCCACGATGCAGGACATGATGCAGCAAGCGAAGTTGCAGGTCATCAATCTCACTGAGACATGGAAGCACAGCAGCGCGGAGCAGCGCCAAGAGATGGTGAGAGCGTTCTTTCCAGCGGGTATCTGGTATTCGCAACAAATGACCTACTTTAAACCGCGCAACTCCAAGATCCTTCAACTGTTTGCGAATTACCTACAGGACGAAAGTCTTGTTGGCGTCCCCGACGGGATTTGAACCCGTGTTACCGCCGTGAAAGCGGGATGACTAAACGGAACTTCAACAAACTACAGGGACGCGGACGCACTGGATGGCGTTCTAGGAACAGGAAGAAACAAGTTATTGTGTCCCCGATGTGTCCCCGGCAGATCACCGTGCCCATCCACACGCGTGTGACGCCTTTAGGGGGAATCCGTCCTACTGCGGCGTCCAACGTGCGTGTGTCGTGAAGAGGCCGTTAACAAAGCAGATCTGGTAAGCGACCAGAAGACCGAAGCCAAGACTAAGCAAACCCGAAGCCAACGCCAGTCGGCGGGAAAACTTCTGGCGACCCTTTCCCACCATTGAGAACGCGGAGGCAATGCTCATTGTGATCAGCATCATTGCCGAAATCGTGCCCACACCGAAGACCAGAAGGTAGGCGATCGCCCAATGGACATTTCGAATCGTGGTCAAGACCAGCAAAGCCACAGCCGCGGAACCGGCAAGTCCGTGAACCACGCCCACCACGAACGGCCGCAGATATTGATACAGGCTAACTCGTCCAAATACGCGATCCAGCCAGGCCACCGGGGTCTGCTCAGGCGGGTGGGGATGGGCCTCGGGTTGATGAGCGTGCGGATGGTTGTGGATGTAGTCGCCGTGGCTATGGGGATGAGAGTGAACGACTTTCTCCCCATCATAAGTGGGCATTGATCCGGCAGGCATTGAGCGCATAAACCCGACTACATTCCATAGGCCTAGGATAATGAGCATCACTGCCACGGACAACTCCATGCTGAGCCCGACCCGCACCGGGATGACGAGATTGAAGAGTATGATTCCAGCGCCGACCACTAGGATGGTGAGGGTGTGGCCAACGCCCCAAAATGCTCCGATCAGGGCCGCCCGCATGGTGTTGCGCTGATTACTGACGATGATTGTGACCGCAATGACGTGGTCGGGGTCCGTGGCGTGGCGCATTCCCAGAAAAAATCCCACCGCGAGGATTGCGAGAAAGCCGATCATGCATTCCACCTGAGTTACCGAGACTGATTGCTTAGATTGACTGCTCAGACTGCCGCTGTCTGGCGCAACTCCATCAAGCGCGCCGCAAGAAATCCCAAATACTCTTCCATCCCATCCCCGGTCTTAGATGAAAGCTTAAGGACCGGCATGCCGGGGCGTACAGCCTGGATGTTGCCGTATGCGGTCTCCCAGCTAAATTCAACCGCAGCCGCCAAGTCAACCTTAGTGACGATTGCTACGTCCGCGCTATTGAAAATGGTCGGGTACTTGAGCGGCTTATCCTCGCCTTCGGTTACAGAAATGAGTACGAGCCGGAGGTCCTCGCCCAAATCATACGAAGAAGGACAGACCAAATTGCCGACGTTTTCGATGAAGAGGAAATCCAACTGGGTGAGGTCCCATTCTTCCAGAGCGCTTTGGACCATGGCGGCTTCGAGGTGACAGAGAGTCCCAGTCGTGATTTGCTTGACCGGGGCCTGGCTGCGCGCCAAACGCAGCGCGTCGTTTTCAGTGGCAAGGTCACCCACCAGGGCCGCCACGCGGTAGTTTGGGCGAAGCAGAGTGAGAGTCTTTTCGAGGAAGGCAGTCTTCCCCGAGCCAGGGCTCGAGACCAGGCTCACGACAAACACTCCGGCGGCGCGAAAACGGTCGCGAAGAGAGCGGGCCACCACATCGTTTTGTTTCAGAACATTCTTGCGAACTTCGATCAAACGGGGTTCGGGGCGCATTCCTGTATCTCCAATGCAATCACTTCGAGTTCCTTGCCCTGGACGATTTCAGAGCACGGAGTACCGCATTCCGGGCAACAAAACAACTGTATCGAGCTGAGAAGACGTTGCGCTCGACAACTGGGACAAAAGATCACGACTGGAACATCCTCAACCACCAGGCGAGAACCTTGCAGTGGAGTGTTCTCGCAGGCCATTTCATAACAAGAGAGGAGCCCCTCTCTTACCACGCCGGACAGAACCCCCAGCTTGAGGTGCACAGCATCTACATGAACGCCACGGCGCTCCGCCTCTTCCTCGGCCAGTTCGACAATGCTCATCGCAATGGAAAGCTCATGCATAGCTTGACTCACTGGCAAATTTGCCGGGCTGATGAATGGTGTCAAAGCGGCCGAATGCCGCCAGCGCCGCTTGGCCCAGGCTGATACCTCCGTCGTTGGGCGGGACTGCATGGTTTGTCCACACCTGCAGCGATCTTTCCGTCAGGAGAGACTGCAAGTCTTCCAGTAGCAATTCGTTTTGGAATACTCCGCCTGAGAGAACAACAGTATCCAATCCGTGGCTGCGAGAGATTACGTTCAGGGCATCCCGCAAGCCCTGAGCGACTCCCCGCTGGAAGGATCGCGCAATTTCCCTGACATCCCGTCCGCGAACCCGGTCTTGCGCGACCGCCAGCAGCAATGGGCGAAAATCGAGTTCGCCGCCGACCAAGGGGAAGGGATAAGGTTCTGTCAGCAGCGCGCATCGGGCGAGTTGCTCCAGCCAGATCGCGGCCTGTCCTTCGAAAGTGATCTCACGAGTAAAACCGAGAAGGGATGCAGTGGCGTCAAACAGGCGCCCCACAGAGGTTGTAGCAAACGTGCGAACGTCTTTGCATACCAACTCCATCACATTGCGGTAGCGCTCGGGAAAAGCGAAGGGCTCGGCAAGCACTTCTGGCAAACCATCCACCTGAGCGAGGAACCCAGCCGCCGCCTGTACTGGAGAGTGCGCCGCAGCGTCCCCGCCCGCGAGCGCCGCACGGCGCAAATGAGCAACACGGGTGAACCCTTCCTGGACACTGCCGACGAAAATCTCGCCGCCCCAGATGGATCCGTCGTCTCCATATCCGGTGCCGTCGAAGCTCACGCCTACGACTCGTTTCCTCCACTCCCCCCGTTCAGCAAGCACAGATGCCACATGTGCGCGGTGGTGCTGCACCGCGCCGCTTTGCCGAACTCCAAGCCCTGCGGCGTGGCCCGTCGAGAGATATTGCGGGTGAAGGTCGTGCACCAGAAGCAGTTCGTCCCAGCATACTTCGTACACCGAGACCAGATCCTCGATGGTCTGGTGAAATGCCTGGAGCGACTGGTAGTGGTCCAAGTCGCCAATGTGCTGGCTGACAAAGGCCTGGCCGCCCACAACCAGCGTGATTGTATTTTTCAAGTCGGCGCCCAGCGCGAGAATGGGGCCCTCGGCAGGAACTGATGCAACCGCGCCCGGAGCGTAACCCCGGGCACGGCGCAAGACCACAGGACCGAAAGCGCCCGCCCGCGCCACGGAGTCGTCCACTCGCCGCGCGATAGGCCGCTGCCCAATCAGAAACGAGTCTGCGATGCCCGCGAGACGCCGCAATGCGTCTTCGTCCTCGTAAGCGATCGGCTCACTCGACCGATTCGCGCTGGTCATGACCAGGACTTCTGGAGCGCCAGCCGCAAACAGCAAGTGGTGAAAAGGCGCGTAGGGCAACATCACGCCGAGTTCGATATTCTCCGGAGCGACCCCGCTGAGTTCGATTCTTGCCGGCGCGAGCACGATGGGACGGGCGACCGAAGTGAGCAGCGCTTCCGCTGCAGAGGAAAGCTCGACCAGAGTGCGGGCCATCTCGATATTCCGCACCATCAGAGCGAATGGTTTTTCCTTCCGGTACTTGCGATCCCGCAGAGCCCCAACGGCTGCGGGATTCCGGGCATCGCAAGCCAAGTGGTACCCGCCGAGTCCTTTCACGGCGAGAATCGCGCCGGCGTTAAGAATCTCGGCCGCTCGGCGGATGCAATCTTCACTCGCACCTGCGGTTTCATTGTGCGAGTAAAGATAGTAGCTGGGACCGCAAGCCGGACAGGCTACGGGCTGCGCGTGAAAACGACGGTTGCCCGGGTTCGCGTATTCCGCGGCACAGTAATCGTCGAGGAGCCAATCCTTCATGGTGGTGTTCGGCCGGTCGTAAGGCAGAGCCAGCACGACGGTGTAGCGAGGTCCGCAGTTGGTGCAGTTGATGTACGGATACCAATAGCGCTGGTCAGCGGGATCGAAAAGCTCTCTTAGACAGTCATCACAAACGGGCAGGTCCGGCGAAATTCGAACTGTCGGGCGTTCCCGGCGCTGGCTCGTCCGGATGGTGAATCCTTGCAAACCGGCTGGCTCTGCAGGCCGCACATCGATTTCCGCGATGCTGGCTGCGGGTGGCGGCTGCGCTTTCAAGTCCCGAACAAAAGCCTCCAGTCCGGTCTCAGCACCTTCGAGATGAATTTCAACGCCCTCTTCCGCATTCAGCACCCATCCATTCAGTGTATTGGCGCAGGCCAGACGATAGACAAACGGGCGGAATCCCACGCCCTGCACTACCCCCCGAACTCGGATGGAACAAGCGCTGGCCATTATGTTGTTTACCTTGTCTACTCGTCCGCATTACTCGTCGACGATGCAACCGTGACCTTGCCACCCCACCTGAACTACCTTGCCGTCGTCTACCAGGATTGGCACGGTGCGTTGTCCACGCGCGATCTCCCGCATGCGTCCGCGCGCCGTGGGATCGGCTTCCACGTCGTATTCGACGAACTCACTGCGCTTCCACTCCAGCCACTCGCGCATTTCGCTGGTGTGGGGACAGCGAGCCGTTCCATAGAGTTCAAGCCTGGCCACGGTTCAACACCTCCAGCGATTCGCGGATGACGTGGTAGATGGAAGCCTGCACTTCTTGAATACGTGGAATGTAGTCGCAGTTCACTACCACAGGAAAGTCAGCCAGTCGCTTGCGCTTGATCTCGCCTCCGTCGTAGCCGAGGAGCGCGACGGTCAGCATATTCCGCTTCCGCGCTTCTTCCAGCGCCATGATGATATTGCGCGATCCGCCGCTGGTGGAAATGCCGATCGCAACATCTTCCAGACGGGCCTGCGCGATCAACTGGCGAAGGAAAATTGCATCGGTGCCGATATCATTGGCGACCGCCGTGATATTCGCGGGCTCCAGAGAGAGTGAAACTGCGGGGACGGACTGATAGCCCACTGGAGGGAGCACACAGTCGATCGCGAAATCGTTGGCGTCTGTGGCCGACCCGCCATTGCCGAAAAGAATGAGCTTGCCGCCACGCGAGAGCCGCTCGTGCATTGCCTGCGCGGTGTTGCCGATTTGCTCGGCTTCCTCCCGTGCCACTTGCGCGCGCAGTTTGGCATCATCGTGGACTTTCATCAGGATGGAAGATGCCACTTCAGCCACGAGATCGCCGGTTCCCTGCTTTTCCGTTCCTAGAAATGGATAGAGAAATCCCGATTCTCCGACGTCGTGGCCCAGTTCGCGGTGTTCAAAAAAAACGTGCACGGTTTCCCACAGCGTGTGATACAGGACTTCGATCATCTCCTGGTGCATGAACGGATCTTGCGTGGCTGCATCCACCGCGTAGGAACCTTCGACACCGGGCAGAGCGAAGGTCATGGCATCATGATTGTGTGCCTGCTGCAGCGTAGCCCAAACTTCGGGGTCGCCCTCCGGTGGACCGAATCCCATGACGATGTCTTCCGGATGAAGGATGGCTTCGAGCCACGGTCGAAAAAGAACCGATAGATCAAGAGCAGGCAGAGCGCGCTTGCCCACGATCACCGGATGAACGAACTCCACAGACACGTGCTGCGCATCGGTGGCATAAGGCCCGCGTCCGAAGGCTAGAAGCCGCCCTCCGCGCAGGAAGCGTTCAGACATCTCACGGCAGGCTTCAGCCAGACGCGGCGCCTCCCGCGAAAAGAAGTGCTCGAACAATTGGTTCCGTTCAAGCAGACGCTCTTCGACCTGACCCGCGAGTTTACATGCCGTTGCCATAGCGTCTGTCTCGGACAAGTTCATTCATCTTCGTCTAGCAAATTCGCGGCAATGGATCGCCGACGAGCATATCTACGATTCGGCTGCCCCCGTAAAGGGTTGTTACTAGCACCGTGCCGGCGGGCTGTTCGCGAACTTCTCCGATCATCTTCGCTTCACTTCCGCCCGGCGCCAGGCTCAAAGCATTGATTGCGGCGTCGGCGTACTCCGGGGAGACCACCGCCAGAAATTGGCCTTCATTCGCAATATGCAGCGGATCGAGTCCGAGCAACTCACATGCGCCCCGCACGTTATCGCGCACCGGAATCTGATCTTCAAAAAGCACCATCCCAAGTCCGCAATCGCGAGCCAATTCGTTCAGGGATGTCGCTGCGCCGCCACGCGTTGGATCCCGCATCCAGCGGATGCCGGGCCCGGCGGCGTGCACAAGACTTTCCACCAGCGGAAGCACAGAACGAGTATCGGATCGAAGATCGGCTTCGAAATCAAGCTCACCGCGCGCCAGCAGGATGGTGATGCCATGATCGCCGATGGGCCCGGAGAGCAGAATCCTGTCGCCCACCCGCACCGAGCGGGGATCGATGGTCACTCCATGAAGCAAGCGGCCGATGCCGGTCGTGGTGACGTACATCTGGTCTGCCTTACCGTGTTCGACGACCTTGGTGTCACCGGCAGCGATGCGGACGCCGGCGTCCCGCGCAGCTTTTACCATGGCGCGAACCTCGGCTTCGAGAACCGGCGTGGGCAGCCCGGCTTCGAGCACGTAGGAGACCACCAAAGCTTCTGCCTTCGCTCCCGAGACAGCCAGGTCGTTCACGGTGCCGTTCACCGCGAGTTCACCAATGGAGCCGCCGGGAAAAGTTAGCGGCTTGACCACAAAGCTATCGGTAGTGATCGCAACCTTTGTGCCGTTGATGTCGACCTGAGCGGCATCTCCGAGTGGGCCGGGCACTGCGCCGAAAAACAGGGGAGCAAAAAGGCCTTCGACGAGTCTCCGGCTGGCTTTACCTCCGGCTCCGTGCGCCATCTCGATTTGCGGATCGCGGAACCGGGTGGGCGCGGATTCGGCAAGCATGGCGGTCAGAGCGCTTAGGCGATCGAGCTCAGACTTACCATTGCTGCCTTGCGGTGTTCGTAGTTGTAATAGGCGGCGCATGATCCTTCCGATGAAACCATGAGTGCGCCAATAGGATGCTCCGGCGTGCACTCGCGGCCAAAGAGTTTACACTGGTGCGGCTTCAGCACGCCCTTCAACACTTCTCCACATTGCGCGGCTTTAGGATCGGTGACCCGGATGCCGGGAACCTCAAAGCGCTGTTCCGCGTCCCATTCGGCATATTTGTCGTTGATGCGCAGCGCTGATTGCGAGATGAATCCCAGACCGCGCCACTCGAAGTACGGACGCAACTGGAAGACCTCAGCCATGGCCTTGAGCGCCGCGCAGTTGCCTTCCCACGGAACCACGCGCTTGTATTGATTCTCAACTTTGGCTTCGCCTGCCTTTAACTGACGCAGGAGCATGACGATAGACTGCAACATGTCCAGAGGTTCAAAGCCCGAGACCACGATGGGTTTGCGTTCGTTCTGGGCGATCCATACGTAAGGGCGGCAGCCGATGACAGTCGAAACATGGCCGGGCCCAATGAACGCGTCGAGCCGCATGTCGGGAGAATCCAGAATGGCCCGGATCGCCGGGATGATGGTCACGTGGTTGCAGAACACCGAGAAGTTGCTGATGCCCTCGGCCTTGGCGCGCATCATCGTAAGCGCGGTGGATGGCGCAGTGGTTTCAAAGCCGATAGCGAAGAACATGACGTGCTTGTCGGGATTGAGCTGGGCCAGCTTCAACGCATCGGAAGGCGAATATACGATCCGAACATCCATGCCTCGGGCCTTGTGCTCAAGCGGACTGCCCTGGGTCCCAGGGACGCGCATCATGTCGCCGAAGGCGGCGAAGATAACATCTGGTTCCTGCGCGATGGAAAGGCCATCGTCGATTCTTCCCATGGGAAGCACGCAGACCGGGCACCCAGGACCGTGGATCAATTCGATGTTTTCCGGAAGTATATCTTTCAGCCCGAAGCGATAGATGGCATGGGTATGTCCGCCGCAGACTTCCATCATGCGGTAGTGGCGTTCCGTACCGGCAAGGCGGCGAATTTCGTCTGCCGCCTTCGAAATCAGTTCGGGTTCGCGGAACTCATCGACGAATCTCATGGTGATCCCTCCCTTGCGGGCTGGACGCGGTCGAGCGTCAATTCACGTCCTCCAGTCCGTACCCTTTCACTTCCTGCATCGCCCCGTCGATCTCTCCCAGCATCCTGAGCGTGCTCATCTGATCGGCGGCATCCTGCTCGCTGATTTTGCTCATGGCGAAGCCCACATGAATGAGCACCCAGTCGCCGGGCACCGGCTTGTCATCCTGCAACAGGCCCAGATCAATGTTGCGACGCACACCGACTACGTCCACGAGCGCGGAGTCCTGGTTGTCGGACGAGATCTCGACGATCTTCCCCGGTATGGCTAAACACATGCGACATCCTCCCGCAGTTTCATGATTGGCTCCATTATGACTCGCTTCATCCCGATCCATCTTCGAAAATCCTGTGCCCGCAGGCCGTTCATGCCTGCCTGCGAGCGGAAATAGCAAACGACAGCTTAAGCTCGTCCTTGAGCTTAATCGTTCCGCCGGCCGCGGTAACCGGTCGAATCTCGTAGTCGCTCTGGCGAAGGGAAAAGTCTCCCGTCGCCCGGAGCACATCATCGCTAAACGAGACACGCGCGGAAATCGGCTGGATGTGCGTGATTCCGTGCAAGCTCAGTTCTCCGTTCAATGTCACCCTGTATTGTCCTTCCCCGCTCTTGCTGGCGGAAACGCGAGAGCATTCGAACACGATCTCGGGGAAGGAGTCGGACTCCAGGACTTCATCGTGCGTCCTGCGATTGATTTCCTCCCGATCTTTCTCGCTGATGTCATCGGTGACGATCAACGAAGCCGGATGGATCACCATGCGCAGCGAACTTTCCGCTATCGCGTCAGAATTCACGAAGATCTCGCCCTCGAAATCGAGAATCGCGATCGTCGGACTATGAGCAAACGCCGAGAGCAACCCTGTGGCAAACGCCCGCACAGTGAAGCTACTTTTCTTGCCATCAATTAAGTACCGAACCGTCGTCTGCGGCATTCCTGCTGTGGACAAACGTATCTCCTCCTGACTCAGTTGTCGGTCTGCATGCCATCCCGCGTCGTCACATTGAGCGAAGCTTCAAATAACGATCCAGATCCGGCAGGGCACCCTGAGCCAGATCCCCCAGACCAAACTGGCCGAGATAGCGTCTGGCAATCGGATTGGAAAGAATCAGGCCCGCTCCGAAAACCACGAGAGCCACTCCGCTGAGCATGAATAGCGTGTCCTTGTCACTGATGCTTCCGTTACCATTCTGTTCCGTTGCCAAGGCAGTCTCCTTTTCATTGCAGAATATTTACAGTGTTGAAACCCGCCCACTCTTGTCTAAGACTTTGTCGATCAGAGCCTCCACCAGCTTGATCGCTTCGTCCACGGAAGCCTCAACCGGCGCGCTTAGCCCCATCTGACCTTCTTCGCCTCCGAGAGCTTCCGGCTCGCAGCCGACGAGCAGCACGTTCTTTACTTCGATATTCATTGCCCGCGCCATGCGCAGCACGCTCACGGGATTCAACGCGTGGGCCTCGACTACGGCCTGGGGATTGTTCGCATCATCCGAGCCTTTCAAATCCGGCTCGATGACGTAGAGTGTGCCCGGAGCTTCGCCGTGAGGACAAGCATCGACCAAAATCGTGGATTCGTAGCCGTCTTGCAGCGCATAGGCCAGATCGAAACCGCGAATGCCAAAATCGGCCACGCGCACGCTTTGCGGCAGTTTCCGGCTGGCTAGGCGGCGAACTACCTCCACCCCAAACGCGTCATCGCCGAGAAAGATATTGCCAATACCGGCGACCAGGATGGTTGGTTTTTGCAATGCGGGGGTTTGGGGAAACTCATCTGGCGAGAGCGGTTCAACTTCTTCTGCGTCGAAGAAGAAACGATGGCCGGGTTGACGAAGCACGCCCATGTCCTTGCCGGGATCGTTATCCAGAACGACGCAGACGTGCTGTTTGCCCTCGTAATCCTGCTCGATGCACTCGATGGTGGCAATCTGCCCGGCCAGCGCGATGTCCATGACATCGCCGCCTTTGCGCGGACGCAGGCGCACGCGGCTTCCCATCCTCACCTCGACTCCCGAAATCTCCAAATGATCGAGAGGAGTCTTCTCCTCCAGGAGTTGCCATTCCCACTCGTTCATTGGCTCTCCTCTCTGAGTGGGCTCAGTCCCCGCAGGACTCCGTGCAACTTCATGAACTGTTCCACCGGCATGGTTTCGGTGCGCTCCAGCACCTGCCTGGCACGCTCGTCCGACTGGCTCATCTCGCGCTTCTCGTCGTCGGTTAATGTCATGATTCGCAAGGAGAGAATCTCGTCAATCTCAGTTCCGTCGAACAGGTCTCCGGAGCTTTCGGGTGCGATCTGGGGATAATCGTAGAGAATGATCGGTGAGGAAAGCAGAGTGTCGCATTTTCCTTCGTCGCCGACCAGCACGGGCCAGGTTCCAACGTTCTTACAGTTCGCCGCAAGCTTGCTGAGAGACTCCGGAGGCGCGAGCAGGGAAACAAAGCTGCCATCCCGCACACCTAGAACCGTGTGCGTCGAGACTAGGGAACTCAGCAAGGCTTCGTCGCGGCTGGTATCCTTCAGGACTTCAAAAAGCGTGGTGTTAATGACGCGAACGCAGACCTTGAATACTCCCTCCTCAACCGTTTCGCCCATGACTTCGAGGGCCCCGGAAATTGCCCTCCGTTCGCGCACGATCACGCCGGCGATTTGCCCGCCGCTGTCGCGCACATATTCGAACTGCTTTTCCGCGGGGAAATTGAAGGCATCGTGAATCAGCGTGTAGCCCAGCGCTTCCACGTTGCATACCGGCAAGATCACTTCCCGCTCCACCGCTTCCTGCCAGGGCTGGTAGACACGCCCAGCGACCTCGAGTCTTGCCACCGGTCGAAATTCCGGCACTTCTCCCGGGGGTAACACAGGGATCGGGATCGGCAGCTCACCGATGGAACGCGCCGCCAGTTGCAGAAACCGCACTCGAATTCCGAGCGCGGTCTGAGGGCCGCCCTCCAGCAAGCATTCCGTCTGCATTCTCCAGGCCTCGGTGCCCTTTTGCGCTTCGCTGTAAGGCAGCGGGCAGAGCACGCCGAAATTCCAGCGCTGCTGATTCTTCACCGACGACGGGCGGTAGGGATAGAGCATGTATCCCTCGTACAGCACCGCCTTCGCGATCTTATCCACCGTCGCGAGATTCATCCCATCACCGTCTCTTCTGCAGGAAGGATGCTCTCCAGCACTTCCTCCCAGGTGGGAATGCCGTGCCCTACTTTGTATTGATACAAGCGGTCAAAAGCATCTTTGTGCAGGCACAGCCAGGCACTGTTGGGATAGTAGGACTCCATCATGTCGCGCCAGATTTTCACCGGCAGCTTGAAACGGGCTTCCTTGTCCCAGGAAATGGGCGCGACCTGCAGTCCGCCTTCCGCACTCGCGTAGAAAACCGTACCGCTGAACTGAAGGCAGATCGGAATTTCTCCCTCCGCCAGGCCGTCGAAGTACTTTGTGGCGGCCACATTGAAATCGAAGCTGCAGGGCACCGGAAGATCGACCAGAGTGGTTCCCTTGAACGAAGGCACCACGAGATTGGCGTGGGTCCACAAAAGATTTTTCAGGGTCTGGCCCCAGCGGCTGGGCTCGCCAAACAGATCGAGCAAACGCTCCTGATCCTCCGCCGTGTATTTGCGACGGGTGACTTCGAGCTGGATCTGACAGCGCAGCGCGACCGTGTGAATCGTCTGTTCCGGATTAGCGTCGGTCAGGCGCAGTTTGAAGGCCAGCAGAGGTGTTGCCGCATTAGCGACAACCTCGGCTCCCTCGACTTGAAAGCTCAGATCAGGCATGAGATTCTTCTTCCACCTTGGGGGCTTCTTTCACCTCGACTGATCGTGCTTTCAGGCTCGTGAAGAACTCACCCAGTTCCCGCCACACTTCCGTCCCACCGGAGAGACCTTTCCAATGCATGCGAATCAATCCCACCAGCTTGTAGCATTCGTCGATGGGAAGCAGGTAATACTCAGCTGCGGAATATCCGCGGGAATAGCCCAGCCGGTTGACCAGTAGCCCTTCCACATCGGATTCCATCTCGTCCAAGACCGGATTCCGCGCCACAATGTCGTTCCAGGATTCCAGCGCCAGCAGGGATTCGGTCGCACCGGCTGGACTGGGATATAGGGCGATGACCCGGTCTTCAAGGCTGCTCCTGAAGAAAAACGCCATGTTGATTGGGACCATCAGGCCATTCCACTCGGCGTCGCTCAGATTAAAGCCGGGAAGAGAGCGCACCCGCCGCGGCACTCGCTTGAACTTCACCCCCTTGCCGTTGAACAGAATCGCGCAGGCGTCGCAAGTACAGAGGAGCTTGCGCTGCGCCACCTCGATCAAGTGCGGATGGTCGGGCCGCAGGCCCACACTGCACAACTCGCAACGTTCGAGCGGCCGCTCGCGACGCGCAAACTGGCGCAGCGTTCCAAAACCATCGGCAGATTCTGCAAATTGTCCTGCACTCATGATTGCAACATCCCCAGAATCTTCACACGCCCTCTTAGTCCGCGCCCTGCCGTTCCAGAGCCACCGGCGGATGCATTAGTCCGGCAGATCCACCCAGCAACTTGTCCAAAGCCACAAATCCGGAAGCGGGCTTCTCCTCAAAACCTTCAATTACCAGAGAAATCAAATCCGGCGCTGCGTCATACATCGCGCCCTCCAGGGTGGCTTGCACGGTTTTTGCGGTTGAGCCACAGGTATGCAAACCGGTTTCGACTCGCAGCCGGATTGCACCATCGTTCACGCCGAGCAGTTCAACTTCACAGCCCTGTTTCCGCAGCTGCGGCCGCACCTTGTCCACTGCCTTCACCACCCGGGTTTCGAGGTCTTCGGGATGGAGGCCGTAAAGAATCAGGACGCTGCTTACCAGTGAGTCGCGGCCGAGCCGGTCGATGATGCTCACTCCCGGCTCTCCGGTCTCAGCGACGATTTCGAGGGCTTTCTCCAGAGCGGCGCCGTGCAAATCCATAAGCGACTGCACCAGGTCCTTGGTGGCGGCGCGTACTGCGGGATCGGCGATCGATTCTATTTCCTGAACCAGTCCGCCGATCCGCTGCATGTCTTCCCGAACATTCTTACCGTCGGCCACAGTGCTCCTTGTCAAACGTCGAACGATGACAGTCAAAAATTTAAAAAAGAAGGAGTGAGAGCGCAGTTTTGAGATGCCAGCTAGGTCACGAGCGAGCTTAACTGGCAATTCCTAACAACAACCACCCTCACTCCTCAGTCAACCGTGGGAACAGTTCAGGGCTGAAGGCCAAACATCGGAGAATGATGCGTCTCCAGCACTTTGCCGTTCCCCAGATACATATGCACGCCGCACGGCAAACAAGGATCGAAGCTGCGTACCGTGCGCATGATGTCAATTCCCTTGAACTTGTCCGGGCCGTTTTCCTCGAAGATCGGGGTGTTCTGTACCGCGTCCTCGTACGGACCCGGAGTGCCATAAATGTCGCGTGGATTGGCATTCCAGGGCGTCGGGGGATACGGGTGATAGTTGGCGATCTTACCTTCTTTGATCACCACATGATGCGAAAGCACGCCGCGAACCGCTTCGTGGAAGCCGCAGCCGATGGCTTCGTCCGGCACCTTAAATTCCGTCCAAGTTTTGGTATGGCCGGCGTGCAGCTCCGCCAGCGCCTTTTCCATGAAGTGCAGCGCGGCGCAAGCAGCATAGACCTGGAAGTAGGTCCGAGCCCGGTCACGTTCGATGGCGTTGCTCCACTTTGGGATCTTCCACTCGAACTCGACCTCAGGCAGCGATGTGGTCTTGGGTAGATACATCTTTACGCTGCTACCGGTGGCCTTGATATATCCGATGTCAACGAGACCGGCAAGCGCGGTCGCCCAGAGGCGAGCGATCGGGCCGCCTCCGGTGTCCATCGCCAGATGATCGCCCGTCCGCTTGTCGAGCCATCGCGGCGACATCACCCAGGTGTACTTGCCACCGAAGTCGCGCTTTTGCGGCCGGGGAATCGTGGTCTGGTTCCAGGGATGGTTCTTGTCCACTGGATTCCCCAGCGGGTCAGTCTTGACGAAGACTTGCGAATTCTTCCACTCGTCGTAATAGGAACTGCCCAGCAAAATGCGGATGTTCAGGTTGATGTCCACCAGGTCCGTGGTCACCAGCTTGCCGTCGACCACGATACCCGGAGTGACGAACATACTGCGACCCCAGTTCGTCATGTTCTTGTACGTGTAATCACAATGATCGGGATCATTGAACGATCCCCAGCAGGCCAGCAGCACACGACGGCGGCCCACTTCCTCGTAGCCTGGAAGCGCTTGGTAGAAGAAGTCGAACAGGTCGTCGTGCAGGGGCACAACCTTCTTCATGAACTCCACGTACTTCATCAGGCGGACCAGGTAGTCGGTAAAGAGCTGGATGGTGGGCACGGTCCCGACGCCGCCGGGATACAGGGTAGACGGATGAACGTGGCGGCCTTCCATCAGGCAGAACATCTCCCGCGTCATGCGGCTCATGACCAGGGCTTCGCGATAGAAAGCTCCGGTAAACGGGTTGAGCGCGGTCATGATGTCGGCGATGGTGCGGAAGCCATGCAGATTGGAGTGCGGCGCCGGTGTGGTTTGAGCTTTGGCCCAGACCTTGGGGTTCGTCTCCTTGACCATCTGCCCGCAGAAGTCCACGCCGACCAGATTGTCCTGAAAGATATTGTGGTCGAACATGTACTCGGCAGCTTCGCCGAGATTGACGATCCATTCGGCGATGGGAGGCGGTTTCACTCCGAAGGCCATGTTCTGCGCATAGGTGGCGCAAGTGGCGTGGTTGTCGCCGCAAATACCGCAAATGCGGCTGGTGATGAAGTGAGCGTCGCGCGGGTCCTTGCCTTTCATGAATATGCTGTACCCGCGAAAGATGGACGAAGTGCTATGACACTCGACCACATGGCGGTTCTCAAAGTCGATCTTGGTAAAGATGCCCAGGCTGCCCACGATGCGGGTGATCGGGTCCCAGTTCATTTCCACCAGATTTCCCTTTTTGCTGGGAACATCTTTTGTCGGTGCGGTAATCGTGCTCATTTGCGATCGCTCCTTTTCAGTAAGATCGTGGATGATATCCGGTGGTCAGTTCAGCGCGCGGATGACGCCACTTAGGTTCTTTGTTGGTGGTGGCCTGGGTCATCGAGCGCAAGGCACGAATGGCGCGGCCGTAGGCGCCGACAGCTGCGCTGGAGACTCTTGCCCCCGGTGGTTCATCCATGAAGGGCATGAACTTATCGGGGAAGCCGGGCATGGTGCAGCCTATGCAGATGCCGCCCACGTTGGGGCAGCCGCCGATTCCGGCCATCCATCCTCGCTTGGGAACGTTGCAGTTCACTACCGGACCCCAGCATCCCAACTTTACGATGCACTTCGGCGAGCCGTACACTTCGGCGAAGTCACCCTGCTCGTAGTAACCAGCTCGATCGCACCCTTCGTGGACCGTCCTACCGAATAGCCAGATGGGACGCAGTTGATCGTCGAGCGGGATCATGGGTGCCAGTCCAGCCACCTGGTAGAGCAGGTAGAGTAAGGTTTCCATGAAGTTGTCGGGTTGCACCGGGCATCCGGGAACATTGACAATGGGCAGACCGGCTTTTGACTTCCAGTCCCAACCCAGGTAGTCCGCGAGCCCCATAGCTCCCGTGGGGTTGCCTTCCATGGCGTGAATCCCGCCGTAGGTGGCGCAGGTGCCGCAGCCTACGACCGCCAACGCCTTGGGCGCCAGACGATCAATCCACTCGTTGGTGGTAATCGGCTGGCCGGTTTTTGGATCAGTTCCGAGCGCCGCCCAGTATCCTTCCTTCTTGATCTTTTCGTTGGGGATGGAGCCTTCGACCACAAGCACGAAAGGCTCGAGCTGGCCCTTCTCGGCCATGTACCAAAATTTCATGAACTCGTCCCCGTTTTCATAGGCAAGGACGGGATTGTGCAAGTGCACCTTGGGAAGTCCGGGGATTGCTCCCAATAGAACGTCCTCGATGCTGGGTTGAGTAGCTGCGGTGACTGAAACCGAGTCTCCATCACAGCCCAGACCGGCGGTGATCCAGAGTATGTGTACCTCGGCGACAGGCGATGGTTTTTGCGTGACCCGACCGTACGGAACTGTTTCCGCTGCCATAACTGCGTTCTCCTTTCCCAAATCAACTTTGTTAAGGACGGAGGCCGATTATTCTTTGTCTTCTTTGTCTACGAACAGGAATCACAAAAGGAGACCAACCCCAGAGCAGTCCCCTCCGTTCCCGAATCGGAACCTGAAGTGTGCGGAGCTAGAATCAACAATATCGGGCTGCCTTACAAGCGGGAGCACCACTTTTTCACTTTAGGGGGAACAACTATGAATGGCACCGGGGATTCCCCTATGCCTTGGGGGGGGGGCGGCGACACTCGTCTATTAAATTCAGGAGTGGATGGGATTGGCCGGAGCGAAAAACGGATTCCCGCGAAAATCCCGTCACACCGCCTTTTCGTTCATGTTCCACTGAATGGCGTGCTGCATGAGCTCGCGGGCGCTGCGTAACGACAGCTTTTCCTTGATGTGGGCCTGGTAGGATTCGACGGTTTTCTTGCTTACGTGCAGTTCTTCGGCAATCTGCCGGGTTCCGTGACCTTCTCCGATCAGGCGGAATACCTCCAGTTCGCGGTCGCTGAGGTCGGCGATGGAGGAGTTTCGCAGAGTGCCGGAGCCGGTGATGTAGTGCTTAAGCATCTTGTTGGCGATGCGGTCGCTCACATAAATCTCACCACTCAGAATGCGGCGAACCGCGACCAGCACCTTCTCTGTGGCCTCCTGTTTCATGATGTAGCCGTTGGCGCCGGCGCGGAGCGCGCGTTCCGCGTAGATCGACTCATCGTGCATGGAGAGGATCAACACCGGCAGAGTGGGATGAGTAGTGCGAATGCTCTTCAGTAGATCGAGGCCATCGGGACCATTTAGAGAAATGTCCACGACCAGTACATCGGGCCGGGCCGAAACCAGCACGTGCAACGCGCCCGTCGCTTCTTCAGCTTCGCCGCAAACTACAAGATCGGGCTCCCGGTTAATGAGCAGCGCGAGGCCCTGACGCACAATGGGATGGTCATCGACCACCAGGATTTTTTTCTTGGTGACAGCCTGGTTCTGCGATTTGTAAATCACGCTCATGTTTCACTTCATTCCTTCGTCCCCGACTGGAGGCAAGACCGGAAACAAACAGGTCACCATGGTTCCGCCGGTGGGGACGCACTGCACTTCGAGCGCCCCCCCGACCATCCTGGCCCGGTAGTTCATCAGGTGAAGCCCCATCCCTTTATTGCCGGGAACAATGCTACCGATGCCGTAGCCGTCATCCTGGATTGTGAGCACTCCCTGATGCTCGTCGGCGGCCAGGCGAATGACGATCTGGCGGGCGTGACCGTGCTTGATCGCGTTGTTCACTGCCTCCCGTGCAACGTAGTAAAGATGCGTTGCCACTGTGTCGTCATGGATCAGCACGGGAGTAAAACACTGGAACCGGCAGCTGACCGCGAATAAATCTTCTACTTCGCCCGCCCATTGCTGCAGGGCCGACATCAACCCCTGCTCGTCAGACACAACCGGAAGTAGTCCGCGCGCCAACTCCCGCGTCTTGTGGATGGCCTCATTCACCAGGTTCACGATCTTGGCGGCATCGCCCGCCTCGGGCAGGTCTTTTTCCATCAGCTTTTGTTCCTGCACCTTGCTCATGAAGGCGATGCCAGTAAGATGCTGGCCCAAGCCATCATGCAGATCCTGTCCAATGCGGCGCTGTTCCCGGGCGCTGATCTCCAGAATTGTTTTCTCCAGGTGTTTGCGCTCGGTGATGTCACGAATCGCGCTTGAAACCAGCACGCCTTCTTCTGTTTCCAGCGGGCTGAGGCTGATTTCCACGGGGAACTCGTGTCCGTCCTTATGCAAGCCGTAGAGCTCGTTGCCGGTCCCCATGGGACGGACGCGCGGCTCTTCGAAAAAACTCTTGCGATGTTCGGGGTGTTTATGGCGGAGACGTGCCGGCACCAGCAGTTCGAGTGGTTGCCCCAGCAACTCTTCGCGCCGGTAGCCAAACAACTTTTCCACTTGGGCGTTGACCAGAACAATTCTGCCCTCTCGATTGACGACCACGACCGCGTCAGGCGCCGCTTCCAGCAATCCACGGAACTTGGCCTCCGCCCGTTTTCGCTCCGTGATATCAATCCCCGAGGCGATAACGTAAGAGCCAGCTTCGCTGGCGCCGGGAAGCACAGTGGTGGACCACGCAATAATTCTCTGCTTGCCGTCCCGGCTCACCCAACGGCTCTCGTACTCCTGGGGATGCTGGTCGGCGCGCGTCTTTTGGAACGACGCTTTGAAGCGTTCCACGTCTTCGGGGATCAAGAACAAGTCCCAAATAAGATATCCCTGAACCTCCGCGAAGGAGTATCCCGTGATCTGCTCGCACGAGCGATTGAAGCGGATGATTCGGCCTTCCGGGTCCAGCACCACGACTAAAGCGCCCACCGTATCCAGAATGGCGGAGACGAAGTTGCGCTCCTTTTGCAACGCTTCTTCGGTCCGCTTCAGATCGGTGATATCAAAGCCCACACCGTGAATGAACCAGGGTTCCCCGTCCTCCTTGCGGATCATCTTGGCTTCGCAATGAAACCAGATAACGCGGCCATCCCGTGAAACCACACGATATGCCGACCGCAGCGGGTTACCGGTTAGAAACATCTCGGCCGCTTCTGTGCTCCAGCGCTGCTTGTCGTCCGGATGGATGTGGCTGTACCAGCGGACCGGATCTTCCAGCCACTCTTCCTGCGAAAAACCCAGCGCGGCTTCAATCTGAGGGCTGACGTAGGCCTCGCCGATGCCACGATCGAGATAAGCCATGAAAACTACCGCGGGGATCTGCTCGACCAGCGCTCGATATCTGGCTTCGAGATTGGGGAGTTGCGCATCGTCGGACCGTGCCTGGTCTGGCCGTTCTGGCGGATATACGACGCGTCTTGCAGTTGCAGGGTTGTGGTGGCGGCTGAACACTCCGGCCAGGCTCTGGAGAATTTCCTCAGCCTCCGCGGGATTCAGGTCAGGCTCGGCAACCGCAGAAGGACTATCGTCAGAAGGACGACCGTCGGGCTTGCTGTTCGTATGATTCGGCCACGAAAACGAAACCATTCCCACCCCTCAACACCACCACCCACAAGCCCAGCTTCGGTTATTTTTTCGGGCCCTCTTGCGCCTTGCTACGGGTTGGCTTGCGCCAGCTGGGCTCTTTGTTCAGCGATGACTGCGTGAAACGGCGCAAGGCGTGAATGGCGCGTCCGTAAGTTTGAACCGCAGCCGACGACAAAAGAGAACCCGGCGGCTGATTCATAAAAGGCATGAACTTGTCGGGAAAGCCGGGCATGGTGCATCCGATACAGATGCCGCCGACGTTAGGACATCCGCCAATTCCACCCATCCATCCACGCTTTCCAACGTTGCACTGAACCACCGGCCCCCAACATCCCAGCTTCACAATGCACAGCGGAGATCCATAATCATCGGCAAACTGCGCCTGCTCGTAGAAACCGCCGCGGTCACAACCTTCGTGCACCGTGTTGCCAAAAAGCCAGGTTGGCCGCAACGCCTCATCGAGCGGAATCAGGGGCGCGCGGCCCGATGCCATGTAGAGCAAATACAGAAGCGTTTCCATGAAATTATCGGGCTGCACTGGACAGCCGGGCACGCACACGATCGGAATCTCCGCTTTCGACTTCCACTTCCAGCCCAGATAGTCGGGAAGCCCCATACATCCCGTGGGATTGCCTTCCATGGCGTGAATGCCGCCGTAGGTCGCGCAGGTTCCAGCCGCCAACACCGCCCACGCCTGGGGAGCGAGACGATCGATCCACTCACATGTGGTGATCGGCTGACCGGTCTTCGGGTCGGTGCCCAGGGAAGCCCAATAGCCTTCCTCCTTATTATCTTCATTCGGTATGGAACCTTCGACCACCAGAATGAAATTTTCCATCTTCCCTTCAGCGGCTTGATAGAAGGGTTTCATAAACTCGTCGCCATTGGCCAGGGCAAGGAAGGGATTGTGCAGAGTCACTTTAGGAATCCAGGGAATTTGCCCGAGAAGCACATCTTCAATGCTGGGCTGGGTGGCCGCCGTCATGGCGATGGTGTCCCCGTCACATCCAAGGCCGGCGGTGATCCAGAGGACATCGAGCTCGGTAACTGCGTCCTTGTTTATCGCGGCGAACGCCATCCGTTGCTCCGTGGACGACATCATAACCCTTTCGGTTCTCGAAGAGAAAGACCCTTCGCTGTCGGTAACCACCGTTTCTGCCAGTGCTTGTCGAGCATGAAAGGAAAAGGACTGGATTGGAAACGGTGACAATGGTGTCAATTACCGCCTTCTCTCTGCACCGAGAGGTGGGCACTTCTATGTCTTCTGGCCGGAATCGCAGGATGGCCCGCTTGTCACCCAAACGCACGACCGGGATCCAGGGATTGCGGCGCGTAGCATGATCGCGAACCCAGGCCCTGGATGTGTTGAGTATTTTGGCCACGTCAGTCAGTGTAAGCAGTTGAGGCATTTGGCCAGGCCCGCACCATAAGCTCGATGAGGCCGTCAAGCTCATCGGCAAAAACGTCACCGGTGTGCAGGGAGATGCCAGTAATCTGGCCGACCTCGACCGCCTCTACGATACGGTAAAGCGCGAGAAGGGCAAGATCGATATCCTTTTCGCCAGCGCAGGACGGGGCGAGTTGGCCAAGCTCGAAGAAGTAACCGAAGAGCACTTTGACAAAACCTTCGACCTCAACGTGCGCGGGACGCTCTTCACTGTGCAGAAGGCGCTACCTCTCTTCAACGACAACGGCTCGATCTTCCTGAACGCATCAATCGCCAGTATCAAGGGATTCCCGGCCTCGGGCGTCTACAGCGCCAGCAAGGCCGCGGTGCGCTCCTTCGCTCGTACTTGGTTGCTAGAGCTCAAGGAACGCAGAATTCGAGTCAATATCCTCAGCCCCGGCACCATCGACACGCCTGTCCTAGATCCGCTCGGGCCAGACGCCAAGGAGTTCTTCAAATCTCAGATCCCTCGCGGCGAAATGGGACGCCCCGAAGAGATCGCGACCGTCGCGCTCTTCCTCGCCTCAAGCGATTCAAGTTTCGTTAACGGCATCGAACTCTTCGTCGACGGCGGCACGGCCCAGATCTAAGTCATCGTCACAGCTGTGCAGATGCTATCGGCCGGTGGGACCGCACGTCGGCTTTTAGAACGAGGTCGTGATTCTAGGAATCTCGTAAACTGGGTGGCAAGACGTATTTTGGAGAGAGATGTCAAAAAGAATCGATTTCGCCAAAAAGCGCAGAGATCAAGGGCGTTCGCTAAGCAGCGCTGTCCGCGAGATTACGGCAATGATGGAGCCCTTAGCGCATCAACAGAGTATCGATCTTCGGACAATTCTAGATGAAGCGTCAGCACGAAAAGAGGAAGAGGAACGGGTATTTAACCGAACGCCTACAGGAATCCGTGGTGCCTTTGTTCATCTATCGTGACGGGCAACCCGACAGAATTGGTTCTTGCGTCCTCGTGCGGTTGGATTCGGAGTCTTATGCGTTTACGGCAGCACACGTGATTCGGGACGCCAGCTCCGCAACACTCTTTGCTCCTTCTGAAGGCAGGGGCGGGAAGTTACAGCCGTTACCGCCGTGTACAGCGCACCTGAAATCCTCGGTAGGTACGAACGACCTCGATGTTGGTGTGCTGGCTCTGGCGGCACGTCACTTGGGGGCTTTCCAGCACCATGTGTTTTTGGCTGGCGCAGAAATCGATCAAGAAGATCAACCAGACGACGAAGATGATGTTCGGTCTTTCTATTTCGTTCTCGGCTATTCTGCATCGAGGACGCAAGTGAAGATCTCCAAGGCCGAGCGTCGGATTCACCAACAGTCCTTTCGCTTCTCGACACAGCCGCTAGATGCTGCCGAGTACCTACAGGAGCGAATGTCAAGGTCAGATCACATATTGCTCGACTTTGATCATAAGGAGATCCGGGTCGAAGGGAGACCCGCCAGTCCACCCAAGCTCCAGGGTGTCAGTGGCGGGGGAATATTTCAGATCTCCAGAAAAGCAATGCGTGGCCCACTCGTCGCAATCGCTACCGAGAATAGACGTAGGTCGCGTCTGATTCTAGGCACGAGAATCAAACACTTCCTGGCGATGGTTCGTGAACTGAAAACGAGAGCTCAGCGTGGAAGCTCTTGAGTAGGCTACACTCCGCACCGGCGACACTGTGCTATTCAATGGCGGGACGAACCGATTGCCGTTTTCAAGCTGACAACTGGCGCGGACTGCGACGATTCCATCCGCGTTGGTGGCAGGCGCTGGGGCGCATATTTGTCGGAGGAACATTCGAACGTATTCCTCTATAAGCCGGGGTGTTATCGGTTCTCATGATCACGCATGTCTTGAAGCACAACGACGTATCGGAAAGCGGCTTTACGACCACACCATCAGCATATAAAGGAAGCCGGATCGCGGCTTGCTTGGGATGGGGTGTTGGCCGGGATTCGGCGCGGTTGCTTCTTCAGAAATCTGGCACACAGCCAGCACACCGAATTGCCGAAAAGCCCCCCACAACAGCAGTTTTCGACTGATTCACAGTCAGTCATCCTTATTGTTGGGGCCTCTGCATTGTTGGGCCTCTGCCGTGACAGTGAACAATTAACAAGTATTTTCAACGACTTCGAGAGCACGGACGGCAATGCAAGTCATTGGAAGTACGCGGTAAGCAAAACTAATGTGTACCGCAATGTGTACCACGAATTGAATGGATCTGTTACCAGATTCCTCGAGGGGGGTATCCCCCCTACCTAAGTAGGGTCCAGAGGAGCCATGGCAAAGAAATGCGAATTCCGGAAGAAGAATGGGGAACTTTGCGGCGCTGACGCGCAAACCGGGAAGAATCTCTGCGTTTTCCACGATCCGGCGAGAGCTGACGACGGTCATAGGGCCAGACAAGCGGGAGGGGTCCATCGCAGCCACTCGGCCGCAGTACTACCGTCCGACACACCGGATCATCCCCTCGGCGATACAAATCAGGTTTCGGTCTTGTTGGCGGACTCCATCAATCGCCTTCGCCGAGGGCAACTCGATCCGCGCGTCGCCAATTCGATGGGTTACCTGGCAAGTGTTCTACTGAAGGCGCTCGATCAACGACTTGAAGACCGCCTCGCCCATTTGGAAGCCGTCATCTCCGGGAAGGGAGAAAACGAATCCGAGGCTTTTGAGTTCCGACCGGTGAAGGAGTCGACAAATGAAAAGTCGTCAACGGCGCGTCAGAGCGATTGAACTCACTCTGACGCCCCACGAGGTCGTTTTAGTGTGGCTCAGAAATGCGTTGCAGGCGGGGACCTTCGAAGAAGGAGCCAGACACTCGCCGCCGTATCGTAGTGCGATCGCCAATGAGGTGTCCCGCACCGTGCGCAACGGCATGAAAGGTCAATCGCAACCGTTGATCGAGCGTGCCGTAATCCAGGCCCGCCAGGAGGCCGATTCACTTTACCTCCTCGTCATTAATGCAAATACGGCAATGCTCGAAGGCAAGGTGGAGCGCGAGCGCGAGTACATCTTTCTGTTGGGCTACCTGAGTGCCGAGATGAATGGGAAAGCTCCGAAAGACCGAGTCCAAAGGTTGCGCTTGGCGGTTCTAATGTTTCTCGAAAGCGTGATCACCCTGGACGCTGCGATTGCTCAAGTTGCAGCAGAGCGCCTAAACGGCCAGCCGGTGTTATTCCGCGACTGCTCAGTCAAACTCGAAGAACAACTTCAGATGGCTCAACAATCGTCCGAACACTTCAACTTTCTGGCACGCGCGGTGGATGCCGACGAGATAAATCTAGAAGAGCTCCGGAATAGCCTTCA